>ERZ837910.708-NODE-708-length-51184-cov-4.488705_pt1 | contig 51184 bp, 29 predicted proteins | sample MGYA00519940_ERZ837910 | MGnify/ENA primary metagenome ERZ837910 (study PRJEB31850, sample SAMEA3708825) | human gut metagenome | biome: human gut; feature: human-associated habitat; material: faeces | place: China | collected 2014 ... | reverse complement strand
GCGGGCAAGCGCCGGCTCAAAGAGATCAACGGCGACTTGTCGCGGCTGTCGGTGAAGTACGGCAGCAACCTGCTCCACGAGAACGATGCGTTCGGGTTGGAGCTGACGGCCGACCGCTTGGAGGGGCTGCCCAACGCCGTGCGCGAAGCGGCGCGGGAGAAGGCGCAGGCTGCGGGACTCGGCGACAAATCCTATCTTTTCACGCTCCACAAACCCAGTATGCTGCCCTTCCTGAGCTATGCCAAGGACCGCAAACTGCGCGAGGAGCTCTACACCGCCTACCTCGACCGCTGCAACCATGGCGACGAATACGACAACAAGGCGCTGGTGAACGACTACATCCGTCTGCGCACCGAGAAGGCGCACCTGTTGGGGTACGACTCCTACGCCGACTACGTGACTGCCGACCAGATGGCCGCGACGCCCGCTGCGGTCTATGCGTTGCTGGACGAGATATGGACGCCGGCGCTCGATCGGGCGAAGGAGGAGCTGGCGGCTATGGAAGAGATGTTGCGCGCCGACCACCCCGATGCGACCTTCGAGCCGTGGGACTGGTGGTACTATGCCGAGAAGGTGCGCCGCCGCGACTACGCGCTCGACGACGAGGCGCTGCGCCCCTATTTCACGCTCGAAAACGTGCAGGGCGGCATCTTCTTTCTGGCCAACAGGCTCTACGGTATCACCTTCCGGCCGATCGTCGCACCGCTCTACAATCCCGACTGCCTGGTCTACGAGGTGCTCGACGAGGACGAGAGCCATCTGGGCGTGCTCTACTTCGACTACTACGTGCGCGAGGGCAAGAGCGGCGGCGCGTGGTGCGGGAACTTTACCGAACAGTATTACGAGAACGGCGAGCGCGTGGCGCCCGTCGTAGGGGTGGTGACCAACTACGCCCGTCCGACCCGTTCGACGCCGACGCTGCTCAATCTCGACGAGACGAAGACCCTCTTCCATGAATTCGGCCATGCGCTGCACAGCCTGTTCCGCAAGGTGGAGTACCGCGGGCTGGCCGACGTCGAGGGCGATTTCGTGGAGCTGCCGTCGCAGGTGATGGAGAACTGGGCCACCGAACCCGAGATGCTGGAACAATATGCGCTGCACTACCGCACCAACGACAAGATTCCGGAATCGCTCGTGCGGAAGATCCGTCGCAGCGCGCAGTTCAACCAGGGATTCGAGATGACCGAGCTGCTGGCCGCCGCCCTGTCGGACATGGACATCCATTCGCAGCGGGAGTATGCGCCGTTCGACGTCGATGCCTTCGAACGCGAAGCGCTTTACGCGAAACGGGGGCTGATCCCGCAGATCGAACCGCGTTACCGCTACCCCTATTTCAGCCATATTTTCGACGGCGGCTATTCGGCGGGTTACTATTTCTATATCTGGGCGCAGGTGCTCGACAAGGATGCCTACGAGGCGTTCCGTCAGAGCGGCGACATCTTCAACCGCAAGATCGCCCGCGCTTTTCGCGAGAAGCTGCTCAGCCGCGGCGGCGAGGCCGACGGCATGACGCTCTACCGCGATTTCCGCGGTCAGGATCCCGACAAGGCGCCGTTGTTGAAGGCCTGCGGATTCTGGGTGGAGCCGGAGTCCGAAACCGACTCGCTGGCGGTCGTCCGTCCGGCTGCGGAGCGGCAGCTCATGCCGCCGGCGAACCTGCTCGAACTGCGCGATAAGCAAGAAAACCTCAAATAAGTACGTTACAATGAAAAAAATTCTGTCGTTTATGTCACTGACGCTTCTGGTCGCAGGGTGTGCCGATCGCACGATGCCCGTGGCCGACCTGCCCGAGATCGATACCTCGAATCCGCTGCTCGCGGAGTGGGAGACGCCCTATGCCACGCCCCCGTTCGAGCGGATCGAACTGAAAGATTACGAACCGGCGTTCGATGCGGCCATCGCCGTACAGCGGGCCGAGATCGAGGCCATCGTGAAGAATCCCGCCAAGCCTTCGTTCCACAATACGATCGTCGCGCTGGAACGTTCCGGCGAACTGCTTTCCCGAATCGAGGGGTTGTTCTACAACCTGCTCGAAGCCGATTCCAACGACGAGATGCAGCGCATCGCGCTCGACGTGCAGCCCAAGCTGACGGCGCTGAGCAACGACATCGCGCTCGATCCGGCGCTCTTCGCCCGCGTGAAGGCCGTCTACGAGAATCCCGGCTGGTTCCTTTCGAAGGAGGACAAACGGCTGTTGGAGAAGACCTACAAGAGCTTCGCCCGCAACGGTGCGGCGCTTCCGGCCGACAAGCAGGAGCTCTACCGGCAATATACGACCGAGTTGGGAGAGATGACGCTCAAATTCGGTCAGAATTCGCTGGCTGCGACCAACGCCTTCACGCTCAACATCACCGATCCCGAGCGGGTCGAAGAGCTGCCCGACTTCGTGAAGGAGGGGCTGGCGGCCGACGCCAAGGCGCGCGGCGAGAAGGGTTGGACGGTGACGTTGCAGTATCCGAGCTACGTCCCCTTCATGACCTATTCGTCGGACCGCGAGGCGAAGGAGCAGCTGTGGCGGGCGTCGAATGCGCGTGCGCTGGGCGGCGAGTTCGACAATTGCGAGAATATCCGCCGCATCGTCGATCTGCGCCGCCAGATCGCAGGTCTGCTGGGATATGAAACCTACGCCGACTATGTGCTCGAAGAGCGCATGGCCGAGAATACCGCTACGGTGAACGCCTTCTTGCAGGAGTTGCTCGACGAGACGATCGACTATGCGCGGGCCGACTATGCGATGATCAACGACTATGCCCATGCGCAGGGCTTCGAGGGCGATGTGATGCCGTGGGACTGGTCGTACTACGCCGAGAAGTACAAGAACGAGAAGTATGCGCTGAGCGACGAGCAGGTGAAGCCCTACTTCGAATTGGAGAAGGTGAAAAAAGGGGTCTTCCTGCTGGCCAACAAGCTCTATGGGCTGAATTTCGCCAGGCGCGACGACATCGCCGTCTATCATCCCGACGTGACGGCTTACGAAGTGACCGACGCGAAGGGCGACTTCGTAGCGGTGCTCTACCTCGATTTCTTCCCGCGTGCGTCGAAGCGCGCCGGTGCGTGGATGACCGAGTTCCGCGGTTCGAAGGTGGTAGAGGGCGTCGAGACGCGCCCGCTGGTGTCGCTGGTGATGAACTTCACCAAGCCGACCGAGACGAAACCTTCGCTGCTGACCTTCGACGAGGTGAACACCTTCCTCCACGAGTTCGGCCATTCGCTGCACGGCATGTTGGGCCAGGGCGAGTACGAGTCGCTGAACGGGACGAGCGTCTACCGCGATTTCGTGGAGCTGCCGTCGCAGATCATGGAGAACTGGGCCACCGAAAAGCAGTGGCTCGACCTGTGGGCCGAGCACTACGAGACGGGTGAGAAGATGCCCGCCGAACTGGTCGAGAAGATCGTCGCCGCGAAGAACTATCTGGCCGCTTACGCCAATGTGCGTCAGCTGTCGTTCGGTATGACCGATATGGCATGGCACACGCTCAAAGAGCCGTTCACGGGCGATGTCGAGGCCTTCGAGAAGCAGTCGATGGCACCTGCGCAGGTGTTGCCTGTCGTGGACGGTACGGCGATGAATCCCGCCTTCACTCATATTTTCTCCGGCGGCTATGCGGCCGGATACTACGGTTACAAGTGGGCCGAGGTGTTGGAAGCCGACGCCTTCAAGGCGTTCGAGGAGACGGGCAGCATTTTGGGCGGGCCGGCGGCCGATGCCTTCCGCAAGCACATCCTCACGCAGGGCGGGCACGAGCATCCGATGAAACTCTATGTCGCCTTCCGCGGCCACAAGCCCGAGACGAAGGCGCTGATCGAGAAGATGGGACTGACGAAGTGATCCGGCGGCGTCCGGATGAGGCGGAGCCGAATCCTGCGGGGTTCGGCTCCGTTTCGTTTTTTGGGAGGGGCGGGACGAATGTGACGGTTATCCGCAGTGAAACCCCTTCGCTTCCGGCGCATCTGCGCTTCGTTGCCGTCGGCCGGCAGCGTGCAGGGTCGGGGCGAAGCGCGGTTTGCTGCATGGGGCGGCGGCTTTCCTGTCGGCATCGTCCGTCGTGTCGCCGGTCGGCAGGAATCGGGGTCGGGATAAATTGCGGCCGGGCATATTTTTTCATTTCCGATAGGGGATTTCGCCGCGGAGGTGTTATTTTTATAGTGAGGGCGGTTGCGGAGGCGGCGTATGGAATGCCCGATCCGCTCCGCAGTTCTCCTTTCGAACCGACCGAAATACGAATGCCTATGGAGTAGAACCGATTACAAAGGGCCGTGCCGACGGCTCGTCCGGCAGTCCGAACGACTGCGACTTACCTTGAACCGAATATTCATCCGGATACGTGCCCGACGGAGATCGCGTCGGCGACGTGTTCCGAAAAACACAACCGAACGAATGAAGCGATTTATCCTGATCCTTTTCCTCCTGCTGGCCGCGCGCGAGATACGCGCCTTCGGGCTGGCCGGCCATGCGGCGATCGCCTGCATCGCCGAACATCATCTTACGCCGCGCGCCCGAACCAACATCATGCGCTACACCGACCACCGTTCGATCGTCTACTACGCCTCGTGGATGGACGAGTGGCGCCGTTCGAAAGGCTATGAGTTCACGACGCACTGGCACGCCGGAACGGTCGATGCGGAGTTTCGCAGCACGCCGGCCGTACGCGAGGCGTCGGGCGCGAAGGGCGACTGCGTCGTGGCCGTCGAACAATCGATTGCGCTGCTCTCCGAATATGACAGGCTCGACGACTCGACGGTATTGGTGCATATCAAATATCTGGTGCATCTGCTCGGCGACATGCACTGTCCGACGCATGTCTATTATTATCCCGACAACATGACGCTCGGAAAATTTCCGGTCAAGCTGCATGGCGTCGAGACCAACTACCACAAGATCTGGGATGGACAGCTGCTCGACAGCCGCCATAAGTTCTGGGGATTCCAGGATTACCGTCATGCGCTGGACAACTATACCGACGAGGAGATCGCCCGTATGACGGAGGGGACGCCCGTCGAATGGTTCGAGGAGTCGGCGCGGCGCTGCCGCGAGATTTACGACTGGGTGCAGCCCGGCGACGAGCTGGGGCAGGAGTTCTACAATGCGCGCGCCCCGTTCGCGGAGTATCAGCTCGTGCTGTCGGGGTATCGGCTGGCCAAGGTGCTCAACGCACTGTTCGACCGGTAGGCTCCAATGATGCAGATGAAAAGAGGAGAGCTGTCCGACAGCTCTCCTCTCTTCATAGGTCGCTTGTGTCGTTTCAGATTCTGTTCGGATCGTGCTTGTATTTGAATATGACTGCAAATACGATCGCTACGACGAGCGAGAACCCTGCGAACAGATACCATGAAAGCGGCCATCCGTAGTGGTTGACGACCCATCCGGCGAGATAGGAGCCGATTAGCGCGCCCAGACCGTTGGTCATGATCATGAATACGCCTTGTGCGCTCGAACGGATTGCCGCCGAGGTCTCCTTTTCGACGAATAGCGAACCGGAGATATTGAAGAAATCGAACGCCACGCCGTAGACGATCATCGAGAGAATGAACATCCAGACGCCCGGGCCGGGGTTGCCGGCGCCAAGCAATGCAAAACGCAATACCCATGCGAACATGGCGATCAGCATGACGCGCTTGATGCCGAACCGTTTGAGAAAGAATGGGATAAGCAGAATGCAGAGCGTTTCCGAGATCTGCGAGAGCGAGATCAGGATCGTGGAGTGTTCGACGCCGAAGGTGCCGAGATATTTGGCGCCGTGGATGCCCGTGTCGCCGAAACTTTTGATGTATCCGTCGGCGAAGGCATTGGTGATCTGCAACGACATGCCCAGCAGCATGGAGAAGATGAAGAAGATGGCCATCTTGCGCTGTTTGAAGAGGGCGAAGGCGCGCAGCCCGAGCAGATCGACGATCGACTTGCCGCCTCCCGACCGGTTGATCGGGCAGTTCGGCAGCGTGAACGAGTAGAGACCCAATATGAGGCCCAAGGTCGCCGAGAAGTAGAGTTGGGTTGCACTCAGGCCCATCTTTCCGAGATCGACGACCCACATGGCACAGATGAATCCGACCGTGCCCCACACGCGGATGGGCGGGAAGTGGGTTACGGTATCCAGTCCTGCTTTTTCGAGGGCGTTGTAGGCGACCGAATTGGACAGTGCGATGGTGGGCATATAGAACATTACGCTCAGCAGGACGAGCGTGTAAAGCGAATTGTAGTCGGTTCGGGTGGCGGCGAGGGTGATGAATCCTGCGGCGAAGAGATGGCAGAGGCCCAAGAGACGTTGTGCCGGAATCCATCGGTCAGCGATGATTCCCATGACGGCCGGCATAAATAGCGAGGCGATTCCCATCGTGGCGAAGAAGCTGCCGATTTGCAGCCCGTCGAATTTCAGCGTGTTGCCGAGGTAGGCCCCCAGTGAGATCAGCCAAGCCCCCCAGACGGCGTACTGGAGGAAGTTCATCAGGGTCAGGCGGATTTTTGTATTCATCGTGTTGGTGTTCTAAAATGCGGTTCCTATCGTCCGGTTTCCGGTGTGCAGGAAAACGAGCGGAAACAAAATTAGAAAAATTTTTCGGATTTTTCTTGCACAAAGCAAAATTATGTGCTACTTTTGCATCACCAAACCTGAGGGAACGGCAATCGCAGCGTGCGTCGCACGATTTCGGGCCGACCGGAGGGAGCGGACACGTAGAACGGATGGTTCCGTGGGACATTGAGCTATGGTGTAATGGTAACACAACAGATTCTGGTCCTGTTTTTCCTGGTTCGAGTCCGGGTAGCTCAACTCGAAGGCCGGTCAAGCATCGCTTGACCGGCCTTCATTTTTTAAGCGATCGCAGCCGGATTTGTGCCAGTATGCAAAGAAGGTTCCCGTCTCTGTTGCGGATGAGTCCGGAGCGGTTCGTCGATCTCTTCCGAAAGTGACGGCCGCTTCCCTGTTGCAGACGGCGCCGCGAGGAGGCTCCTGTGCGGAGGACGTACCGGCACCGAGGGCCAGAAACAATACGAAGGTGGTGGACTTTTTCGTGATCCGCATGAGTCGAGATTCCGAAAATCGGGCAGGGAAACGCTTTTCCGTCCCGCCGGGTTCAGGGTAGCCGGACGTTTTCCGGCGATACTCCGTGCATCAATACATGTTGTCGTACATCGACTGGCTCTTGTCGTATTTGAGGTCGGCCAGCGATGCGGCCTTGACGCCGATGTTGAAGCTCCAGCTGCGGTGGGCGCCGAACGGAATCCACGAGAAGGACATCTGCCAGCAGTGGAGGTCGCGCGAGATGCTGACCGACGAGGTGGTCAGTTTGTTCTCCTTGATGTCGTAACCGCCCTGGAACGTGATGCCCATCTTGGGCGTGAGGTTGACGCTGCCGTTGAACCCGATGTTCTGCGTGATGTTCTTGCGGTAGCCCGTCGTACCGTTGTTGACGTAGTTGATCGAGTAGGAGACCGTGTAGTTGAAGCCGAGGTTCCACGGCAGCGAGAAGTCGTAGTACGACTGCGCCATGTACTGCCTTCGCAGCACAGGGTCGAGGATGCCGTAGGGGTCGTAGAAGGGGTTGGCGTATTCGGGCGGGACGCTGTTGATGTCGTTGATCGCGGGCGTGGAGTTATCCTGCCGCGATTTGAAGGTATAACCGAACGACCAGCCCGTCGAAACGATACGTCCCGGAAAGAAGAGTTTGTCGATGCGCCGTCCTTCGGGGGTGACCCTGTACGGGTCGAGCGTGGCGTTGAGCTGGATGCCGAAGTTCGTGCCGAAGACCGTCGTGCGGAACTGGATGGGAATGGTCGAGAGCTTCATCGAGTCGGCCAGGAAGTTGTACGAGGCGCTGACCGACAGGTTGTCGATCAGCTTGATCTTCTTGATGCCCGACGTGTCGCGCTTGGAGAGCACCTTCATCTCGAGCGTCTGCGACAGCGAGAAGTTCATCGACATGCTGCGGCCCGAACTGGGAACGCCGTAGGCATTGTCGGCGAAGGGCGAATAGACCTGGAACTTGCCGGTGGAATCGGTCTGTACGGTTTTGTAGTAGCCGTATTTCTGATCCGAGAAGTCGGGGGCGTACGAAAAGCCGAACGACGGGGTGAGCGTGTGCCGGATCGCCTGTATCTTGCTGGTCTTTTTCTTGAACTGATACATGCCGTAGAGCGTCGTCGAGGCGCTCACCGAGGTGGTGTAGTTGTAGAGCCGGTAGAATCCGTATTCGGGATCGAGGTAGCGCACTTCGTTGGTCACGGGACTCCATTCGCGCTCCTGCTTCTTGAAATACCACTTCTCGGTATAGTTGAACGACGGCGAGACGTTGATGTAGTTGAAGAGGTTGAACGAGGCCGTGACGGGTATCGAGTGCTCGATGCCGTTGCGCATGTTTTCGAGCGTCTGTTTGGTGAAGACCTCCGACTCGGTCGTGGAGACGGTGTTGGTCATCTTGCCCGTATACTGCATCGAAATCTTCTCGTACCACCGTGCCTTGCCCTGCGCCTCGCGCCGTTTGAAGGGGTAGAAGCGCGAGACGTTGAAGACGATGTTGGGCAGCGTCATCGAGATCGTGGAGTTCTGCGAGTTCTGCGACACGGCCATGTTCATCGAGAGCGAGAAAGGGGTTCCCGCCCAGTTCTTCGAGTAGGAGATCGTCGAGTTGGTCTGCGTCTGGAGAATGTCATTGATCGTCGTGGCCGCGTATTTGGAGTAACCGCTCGTGGCGAAGTTGACCGATGCGGAGAAGGTGGAGCCCGGGTTGGCCTTCGGATCCTGCGAGTGCGTCCATTGCAGGCGGAAGGTGTTCTGTTTGAGGAAGTCGGGTTCGCCCTTCTCGCCGGTGCGGATGCTCGAGAACTGGGCGTTGAGGTTGCCCGTGTACTTGTAGCGTTTGATGTAGCGCGATGCGGCGGCTCCCTCCCACGATCCGAGCGTGTAGATGCCCGCCGTGAGGGCGAGGTCCATGTGTTGGCTGAGGGTGAAGTAGTAACCGAAATCGCGGAAGAAGAAGCCGCGCTGGCCGTCCTCGCCGTAGGTCGGCATCAGGAATCCCGACTTGGGGCCCGAACTGATCGGGAAGAAGCCCTCCGGAATACCGAGGAAATAGATCGGTACGTCCTCCATGACCAGGTAGGCGGGGCCGGTGACCACCTTCTTGCCCGGAATCACCTTCGCCTTGGTCATGGCCAGATAGAAGTGGGGGTGATCCGTCTGGTCGCAGGTGGTGTATTTGCCGCCCTGGATGTTGATGTTGTTGTCGGGCATCTTCTTCACGCTGCCGCCGATGAGCCATCCGTCGCCCTCCTGCGTCGCCACGCCCTTGATCTTGGCCTTGCCCGACTTGAAATTGTAGGTGATGGTGTCCATCTTGTAGGGCGAGGCCGAACCTTCGGTGAATTCGGGTCGGGTGACCGTGGGCTGCCCTTCCAGCGTGTCGGGCTTCCCGTAGGCGTAAATCTCCCGGGTGTCCATGTTGACGCGCATGAAGTCGGCTTTGAGGTTCATGTCCTGGTAATTGATGTCGCCCTCGTTGTAGATGTAGACCATCTTGTTGCGGACGTCGTACACCAGCGAGTCCTTGTTCTTGCCCGAAATCGGATCGTCGAGGAAGGCGCCGGGCTTGCGCGGCCGCTTGACCGAGTCGCGGGCCACGGTGTCGGCCTGCCTGCCGGCCAGCGAGTCGGCCCGGCGGGCGATGAGCGAATCGACCTGCGAACTGAACATCGAGTCGCGCTCCTCCTGCGACATGGCTTCGAATTCGGCGTGGCGGCGGGCTTTCTCGCGGGCGGCCCGTGCCTGCGCGCGGCGTTCGCTGCGTGTGCGGGCGGCTTCGGGAACTTCGGCCGCGGCTTCCGGAAGGGTATATGCCGGAACGGAATCGTGGGTGCGGGTGCTGTCCGGGGCGGCTGCGGCGAACACGCTCCGGGGTGCGGACGCGCCGACCACCAGCTGGGCGAAGAGCAGGATCAGCGCCGCCGAAAACAGATATTTTACCCTAAGTTTATCCAAAATTCCAATAATTTTTCGTACCTTTGCCGACATGTCGGCAAAAACGCCTGAATCAGGTCTCCGGCGACCTCCCGCGGGGTTTTCAGGCGCGACAAAGATAGGTAAAAAATTACAGAAAGCTTACACTTGATCTCTTAAATATGCGCACACGACTGTTCCTGTTATTCGCATTTGCGGCCGTAACCGTTCTTACGAACGCGGCATCGGCCGGGAATATTGCGCACGGAGTCGAAGTTGTGGTGATCGACCCCGGTCACGGCGGCAACGATCCCGGTGCGCACTACGGCGGAACCAGCGAAAAGGACCTGACGCTGAAGGTGGCTCTCAAGCTCGGCAAAATGATCGAGGAGGGCATGCCCGGCGTGAAGGTGGTCTATACGCGCAAGACGGACAAGGCGCTGGGACCCGACAAGGCGAAAGACCTGCAGGCGCGCGCCGACATCGCCAACAAGGCCGGCGGCGACCTCTTCATTTCGATCCATGTCAATGCGGCCAAATCTACGGCCGCGCGCGGCGTCGAGACGCTGATCATGGGCGAAAGCCCCAAGGAGCAGCGTTACAACGAAAACGCGCTGTTCGAGAACAACCGCGAGGACCTGATCGACATGTCCGACGAACGTACGGCGGCCATCGTGCGGGCCTATATCCAGAACCTGCAGTTCACCTACGGCGAATACAGCATGGCCATCGCGCGCTGCATTCAGAACAACTACCTGAAGGCGGGCCGCCACTCGCGGGGCATCAAACCCCAGCTGCTGCGCGTGCTCTATGCGACCGACATGCCGGGCGTGCTGACCGAGATCGGATTCCTCTCCAACTCGCAGGAGGCGGCCTACATGAAGTCGGAGAAGGGCCAGACAGAGATCGCCCGTTCGATTTACGAGGGCGTGAAGAACTATTCGGCCTATGTGCTCGAAACGCGCAACGCCGAAGAGGAGGCCGCTGCGGCGCCTAAGCCGGAGCAGAACCCGGAGCAAGTGGTCGTCGGCAAGGAGCCCGTGCGCGGGGCCGGCGGAAAGGCGGGGGCGAAGGACTCCGCTGCCAAATCCGAATCCGTGACTGCGCCGGCGGAGCGGGAGACGTCCAAAACGCAGACGCCGAAAACGGAGACTCCCAAGGCCGGCGCCCCGAAGCGCGAGACGCCGAAAGCCGAAACCCCGAAGCAGACGGCTCCCAAACAGGACGCGCAGCCGCTGCGCTATACCGTGCAGGTGCTGGCCAGCCCCCAGACCGTACCGGCTTCGTCCGCGCGGTTCAAGAGCTACCGCGGCAAGGTGAAACAATATACGGCCGACGGCAAATACCGTTATAAGTATTGCGTCGGCGAATACGAGACCCGCGCTGCGGCGCAGAAACAACTGGCGGCGGTGCGCAAGGTCTTCCCCGACGCCTTTGTGGTGAGCTGCCGGGGAACTCGGATCGTGAAATAAAAAAATACGAGATATGAAAAGGGAAGTTAAGATCGGAATTTTCGCCGTGGCGATGATCGGCGTCGCATGGGCGGGCATCCGCTTTCTGAAAGGATTCGATATTTTCAGCCGCAACGTCGAATATTATGCGGCTTACGACCAGATCAACGGCGTGCAGAACGCTTCGCCGATCATGATGAAGGGCGTCAAGATCGGTTCGGTGACGGGCCTGTCGTTCGACCCCGCCCGCAGCGACAAAGTCGTGCTGCGGTTCACCATCAAGCGCGAGTACCGCATTCCGACCGATTCGGAAGCCAAGATTTTCAGCAACGGGCTGATGGGCGCCAAGGCGATCGAAATCACCTACGGCACGGCCGACACCTACCTGCACAAGGGGGATACGCTGCGGGCGAGCCGCGACCGCGACCTGATGGACATGGCCGGTTCCGAGCTGGATTTCTTCAAGCAGAAGGTCTCGCAGCTCACCGGCGATCTGTCGCGTGCGCTCGACAACCTCAACAGGCTGATGGAGGACAACGCCGGCAATATCGCCGGGACACTCGGCAACCTCAACTCCGTGACGGGCGACATGGCGCAGATACTTTCCGCCGAGAAAAACAACCTGAAAAGCGCGCTGGAGAACCTTTCGAAGTTCTCCGACATGCTCGGCGACAACGCCCAGCGCGTGGACAGCATCATCGGCAATGTAGACCGGGTCGTCGCGCAGTTCTCCGAAGAGGAGTTCGCCGTCAAGCTTTCGCAGACCGTCGGGCATCTCGACGATCTGGTGGCCCGCATCGCGCAGGGCGAGGGCACGGTGGGCAAGCTGATGAACGATCCCGAACTTTACGATTCGCTCAACCGGGCCAGCGAGAATCTCTCCGCACTGCTGGCCGACGTCAAACAGTATCCGGGCCGTTACGTCCATCTTTCGCTCTTCGGGCGCAACCCTGAGAAGATGAAGGAGCGGGCCGACCGGAAGGCCGCGAAGGCCGCCGAGAAAGCCGAGCGCGATTCGCTCAGGCGGCTGCGGTAGCCCTTTACCCGACATAGCACCATGATTTATCCTGCAAACTTCGAGCAGAAGATCGGCTTCGACCGGCTTCGTGAACAGGTTGCGGCGCGCTGTACCATGCGTGCCGCCCGTGCGCGGCTGGCCGGCGAGACCTTTTCGACCTCGGCGCGCGAGATCGCCCGGCGGCTGACGCTTGCCGACGAGATGCGCCTGCTGCTCGATATGGAACACGAATTTCCCGGCGGGGAGTATCCCGACGTCGATCATATCGTCGCCAAGCTGCGCGTCGAAGGCTCGTTCCTCGACGTCGAGGAGGTGGTGACGCTGCATCGTGCGCTGACAGTCGTCGGGGGCATCGTCGCGTTCATTCTCAACCGTGAAGAACAATATCCGGCGCTTTACGCCCGCAGCCGCGGCGTCGCGGCCTTTCCCGAAATCGTGCAGCGGATCGACGCCATCGTCGATCGTTTCGGCAACGTGAAGGACAATGCTTCGCCCGGTCTGCTGGAGATCCGGCGCGCCATTCGCGAACGCGAGGGACAGGCCGCCAAACGCCTGCAGGCCGTGCTGTCGGCCGCCAAAAACGCCGGCATCGTCGATGCCGACGCCCAGATTTCGATCCGCGAAGGCAAAGCCGTGATTCCGGTCGCCGCGGCCAACAAACGCAAACTGCAGGGCTTCATCCACGACGAGTCGGCCACCGGACGCACGTTCTACGTCGAGCCGGTCGAGGTGGTGGAGATCAACAACGAACTGCGCGAACTGGAATACGCCGAGCGGCGCGAGATCGTCCGCATCCTCTCGGAGTTCACCGATTCGGTGCGTCCCGATGCGGAATTGATTGCCGATTCGGGCGATTACCTCGCCGAGATCGACATGCTGCGCGCCAAAGGGCGCTGGGCCTCGGAGAACGGCTGCGTGAAGCCGATTGTCTCGACCGACGACCGGCTGGTGCTGAAAAACGCCCGCCATCCCTTGCTGCAGCAGACGCTCCGGGCGCAGGGCCGCGAGGTCGTGCCGCTCGACATGCAGCTGGACCGTCGCAAGCATATCCTCGTCATTTCGGGGCCCAACGCGGGCGGCAAGTCGGTCTGCCTGAAAACCACGGGCATCGTGCAGTATATGTTCCAGTGCGGATTCCTCGTGCCGGCGTCGGAGGTCTCCGAACTGCCCGTGTTCCGGGCGATCTTCATCGACATCGGCGACGAGCAGTCGATCGACGACGATCTTTCGACCTATTCGTCGCACCTGCTCAACATGAAGAACATGCTGGCCGGGGCCTCCTCCGCGACGCTGGTGCTGATCGACGAATTCGGGTCGGGTACCGAGCCGGTCATCGGCGGCGCCATCGCCGAAGCCATCCTCGAACGCCTGCTGGCCAAGGGGTGCTACGGCGTTATCACGACCCATTACGCCAATATCAAGTATTATGCGTCGAACGCCGAAGGCATCGCCAACGGCGCCATGATGTTCGACGTGCAGCATATCCGGCCGCTGTTCCGGCTCGAAACGGGCAAGCCCGGCAGTTCGTTCGCCGTGGAGATCGCCCGCAAGATCGGCCTGCCGGAAGAGATTATCCGCATTGCGGGCGAGAAGGCCGGCAGCGACCATATCAACATCGAAAAGCAGCTGCGCGAAATCGCCCGTGACAAACATTACTGGGAACAGAAACGCGACCGCATCCGCCTGACGGACCGCAAGGTCGAAGAGCTGGAGCAGACTTACGCCGAGCAGTTGGCGAAGATCAAATCCGAGCGGCAGGAGATTCTGAAAAAGGCCAAGCAGGAGGCCCAGCGGCTGATCGCCGACGCCAACAAGCAGATCGAGAATACGATCAGGACCATCCGCGAAGCGCAGGCCGAAAAAGAGCTGACGCGGCTGGCGCGCCGCGAGCTGGACGACTTCCGCGATGCGGTCGAGCAGGCCGATACGGCCGAGAAGGACGCGCAGGTGGCCCGTGAGATCGAGCGCATCGAACGCCGCCGCCAGCGGCGCATCGAGCGCAAAACCCAGCGCGGCGAAGCGCAGGCGGCGGCCGCCCCCGAACCGCCCAAACCCCGCGAGGTCGAAACCGGTTCCAAGGTCCGCATGGTCGGGCAGGATATGGTCGGCGTGGTGCAGTCGGTCAAGGGGAAGAAAGCGCAGGTCGCCTTCGGGCAGATACTTACTACGGTAGACAAGAAACTGCTGACCGTGGTGTCGAACAGCGAGTTCCGCGAAGCGACGCGCCCGCAGACGGCCCGTACGGTGGTCTCGGTCGATATTTCGGCCCGCAAACTCAATTTCAGGGACCATATCGATGTGCGGGGCATGCGCGCCGCCGAAGCGCTGGACGCCGTGCAGGATTTCGTCGATGACGCCTTGATGGTCGGCGTGGGTTCGGTTTCGATCCTTCACGGCAAGGGTACGGGGGCCCTGAAGGAGGAGATCCGCCGCTATCTGCGCACTGTCCCTGAGGTCGAAAGCGCCAAGGACGAGCATGCCGACCGCGGCGGGGCGGGCATTACGATCGTGACTTTTAAGATGGACTGACGATTTTTCGCGGCGTTCCGGCCGAGTGCGGGGCAGATGCCTACAGACCGCAGGGCGGATGGAACGGAAAATGATAAGAGGATGAATTACAGACTTTCACGTATTGCCGCCATTTGCGGCGGAAAGTTTTCGGGTTGCGATTCCGAGGTGCGGTCGGTCGTTACCGACAGCCGGTCGCTTTCGTGCGAGCTGGGGTGTCGCCCGATGTTCGTCGCCATGCGCGGCGCGAACCACGATTCGCATGATTTCATCGCCGACATGCAAAGCCGGGGCGTGCGTGCGTTCCTCGTCGAGCGGGGCGTCGAAGCCTCCTCGTGCACCGGGGAGTGCGGTTTCGTGCAGGTGGACAACGCCATCGAAGCCCTTCAGCGGCTGGCGGCCTATCACCGGGCGCAGTTCCGGGGTACGGTGGTCGGCATCACAGGCTCGAACGGCAAGACCGTCATCAAGGAGTGGATCGCCGAGGAGCTGCCCGAAGGCATGAAATATTACCGTTCGCCGAAGAGTTACAATTCGCAGCTGGGCGTACCGCTTTCGGTGCTGATGCTGGAGGGCGACGAGGAGCTGGCGATTTTCGAAGCGGGCATCTCGAAGCCCGGCGAGATGGAGCGGCTCGAACGCATCATCCGCCCCGACGCGGTGATCTTCACTTCGATCGGCGACGCCCATCAGGAGAATTTCATCAATCTGGAACAGAAATGCGACGAGAAGATGATTCTCGCCCGCAGCGCTTCCAAAATCATCTACCACAGCTATTACGAGCCGCTGGGCCGTATGGTCGCGGCGCATTTCGCCGACCGCCGTCCCGTCGATGCCGCCTCATATCCCGAAGTGCCCGAATCGGTCATAGGCAATGCCGCTTCGCGCCGCAATGCCCAGATCGTCGAGGCGTTCTGCGATGTGATGCATTATCCCGCCCCTTCGTTCGCCGCAGCTCCCTCCGTGGCGATGCGTCTCGAAGTCAAAGAGGGCATCAACGACTCGATACTTATCAACGACGCCTACAACCTCGACCTCAATTCGCTGGCGCTGGCGCTGGACTACCTGCACAGCGTGGCGCTGAGCCGCCGCCGTACGCTCGTGCTGTCGGACATTTCGCAGAGCGGTCTCTCGGACGACGAGCTTTACAGCCGCGTGGCGGGCATGGTCGCACGCGCCGGAATCGACTTCCTGATCGGTATCGGTCCCCGCCTGAAACGCTATGCCGCGCTGTTCGCCTGCGACAAGGAGTTCTTTACGGCTACCGACGAATGCGTCGCGCGCATCAACCGCGACGCCGTGGCCGGGCGTGCGATCCTGCTGAAAGGCGCACGCGATTTCCGTTTCGAAAAACTGGTGCACCTGCTCTCCCGCAAAAGCCATACGACGGTGCTGGAGGTCGATCTCGACGCCATGATCCATAATCTCAACTATTTCCGGTCGAAGCTGAGCTTCGGGACCCGGCTCGTGGCGATGGTCAAGGCCGGTTCGTACGGCGCGGGCGATTTCGAAGTCGCGCAGATGCTCCAGCATCAGGGCGTGGACTATCTCGCCGTGGCGTTCGCCGACGAGGGCGTGCTGCTGCGCGAGCGGGGGATTTCGATGCCGATCGTGGTGCTCAACGCCGACGCCGACAGCTTCGACGTGATGATCGCCAACCGGCTCGAACCCGAAATCTACAGTTTCCACTCGCTCGGCGCTTTCGCCGATGCCGTGACGCACGCGGGCGAGAGCCGTTATCCGATTCACGTCAAGCTGGATACGGGCATGCACCGGCTGGGGTTCGTGGAGCAGGAGATCGCGCAGTTGTGCGCGACGCTCGCCGCGACGCCGCAGGTCAAGGCGGCTTCGGTCTTCTCGCACCTCAACTGCGCCGACATGCCCGAAGAGGATGCCTATACGCGGGCGCAGATCGCCCTCTACGACCGCATGAGCGCGCAGCTCGCCGCCTCGCTGCCTTATCCGGTCATCCGCCATACGGCCAATTCGGCCGCCATCGAGCGCTTCCCCGAAGCGCAGTTCGACATGTGCCGTCTGGGGCTGGGGCTTTACGGCTTCGGGTTCCGGCACAACGACGCCCTGCGTCCCGTCTCGACGCTCAAAACCCGCATCGTGCAGATCAAACGCCTGCCTGCGGGCGATGCGGTGGGGTATGGCCGCGCCGGAAAGCTCACGCGGCCGACCACCACGGCCACGATACCGATCGGCTATGCCGACGGGCTGGACCGGCATCTGGGCTGCGGCCGCTGGTCGGTGCTCGTGGCCGGACAGCCTGCGCCGATCATCGGCCGGGTCTGCATGGACAGCTGCATGATCGACATTACGGACATTCCCGGCGTGAAGGAGGGCGACGAAGTGTCGGTCTTCTCGCCCGTGCCGGGCAACGACCTCGAAACGATGGCCCGTGTGCTCGATACGATCTCGTATGAAATCATGACCTCGGTTTCGGGACGTGTGAAACGCATCTATCTCAAGGAATAACGGGATGAAGTGCTACGACTGCGGCGGCCTGATCGCGCCCGGAGCGGACAAATGTCCCGCCTGCAACTGTCCGGCGGAGAGGATGCAGGCCGTGAAGTGTCTCGAAACCCGCCTGCTGACGGCCCGCGTCGAAGCGGAGTCGGCCCTCGACCAGCTGGGCCGGGCGAAGGTCGCGATGCTCTGCGCCGCGTTTTTCGCGCTTGTCGGCGGCGTGGTCGTGCTGGTGCATGCCGGGGGCGACGCGACGATGCGGGCCGTCGGGATTTTCATGGCTGCGCTGGCATGCGTCTACGCGGCACTGGCCTTTCTTGTCCGGAAAGCTCCGCTGACGCTTTCGATCGCGGGATTTCTGCTCAGCTGGCTCTGTCTCGGCGGGTTGCCCGGTCTGGTGATCGTCGGGGCCATGGCGCTGAGTCTCTGGTTCGCCGTGCAGTATGTCCGCATTGCGAACCGTGTCGGATTGTTGGAACGAAAAATCGCTGAACTGAAAAAATGTACGGAACACTCTATCTGATCCCGTGTCCGATCTCGGACGAAACGGCGCCGTGGGACGTGCTGCCCGCAGCAAACCGCGCCGTTATGGATTCGCTCGACTATTTTATCGTCGAGAATACCCGCACGGCGCGGCGGTTTCTGTCGAAAGCGGGCGCGGCGCGCCCGATCGACACGCTCTGCTTCCGCGAACTGAACGAACATACCGTCGCCGGGCGTGAGGTCGAAGAGCTGGTGAAACCGCTCGTCGAGGGGCGTTCGGCGGGCGTGATTTCCGAAGCGGGCGTGCCGGGCGTCGCCGATCCGGGGGCGCTGGTGGTCGAAGCCTGCCACCGCCGCGGAATCCGTGTCGTGCCGCTCGTCGGACCTTCGTCGATCGTCATGGCGGTCATGGCGTCGGGGCTCAACGGACAGTCGTTCGCCTTCAACGGCTACCTGCCCGTCAAACCGCCCGAACGGGTGCAGGCGATCCGCCGTTTCGAACGCCGCGCGCACGCCGAAGGCCAGTCCCAGCTCTTCATCGAGGCCCCGTACCGCAACGTCAAGCTGATGGAGCAGCTGTTGCAGACCCTTGCGCCCGAAACGCGGCTGACGGTGGCCATGGACATCACGGCTCCCGGCGAATTCATCCGCACGCTCCGCGTCCGCGAATGGCGTGCCGCCGAACTGCCCGTGATGAACAAACGCCCTGCTATTTTCATCATCGGATAGGCCCTTCCGGAGGTTGGTATACAATTTGATCGACTATAAGACGGAAAATCTGAAAAACAACTATATATGAAAAAGGAAAAAGCTTATAATGAAGCCATTAACGGCGACGAAGGGTTCGAGCCGGGCGACGGTTATCCCTCGTGCGACGGCGAACCCTGTGCCAATGTGTCAGACGAGCCGCAGGACGGGACTGACACAATGGCAGACGCGACCGACAGCGGCGCCACGCCCGATTTAGCGGCGGCAGTCGCCGAATGGCAGGATAAATACATCCGTCTGCAGGCCGAGTTCGACAACTACCGCAAGCGTACGCTCAAGGAGAAGATGGATCTGGTGCAGACCGGAGGCCGCGACGTCTTGCTGGCGATGCTTCCCGTGCGCGACGACGTGCAGCGGGCGGTCGATGCCATGCAGAAGAGCGACGATATCGAAGCGCTGCGCGCCGGCGTAAACCTGATATCGCAGAAATTTACCGAAACCCTGCGTCAGAAGGGCGTGACCGAGATCGACGTCAAGGGCCGGGAGTTCGACGCCGACCTATGCGAGGCCGTGGCCAAGTTCGCCGCCGGAGAGGACATGCAGGGCAAGGTCGTAGACGTCGTCCAGACCGGCTACATGCTGGGCGACAAGGTGCTGCGTTTTGCAAAAGTCGTTGTAGGAGAGTAAGAAGATGGCTGAAAAGAGGGATTACTACGAAGTGCTGGGCGTCCAGAAGAACGCTAACGCCGACGAAATAAAGAAGGCCTACCGCAAGGCTGCCATTCAGTATCACCCGGACAAGAATCCGGGCGACAAGCAGGCCGAGGAGAAATTCAAGGAGGCAGCAGAAGCCTACGACGTGTTGTCGAACCCCGACAAGCGTGCCCGTTACGACCAGTTCGGCCATGCCGGCATGAGCGGCGCGGCGGGCGGCGGAGGCGGTTTCGGCGGATTCAGCGGCGGCGGCTTCTCGATGGAGGATATTTTCTCGCAGTTCGGCGACATTTTCGGCGGACATTTCGGCGGGGGCGGGTTCCGCTCGTCGTCGTCCGGCGGCCGCCGCGTGAACCGCGGCTCCGATATCCGCATCAAGGTCAGGCTGACGCTGGCCGAAATCGCCAACGGCGTCACCAAGAAGCTCAAGATCAACAAGACCGTAGCCTGCGACAAGTGCGGCGGTACGGGAGCCAAGGACGCCGATTCCTATTCGACCTGCTCGACCTGCAACGGCACGGGCCATGTGACGCGTGTCGAAAACACCTTTTTCGGCCGCATGCAGACCCAGAGCGTGTGCCCGACCTGCGGCGGTACGGGCAAGGTCATTACTTCGCCCTGCGACAAGTGCAAGGGCGAAGGCACCGTCCGCGGTTCGGAGGTCGTGGAGATCAAGATTCCGGCCGGCGTGGGCGAGGGCATGATGCTCACCGTCACGGGCAAGGGCAACGCCGCGCGCCACGGCGGCGTCAACGGCGACTTGCAAGTGCTGATCGAAGAGGAGCTGCATCCCGAACTGATGCGCGACGGCAACGACCTGATTCACAACCTCAATATCACCGTGACGCTGGCTCTGCTGGGCGGTACGGTCGAGGTGCCGACGGTAGACGGCCGCGCCAAGATCAAGATCGCTCCGGGAACGCATGCCGGCAAGGTGCTGCGTTTGGGCGGCAAGGGTTTGCCCGACGTGAACGGTTACGGCCGCGGCGACGAGCTGGTCGTGGTGGACATCACCATTCCGTCGAAACTCAATGCCGAGGAGAAGCGGCTGGTCGAGGAGTTGTCCCGGCAGCCCGGTTTCCAGAAGGCCGACTCGGTCAAAAACCAGAATATTTTCGAGCGGATGAAGAGTTTCTTCCGTTAGGAAACGATACGGTTTCGTCTCTACGGCGGAGTGCTGAATACCCCTGCGGGTTCCGGCATTCCGCCGTATTGGCAGATCGGGAGCCGCCCCGGCCGCAACCCGTTTCCCGCGCACGGCGGACGCATGCGTCCGTGCCGGAAAAAGGAATTCGGGGCAATAAAATTGCGGAAGAATTCGTATCTTTACAAAAAAATAGGAGGACATGCCATGTTAGGTTTCACCCCGTTCAAGAAGCACGCGAACAAATTCAATTACATACCGCGTTATTACGACCCCGAAAAGGAGGCGCGCGAACAGCGCCGCGCCGAGCTTCGGGGCGAAAGAGCCGAAGACGCCGGCGGCGAATACCGCCCAGGACAATATATCCGCACCCAGCGCGATGCGCGCGCCGCACGCCGTTCCAAGGAGGAGAAGACGGGCCGCGACCGCATTTGGAAGATGGCCGTAGGCGCGGTTCTGGTGCTGCTTTTCATCTATATTCTCTATCCGAGGCTTGCCGACGTTTTCCTGCGGGCGCGTACCTCGGCCTCGGCGCAGACCGAAGCGGTGGGTGCCGAAGAGACGGTGCGGCGCAACGGGCTTGATCAGTCGGGCATTTCCGACGTCGAGTGGCAGGAGCAGCCTATCACGGTGGTACCCAACGATTATCAGGAGTAGATGGCAGATAAGATCAGATTATTACCGGAGGTCGTAGCCAATCAGATCGCGGCGGGCGAGGTCGTCAACCGTCCCGCCTCGGTGGTCAAGGAGATGATGGAGAATGCGATCGACGCAGGCGCACGCACCGTAAAGGTCAATTTCCGCGACGGCGGCAAGGACCTGATCCAGATCGTGGACGACGGCTGCGGCATGTCGCCCATCGATGCGCGCATGGCTTTCGACCGCCACGCCACGAGCAAGATAACCTCCGTGGACGATATTTACGCACTCAATACTTTCGGTTTCCGCGGCGAAGCGCTGGCTTCGATCGCCGCCGTGGCGCAGGTCGAACTGCGGACGCGGCAGGAGGGCGATGAAGTCGGCACGCAGACCGAGATCAACGGCGGCCAGTTCGCCGGACAGACCCCGGTGATGTGTCCCGTAGGGTCGCAGTTTTTCGTGCGCAACCTTTTCTACAATGTCCCGGCCCGCCGCCGTTTTCTGGACAAGAGCACCACGTCGGCGGCGCAGATCAAGTCGGAATTCCAGCGTGTGGCGTTGTGCAATCCGCAGATCGCCTTCGAGCTATACGCCAACGACGCCCCGGTCTATACGCTGGGTGCGGCGTCGCTCGCCGGACGTATCGTCGATGTGGTGGGACGCCATATCAAGCAGAATCTGCTGGAGGTCGAGGCCGACACTTCGATCGCCCGCATCGAAGGCTACATCGGTCGTCCCGCCGCCGCCAAACGGCGCAACGGCGAACAGTACCTCTTCGTAAACGGCCGCTATTTCAAGAGTTCGTACCTCACGAGCGCTATCATGAAGGCGTACGAGAAGCTGATTCCTGAGAGCAGCTCGCCGTCGTATTTCCTCTACCTGACGATCGACCCGTCGCGCATCGACGTCAATGTCCACCCGCAGAAAACCGAGGTGAAATTCGCCGACGAGGAGGCCGTGTGGCAGATCGTGAACGCCGCCGTGCGCGAAACGCTCGCCAAGACGGGCGCCGTGCCGCTGATGGATTTCGACCGCGAAGGCATCGTTGAGATTCCGGTGCTGACCAAAGGGGCGGTCTACAGCGAGCCGCGGGCCATGTCCAACAGCGAATACAATCCTTTCCGCGAAGAGTACATCGACCCGTCGGCGCCCGATCCGAACGTCGATTTCGCCGGATTCGACGTGCCGTTCAGCGACAACGGCCAAACTCTCTCCGACAATGCCGGCGCGGGCTTCGCTCCGCGCAGCGGAGGACGCGGTTCGGGTGTCGCTTTGCCGGGCGGCCTGCGCAGCGCCGGGGGCGGGGGATTTCCTGCGGCCGGCAGCGGCGCCGACGAATTTTCGATTCCCTCTGCGGCGGACGACGCCTTCGAGGATTTCGTGTCGGGCGGGGGTTTCGAAGTGACTTCGGAGAGTGGTTTCGATGCCAGCGAGCTGGAATTCATCCCTTCCGAAGCGACGGTCGAGCAACAGCGTCTCGACGTTGACGGGCGGCCCGAATTTACCGATCCGCTGCCGCTCGGAGGCGGCTATGTCGCCGCCCTGCTGGGCGGACGGTTCGTGGTGGTGGACGTGCGCCGCGCCCGTGAACGGATACTTTACGAAGACTACCTGAAGATGCTCGGCAGCGGTTCGTCGGTGAGTCAGCAGCTGCTGTTTCCCGAACGGCTGGTGCTTTCGGACAGCGAATACGCCCTGCTCGAAGAGAATGCTGTCGAATTCGCATCGCTGGGCTTCGATCTCGATTTTCAGGGCGACTGCGCCGTCGAGGTGAAGGGCACGCCGGCCGACATGCCTGCCGACTCGGTGGACCAGCTGCTTTACGAACTGCTGCAGGCCTTCTCGACGCCCGTGTCGCTGGCCGACGTGCGGCGCGAGAAGATCGCCGCCGTGATGGCGCGCGGAGCCGCGAAGCAGACTGCGCGCCTCATGTCGCGCGACGAAGCCGCCGCACTGCTCGCGCGGCTGGCCGCTTCGGGCAATTTCAGCTTTTCGCCATCGGGCAAAGCCATAACCGCCGAGATAACCGTCGAAGATATCCGGGCCAAGTTGGGATAATCCGGCGGAAAAACGTACATTTGCATAAATTTTCGGCGCCCTGATCCGGCCGGCTCCATGCGGCTTGTTTTCGGGGCGGAAAATTGAAAACAGCTCCCCGCATGATCGGGTTTGCGAATGCAGGCCGGGCCGCGTTTGCAGCCCTGAGAGACGGGACGGGGAGAAAACCGCAACAAAACTGAAAAAAGATAATTTATGAACAGGAATTATTTCCAGACGCCCCCGGTGGTGTTGAATCTGATAATCATCAACGTCCTGATCTTCATGGCCACGGCGTTGCTGCCGAAGGCGGGCAATACGATCATGGAGTACTGCGCACTGTCGCTCGGCACGCCGTTTTTCCATGTCTATCAGTTCATCACCTACATGTTCCTGCATGCCAATTTCGAACATATCTTCTTTAACATGTTCGCTCTCTGGATGTTCGGGCGTACGCTGGAGTATGAATTGGGGCAGAAACGCTTTCTGACCTATTACATGGTCTGCGGCATCGGCGCGGCGCTTATCCAATACCTGACGGCGCTGGCTTTCGGCGAATTCCCGCTGGTGCTGGTCGGCGCTTCGGGCGCCGTGATGGGACTGCTGCTGGCCTTCGGAGTCCTGCACCCCAATGCGGTCATCATGCTGCTGATTCCCCCTATTCCGATGAAGGCCAAATGGTTCGTCGTCATCTACGGTGTGATCGAACTGTTCTTGGGCTGGCGCGGCGTGGGCAATGTGGCGCATTTCGCCCATGTGGGAGGCATGTTGTGGGGCTTCCTGCTGCTCCAATGGTGGAAACAGCGGGGCATAATCCGTTTCTGACCCTATGTCCGAGACCTATTACAGCGGTTATGACAGCGACCGCGGCCGTAAGCCGCGGCGCAGTCTGTTGCTGCGGCTGCTCGATCTGCTGATGACGCTCCTGACGGCCGTAACGGCCGTTACGATGGTCGTCACCTTTTTCGTCCCTTACGTCGATCCGGGCCGGGTGTGGTTCTTCCCCGTGCTGGGGCTGGCAGCACCGGCGGTCTATGTCGTCACGGTTGTTCTGGCGCTCTATTGGATCATCCGCTGGCGGCTGGTGCGGGCCGGAATCATGGTCGCGCTGGTGGTCGTCGGGCTTTTCAAGGTGTCGCTTTTCTACAGACCTGAGTTCCGCCGTAATTACGGCGACGAGAGGTACGACCGCCGCGCCTTCAAGGTGATGACCTATAACGTGCGGGGATTCTACGGCGAGAACGGACTCAGCAGCGTGGGGGACGTGCTGCAGTTGATCGGCGACCATAATCCTGATATCATCTGCCTGCAGGAGTTCAACGCGCGGCTGGCCGGGCAGTCCGACGAGTTCGCATTGCTGGACGAGAAGTACGAAAGCGCCGTTTTCGGACGTACGCAGGCGCCCGATTCGCTTTACGGTGCGCCGCTGGTGATCCTGAGCAAATACCGCATCCTGCGCTCCGGCGTCGTACTGACCCCCGGCACCTCGGTCTGGGCCGATCTGCTGATCGGCGACGATACGATCCGGGTGTTCAACAACCACCTGCGTTCGACGGCGATCAAGGCGGCCGACAACGACTACCTCACCAGCCGCGGATTTCTCTCCGATACGGCGCGCGAGGACAAACTGCGGAGCATGGCGGGCCGCTTCCGCGAGAACAGCGTGCTGCGTGCCGCGCAGGTGGACAGCATCGCGGTGGTGGTGGAGGCGTGGCGTTCGCGGTGCATCGTCTGCGGCGACTTCAACGATACGCCCATGTCGTACGTTTACCGCACCATGGCCAAGGGACTGAACGACGCTTTCAGCCAGTGCGGTTCGGGCTATTCGCATACGTTCCGCGGATTTTTCAATACCCTGCGGATCGACTATGTGCTCAGCTCGGAGGGGTTCGATGCGCTCTCGTACGAGGTGCCCACGGTCGATTACTCGGACCACCATCCCGTCGTCGTCCGGCTGCGGAAAAATGCAATGAACAACTAATCCGATATAATTATGATTTTCGACTCTTTGAAAAACAGCGCGCTCTATTATTCGTTGAATCCCCGTCTGGAAAAAGCTTTCGGTTTCATCGCCTCGACCGACTGGGAGAAGATGGAACCCGGTATCCACGAACTCGACGGCAAGGATATCTATGTGAATGTCATGGATACCGAATTGAAGAAGCCCGCCGACGCCAAGCTGGAAATCCACAACGCCTATCTCGACATTCAGGTGCTTGTCCGCGGCGAGCGCGAGACCTTCGGCTGGAGCGAACGCGCCGTCCTGAGCAAACCGCTGGGCGGTTTCGATGCCGAGAAGGATATTCAGCTCTTCGACGACGAGCCGCAGACCTGCTACACGATCCGTCCCGGTCAGTTCACGATCCTCATGCCTGAGGACGGCCATGCGCCGATGGTGGGCGAGGGAAGCATACGCAAGATCATCGTCAAGGTCCGCATGTAGGATCGCCGAAACGATAACACGAAGGCCGGAGTGTATGCTCCGGCCTTCGTGTTATATACGGTTACCGCTTCCTGCAACCTCCCGGATTGCATTCCGGATGCCGCTGCACCCGTTATTTCCCGATGCCGTAATAGCGGAATCCGGCGTTCAGCGCCTCCTCCTTGTCGAGGATATTGCGGCCGTCCACGATGATGTTGTCGCGCATGGCCGAACGCAGGAGCGTCCAGTCGGGCATGCGGAACTGCTTCCACTCGGTGATCAGCGCGACGGCGTCGGCTCCTTCGGCGGCTTCGTACATCGACACGGCATGATAAACGCGCTCTTCGCCGAGCCTGCGGCGGGATTCGTTGGCGGCGACCGGGTCGTATGCGCGGACCGTCGCTCCCGCTTCGAGCAGCCGGTCGATCACGACCAATGCCGGTGCTTCGCGCATGTCGTCCGTTTCGGGTTTGAAGGCGAGTCCCCAGACGGCTACGGTCTTGCCGCGCAGGTCGCCCAGCGCCAGCTGCAGTTTGTCGAAAACGATCGACTTCTGACGTTCGTTGACCCGCTCCACGGCTTCGATCACCTGCATCGTGTAGCCGTGTTCGTGTGCCGTGTGGGCCAGCGCCTTCACGTCCTTCGGAAAGCACGAGCCGCCGTAACCGCAGCCCGGATAGAGGAATTTGCTGCCGATGCGGGCGTCGGAACCGATTCCTTTGCGGACCATCTCGACGTCGGCGCCTACCAGATCGCACAGGTTGGCGATCTCGTTCATGAACGAGATTCGCGTCGCCAGCATGGCGTTGGCGGCGTATTTGGTCATTTCGGCCGAGGGAATGTCCATGAACAGCACGCGGAAATTGTTGATCAGGAACGGCCGGTAGAGCTTGGTCATCAGCTTGCGCGCCCGTTCGCTTTCGACGCCCACGACCACGCGGTCGGGCGACATGAAGTCCTTGACAGCCGCCCCCTCCTTCAGAAATTCGGGGTTCGAAGCGACGTCGAACGGCACCTTGCACTTCCGCCGGGCAAGCTCTTCGCGGATTACGGCCTTGACTTTCTGCGCAGTACCTACCGGAACGGTGCTTTTGGTCACCAGCACCGTATATTTCTTGATATTCCGGCCGAACGTGCGGGCCACTTCCAGCACGTATTTCAGGTCGGCCGAGCCGTCCTCGTCGGGCGGCGTGCCTACGGCTGAGAAGACCACCTCCACGTTGTCAAGACAATCCGTGAGTTCGGTCGTGAAGTGCAGACGGCCCTCTTCGACATTGCGCCGGACGACCTCTTCCAGCCCCGGTTCATAGATCGGGATGACGCCGTTGTTCAGCCCGTCGATCTTCTTTTTGTCTATATCGACGCACGTGATGTCGAGGCCCATTTCGGCGAAACATGCCCCCGAAACCAGACCGACGTACCCCGTTCCTACGACTGCGATTTTCATATTGTGAGTTTTTGGTGTATGCTTTTTCAGCGGCGGAAGCGCTCGGCGATGCCGTCGGCGAACCGGCTGCAGAAGTCGTGGCAGCCGGACGAGAAGCCCTGCTTCATCTCCACGGGATCGCAGATCGGCTCCCACTTCATGCGCTGCGCGAATTCGCCCATGCCGCGCACGGCGGCCCCGGCCCAGCAGAACGATCCGAACCACCCGAAGTTACGCTGCGGGACGCAGCGAGCGGCAATCAGGTCGAGCAGGCGTGCCGCGGGCGGGTAGATGCCTCCGTTGTAGGTCGGCGCGCCGACGATCAGCGTGTCGTAGCGGAACACGTCGCGCAGCACGACCGATTCGTCGGCGAACGAAAGGTTGTACATGACGATCGGGCCGACGCCCCGGCTCGCAAGCTCGCGGGCGATGCGTTCGGCCATCTGCTCCGTATTGCCGTACATCGAACCGTAGGCGAGCACTACGCCGGGTTCTCCCTCGTAGCGGCTCAGACGATCGTAAATATCCATTACCTGCGGAATCTGCCGCTGCCATACGGGACCGTGGGTCGAACAGATGGTCGTGGGGTTCAGTCCGCGGACTTTTGCCAGCGCTTTCTGCACGGGGCCGCCGTATTTGCCCACGATGCAGGCGTAGTAGCGGCGCATCTCGTCCCAGTAGCGCGATGGGTCGAGCTGCGAATCGGTGATGCCGCCGTCGATAGCCCCGAACGTGCCGAAAGCGTCGCCAGAGAAGAGCGTCCCGGCTTCGGCGCACCATGTGACCATCGTTTCGGGCCAATGTACCATCGGCGCCATGTAGAACGAGAGCGTCTTCGCGCCGAGCGAAATCGTGTCGCCCTCCTTGACTTCGAGCGTTCCGGTGTCGATGCCGTAGAAGCCTTGGATCATTTGCAGCGTCTTGGCGTTGCCGACGATCCGGATGTCGGGATAGAGCAGGCGCAGGGTGCGGATGGACGACGAGTGGTCCGGCTCCATGTGATTGACCACGAGGTAGTCGATCGGGCGGTCGCCGATCGTCTCGCGGATATTTTCGAACAAACGGCTTCCGAAAGCCTCTTCGACGGTGTCGATCAGGGCGACCTTCTCGTCTGCGACCAGATATGCGTTGTATGAAACTCCGTGGGGAAGCGACCAGAGTCCTTCGAAACGGGTTGTCGTGCGATCATTGACCCCGACGTAATGAATGCCGGGCAGAATTTCGGTGATGTTCATAATATGTGACGTATTTTGTCCAAAGATAGTGAAAAATGTGCCAAAACGGAAATCGGGAGCTATCCGGTTGTCCGTCTGATATTTCTGTAAATATAATTTCTCTTCCGGAGGGCAAATATAACAGTTTTTCGGACATGAACGGCGTTTGCGTCCGGAAATCGGCCGCCGGTGGGGTGCGAATGACTCCGGCATGAAAAAATCTCCGGTCGTAAGACCGGAGATTCTCTGTTTTGACCTTTGCGGCGGACGGCCTACAGCGGCAGCCGTACCGCCGAACGGGTGGATTTCATCACGGCGGCGCCCTCCTTGACCGAATTCGGAATCGTGCTGCGCTCGTATACGCTCACTTCCGTAACGTTCGTGGCGCTGGTCAGCGTCAGCGTGCTGCCCGATTCGTTGAATGAAATGTCGTAGGTGCTTCCGAAGTTCTTGCCGCCGCTGTATTTTCCGCTGAGCACGTCGTTCTGCACCTGATAACTGCCGGTGAATTTCTGGTATTTTACCTCGGCGAGCCTTTGGTATATCTCGAAGGTATTGTCCGCACCGAACGAGAGGTAAATATCGAAATCCTGCGGAGTCTCGCCCGTCCATGTCTTGAGCTGCCACTCGCCGACGAGCTGTTTTGCCGTGGGCGACACCTTCTCCTTGTCCGACGATCCGCAGCCGGCGAACAGACACAGGCCCAATGCGGCCAGTACGATATAGATAGTCTTTCTCATAGTTTTCATACGTTTATATTATAACCAACCTCCGTTGCCGGCTTGTACCGCGCGGGCGATGATCGCGAACTCCTTGGTGATCTCCATGCCGCTCATCTCTCCGTTTGCCGAGGAACTTCCGGCCATGGCCTTGATCTTGATCTTGGCGACGCCCGGTTTGGTGCATTTGATCTGCAGTTTTCCGTACGAGAACGCAGGCGCGGCGGTGATCCCCAGCTTGTCCATGTCGGCCTGCGACATTTCGGCGCTCTTGTAGGTCAGGTTCGCCGAAGCCTGCCCGAAGAACTTGTCGAGCGAGAGCACCTGCTGTACGCCGACTTTAGCCGGCAGGCAGGGCGTGCCTTCGATCTGCATCAGCAGCTGGTAGGCATCGATCGATCCGGTGCCCATATTCTTGCGGTAGTTGCGGAGTACCATGCCGTTTTTGGTGCCGCCGATGATATAGGAGTCGATGTCGTTTACGGCGGTCAGGAGCATCGATTTGAACTCGTCCACCGTGTAATGCCTGCCTTTGGCCAGCGCGTAGGAGAGTCCCAGCGCAGCGACGCCCGATACGTGGGGGCAGGCCATCGAGGTGCCCTGCATGTAGCCGTAGTCGGCTCCGTCGGTGCCGAGTTCTGCGGGCAGCTCGGAAGGCAGTGTCGAAAGCACCTGCGCGGCGCTGGTTCCTGCGGGCGAGATGCTGGCGTCGCCGCCCGGAGCCGCGACGTTGCAGCCGGGACCGTAATTCGTGTAGTAGGCCGGCAGGTAGTCCGGGCCGAACGAGGTGACCGAAACGTAGCTGCGGTAGCCGCCCGGATAACTTGCGAAGTTGGTGGCGTCGTTGCCTGCGGCGAAGATCGCAAGGCCTCCGTCGAGTACGTCGTTGTTCTTTTTCGAAACGAAGTAGTCGATCGCCTCTTTTTCCGCAGCGTAATTCCTTTCATAAAAGCTGTCCGACGTGAACGGCGACTGAGTGGGGTAGCCCCACGAACACTGGATGATCGAGGCGCCGTTGTCGGCGGCGTATTTGATCGCGCGGACCGAAGTCGAGATGGTGCCGCCGTTTCCGCCCGAAAAAATCTGGCACGACATGAGTTTCACGCCGTCGTTGCTGCCCGTGCCGCCCGCTACGCCGCAGACGCCTTTGCCGTTGTTGTTTACGGCGGCTACCGTACCTGCGACGTGGGTGCCGTGGCCCGAATCGCCGTCGTATTTGCCTTTATTGTCATAATGCGATACACTCCATGTCAGATCGGAGGAGTTTGTAGCGAAGTTGTAGCCATGTACGTCGTTCTTATAGCCGTTCCCATCATTGTCGGTGTTTGCCGCACCGTTCAGTTCGGCCTTATTTACCCACATGTTGTCGGCCAGATCGGGATGGGTGTATTTCACGCCTTCATCGACGATGGCGACGATGATCGAAGGGCTGCCGCCGGTCAGTTTCCATGCCTCCGGAACATTGATGTCGGCGCCTGCGGCCGTCGTAGCCGCGAACATTTTGTCGCCGTTGTTGCTGTAGTGCCACTGGTTCGGAAGTCCGGGATCATTGAAGCCGCTGCCGGAGAAATCGGCGCGGGTCGTCCCCGTCTCGTCGATTCTGAACGGCATGGGATTGCCGACCGATGCCTTTTGCAGTTTCGTGTCGAATTGTATGCGGCTCACTTCGGCCACTCCGGCCAGCTCCCTTGCGGCTTTTTCCAGATCCGCGCCTTGGCCGAAGGTGAGTATGTACCATTTATGCAGCCCTGCGGCGCGGGTCTGCTCTTCGCTCCGGGCGTCGTAAGTGAAAAGACGTTCCAGCGAAACGATCTCCAGACGGCTCAGAACGTCGTCTACGGAGGCGACACCCGAACGGGTCGCCGCAGTGCGGGTTGCGGCAGCAGTGCTTTCGATGCTTTCGACCGCACGGTCGTTGAAATAGACCAGAAGCGTTTCGGCCGCCGCATCGGCGGAGGTGTTGACGATCTTGGCCGACGGAGTCTGCGCGGAAGTACCCCCCCCCGCGTTATTATCCGTATCCGGATCGGTCGTACAGCCCGCCAACAGCAGGAATGACGCAAAAATGAGTAGTTTTCTGTTGTTCATAACTATGATTTTGAATAGTTGACAAAGGATAGGAGCGGCAGATCTTCCGGAGCGGATTTGCAGTGTGTATATGCCGCCGGCGTATGGTTCAAAAAAGATTCCATAAATGGTTCGTAACGGAAGATTGAGATACAAATATGCGATTTTGTGCGGATTTATGCAAATTATTATTCTATTTATTATTTTATGGAGACGAACCGTCCCAGCCTGCATCCCGCTTGAAGACCTCTCCGGCAGTCGGCTGCGCCTGCCTGCGCGCCTATGAAGAGTCCATTGACAAACATGAGTCCGGTGCAATACCGAACTCATGCAGATGAAACGATGGTAATCCCTCTAAAATTTGGGAGGAGTCATTATCGAATGACTCCTCCCACCCCTATTGATCAATAATGCAAGGGCTCTTATTCGAGCTTTGCAGCTTTTACATTGATGCCGATCTGAAACGACGATAAATTCATCTGCGGAATATCCGATAATTTGTGGTACCGGATTACAGTGTTGACGTTCGTCAGAGCAGCGGCTTTGGCGGGGACGCCGGCAGCCGATTTCTTAACCATCTTGAACGGTCCGACCGGATGATCTCCCGATGTAAATCCTGCTGCGGGACCATAAGATCCGTAGCTGCCTCCGGTATCTATGAAATATCCTACCGTACCTACGGTAAACTCCTCGCCGTCCGAGAACTTGCCCTTATAGCAGGAAACGGAAGCTGTTCCGTCGGAATTCATAACGCCGGTCAGAGCCGGGTAGCTGCCAGAGACGATATAGGTGCCCGATGCTGCGATTCCGCGGGCGATAAGATACGGCGTACCGTTGGGATCCGAATACGGGAGTTCTTGCCCGTTTATGATCTCGAACGAATTGTTGGTTGCTTTGAAGTCGGCAGTTCCCGCCCAAGTCAGTCGGCGGACCGAAATATCCCAGCCGGTCAGCGAATAGGAGGTGTTGGCGACCTTCTTGGCAAGCGTGATGTCGAATGTAATCGGCTGCTTGCTCTTTTCGGACGACGTACTGGTGACGGTCCATGTACCGAGCCATGCTTGGTATTCCGGCGACATCGGATCGCCCTGACCGCTCATGAAAGCGGTGCCCTTTGCCAGTTCCGTGATCGGATAGATCCAGCCGTTTACGATTTTAAGACCGAATGCGCAGGGTATGTACTCCGTGTCGGAATCTACCGTCAGCGTTTTCATCATTTTGCCGAGCGACAATTGGTTCATCGACGTGATTCCGTCCATCAGTTCGTACAGAATCTCCTCATCCGATGCACTTGCGAATGCACTCGACGGCACGACGTCGAAATAGTAGTACTCGTTTGCAACAGTCGGCGTCGTTTCTACGTCGACCGAAGTTGCCTTGATTCCCGATACGGCGAAGGTAAACTTATTGTTGGATACCGTTTCCTGAATCCGGGCGCCGCTTACCTCGTCGGTGAACATGCCGCCGCTCCAAGTCATCTCTTCGATCGACACTCCGTCGACGACCAGCGGTTCGTAGAATTTGAGTCCCGTATTCTGCGTGTAGATGAAGCTTCCGGGAATCGTTCCGTTTTCAGTCACAACCGAAAAATAACGGGAGTTATAACCGGCCGCCACCTCGCGCGAAATGTCGTAGGTCTTGCCGTTGAGAACGAGTTCGTAGGACCGGAAATTGTCCATCTTGGTCACATCCGCTGAATATTTGCCGAACATCGTGTTCCATGCGGTTTCCGGCAGGGGAGTCAGCACGATGGTGTTCTGGGTCTTCTTGCCGCGCAGAACGACTTTGTCGGCCGCGTAGCTCATGATGATGAACTCGCTGTCGCCTCCCATACCCGTATTGGTCGGGCCGACACCGGAGTTCGGCTCCGAATAGATATGGAAGTACGGATTGTAAGTGTCGAAATTGATCGTGGGACCGTAATCCTGATCGTACGAGTAGAGACTCTCGGCGGTCTTGCCGGCGCCTCCCGCTTCGGAAGTTACGGTAACCGTTCCGTTCTGGAACTTCATGTAGATCGCAATGCCTCCGTACTCCTGCGTCGCACTGGGATAGTACTCCATCAGCCAGCCGTTGGCAGCTCCGGTCAGCGCCTTTTCGGTGCCCTCCTGCACCTCGCGGATTCGCTCACTGGCCGTTTTGCCGAAAGCGTCCTTGTCGTCTTTGAGGCACGAAGAGAGGACAAGCGGCAAAACCGCTAATAATATGATAAGTTTTTTCATCTCTTTTACGAATTAAATGTTATAATCGAGCGACCAAATCTCATTCTGCCGACGTAATACCACTTTTCGCAGTTCATCGATATTGATATCCCATGTGCTGAGCATGTAGGCACGCATGATATCGTTCTTCTGTTCGAGAAGCGGACGTCCGGCGCTGCCGCCTTGTGCGAGAATGGCTTCCCATTCGGCAGCCGTCGAGGTTACGTAGAGCGAGAGCTGTTCCACGAAATCCTCATCGGGAGCCTTCGACGAATAACGCGTGATAAACCCGGCCTGACGAGCCGCTGCATCCGTCTGATAGGTGTCGAAGCATGCGTCGCCGACGTAGCTCGAAGGCGTCACGGCGTTGAAGTCGGTCGAGTAGGGCCGCGTCTGGTGGAGGATGTGACCGAACTCATGGTGCATGGTCTTGAAGAAGAGCTCGTTGAGCTGGTCGATATTCTTCGTCTCCAGCAGATAGTCGATGATGTTTACCTGATAAAGGGTCATCATCTTACCGCCTTCGGCCACACCGAGTACGATATTGTTGTTTTCGTTATAGGCCGGCGAACCGATAACATGGACGATCTTCGGGAAGTTCTCGCTGATGAACTGCCTGTTGCCCGTCACTTCGTCGTAAACCTGCAGCGTCAGGTGCAGCGTCAGCTTGGCCAGTTTGATCGCCTGTCCGTAATCTGCGGGAGTCAGGTTGTAGTCCATGTCGCCCAGAACATCTTTGAAACGATATTTGAAATCGATGTTGTAGGGTTCCAAATAGTTCTTGGTAAGCCATCTGTCGAAATCGTTCTCGACGGTAGGCGAGTCGAGGACAGCACTCGTCTTTTTCAGGTCGTCCTCGGAGCAGCCCGCCAAAACGAACACTCCGAACACTGCCGTCATAAGTAATATAATATTCTTTTTCATCGTATATCCTGTTTTATCGTTAGCATCTGATTATCTCGGGTTAGGAGTCAGGCCTGCGGCAACGACATCCATCGGCAGCTGCATCGCGCAGCGCGGGTCGCGGGCGTGCAGTTCGTCGGTAACGCTTCCGAGCGTGTTGTAGCTGGCCAGCTTACGACGATAGATCGTAATGCCGTAACGTTTTACGTCGAACCAGCGCAAACCGAGGTGTACGGTCTCCACACGGCGCAGATGCAGCAGCGCATAGCACATGTTGGTCTGCGTGCCGGCTTCGAGCGGGAAAGCCGTCTCGCCGAAAGGTTTCTTCACCGTGGGGTTGGCCGGAGTGTACTCCCTCGTGTTCTGCGCCCACTGGTTGACACTGGCTTCGGTGAGCGTCTGGGCGCCGGATTTCACATATTTGCTGATCCAGAGGTTCATGTCGTTCAGAGCCGGTCCGTATTCCTTCTTCATGATGTAAGCCTCGGCGCGGCAGAGCAGCGTCTCTTCGGCCGTAAATGCGGGGAAAACCGTATGCGCGAGTCCCGTCTGCATCACCGGGTCCTTGATCTCGAAGAGATAGGGCGCACGCCATGCGAAACACTTGTCGGCTTTACCGGTATTCATTGAATACGGCGCAGAGTAGAGCGTATAGCTGCTGCCCCACGGAGCCGTCGGAGCGCGGAAGGTTTCGGTCTGATCCAGCCAGTTGCCGTGGGAGAACCCGGTGTAGGCATTGTAAGGACCGAACGAAATGCCGGGAGCATCGGTTATCGAGGTCTGCAGCAGCAGATTGCACTTGTGCGAGTAGTCGATATAGTCCATCGTGCGAAGCAGGGTCTGTCCGTCGGCCGACTGCAGTCCCAGTTTGCCGTTCGCCTCAAGGTCGCGCATCATCGTTTCGGGAGCGCTTCCCAGCACTACCTTCGCGGCGGCGATACACTCGTCCCACTTCTGATAGAAGAGGTAGAAACGGGCTGCAAAGGCATAGGCGGCCTTCTGGTTGAAATGGTACTTCGGCACCGAGTAGAACTCGTCGGTGATCAGCGGCAGACCCTCGATCAGGTCGGCGTCGATCTTGGAATAGACATCGGCCAGCGTACCGCGGGTGTATTTGGGGTTGAGTATCGTTTCGGCTTTCTCCATGTAGGGGATGCCAAGGTCTTCCGACGCATACTGCGGATTGTAAGCCTGACAGAACATATTGGCCAGACAGAAATGAGCGTATGCACGGCAAATGAGCGCTTCGCCCTTGGCGGCCTTCAGCTGCGGGGTGTCGGCGCCGCCCAGCTCCTTGATGGCGTCGAGCGCTTGGTTGGCAGCGGCAATCGCCATATAATACTGACTCCATACGGCCTGAGGCGCTTCGTTGGTAACGGACGAAGTTACGTCCTGCCAGCGGTAATACTCTTCCTGTTGAGGATCGAAGTCCGGTGAAACCAATGCCGTTTCATCGATATTGTCCGATGCGTATTCGCAGGTTACGGGGTAGGTATGTTCGGAATATGCCGAAACCAGCAGACTGGTGATCTTGTCGCTCGAATCGAGTTCGGTTCGGTTGTCCGGCATCTCATCCAGAAAGTCGTTACAAGCGGGAAGCGCCACGAGGGCAGCCGCGAGTACGATTAGCGTGGTTATTTTTTTCGTATTCATATTTTTCATCTTTAGCGTCTGTTATAAACCGATTTTCAGCGTCAGCGTAAATTGCTTGGGCACCGGAACCGCAACACCGCCGGTATTGAAGAATTCAGGATCCTGACCGTTGAGCTTCTTGTCGGCATAGATCAGGAAGAGGTTCGTAGCCTGAAGTTTAAGCGACATGTTCGAGAAACGGAGTTTCTTGATCCAGCGCTTCGGGAAGTCGTAGGTCAGCGAAATCTCCTTCATGCGGATGAAGTCGCCCTTGGCGATACGTGCCGTCGAATAGTTGTAGGCATTGTAAGCGCGCGAAAGGTAGTTGTCCTTCTCGACCTGACGCTTGTTGGCGATAACCGGAATATCCGTATGGTTCTCATCGCCCGGACGCATCCAGCGGTTGCGGAACTCGCGCGGCATGGAGAGCAGGTCGCTGTAGGATTCGGAGAAGACCGGATCCAGACGGATCACGTTGCCGAACGAGTAGGTGATGAAGACATTGAGCTTGAAGCCATAGAGACGGAACATGTTGCCGAAGCTACCGAAATCCGTCGGATCGGCCGTACCCGAATACTTCAGGTGTCCGAGGTTATTACGCTCTTGGAAGTTGATCGAGGTGGTCGTGAGCTGGCCTTTCTCGTTGATGAACTGCGGGATACCCTCGTCGTTCAGGCCTTGGAAGTCGAACGAGAAGATCGAACGCGAAGGATAGCCTTCCATACCGAAACCGGTGCCCGATACGAGGTCGATGGCACGCTTGTACGACATCAGGTCGGTCACCTCCTCTTTCAGGTGCGAATAGATGAAGTCCGTAGACCAGCTGAAATTCTTGGTTTCGATGTTGCGGGTCGAAAGAGTCAGCTCGACACCCGAAGATTTCAGACCGGCGACGTTACCGTATTTCATCACCTGACCGCCGATACCCTGCGTGTTGATCACACCGATCAGGTCGTGGTTGTCACGCTTGTACCAGTCGGCTGCGAGGCTGATGCGGTTGTTCAGGAAGCCCATGTCGATACCGACGTTCACCTCGTTCTTCTTCTCGTAAGTCAGCTCGCTGTTCTCCAAGTCGTAAATCGTCAGACCCGACTCGGTAACACCGGCCGAAGGACGCCACGGGGTATTGCTCGTAATGACGACGCGCGAGTTGGTCACGAAGCTGGGGCCGCGGTCTGCGGTCAGCGAGTAGGAAGCCTTCAGCGACAAGTGCGACAGTGCGGGACGCAGCGCCTCGAAGAAATTCTCTTCGTGTACGTTCCATGCACCGGCGACGTTCCATGTCGGCAGCCAGCGGGCGCTGCGGCTCTTACCCATGCGGTTCGTTCCTTCGTAACGGAAGGTGCCGTTGAGGGTGTAGCGGCCTTTCCACGAATAGGTGCCGTTGAAGAAGAAAGCGACGTTGCGGTAATGGGTGTCGGCCAGACCGAAGTAGTCGGTGTTCTCCTCCTTGCCTTTCTTGAATACCTCATAGGCGTAGAAGGGGATCAGGCCCATCGAGTACTGCATACCCCAGCCGTTGAACCAAGATTCGTGACGGTCGCTCTGGTTGACCTCCATACCTCCGTAGAGGTTGATGATGTGCTGGTTGTTGATCTCCGTATTGTACGAAGCGGCAAAACGGAAGTCGTACGACAGCATGTTGTTGTCGCGGCGTTTGTAGATACCGCCCTTGGGCAGGATCGAAATAGGCACTGCATACGCATTGTCGGGATCGGTATACAGGAACGGGTTGTTGTCACGGATCACCGTAGTCGCCATTGCACGGTAGGCGCGGGCCTGATTCGAATAGTCCGTAATGTTGTGCTCCTGCGTCGTAGCCGAATATTTGATGGCGGCCAGTGCGCTCAGTTCGAGACCCGTGACGGGCTTGTAACGCAGCTCTGCTTGGAACTTCGTATCCACGACGTTGAGATCGATGTAGTTCTTCTCAAGTTCGTCGAGAATGTTGAAGGGAGCGTAGTTGCGCGTGTAGAATTCATCGGGATCGAGCGTCCGGGACGAATTCATGGCATAAGAGTAGGGGTTGATGTCGAAATCGCGCTTCACCTCGCCGAATACCACGTCGGTCGTCGCGGCCAGCGTACCCGGAGCCGTTTGCTTACGGTAAGAACCGCTCGAAATCAGGTTCAGCGTCAGATTGTCGAAGATATTATAGGTAGCATTGAGGTTCGCCGTATAACGCTCCACCTCGCTGGCCTTGGTCCATCCCGGATCGAACATGGCGCTCATCGAAGCGTAGTACTGCGACTTCTCGGTACCGGAGCTGAGGCTGATCGAGTGCGTGTGCATCAACGTACTCCGGAAAAGCTCCTTGAACCAGTCCGTGTTGCGGTACTCGGCCTTACGCAGGTAGCGGTTGCGCGCAGCCTCCGTATTTTCGAGTTTGCCCGTATTTACCAGCTCCCACATTTTGCCGTAAACACCGCTCGAAGAGGCGTTTGCGATAGTCGAGTTGTTGAGCCAGCCCTTAGCGGCCATTTCCTGATATACCGACATCTGATCCTGAGAATTCATGATGTTGAAATCGGCATAGCGCGGCGTCATGCGGAACGTATAGTCGCCGGTATAGCTGATGCGGCTTTCGCCTGCGCGGCCTTTCTTGGTCGTAACGACGATCACGCCGGCCATAGCGCGCGCACCGTATATGGAAGTTGCGGAACCGTCTTTCAGAATGCTGAAGCTCTCGATGTCGTCGGCGTTGAGACCTGCGATGGCGGAGCTGATCAGCGTCGTGGCGTCACCCGAAGAGAGTGCGTCGGCGTCGATGTCGATCACATCCTCCATAATGACGCCGTCCACAACCCAGAGGGGCTTCGAGCTGCCGAAGATCGACGTCGCACCGCGGACGCGGATCTTGGGAGCGGTACCGAACGTACCCGATACGTTCTGCACCGAGACACCGGCCGAACGGCCTTCCAGACCGCGGCTGATATCGGCCATACCCGAAAGTTTCACATCGTCGGCAGAAAGGCGGTCCGCCGCACCCGTAAAGAGTCGTTTGTCGGTCTTGGTCATACCCGTAACCACGACGGACTCGATAGTCTGCTCGTCAGGAACAAGGGTAATCTGCATGTTCGGACGGATCTTCACATCCTGCGTAACATACCCCAAATAGGAGATTTGCAGTTCCTCGGATTTCGCCGGAACATTGTTCATAACGAAAAATCCCTGCTGATCGGTGGATACACCGATGGTCGTACCTTTGACGATAACCGAAGCGCCGATCACGGCCGCTCCGTTTTCATCAACGACACTACCGCGCACTTGTTTGGCTTGGGCGAATGCCCCCGCTGCAAACACAAGTACTCCAATTAACGATAGTAGGATTTTTTTTACCATAAGCGTTAATCTATTAGTTAATTTTTTAAAATAAAAAGTTCACTAGCAAAGATAAACGTTTGGCGATTCATATACAAATAAATTTTTAAAATAATTTACTACTATTACACATATTCTGCGGATTAATGTCCGCCACTTACAGTTTTCCCGGCAAAGTGTCGGGCTGGTTACAGATTGTAACCGCCGGTTTTCGGTCTTTTCGGTGATTTCCGGTGATTTTCCCTCCGGGAAGGGGCGCAAGGGGCGGATGACGGCGCTTAGATGAGCTTTGTGCCGGCTTCGGGTGCATCCGGAGGAAGCAAATTGCGGTAAAGGGAGTTGATTCGCTTCGACAGACGTTCCATTTCGCCGTCGAGCTGCGAGTGCGTAATGGTGGCATAAATCTGCGTAGTTCGTATGTTTCTATGTCCCAGCAGCTTGCTGATCGTTTCGATAGCTACGCCCTGCGACAGGGTGATCGTCGTGGCGAAGGTATGGCGGGCCGAATGGAATGTAATCTGTTTCATAATGCCTATTTCGGACATGATTTTGTCGAGACAGGCATTGCACCAGCCGTTGCTCGGAAGGTCGAAGATCCGCTTGGTCCGGGTCATCGGCCTGTGCTTGAGCAGAATGTTGTAAGGCACTTCGAACAGCCGGACGTTTACTTCGGAACCCGTTTTGCGGCGCGTCGTACTGATCCACAACTGTTTATTCACCTGCTGGATATTTTCCAGCGTAAGGTCCTTCATGTCGATATAAGACAAGCCGGTGAAACAGCTGAACAGAAAGGCATCCCGGATAAGTTGTAAGGTGGGAGTGTCGCCCTCGTACTGCATCAGTTTGTTGATCTCGCTCATGGAGAGGTAATTGCGCGTTACGAATTCGCTTTGTAATTTGTAATTTGCAAACAGATCCTTGTTCATATAGCCTTTGCTGCGGGCCAGCATCAGGATGTGTTTGAGGGCGATCATGTAGATCCACGTGGTGTTTTTCTTATGGGCGCACTCCTGCGCTATGTAGGAATGAAAGCCCGTAAGGAATTCGCGGTTGAGTTCCTTGAACATTAAATCCTTCCGGTTGTACTTGTCCCAGACGAAATCCGCCAGATGCCGGCATACACACCTATATTTATAATATGTGGTCATGCTGCGGCTGACGCCGACCATGCGTTTGAATTCGTCGTTGTGCTGCTTGAAGAAGGCGACCACGGTCTCCTGCTTGTGATTGCCGCCGAAATACATCTCTTTGACCATCACCGGAGTAACGAAGGCCTGCTCGTAAAAGAGCTTGTTGTAGCATCTCTCGATGTGAAATCGGATATTGGCCAGCTTTTCGTTGATTTGGACGGCCATGTTGCTCCGTCCGCAGACCCGCCCCTGTGCGGTGTCCCAACTGGCGGGAGTGACCGAGAGCCGTGTGGAAAATTGCGTCCGCTGTCCGTTGATCGTGATGCGTCCCATGATCGGGGCCCAACCGTTCCGCAGAGGCGCATTCTTCTTGATGTAGAATAGAACCTTGAACGTGTTTCTCATTGTTTTTAACAACCTTTTTCATTAACCTATACAATACACAAACCGCTTTAAAGGTAATGATTAAGTAACAACCATATGACGCAGGATTGAGTCTAAATAGCTTATTTTCCCCTTGTTGTCGTATTCGGAAGGGTTACGCTGTAGTAACAGATGTGCAACCGAGACAACGTCCTGTTGTGAGACAGACGTTTGGTTATCAATTAATTAGACTGCAATTGGCAGATTTGGCCGGAGACGGGCCTCGCGTATTGATTATGAACAATTTACATTATACTAACGCGGGCAGTTGACTTTTTATTTTAAAATTAATTAAAATTAACGCTTATGGTAAGAAAAATTGTACTATCGTTAATTGCCGTATTCGTGTTCTTGGCATATGCCACGGCCCAGAATAGGCAGATCTCCGGTACAGTTTCCGATGCAAACGGACATCCGGTTGCAGGCGCGACCGTCATTGTAGATGGGACCTCTCTGGGGACCACGACCAACACGGCCGGCGAGTATACGCTTTCGGCTCCGGTGAACGGCACGCTCGTGGTGACGTTTGTCGGTTTTGAGCCGCAGCAGCTGCCTATCGCCGGAAAAACCCGGATCAACGTCACGATGAAGGAGGATGCGCAAGCGATCGACGATGTGATCGTCGTGGCCTTCGGTACGGCAAAGAAAGAGGCTTTCACCGGTTCGGCCGCCGTCATAAAATCGGATGAGATTTCCAAGGTGCAGACCTCCAACGTGGCGACGGCTCTGGTCGGCCGCGTGGCCGGTGTGCAGACCTCCAGCACGTCGGGAGATCTCGGCAAAACCCCCTCGATCCGCGTCCGCGGTTTCGGTTCGATCAACGCCGGCAAGGAGCCGCTCTGGATTGTGGACGGCATGCCCTATGAAGGCGACCTGAACAACCTGAACACGAACGACATCGAGTCGATGACCGTCCTCAAGGACGCCGCTTCGAACGCTCTGTACGGCGCCCGCGGCGCCAACGGCGTGATTATGGTCACCACCAAAAAGGCGAAGTCGGGCGACGCCGTCGTGACGATCGACGCCAAGTGGGGCGTCAACTCGAAAGCGCTGGAGGAGTACGACGTGATCACCTCGCCCGCGCAGTATTACGAGACGCATTTCAAGGCGCTCTACGGCTATTATGCGCAGACCAATCCGGCGGCGAAGGCCTATGCGCTGGCCAGCAGCGGCCTGACTTCCAACGGCACGGGCGGTCTGGGATACAACGTCTATACGGTTCCCGAAGGGCAGGCGCTGATCGGCACCAACGGCAAGCTGAATCCGAACGCGACGCTGGGCCGCAAGATCATCTACAACGGACAGGAGTATTGGCTGACGCCCGACGACTGGATCGACGAGGCTTACCAGTCGGCGTTCCGTCAGGAATACAACGTGAACATCTCCGGTGCGACGGAGCGCAGCTCGTTCTACGCTTCGCTCGGTTATCTGGACAATACGGGTATTATCAAAAGTTCGGCGCTGGAGCGTTATACCGCGCGTCTGAAGGCCGATTATCAGGCCAAGAAGTGGCTGAAGGTGGGCGGCAACATGTCGTATGCGCACTTCAGCAACAGCAACGGCAACTCGAACGAAGGATCGGATTCCTCGACGGCCAACATCTTCGCGTTCTCTGCACAGATGCCCCCGATCTACCCGGTATACATCCGCGACGGTTCGGGCCGCATCATGGTGGACGACAACGGCTATCAGATGTACGACTACGGCGACAAGGGCAATGCGGGTCTGACCCGTCCGCTGCTGCCCGGCGCCAACGGACTGCAGACCAGCTGGCTCAACAAGAAAAAGGCCGAGGGCAACGCCTTTTCGGGCAGCGGCTTCGTGGACATCTCGCTTTACAAGGGACTGAAGCTGACGGTAAACGGCAGCACCAACATCGATGAAACCCGCACGACTTATCTCAACAACCAGTATTACGGTCAGTTCGCCGAGGCGGGCGGTACGATTTCGAAGTACCACACCCGCGACATCGCCTACAACCTTCAGCAGATTCTGAACTACAACGAGACCTTCGGCAAGCACAACGTGGGGCTGATGGTCGGTCACGAGTACTATCAGAAAAAGTATTACTACCTGAGCGGCACCAAGTCGAAACTCTTCTCCTATGACAACGAGGAGCTCGGCGGAGCCGTCGTCGACGGCGCGGGCGCCCACTCCTACATCGACGACTACAACTCGGAGGGTTACTTCATGCGCGCCCAGTACGACTATGCGGGCCGCTACTTCGTGAGCGGTTCGTACCGCCGCGACGCATCGTCGCGCTTCCACCCCGACCACCGCTGGGGCAACTTCTGGTCAGTGGGCGCCGCGTGGCTCCTCAATCAGGAGAACTGGTTCGACGCTCCTTGGGTGAACATGCTGAAACTCAAGGCATCTTACGGTTCGCAGGGCAACGATAACATCGGCAACAGCACCATCGGCTACTACCTCTACACCGACACCTATTCGATCGAGAACAACAACGGCGAAATCGCCGTGCTCTTCGGGCAGAAAGGCAATCCCAACATTACGTGGGAGACCAACACCAACCTGAACATCGGTACGGAATTCGGTTTCTGGAACAACCGCCTGAGCGGAAGCGTCGATTTCTTCAACCGCAAGACTTCGGACATGCTCTTCGCATTCTCGGTTCCTTCGTCGCTGGGTTACTCGTCCTATTACGCCAACGTGGGCGACATGGTCAACCGCGGCGTCGAGGTGGAGTTGAACGCCGACCTGATCCGCACGAAAAACGTGTTGTGGAGCTTCAACCTGAACCTGACCCATGTGAAGAATGAGGTCACCTATCTGGCTCCCGAACACAAATCCACGACCGTGGAGGGCTACAAAGGCTATATCGACGGCAGTTATTTCGTCGGCGAAGGGCTGCCGCTCTACACCTATTACCTGCGTTCCTACGCCGGCGTCGATCCCGAAACGGGCGCTTCGCTCTGGTACAAGGACGTGAAGGGCGACGACGGCAAGATCACCCGGACCAAGACTTCGGACTACACCTCCGCAACCCGCTACCTGCACGACAGCGCGATTCCTTCGGTATACGGCGGCTTCTCGACCTCGGTTTCGGCCTACGGCGTCGATTTCTCGATCTCGTTCAACTACCAGATCGGCGGCAAGGTCTACGATTCGGGTTACGCCAGCTTCATGTCGTCGCCCTACGGAACCACCGTCGGCACCAACTACCACAAGGACATCCTCAAGGCGTGGACGCCCGAAAACAAAGGCTCGGACATTCCCCGTCTGCAATACGGCGACCAGTATACGACGAGCGTCTCCGACCGTTTCCTGACCGACGCGAGCTACCTGAACATCTCGAACATCAACGTCGGTTATACGCTGCCGTCGAAGATCACCCAGAAATTCGGCGTACAGAAACTGCGCGTCTATCTGGCCTGCGACAACGTGGTCTACTGGTCGAAGCGTCAGGGACTCGACCCGCGTTATTCGTTCACGGGAGCGACCAACTTCTCCAACTACTCGCCGATCCGCACTATTTCGGGCGGTGTAACCGTACAGTTCTAATCTAACGGATAAAACAGGGATTGAAATGAAAAACATATTGAAAACAACGACACTCGCCCTTGTCTGCTCCATGGCGCTCACGGGCTGTATCAAAGAGACCTTCCCCACCGACAGCGCGACTTCCGGACAGGTCAGCGATTCGCCGACTGCGGTGGAGGCCATCGTCAATGCCATCCCCGTCAACATGACCTACCCCTATTCGGTGTACGGCAGGACGAACAACTACGGCTTCGACTTCGGCTATCCGGGCATGATGTGCGCTACGGACGCCGCCACGGGCGACGTGATATGCTCCTCCGGCGACGAAGGTTCGGGGTATGACTGGTTCACCTACTGGCAGTCGGGCATTCTGATCGGTCCGACGCAGACCGTATGTCGCTTCCCGTGGAAGTGCTACTATACGTTCATCAAATCGAGCAACGACGTGGTCGGCCTGCTGGCGGGCGTGGAACTTTCCGAAGCGCAGAAAAGCTATCTGGGCTTCGCCAAAGCTTATCGCGCCCAGCTCTATCTGGATCTGGCCCGACTGTACGATCCGCTCGACAACAAGTACACCGACGTTTCGGGCGTCAAGGGGCTGACCGTCCCGATCGTGGACGAGAACACCACCGAGGATATGGCCCGCAACAATCCGCGCGTGACGCGCGAGGCGATGTTCGAATTCATCCTCAGGGACCTCGACGACGCCGAGGCGCTGCTGGCCAACTACACCTCTTCGTCGAAGACCAATCCGAGTCTGGCCGTGGTCTACGGCATCAAGGCGCGCGCTTACCTCTGGCTGGGCGGCTTCGATTCGTCGAAGTATGCCGACGCCGCGACGTATGCCCGCAAGGCCATCGACGCCTCGAAATGCACGATCATGACCGAAGCGGAGTGGCTGAACCCCAAAACGGGCTTCAACAAAGCCAACAATTCGTGGATGTGGTACCTTCCGCAGTCTACCGAAGGCATCGCCAACCTTGTGAATTTCGCGGCATGGCGTTCGAGCGAGGCTACGTGGGGGTATGGCGGCAAATACGTTTTCGAAGGCGTTACCAGCAATTTCTACAACGAAATATCCGACACCGACTGGCGCAAGCGCGCGTTCGTGGGACCCGATGCCAAATATGCCGATTACAGCGACATTACCAACCTGACGGCGGCGCAGTTCGCCAACCTCCCGGCCTATGCGAACCTGAAGTTCCATCCCGCCGAAGGCGAGACGGCGACCTATTCCGTCGGCAACGTTACCGATATTCCGATGATGCGCGTCGAGGAGATGTACCTGATCGAAGCCGAGGCTACGGCGCACGCCGACGCCTCCGCAGGTCTCCAGCTGCTCAAAACCTTCATGGCCAAGCGCGATCCGGAATTCAGCACCTCGGCCGTGTCGTCTGCCGACGTCGTGGAGGAGATTATCTGGAACAAGCGTATCGAACTATGGGGCGAAGGCGTCGTATTCTACGACTTCAAGCGTCTGAATTACAGCCTGAAAACCGGCTACGTCGGCACGAACGTACCTTCGGACTGCCGCTTCTCGACCGACGGCCGCGCGCCGTGGTGGAACTTCTGTATTCCCGAAACGGAGACCCAGCAGAACACCGCGCTCGAATCGCAGAACAACCCCAATCCCGTGGGAATCATCGATCCGTGGGTGCAGTAACGTAAGTTTTCATGGATGATTTAAAACCGAAAAACATATGAAAGCAATCAAATATTTCTTATACGCGCTTATTGCGACTTTCGTGTTCGCAGGGTGTTCCGACGATCCGACCTACACCCGCGGCGAATCCGAGGCCGACGGCTGCTACGGGGTTTACTTCCCCTCGCAGGACAACGCCGCGGACCTCGAACTCGATCCGGCCGATCCGACGGTACTGACCTTCACGGCCATGCGTACCAACGACGCCGACGCCATTACGGTTCCCGTGACCGTTACGGGCAGCGAGGACGCGATCTTCTCCGCTTCGGAAATCTCGTTCGACGACGGGGCGACGGAAACGACCTTTCAGGTCTCTTTTCCCGACGCCGAAATCGGTACGACCTATTCCTGCAACATCCAGATCGAAGACAAGAAATACGCCTTCATCTACGGTGAAAAGGCTTCGGGCGTAAGCTTCTCCGTCACCCGCGTGAAATGGAACCTCGTGACCGGGCCGAAAGGCGAGACCAAGGGCAAATGGCGCGACGACATTCTCAGTTCCGCCTACGGAATTCCCAACCGTTACGGCGAAGGCGAGGTGGAGATCTACGAACGCGACGACAACCCCGGCTACTACCGCATCAGCAACGTCTACTCGGCGGAGTATCTGGCTTCGCTGCTGAACATGTCTCCGTCCGAAGTGTCGGGCAACCGTTCGGACGTCATTACCTATATCGACGCGACGAATCCGGATAAGGTCTGGCTGCCCGAACAGTCTACGGGCGTGTTCCTCAACAGCGGCGACGGTATCGTCAGCTTTGCCTCGCAGGTGCCGGAAAACGGATTCAATGGCAGCGGGTACGGCACCAACGTGAACGGAGTCATTACATTCCCGGCCAAAAGCGTACTGCTGATGTTCGGCGACGACGGCTGGTATGTCGGCAACGCCGGCGGCATGCAGCGTCTGATGCTGCCGGGAGCAGAGGAGTACGACTACTCGCTCGCCCTGACCGACAGCGAACCGGCCGACGGCAAGGTCGAGATCGCAGCCAAACTGGGCGCCGACGTCGCCAAGGTGAAATACGCCTTCTTCGAAGGAGTCTTCGGCGACGCCATCGCCAAGGCGAATTCGGCGGGCATCGACGCGGGAACGGTCGAGTCGAAGGAGATCACGGCGGACGGAACCATCGTGGCCCAATTCGAAGAGACCGGCAAATACACCGTCGTTGCCAACATTTACGATGAGGCGGGCGAGCTTCAGGGCTACGAATTCCTGTCATTCGGCTACGTCAAGGCCGGCGACGACAAACCCGTCGTGCTGAGCGTCCGTACGGAGCTTACGTGGGAGTTCGAAGCGCAGGGACACACTCCCGAAAACTCTATCCGCTCCATTATATTCGGTGAAAATATCGAATCGGGCTACATGGGACTCTTCAAGAGTGCCGACCTGACCGGTAAAAGCAGCGAGGACCTGATTGAAATAGCCAAAACGTCCGGCAAGGCAATTACGGCTGAAGAAATTGACAAGATCAACGACACGGGTCTCTCGCTGCTTCATAAAGGCTTGAACGCCGGTACGGATTACGTGCTGCTGGTGTGGGCTTACAACGGCTATTACGGCAAACTGTACAGCGTGCAACAGACTACGGCAGGCAAACCGGATCCGCTGCAGATCCACTATACGTACGACGATGTCGAAAACGGCCTGACCAAGGCGGGCTACTGCGGAACGTGGGATTATTATGCGGTCGATGCCTATGACAAGACCGGCAACACCTCCCGTCAGTACTTCGGACAGGTAGTCGTCGAAGACGGAGGAACGACTTCCGGATATGCGGATTTCGACAACGTATTCAGCGACTACGTGAAGGTGTCCGGACTTACGGGCGCTCCTCAGGCGTTCAATGCCGGCGAATCGCAGTATATGGCGTGGAGCGGCGGCCTTCTCTACGTACTCGCTCCGCAGCTGATCGGCAACGTGACGCTTCAGGGAACGGATTACTTCGTGAACGTGGCTTATACGGCCGAGGGTGACGACGGAGTTTACAACGGACGCGGCCTGCTTTTGGGCGCGCCGGTGGCCGACGGACTGGTGGCTTTCGTGCCCAATCCCCAGCTTCAGGCGTCGAACAATCTGACGTTCACGGGTATGTGGTTCGGAATCTATGCGGACTACGATCCTGCGACGAATAAATTCTCCGGCGGCGAAGGAGGCATCGTCTTCCATGAATGGCTGCTGCTCGCAGACCCGGATTTGTATCCGGCCGCCGATATGGCTTCCGTGGTAAAGGCGCTCTCCGTGCAGCCCGGCAATTATGTGGAACTCCGCGGGCCGGAGCTTGCGAAAGTAATTGTCGGCGAAAACAGAATGCCCGCCGACCGCGGCCATGAGTGCGAAATCGTCGGCATGCCCGCTTTGGGCGCCGCCAAGGCCAAGGTGGAATTCCGTCAGGGAATCGCCGCCCGGAGTGCGGACTTCATCCGCAGGACCGGCGCGAAAATAACCGAATAAAAAACTGTCGTTCGGACAGTACGACTATCACCGGGGAGCCGGCCCGCGAGGCCGGTTCCCTTTTTAAATTCACCTACCATGACTGACAAGAAAATTTTACTGCTCGCGCTGCTGTTCCTTGCGGGCTGTGCCTCGGACCCGATGGAAGAGAGCGGCGGCAAGGAGGCTCCGGCGACCGCCATGCGCAAGATCGTCAATGCTCCCGCGAATGCCGCGCGGGGCGAACTGCTGATCTATTTCGACGGCGATGCCGTCGGGGACGTCGAACAGACCGCCGCCGCTGCGGCCGTTACGCGTACGGCGGCGACGCGCTCCGGGATAGCACCCGTGGACGACATCTTCACACAACTGGGCGTCACTTCGCTGCGCCGCGTATTTCCCTGCAATCCGGCCGCCGAAGAGCGCACCCGCGCGGCGGGACTGCATAAATGGTATATCGTAACGTTCGACGAGGAAGTCGATCTGGACGCAGCGGCACGGCGGCTCGCCGCCGTTTCGGAGGTGAGCTTCGTGCAGTTCAACACCAAACTGCAGCTGGCTTCGGACAACAGGGTCTGTCCCTACAGGGGCGGTTCGGCGGCGACGCGCGCCGCCGCCGGAGGTTTCAACGACCCCGGCTACAAGGACCAGTGGCACTACAGCAACAACGGCGACAGAATATTTGCCGAAACGACGCGCGCCGGAGCGGATATCAACGTGGAGGAGGCGTGGAAACTCGCCGCGGGCGATCCGTCGTTGACCGTGGCGATCGTCGATCAGGGCATCAAGTACTCGCATCCCGATCTGGCGGCCAACATGTGGATCAACAAGGCTGAGCAGAGCGGTGCGACGGGCCGCGACGACGACGGCAACGGCTATGCCGACGACGTTTACGGCTACAACTTCGCGCTGGGCACGAGCCGGCTGACATGGGACGTCGAAGCTTATGACGACAAAGGCAAGAACGTCGGCGATTCGGGCCACGGCACCCACGTCGCAGGTACGGTGGCCGCCGTCAGCAACAACGGCGTCGGCGTGTCGGGCATCGCGGGAGGCACGGGCAGGAACGACGGCGTGAAACTCATGTCGTGCCAGATATTTTCGGGCGGCGAGGGCGGTTCGGCCGCCGTTTCCGCCGAAGCGATCAAATACGCCGCCGACAACGGGGCGTCGATTCTCCAGTGTTCGTGGGGGTATCCGGCCGGAGCGGTCACGACCGACAACGCCTACGCCAGCGGGGCGCGGATCGAAAAGCAGGCGATCGACTACTTCATCGCGACGAAAAACAACGCCGTTCTCGACGGCGGGCTTGTGATTTTCGCTGCGGGCAACGACGCCAAGGCCATGTCCGGTTATCCGGGCGCTTACCGCGATTACATTTCGGTCACCGCCTTCTCGCCCGACTATCTGCCTGCCTACTACACGAACTACGGTCCGGGCTGCAACGTTGCGGCTCCGGGCGGCGACGCCTATATCTCGCCTTCGGGAAGCAGCGCCGCGCAGGTGCTTTCGACGCTTCCGTCCGAGCTTTACCAGTCGGATTACGGCTACATGCAGGGCACCTCGATGGCCTGCCCGCACGTATCGGGTGTCGCCGCGCTGGGGCTCTCCTATGCGCTGGCCAAAGGGAAGCAATATACGGTGGCCGAATTCAAATCGATGCTTCTGACTTCGGTGAACGATATCGACACCTACCTCGACGGCACCAAACAATCCCTGACCACCATGCAGCTGCGCAACTACCGCAAGCAGATGGGTACGGGAGCGATCGACGCCTACCAACTGCTCATGCAGATCGAGGGCACACCCTGCCTGAAAGCGAAAGTCGGCGTACAGCAGCAGCTTTCGCTCGACAAGTACTTCGGCAAGGCTTCGGCGAACCTGACCTATCTCGGCGTCGAGATCTCGCAGGCTGACAGGACCAAGCTCGGTATTTCGGCGGAGCCGACCTTCGTGTCCGGGAAGCTGAGACTGCACTGCACCAAGCCGGGCGTGGCCCGAATAACGGTCAGGGCGGTTGCCGGAGGCAGCGGTCTCGGCACGGGGACATCGATGGGCGGCATGGAGATCGCCAAGGAGTTCGCCGTCATCGCCCGCGCGGTACAGACCGAAAACGGAGGTTGGTTGTAATATAAACGCATGAAGATTATGAGAAAGACTATCTATATCGTACTGGCCGCACTGGGCTTGTGTCTGTTCGCCGGCTGCGGATCGTCGGACAAGGAGAAGGTGTCGCCGCTGGTAAAACAGCTTGCCGGCGAATGGCAGCTCAAAACGTGGAACGGCGAAGCTCCGCGGGATTTCGATGCCTATGTCTCCTTCGGCGCGGACCGTTCGTTCGAAATATACCAGCGGATCGAGCAGGTGGGCTACCAGAAGTATTCGGGAAAATACGAGATCAGAAACGGGATGCTCGGCGGCGTCTACAGCGACGGCAAGCCGTTCGGCAGCACTTACGACATCGCTTTCGACGAGTCGGGCAATACGCTGACGCTGACCAGCGCCACGGGCGTCGCCGAGACGGGCGTTTATGTGCGCGCCGCGATTCCCGACGGGGTCAAAAACGGAGCGGCCGTAATGAAGAGTTCCCGGACGGTTTCGATCCGGCTTTTGTAGAACATCGCAGGCGGGATTGCTCCCCTCTGGCGCCATGTGCGGCATCATTAGATGCCGCACATTTTTTATGCACTTTCCACCCGGTTTCCGGCTCCGGTTTCAGCCCTCAGGCAGCTCGAAGCGGTTATGCTCTGGTAACGTTCTTACCTGTTCGGTTATTTTCAATCAGTTGATCTTGAGTGAGTTGTTTGGTGTTTTTAGGTGACCGTATAGTTGCAAAGGTGCCTGCGTTCGCGCCTTTTTCCGGCATCGAAAATCGAAAACGGTACTGAAGGTCAAACCATTGGGAATATCTGCAAACCCGAATAGAGGATGCTGGCTTTCTATTTTAAAAAATTAACTAATAGATTAACGCTTATGGTAAAAAAAATCCTAC
>ERZ837910.696-NODE-696-length-51492-cov-10.452456_pt1 | contig 51492 bp, 51 predicted proteins | sample MGYA00519940_ERZ837910 | MGnify/ENA primary metagenome ERZ837910 (study PRJEB31850, sample SAMEA3708825) | human gut metagenome | biome: human gut; feature: human-associated habitat; material: faeces | place: China | collected 2014 ... | reverse complement strand
ACAGCTCCCTTTACACAAGGGAGCCTTATTTGCTAAAATTTGTTACTACCTACTTGCCCCCACAAACACTAATTTTTAGGAGAGAAAGGACATAGTACACAACATTATATTATTATAAATAAAAAATCCCTAGGTGAGAACCTAGGGATAATTTGTTATAGAAAGTTGAATTAAAATGTAAGTATTATAAAATTTATAATCATTAATTACTATAGTTATTAATTACTGTCATTTAGTGTGTTAATCAAAAACTAAAATCATAAATACTCAACATTATCAATAATTGCTTTTGCTTTGGTGAAAGATACATCAGGAAACTGCTGACTTAATTTTTCAACAAGAGGGGAGATAACCACATCTTCTGATTTAAAGTGTCCAACCTCAACAACAGCAATATCTTTTTCCATTGCCTCAATCAGTAAGTGGTGTTTCATTTCACCTGTTAAGAATAGGTCACAACCATTGTCAAGTGCAGTGAAGATTTCCTCAGCACCTGCACCTGAAGATACACAAATCTTCTGTACCTTGCCTTTGTCGGTATATCTTAAACCTTTGCAGTTTAGCTTTTCTTTAACTTGCTTTGCAAATTCTTTTGCTGAAAGTGGCTTGTTGATTTCACCAATATAAGCATATGTGCCATCAATGAATTTACCGTTCTGTAAACCTAAAGCATCACCAAGACAAGTGTTTACACCAAAGATAGGTGAAATATCAAGGTTAGTGTGTAGGCATAAAGCTGAAATATTATTTTCAACTAATTTATACACAACACTGTTTTTGCTAACCTTTTTTAGTGGTGCAAAAATAATAGGGTGATGGCTGATTATTAATTCAGCACCTATTTCCTTTGCCTCATCAACAACAGAAGATGTTATGTCAAGGGCAACAAGAGCTTTAGTTACAGTTTGGTTTTTGTCACCAACAAGAATACCACAGTTGTCAAAGTCTGCACAAGTATTTATAGGAGCAAAACTTTCAGTATAGTCAAAAATATCATTTACTGTCATTCACCTTTTCCTCCAATACATTGATAACTTCTTCAAGACCTTCTTCACCAAGGACTCTTTTGTTTAGCTTACGGATTTCATTTGATAAGAAAATTTTACATTCTTCATCATTAGTATCCATACTGCCAAGATAAAGGTCACTTTCTGTGTAAGGTGTTTTCTTGCCGGTATATTTTATCTTCATTATTGTGTATGGTCTTTTGCCTTCATGAGTGCATTTCTGCTCTTTGATTTCAAAACCATTTTCATATAGCCACTGAGTTAAGGTATAGTACCTTGTCATCGGTTGAATAATAAGAGTGTACTTTTCATTAGCTATATATTCACAAGAAGAAAGTATGTGAATAATTACATCAGCACCCATACCTGCCATAATAAAGGTATCAGCCTCATCTTCACCTATTCCGTTAAGACCGTCACAAAGTCTTGTTTCAATCTTATCTTGTAGATGGTTGAAGATTATGTTTTGGTTTCCTTTTTCAAGTGGCAAAGGATTAATGTCACAAGCTAAGGCTTTTCCACAAATTCCTTGCTGGATGAGGAAAACCGGAAGATACGCATGGTCTGTGCCTATGTCGGCAACTACACTACCTTTATCCACCATTGTGGCAATAGTTTGTAGTCTTTCAGTTAAAATCATTGACCGATGGCAGCCTTAATCTTTGCAATTAGTTCATCAGCATCTGTACCGTGAACATAACAAGCCTCTTCAATGCTTTCGCCTCTTGAATGAGGACAACCTAGGCAGTGCATACCGATTTCCATAAAGAATTCAGCTGTTTCAGGATAGCTGTCCAGTACATCGCCAATAATAGAATTTTTATCAATAGTCATAATTAATTACCTCCAAAATTTTTCTACATTATAACACATATTTTTTTATAATAAAAGTCTTTTCTATTATATATATTCTTATTTTCTGTACTTTTATTATAACCAAAACCATAAGAAAAAACACCCTAACCGTAACGGCTAGAGTGCTTATATATAACTATCCTTTTTCTTTTTAAGTTAATTATGCAAGACCTTGTTCTTTTCTTTTAGCAAAACATTCGCTACAGTAGTAGTCCTTGCCTTCCATTGGCTTAAATGGAATAACTGCTTCGCCACCACAACTTGCACATACAGTTTTGTGCATTTCTCTTGATGGCTTTACAGCTTGTTTTCTTGCTTGTCGACAAGATTTACAACGCTGAGGTTCATTAACAAAACCTTTCTCAGCATAAAATTCCTGCTCACCGGCAGAAAAAACAAATTCATTGCCACAATCTTTACAAATAAGTGTCTTATCTTCGTACATAGGTTTTACCTCTCTTGTTCTTTCACATAAGTGTATTTTTTAGAGTAACTTCTTTTTCGCTCTTGAAAGGGCATTGTCAACAGACTTTTTGTCAATACCTAGTTTTTCTGAAATTTCCATATAGGAGTACCCATTTATATAGTAGGTAAGTACCTTGTACTCTTTTTGGGAAAGAACATCTCTAGCTTTTTCTAGTAGCAATGCAAATCGTTCTTCGTTTAAGACTTGGTTTTCAGGATTTGCAGTGTGGTCAGTAACATCAAGTTGTTCATCAAAAGGAACTGTACTTGACATTGGAATAGCCTTGTCCCTTTGGGACTTCTTTACAATGGTTCTAAAACGATTTTTCACACAAAGCAAAGCGTAATTCTTGAAACTAATAGAATGAGTAGGCTCAAAGCTCTTTACTGCTGACAAAAGTGCCAGTAATCCCTCTTGAACAAAATCATTAGTGTCATAACCCTCTACTTTGTATTGGTTACTCAGTTTGTGAATTAAACCAAGATAACGGAAAGAAAGTTTTTCAAAAGCAAGGTTGTCGCCACATTTTGCATTTTGAATAAGGGTATTTTCGTTTTGACTACACATCATCAAAAAACCTCGCCGTAATCTGTGTTTAAGTCTTATTCTACCCTTAATATGTTGATTTGTCAATGATATTTTAATATATTTCTATAAAATATTTTCTAATATTTTTTATTATTATGCAGAATTCATAAAAATATTTAGTATTTTGTCACTTAATGTCTTTTTATTCCCTTTAATATATGATATTATTAAGTATATAATGAAAAGTATTGTTCTTCTTATTAATATATAGTAAATATTGGAAGTGATATATAATGGTAGTAAGTTGCCTTAGCTTGGGTACAATAGGAATGGAAAGTTTCTTAGTAACAATAGAAGCAGATATTTCACAGGGTTTCCCAGCTTTTGAAATGGTAGGGCTGCCTGATACGGCAGTAAAGGAAAGTCGAGATAGAGTTAGAAGTGCAATTCATAACTGTGGTTTTGTCTTTCCAGACCAAAGAATAACAGTAAATCTTGCTCCGGCAGATATAAAGAAGGAAGGTCCACTTTATGATTTGCCAATAATGATTGCTCTCTTACTTGTTACAAGACAGATAAATGCAGATATAAAAAGCTCTGCTTTTATCGGTGAACTTTCTCTTTCCGGTAACATCAGAAGAGTCAATGGGGTTCTTCCCATGGCTATTAAAGCTAAGGAAGAAGGCATAAAGAACCTTTATGTTCCTTATGAAAATGCAAAAGAGGGAGCAGTTGTACAAGGAATAAATGTTTATCCTGTAAAAAATTTGTATCAGCTTGTAGCTCACCTAAATGGAATGGAAAAAATAAAACCTGTAGAATTTGAAAATGCAGATGTAGAAGAAAATGAGAATTATCCGGACTTTTCTGATGTATGCGGTCAGTATGAGGCTAAGAGAGCCTTAGAGATTGCAGCAGCCGGTGGTCACAATGTTTTGCTTATCGGACCTCCTGGTTCAGGTAAAAGTATGCTTGCAAAGAGAGTACCGGGGATTTTACCTAAGATGACATTTGCCGAAAGAATAGAAACATCAAAGGTTCTTTCTATTGCAGGACAATTGCCGGAGGGTGTTTCATTAATTAATACAAGACCTTTTAGAAGTCCACACCATACTGCTTCACCTGTAGCTTTAACAGGTGGTGGCAATATTCCAAAGCCCGGTGAAATTACCCTAGCTAATAACGGAATACTGTTCCTTGATGAACTTCCTGAGTTTTCAAGAAAAACACTTGAAGGACTTAGACAACCTATTGAAGACGGTAAGGTAACAATATCTAGGGTAAACGGTTCATATACATATCCGGCAAAAATGATGGTACTTGCAGCGATGAACCCTTGTCCTTGTGGATATTACAACCATCCTACTAAGAAATGCAGGTGTTCACCTCACAGTATTCAAAATTATTTAAATAGAATATCCGGTCCATTATTGGATAGAATAGATATACACATAGAAGTTCCACCGGTAGATTACAGTGAACTTTCTGCCAAAGAAAAAGGTGAGTCCTCTGAGAAAATCAGAGAAAGAGTAAATAAAGCAAGACAGATACAGATTGATAGGTACAAAGGTACAGGCATTACTTGTAACGCTCACCTAACAAGTGAATTACTGAAGAAATATTGTATTACCGATGAAAATGCTGACAAAATACTGGAAAAAGCCTTTGATAGCCTAGGACTGTCAGCTAGAGCATATGACAGAATATTAAAGGTTAGCAGAACTATTGCCGATCTTGACAACAGTGAAGTAATCAAAGGTGAATATGTAGCAGAGGCTTTGCAGTACAGAACACTTGACAGAAAGTATTGGGGTACAGATTGATTACAAGATTGTAGTAATATCTTTAATTCCTATGAAAACTATGTAAATTAATGTAGTTTAATTCTGTAGGATAATTTTCTAAAAGAAAATAGAACAAATGTTTATTCTTTAAAAGAAATAATTACAATAAAGTTACAATTTACTACAGGTCTAGTCAGTTTCTTTAAAAATACTTTTTAGAACAAAAATTTTGAGTGCAACTTCAACAAAAAGTGTTACAATCCTAAATAACGATTGACTTAAAACCCATTTAGGGTTAATATATTAATTAGCCGTAAAATATCTTTGGGCTAATTATATTTAGATTTAAGAAAATAAAGTTAAAAACTTGTTATATTTTTTGAACTTTTGATAAATATAAGCATAAACCAAAATTGGAGAAATTGGAGTGTGCAGTTTTGAATAAATTTGTTGTAAATGGTGGAAAGCCTTTAAATGGCGAGGTAACAATCAGTGGTGCGAAAAATGCTGCTGTAGCCATTATCCCAGGTGTAATCCTTTGTGATGAACCTTGTAGAATTGAAAATATTCCTAATATTAGTGATGTAGCACTTATCGGTACTATCCTTAAAGAAATGGGTGCTATTGTTAAAAGAGTAAATAAGTCAACTTTAGATATTGACCCTAGACATATTAGAACTCACGAAGCAACTACTGACCTTGTAAGAGGTATGAGAGCATCTTACTACCTACTTGGTGCTTTACTTGGCCGTTATGGTAAAGCAAAGGTACTGCTACCGGGTGGTTGTAACTTTGGTGTTAGACCTATTGACCAACACCTAAAGGGTTTTGAAGCACTTGGTTGTGACCATGAAATTCTTGATGGTGCAATTGATATTAAGTGCAGAGAAGGTAAGTTAAAGGGTAACAACATTTATCTTGATGTTGTTTCAGTTGGTACAACTATCAACCTAATGCTTGCAGCAGTTAAGGCTGAGGGTTTAACAGTTATTGAAAACTGTGCAAAAGAACCTCATGTTGTTGATTTAGCAAACTTCCTTAACTCTATGGGTGCTGATGTTCGTGGTGCCGGTACTGATGTTATCAAGATTCGTGGTGTTGAATACCTACACGGTGTTACTTATTCAATTATCCCTGACCAGATTGAAGCAGGAACATATATGGCAGCAGCTGCTGCTACAAGAGGCAGAGTAACTGTTAAGAATATTACTCCTAAGCACCTTGACTCTATTACTGCTAAGTTAAGGGAAATCGGTTGTGATATTGAAGAATTTGATGAAGCAGTTACTGTTGATGCAAGAGGTAAGAACCTTACTCGTTGTAACATCAAGACTATGCCTCATCCGGGTTTCCCAACTGACTGTCAACCACAGTTTGTTGCAATGTTAACATCTTGTAACGGTACAAGTATCATTAACGAAAATGTATGGGATAACCGTTATCAGTATATCAGTGAACTTCAGAGAATGGATGCTAAGATTTCTGTTGAGGGCAGACTTGCAATTATTGAGGGTGGTACACCACTAAAACCTGCTCAGGTTAAGGCTACTGACCTTCGTGCCGGTGCTGCTATGATTATTGCTGCTCTTACAGCAGACGGTACAACTGTTATCAGCAACATTCACTTTATCGAAAGAGGTTATGAAGAAGTTGTTGAAAAGTTCCAGCAACTTGGTGCTGATATTAAAAAAGTTTATGACCCTGAGGGTGAACTTGCAGAGTCAGTTTAATTAAAATTTTCAGGGGTACTTTTTGTACCCCTTATTTTTGTTTATAGAAGTTTTTAGAAGGAATGAAGTATTGTGGCAAAGATTATACCATTGTTTAGTGGAAGTAAAGGAAATAGTTATTACATAGGTTCAGGTGCAGGTGGTGTACTTGTTGATGCCGGTAGAAGTTGTAAGCAGATTGAGAATGCACTTGCTGATAACAATATTGATATTAAGAAAATCAAAGGTGTTTTTATTACCCATGAACACAAGGACCATTGTTCAGGTCTAAGAGTACTTGTAAAAAAGAATAATATACCGGTATATGCTACCGAAGGTACTATGAATGGACTTATTAACGGTAAGTGCCTAGAAGCTAATGCAGTAACTAATGTTATCAACGGTCAAGTTGAACTTGATGATATGATGATAGAATCTTTCCCTACAATGCATGATGCAAATGAACCTTGTTGCTACAAGATTACTACTTCCGATGACAGAAAGGCTATGATTGCAACTGACCTTGGTGTTATGACTGATGTTATCAGAGATGCCTTTTATGGTGTTGATGCTTTGGTACTTGAAAGCAACCATGATGTTAATATGCTTAAGAATGGTATTTATCCTTACTATCTAAAGGAAAGAATTTTGTCTAAATATGGACATTTATCTAACGAAAGTTGTGCAAGTGAACTTCCTGAAATTATTAAGAATGGCACTATGAGAGTTATGCTGGGACACCTTAGTCAAGAAAATAATATGCCATCTTTAGCAATAAAGGAAAGTGTGGATTATCTTTCTTCTATGGGATACAAGAGAGATTATGACTACACACTTGATGTTGCACCGGTAGATAATAACGGAAAGGTAATACTCTTCTAATGCTAACAGTAAATATAATTTGTATCGGAAAATTAAAGGAAAAATATTGGGTTGATGCAATAAAGGAATATAGCAAAAGGCTAGGTGCATTTTGCAAATTCTCAATTATTGAACTTAGTGAATGTAAAACTAACCAAGACCCTAACGAAAAGCAGATTGCCCATATTCTTGAAGAAGAAGGAAAGTCAATACTTGCTAAGATTAAACCAACTGACTACACAGTAGCTATGTGTATTGAGGGTAAAATAATTTCTTCAGAAGATTTGTCAAAGCTAATTGACAATGTACAGATTGACGGTAAAAGCACAATGAACTTTGTAATCGGTGGTAGCTGGGGACTTTCCCATGAAGTGAAGAAAGTTGCTAATTACAAAATGTCAATGGGCAAAATGACTTTCCCACATCAAATGGCAAGGGTAATGCTAACTGAACAAATCTACAGAGGTTTTCAGATTAGCAGTAACGGAAAGTATCATAAATAATAAGAATTTTTAGAATATAGAAAGCAGGTGAAGTTATGGCTTTTGATGGTGTAATGATGCACTATGTAAAGGAAGAAATAAAGAGTGTTGCCCTAGACTCCAGGGTAAGTCAAATTCATCAACCTAACAGAGATGAACTTGTAATTGCACTTAGAACAAAGAACGGAAACAAAAAGTTACTCGTATCTTCAAGGGCAAATTCACCACGAATTTGCTTTACAGAACATTCTATTGAAAATCCTGCAACACCACCAATGCTTTGTATGCTACTTAGAAAAAGACTGGGTGGTGCAAAGTTAGTTGATGTTAGACAAATTGAACTTGAAAGAATAATGTTCCTTGACTTTATTGCAACTAATGAACTGGGGGACAAGGTTAAACTAACACTTTGTGTTGAAATAATGGGTAAGTACAGCAACATTATCCTTATTGATGAAAATGACAATATTGTTGATGCACTAAAGCGTGTTGACTTTACAATGAGTACCCAAAGATTAGTTTTACCAAATATTAAATATGAACTGCCACCAAAGCAAGATAAGCTATGTATCCTTGAGTGTAGTGGCAGAGATATTGTAGAAAAGGCTATTAACACACCGGCAGAAATGCGACTATCAAAAGCATTACTTTCTGCAATGCAAGGTGTGTCACCAATTATTACAAGAGAACTTGAGTATATGGTTGGTGTGGATAGCAACAGAGAGCTAACTGTTATTGATAAGCTAAAGCTAATTGAAAAGGTAGATAAACTAAAGGAATATATTGTTTCAGGGGAAAAGTCACCCACAATGATGGTTAAGCCTGAGGGAAAACCATTTGATATTGCATTTATGGATATTATGCAGTATGGTGAAATGGCAAGTAAAAAGAGATTTCTTGACTTTTCTACTTTGCTTGATTCTTTCTATTATGAAAGAGACAAGGCTGAACGAATGAAAGTTAAAGGTCAAGACCTACTAAGACTTTGTTCAAATATTCAGGATAAGCTTTGCAGAAAAATTGCAGTACAAGAAAAGGAACTAAAGGATAGCTTAAACAGAGATAAACTTCGCAAGAAAGGTGACTTGCTACAAGCTAATATGTACAAGATGGTGAGAGGTCAAAGTTTCATTGATGTTGAGGATTATTACGACAACAACAAGATTGTAAGAATTAAGCTAAGTCCAACTCTTAATCCTAGTCAAAATGTTCAGAAGTATTATAAAGATTATCGCAGAGCAAAAACTAGAGAAGAAATGCTAACTGTTCAAATTGCCAAAGCTAAAGCTGAACTTCAGTATATTTCAGCAGTACAGGAAAGTTTAGGCAGAGCAGAAAGTGAAAGAGAACTAACTGAGATTAGACAAGAACTTGTTGATGAGGGTTACTTAAAGAACAGAAATCCTAAAGGCAGAAACAAAGCGTTAAAACTTTTACCACCTAAGGAATACACTTCATCGGATGGTTTTACAATTTATGTTGGCAGAAACAATAAGCAAAACGATAAATTAACCTTAAAGACTGCAAGAAACTACGATATGTGGTTACATACTAAGGATATTCCCGGTAGCCATGTAATTATTGTTAGTGACAACAGAGAAATAACAGATACTGCAATACTTGAGGCAGCATCCCTAGCAGCATATAATAGTAAAGCTAAGGAAAGTGACAATGTTCCTGTTGACTATACTATTGTAAAAAATGTCAGCAAACCAAGTGGTGCAAAGCCCGGTATGGTTATTTATGTGAACAACAAGACCGTTTATGTCACACCAAAGGAAAGTATATAAACTTTATTTTATTATTAAAATATGAACAGACAACCTCCTTCTGCTTAGAAAGAGGTTGTTTTTTCGTCAAATTAACTATTTTATATAGTGGATATACTATTAGATTTAACATAAATTTAATTTTTATTTAATATTCTTTTAAGTAATATTATTGACAATAGTATAAGTTAAAATTAAGTTAGGGTAATTTGGAAACAATAAAATATAAATAAAGAGTTTATAAAACAAGTTTCAGTAGGAGGTATCTTTTATGGATGCTTACAGTATTGTGCTAAAAGTGATTATGGCACTTGGTGGTTTAGGTCTTTTCCTAATCGGTATGAAAAATATGGGTGAAGGCCTTGAACTTGCAGCAGGTAGCAAACTTCGTAATTTGCTAGAAAAAATTACTAGCAACAAGTTTATTGCTATGCTTGTTGGTGTTTTGGTAACAGGTGTTATTCAGAGTTCATCTGCAACTGACGCTATGGTTGTTGGTTTTGCTAATGCAGGACTTATGGAATTTGGACAGGCAATCGGTGTTTTGTTTGGTGCTAAGATTGGTACAACCGTTACCTCACTTTTGCTGGCTATTGATATTAAATCTTTCGTTCCTATATTTATTTTCCTTGGTGCTATTGTTATTACTTTCTTCAAGAAAAATAACTATAAGTATTACGGACAGATTGCAGCCGGTTTTGGTATGCTTTTCCTAGGTCTTTCACTAATGAGTAGTAACCTAAAGTGGATGGGCGAGAGCGAGGCTTTCCTAAGTATTGCCGATAAGCTAAGTTTCCCACTACTTGGACTATTTGTCGGTATTATCTTTACAGGTATTGTCCAAAGTTCATCAGCTTCTGTTGGTATTTTAATGGCACTTGCTTCTGCCGGTGTTATTACTTCTCTTGACCAAGCAGTATTTGTTGTATTTGGTTTCAATGTTGGTGCTTGTTCTGCTGCTATTCTTTCTTCACTTGGTGCAAACCGTACAGCTAAGCAGATTTCACTATCTAACTTATTAATCAGTTGCTTTGGTGCAATTATTATGACACTGGTTGCAGTGTTCTTACCATTTACAGATATTATCAACTACTTCCTACCTGCAAAGACAGTAGGTGTAGCTGCTCAGATTTCTGCAGCACATATTATCTTTAATATTGCAATTACAGTTATCTTACTTCCTTGTTCAAACTTGATTATGAAGATTACAAAGTTAATTCTTCCTGACCTTGAAGAAGAGAAAGAAAAGATGGGTACTGTTTATCTTGATAACCGTATCCTTACAACACCACCTATGGCTGTTCGTCAGGTTGAAAAAGAATGTGAAAGACTTTCTTCACTTGCAAGAAAAAGCTACGATATGGCTATTAAGGGATTCTTTGACCGTGACCTTTCTTATACCGAAAAGGTAGAAAAGAATGAAAAGGTAATCGACTATCTAACCCACGAAATTACAAGATACATTGTTAAGATTAATGGTCTTGATATTGTGGATGAAGACAGAAAGATTATGGGTGTAATGTACAAGGCTATTCAGGATCTTGAAAGAATCGGTGACCATGCCGAGAACATTACTGAATGTACAAAGAGAATGATTGACAGTAAAATCTTCTTTACAGATGATGCACTAAATGAACTTCATCAGCTGGATGCACTTGTAATTAAGATGATTGACTGTGGCTTTGAAATGTTCAACACTCAAAAGGCAACTCCAACACTTGCAGAAACAGTTGTTGATACTGAGGATGAACTTGATGATTGTTGTAACATCTTTAAAGAAAACCACATTAAGCGTATGAATGACGGACTTTGTACTGCTGAGAATGGTACAATTTTCCTAGAACTTCTTTCAGCATTTGAAAGAGTCGGTGACCATGCAGACAATGTTGCATTCTCACTTCCTAGAAAGAAACTTGTTTCTTATGCTAACGATAGATAATTAAATAAAATTATGGGCTATTGCTTTTGCAATAGCCCTTTTCTTATCTATACATATTAAGGAGAATTTTTATTTTTGATTTTGATTGTGGTTTTGTAAATTTGAGATTGTTTGAATAAGAAGAAAAGCTAATTAAAAAGAATTGAGAATAATATTAAAATCTATTCTTCCATTTGTTTACCTAAAAATGCAGCAGCACTTTGACAGAGCTTTACTTCTGTATTTGTTGGAATTTTTACTGTGTCACTTTCTAACATACACACCGAACCGGTAACATCACCGGAAGCAATAATAGGGTAGATAATACCTGCCGGTGTGTCAATGCCCTCTACCGGAAAGGTATCGCCGTTGCTGGTTTCTGTAGCAATGTAACATCTTCTTTGTTCCATATATCGCTCAAGACTTTGAGTAACTCGCCTTTCAAGATATTCCCTTTTACTTGCACCTGAAACGGCAATAACATGGTCTCTGTCGGTAATAACAGTTGGCATTTGGCTAACTCTCATCAGTACATCAGCATATTGTGTGGCAAAGTTTCCTAACTCTCCTACAGGAGAATATTTCTTAAAAACCACTTCGCCATCAGTAGCAGTGAAAATTTCTAATGGGTCACCCTCACGAATACGCAGTGTTCTGCGAATTTCTTTAGGTATAACAACTCTGCCTAAATCGTCAATTCTCCTAACAATACCTGTGGCTTTCATATATCAACATTTCCTTTCTAAATTAATGGATATAACACCCACTAATATTATCTGTAAGTAAATATTGACTATGCCAAAAATTATAAGGTTATTTATGGAATTTTTATTTTCAATTTTGATTGTGGGTAAAGGTAAGTTTGATAAATTTGGGTTTTTCAATTTTGTCTGTGGGTAAAGATAAATTTGGGTTTGTGGTGCTAGAACTTGCCTTGTTATGTGGTAGATATTTAGAATTAGCAGAGACTAACCAGCCTCCCTTGTGTAAAGGGAGGGGAACCACGAAGTGGTGGAAGGATTGTCTAGTAGGCAGTAATAGATAGATAAAATTTAGATAGGAAAACAAAACCTATTATATATCTATCGAATAAAATTGATATAGCAAAAAGTATATACCATAACAATCCCTCAGTCGCTCTTTAAGAGTAAATTGTCATTCTTCCAATTTACGAGCGACAGCTCCCTTTACACAAGGGAGCCTTATTTGCTAAAATTTGTTACTACCTACTTACCCCCACAAACCCCAATTTATCAAATTTATCTTTACCCACAGACAAAATTGAAAAAACCAAATTTATATTACTAATCCATAAAAACAAAAATCAAAATTAAACATCCCTAGGTTCAACATAAATCCTTTTATAAAACAGGTTATAGAAGATTTTGCCGAAGAAGTTTTTATTAAGGTAGAAGAATTCCTTTTCTGTAACGGTCTTATTATCCTTATTGTAGCCTAGCATATCGTAGGTAACTGACTGTTCTGTCATTGTAAAGTTAAGGTCATAAAAACCGTTTTTGATGTAGAAATTCTTCCTCTTAATTCGTTCATCAATGTTAGGAGCATTTTGGTCAAGCTGTTCAATAGCCAACAAAATTCTGTAATTTTTGTACTTTTCTTTTAATGCTGAAAGGAAAGCTGAACCGTAGCCTTTGCCTCTTTGCTTTTCATCAATAGCAAAGAAAAATAAATATGCAGTGTCCTTGTATGTAGCAACATATGCTAAGCCTACAAAGTCGTTTTTGTCATAAATACTGTAAAAATCTGCTGACTTTTTTCTGCTTAACAGTTTCATCATCCAATATGGCAGTTGTTCATCTTTCGGAAAAGCTGAGAAGTACAGTTTCTTTACCTTATCTTTGCTTTCTTTTGATATGTTGTATTTTCTTAGTCTTAAATTCATAATATCCTCTTACTAAAATGAAAAATGACTCCGAAGAGCCATTTCCCATTTTGTTTTCATTATTTTATTCCGGTGAGTCTGCTATTTCAAGTTCAAACCAGAAGTTACTTCCTTCACCAACAACACTCTTAACACCATAGTGTGCGTTGTGTCTGTCAAGAACATTCTTAACAATTGAAAGTCCTAAACCTGTACCTACAACAGAACTCTTATGTTCCTTATCAACCTTGTAGTATCTGTCCCAAATATTTTCCAAATGTTCTTGGTCAATACCCTCACCATGGTCAATAACTTCAATAAGTACATTTTTGTCTTTTCTTGATTGACGAACAATAATATGTTTGTCTGTTCTTGAATAGTTAATAGCGTTGTTAACTAGGTTGTAAATTACCTGACTTATCTTGCTATAGTCAGCATTTACATAAATATCTTCATCATACTCAAAGTCTAGGGTGTAACCCTCTTGTTCCTTTAGCTTGTTGTAGCGTTGGAACATTTCCTTGATTAATGTTGTAATTGAGAAAACTTCCCTGTTGATTTCTGTTGCACCTGACTGTAGCTTTGAAATATCGAGTAAGTCTGTTACAAGCATATTCAGTCTGTTTGCTTCATCAATAATAATTTGGATATTCTCCGGAGTATTTTCTCCCGGTAAATCCCTCATTACTTCACCGTAACCTGTAATCATAGTCAGTGGTGTTCTTAGGTCATGGCTAATGTTAGCAATAAGTTCTCTCTGTAATGAATCAACTTTCTTTAATTCAGTTGCTGCATAATTTAGTGTGTTGTTCAGTTCGGTAACTTCAAGATAACCTGTGCTGTTAAACTGAACATCATAGTCTTTGTTAGCAAGTTTTAGTGCTGACTTTGTTGTGTCGGTAATAGGCTTACTAATCTTCCTTGCTGCAACAATAGCAATAAATACACCGATAAATAACAAGATAAATGTAACAGTTACAAGCTGGTATCTTAGTGTGTTTACAACACTGTCAACAGGTGAACTTTGTGAAGTGATAATCAGCATATAGTTATTGTTACTGTTATCATCAAACAGTGAAGTATATACAACACCTTTGGTGTTTAGCTTATCCATTGGTGGTGTGTGACCTTTGATTTTGTGTAGTAGATTATCCTTACTGTTTTCTTCTTCGTCAATGTATCTTGTGTAGGTTTTGTCATCACTTGCTTTAGCTTGGCTATAGTAGTTATATGGACTTTCACCTTTAATTAGCTGATTGGTGCTAAATGATACATACTGTCTGTGAGTAATTGAACTGTTGCTATCACTTTCGTTGCTATCGGAATTTTTATTTGATGAACTGTTATCTGAAGATTTTTTGTCAGATGAATTTTTATCGGAACTGCCTGAACTTTTTGAACTGCTTGAACTGTCATAAATCATAATTTTCATAAATGATTTATCGGTAGAATAAACAGGTCTTACTGTAGAATCTGTAGTGTCATAAACATAAATCATAACATCATTTTGTTCTGCTAAGTTCTCTACCAATGTAGTAATGTTATTTGAATTAATATTTTCTTCAATTGATGATGCACATTTCTTTACTTGATTTACCCTAACCTTGCTATATACACTTCTAAAGCAAACCGTTTGGAAAACCCATAGTAAAACCAGCATTATCAAAGAGAAAAGTACAAACCACAACAATATTTTGTAATGTAGTGGTAGGGAAGACATTTTGCTCTTAAACCGTGTCAAACCTGTAGCCAACTCCTCTCAGAGTAACAATGCACTTGCTATATTCACCTAGGCTTTTTCTAAGTAGCTTAATGTGAGTATCCAGAGTTCTGTCATCACCAAAGAAGTCATAACCCCATACTTCTGAGATTAGCTTTTCTCTTGTTAGGGCAATACCCTTGTTTTTAACCATATAGAAGAATAGTTCATATTCCTTAGGTGTCATATCAACTCTTTTACCGTTAACAGTAACAATTCTTGCAGTAAAGTCAACAACAAGGTTTTCGTACTTAAACACATCCTGACTAGGAGTGTCAGCACCGTTACTTCTCTTTAGTACTGCGTTAACTCTCATCATTAGCTCCTTAGGTGAGAATGGCTTAACAACATAGTCGTCAATTCCAAGTTCAAAACCATGAATCTTGTCATACTCTTCACCTCTTGCAGAAAGCATAATAATAGGTGTGTTACAATGCTTACGGATTTCTTTACAAGCAGAAAAGCCGTCAAGCTCAGGCATCATTACATCCATAATAATTATATCAAAAGTTTCTTTGTTGCAAATTTCAATAGCAGACATACCGTCAACTGCCTCAGTTACTTTATGACCTTCAAAATTTGCATATTTCTTAATAATCTCTCTAATTCTAAATTCGTCATCAACTACTAAAATCTTACTCATAATATGACCCTCACTTTCTTTAATTATAGAATAAAATCTAAATGTGATGATTTTATGTTGAAAATCTTAATATTTTCTAATAGTATTTTCTACATTTTATCATATTTTCAAATCCTTTTAAAGGAAATATTGAAAAGTTAGAAAAATAAAGTTATAATAGATTAATGTGGGTGATTATATGGAAGCAAGAAAAATTAAAGCATCATTAATAACAGAAAAAGTTAAGAAGTTGTTTATGGATTGCAACTACTTTATTGGCAATGACATTTACAACGCATTACTAAAAGCCAGAGATACCGAAGAAAGCGAAACAGGCAAAAGTATTCTTGACCAAATTATTGAAAATGATGATATAGCAAAAAAAGAAGAAATACCACTTTGTCAAGATACAGGTATGGCAATTCTGTTTGTTAAGTATGGTGACAAAGTTATTGTTGAGGACGGTTCATTTAATGAGGCTGTTACCGAGGGTGTTCGCAGAGCATATATTGACGGATACCTAAGGAAAAGTGTTGTTAGTGACCCTGTCTTTGATAGAATCAATACTAAGGATAACACTCCTTGCATTATTCATACTGAGATTGTTCCCGGTGATAAGATTGAAATTCTTGCCGGTGGCAAAGGCTTTGGTAGTGAAAATATGTCAAAGATTGCAATGCTAACACCAAGTAAGGGCATTGAGGGTGTTAAGGAATTTATCCTAAATACTGTAAGAGAAGCAGGACCAAATCCTTGCCCACCTATGGTTGTAGGTGTTGGTATTGGCGGTACTTTTGAAAAGGCAGCTTTGCTTGCTAAGAAAGCAACCTTTAGAAGTATTGATACTCATAATGAAGATAAGCGATATGCCGACCTTGAGGATGAATTGCTAGAGTCTATTAACAAAATGGGCTTTGGACCTGCCGGTCTTGGTGGTACAACTACTGCCATTGGTGTAAATATCGAAACTTATCCTACTCATATTGCAGGTATGCCTGTTGCAGTAAATATTTGTTGCCATGCAGCAAGACACAGTACAACAACAATATAAGGAAAAATTTATGAAAAGAACAATCAGAATTACTGTAATAACGGTTATTATTATTGCTATTGGCTTAGTTACAATGTTTGTAACTCCCGGCACTTGGAAGTTCGGTACTAATGTGTATTCAAATGATTTTCAGAAAACACCGGAGGATAGCCTTTTTCATTACTACGATACAGTGCAGTTACAACAATCTATAGGTAAAGCCGAAACTGACAAAACTTGTCTTTATCTTTACTTTAATGGTAGTTCAATCAATGTGTGTGAAATGATAAAGAACAATGATAAGTACTGCTATTTCGGAGAGAAAATTAAGTTTAAATACGGCACAGACTATATGAGGTTTGACAGAAATCAAACTGTTATAAATGATGATGTGTATTATTGGGATATTATTTACGAGAACAGAAAGTACCTTATTAGGGATGACAAGTTTAAGTCCATTGACTTTACTGTTACTATCGGTAATGAAACCCGTAATCTGTCCTTTGTATATTACATAGATAAAAAGTAAGATGGTGAAGAAAATGAAACGATTAACTTTGCCTTTATCGGATAGCGATATTAAAGACCTAAAAGCCGGAGAAACTGTGCTGCTTTCAGGCACAATGCTGACAGGTCGTGATGCTGCCCATAAAAGGTTGTATGAACTTGTAGAAAAGGGAGAAAAGTTACCTATTGATATTAAAGGTGAACTTATCTATTATGTAGGACCTGCACCGGCAAAACCCGGTTTTGCAGTAGGACCTGCCGGACCTACCTCCAGTTATAGAATGGATAAATATGCACCTACACTTTTGGATTTAGGTCTAAAGGGTATGATAGGTAAAGGTGCCAGAAACCAAGATGTAATAGACGCTATTGTAAGAAATGGCTGTGTGTATTTTGCTTGTGTTGGTGGTGCTGCTGCCTTAATAGCAAAATCAATTAAGAAGGAAGAGATACTTTGTTATGAGGACCTTGGTACTGAGGCTATCAGAAGATATACAGTAGAGGACTTTCCTTGTATTGTGGCAATTGATAGTTATGGCAACAATGCTTATACCGAAGGTCAGAAAGATTATTGTAGAGAGTGATTTATGTTATTTGCTAGTACGGTTTTTATATTTGTATTTTTACCGGTAGTTCTGTTACTGTATTATACAGTTTTCAGAAAATGGAGAATGGGTCAAAACGTAATGTTGCTTATTGCAAGTTTGATTTTCTATGCTTGGGGTGAGCCAAAGTATGTTTTGATTATGATTGCATCAATTATTGTTAACTATGCTTTGGGACTTTTAGTTGATAAGGTAAGGCACAGAAAAGCACTTTCAAGGCTTGTAATTGCACTTACAGCAGTGCTTAACCTTTCCGTATTGTTTATCTTTAAGTATCTAATGTTTACTGTTGACAATATTAATTCAATTGCCGGTCTTAACTTGTCGGTACCAAACATAGCATTGCCTATTGGTATCAGTTTCTTTACTTTCCAAGCAATGAGTTATGTAATTGATGTTTATAGGGAAAAGGGTGAGGCTCAGAAGAATCCACTGAATGTTGGTCTTTATATTAGCTTTTTCCCTCAGCTGATTGCCGGTCCTATTGTTAGATACGAAACAGTTGCTTATCAGATTAAGCACAGAGTTGAAACCTTTGATAACTTTTCAACAGGTGTTGTAAGATTTATTATCGGTCTTGCAAAGAAGGTCCTTTTGGCAAATACAATGGGTGTTGTTGCCGATTATTCATTTGATATGCCAAACAGTGAATTAACTGTTGTAATGGCTTGGATTGGTGCAATTGCTTATTCACTACAGATTTTCTTTGACTTTAGTGGTTATAGTGATATGGCTATCGGTCTTGGTAAAATGTTCGGTTTTGACTTCTTAGAGAACTTTGACTATCCATACATAAGTAAGTCTATTACTGAATTTTGGAGAAGATGGCATATGTCACTTGGTACTTGGTTTAGAGATTATGTATATTTTCCACTGGGTGGCTCAAGAGTAAAGAGCAAAGCAAGACTTGTGTTTAACCTATTTGTAGTATGGTCATTAACAGGTATTTGGCATGGTGCAAACTGGACTTTCCTATGTTGGGGCTTAATGTACTTTGTACTGCTTGTAATAGAGAAATTAACAGGTTGGGAAAAGAAATATCCTGACAAAATGATTGTACTTAGAAGAATCTATACATTGTTCTTTGTGTTGATGGGTTGGGTACTGTTTAGAGCAGACAGTATTACAGAAGCTTGGGCATATATTTGCACAATGTTCGGTAACGGTACTTTGATTAATGACAGTACAATCTACTATGCAATGAATTATTTTGTATATTTCCTAATTGCAATTCTTGTCAGTACACCTATTTTTAAGAATTTCTCTCTAAAGATAAAGGGGACAAACCCTGTTGCATATGTGGTTAGTTCTGTGGGACTTTTAGCATTGCTAGTTGTTTCCGTCAGCTACATTGTTAAGGGTGCATATAATCCATTTATTTACTTTAACTTTTAATTTTAAGGGCAGACCTTTTGGTTTGTCCTTTTCTTTTAGTGATTTATAACAAATTGGTGATATATATTTTGTGAAGTATATCTATTTAAAAAAAGTTAAAATATGGTATAATTGAGTTGTAAAGAAATAGGGTGATATTATGAAGAAACTATTTAAAAGCATTATTACAATGACCTTGGCGACAGTAATGGCAGGTTCTTTTATGGCTGTTTCGGCTACTGAAAATAATCCTGAAAATTACCTTGCAGGTGATATTGTAAGTGATGGCAAAATTAATATTAAAGATGCAACGGAAATTCAAAGGTACTGTGCAAACTTATCTGCAAAAGTAAAAACATTAGAGAAATATGTAACTATGGACTTTAACGGTGATGGTGTAGTAAATATTCAAGATGCGGCAGATATTCAGAAGAAGACTGTTAAGAAAAAGTATAACTATGCAAATGATATTTATCCTGTAAATTATGTTTCGGATAAAGTGGATGGCAGTAAGATTGATTTTTCTTTGGAATATGAAAATGATAATTATAACGGTAAAGATAATAATTGCTTAGGTTACAATAGCTCTAGGGAACGTTACATTACAACTGTGATTAAAAGTTATGATGAATACACTTCATTCTTTAAAAATGGTGATAAGTTTGATGAAAACTTCTTCAAGGATAATGCTTTGGTTTTTGTTTATAGGAGAGATGCAAATTATGTGAATAGTTATGAATTGAAGAATATATCAGTAAAGGATAATCAGCTTAACCTTGACTTTGATGTAACATACAAAACTAAACATTTCGCTGAGTCATTTACAAGTTACAACTTCTTCTATTCGGTTAAGAAGTCTGATGTAGAGAATATTGATACAATTAATGTGTATCAAAATATGATACCGGAATAAAAATAAGGGCTGTTTCGTTATGAAACAGCCCTTTGATGCTTTTGTAACAAATTATTCTTTAACAAGTACCTTTTCAATTTCTGAAATGTACATTTTGTGGTAGTCACTACCGTCAGGTACATATGCTGAGAATACACTTTCATCAACAACACTGTCGGAATTTAGACTTTGACCATACATTTTACGACAAATCAGTACAACCTTGCTTTCAGCAAAGTATGGTGCCTTGTCACCGGTTACAGGTGTTAAACCTGTTTCCTTAACCTTGTCAATATCTCTGCCACTTTTTGAACCACAAATTTTGTGTACATCACGGTATTCATCAGGTAGGAAAGAAATAGCAAAGTACTCGCCATTTTCTAGGTAGTCAAATGTGTATCTCTGTGGACGAATGAAAGTAAATGCAACAGGTTTATTCCACATAATGCCAACACCACCCCAAGAAACAGTCATCATATTGACCTTTTCTTTAGTGTCAACAGTAACAAGACCCCAATCATCACCAATAAGCTTAAATGGGTTTTCCTTTAGTTCTTTAGCAGATATTTCTTTAAACATTTTATTATCTCCTTTGATTATTTTATAAGATAAATATATCACATTATGGCTATCTTTTGCAAGGAAATGAATAACATACATTAAGAATGAATAATTATGCATAAATTTTGCATATATTCATTTTAAAAATCAAGGGAAATCTAGGCTGATTAAGGATATATTTGTATAATTCTTTGTTGTGATTGTATAAATTTACTGCAATATTCTGTATATATGCAAACTTGTTGTCTTAATTCTACAAATTATTGGAAATTTGAATAAATATGCAAATAACCCTTGATTTTCTGTATAATTGGTGTATAATAAAAACATAAATTAATTATTAACCTCATTGAGGACGAAAGGAAATATTATCATGGCAGATAAAGATATTAAAAAAGTTGTTCTTGCTTATTCAGGTGGACTTGATACATCAATCATTATTCCTTGGCTAAAGGAAAACTACAATAACTGTGAAGTTATCGCAGTTTCCGGTAATGTTGGTCAGGGTACAGAACTAGACGGTCTTGAAGAAAAGGCTATTAAGACAGGTGCTAGTAAGCTATACATTGAAGACTTAACAAAAGAATTTATTGAAGATTATGTTTTTGAAACAATCAAGGCTGATGCAGTTTATGAAGGCAAATATCTTCTAGGTACTTCTTTTGCTCGTCCTATTATCGCAAAGAGATTAGTTGAAATTGCTAAGGCTGAAGGTGCTGATGCAATTTGTCACGGTTGTACAGGTAAGGGTAACGACCAGGTTCGTTTTGAACTTGCTATTAAGGCTTATGCTCCTGATATGAAGATTATTGCTCCTTGGAGAACTTGGGAATTTAAGTCAAGAGAAGACGAAATTGAATACGCAGAAAAGATGGGTATTCCTCTAAAGATTAACAGAGAAACAAACTACTCAAAAGATAAGAACCTATGGCACTTAAGCCACGAAGGTCTTGACCTTGAAAATCCTGCAAATGAACCTAAGTATGATGACCCTAACTTCCTAGAACTAGGTGTATCACCTGAACAGGCTCCTGATAAGGATACATATATTACAATTCACTTTGAAAAGGGTGTTCCAACTGCTATCGACGGTGAAGAAATGGATGGCGTTTCTATTGTTAAGAAGCTAAACGAAGTTGGTGGTGCTAACGGTATCGGTATTACAGATATGATTGAAAACCGTCTTGTTGGTATGAAGAGCCGTGGTGTTTATGAAACTCCGGGTGGCACAATCCTTTACTATGCTCACAAGAAACTAGAAGAACTAACACTTGACAGAGATACATTCCACTATATGGAACTTGTTTCAAACCGTTTTGCTGAATTAGTTTATTATGGTCAGTGGTACACACCACTAAGAGAAGCTCTAACAGCTTTCGTTGATCAGGTAAACACAGTTGTTACAGGTGATGTTAAGCTAAAACTTTACAAGGGCAACATTATTGATGCAGGTGTTACTTCTCCATATTCACTATATGATGAAGATATTGCAACATTTGACGAAGACGAAGTTTATGACCAGAATGACAGTGCAGGTTTCATCAACCTATTCGGTCTTCCAATTAAGGTTCGTGCTAAGAAGGGCTTCATCAAATAATTGATGAAATTTCTTTAAATTGTAATTATAAAGTCCGTATGACCCATACGGACTTTATGTCATTTTCTAGGGGTATGAATTTTCTCCTATTTTTCGGTGTTTTTACATAAAAATACCTATAATTTTGCAAAAATAGAGGTGTAAGCAATGCAGTTATGGCAAGGAAGATTTAAGAAATCTCTTTCTAAAACAACTAACGATTTTAACTCATCCATTTCTTTTGACTCAAGAATGTTTAGAGAAGATATACAAGGCTCAATCGCTCATGCTACTATGCTAGGTGAAACAGGCATTATCAAGAAAGAGGAGTCACTTCATATTGTTGAAGGTCTAAAAGGTATTCTTGAAGATTTACTTTCCGGTAAACTTCACTTTGATATGGAATGTGAAGATATTCACACATTTATTGAGGGTGAACTAACAAAGAGAATCGGTGATGACGGTAAAAGACTTCACACAGCAAGAAGTAGAAATGACCAAGTTGCTGTTGATATTAAGCTATATTTAAGACACGAAGTAGAAGAGATTATTTCTTTGCTAAAGGACCTAATCAAGGTTATTGCATCTAAGGCTAAGGAATATTATGACACAGTAATGCCTGGTTATACTCATCTTCAGAGAGCACAACCTATTACATTCGGTCATCACTTATTAGCTTACGGTGAAATGTTCCTAAGAGATTTATCAAGACTTCAGGATTGTCGCAAGAGAATGAATATTAACCCACTTGGTTCTTGTGCATTAGCCGGTACAACTTACCCTATTGACAGACATATGACATCAGAACTTCTAGGTTTTGATGCTCCAACAAACAATTCACTTGACGGTGTTTCCGACAGAGATTATTGCTTGGAAATTGCAAGTGACTTGTCAATTATTATGGTACACCTATCAAGATTTTCCGAAGAAATGATTATGTGGTGTAGCTGGGAATTTAAGTTTGTGGAACTTGATGATGCTTTCTCTACAGGTTCATCAATTATGCCACAGAAGAAGAACCCTGATATTGCAGAACTTGTCAGAGGTAAGAGTGGTCGTGTATTTGGTGATACAATGGGACTGCTTACTGCTATGAAGGGCATTGCATTAGCTTACAACAAGGATATGCAAGAAGATAAAGAGGCTATTTTTGATGCAGTCGATTCTGTAAAAATGTGCCTAATTTCCTTTACTCCAATGCTAGACACTATGACAGTGTTAAAGAATAAAATGAGAAGTGCAGCAGCCGATGGATTTATCAATGCTACCGATTGTGCCGATTATCTAACTAAGAAAGGTATCCCATTTAGAGATGCTTACAAGGCTACAGGTGCTTTGGTTGCAAGATGTATTGACCTTGGTACTGACCTTGAAAATTTACCTATGGAAGAATACAAGAAAGTACATTCTGCTTTTGATGATGGTGTTTATGAAGCTATCAACCTAGAGAAATGTGTTGCAGACAGAACATCCTTTGGTGGTCCTGCTCCACAGAATGTTATGAAACAAGCAGAAGATATGCTAAAGAAGATTGAGGATTAATTTATGATTAAGGTAGGAATTATTGGTGCAACAGGCTATGCCGGTGCAGAACTTGTTCGCCTTATTACAACTCACCCACAGGCTGAAATTGTAGCTATTAGCTCAGTTAGCTTTGAGGGTCAGAAAATTAGTGATGTATATAGAAGTTATGTAAATATAAACGATATGATTTGCGAAAATGCAGATGATGTTGTAGAAAAAGCAGAAGTTATCTTTGCTGCTTTACCACATGGTTTAAGCCAAGAACTTGCGAAGAAATGTTATGACAATGACAAGGTGTTTATTGACCTAGGTGCTGACTTTAGACTAAAGAGTGAAGAAGAATACAAAGAATGGTACAAAGGTGAATATGTACACAAGGAACTTCACGATATGGCAGTTTACGGTTTACCTGAATTTTATCGTGACAAGATTAAGGGTGCTAAGATTATTGCAAATCCGGGTTGTTATACAACTTGCTCACCACTTGCTCTTGTTCCTGCACTTAATGCAGGTGTTATTGACACTAAAGGTATTATCTGTGACTGTAAAAGTGGTGTTACCGGTGCAGGTCGTTCACTTTCTCAGGGTAACCACTATCCTGAACTAAACGAAGGTTTCCATCCTTATAAGGTTGCTTGTCACCGTCATACACCTGAAATTGAACAGACACTTACTTCTTTTGCTGATGAAAAGGTAACTATTACTTTCGTTCCACATTTGTTACCTGTAAACAGAGGTATCCTTGCTACTTGTTATGCTCCTTTAAAGAAGGACATTACAATGGAAGAACTAAGAAAGATTTATCAAGATTTCTACAAGGGTGAATACTTTATCAGACTTCTTGATGATGGTCAAGTAGCTGATATTCACAATGTTAAGTACAGCAATTTCTGTGATATTTCTCTTCACCTAGACAAGAGAGCAAACTTGCTTGTTGCAGTAGCTGCCATTGATAATATGGTTAAGGGTGCTGCCGGTCAAGCAATTCAGAATATGAATATTATTTTTGGTTTAGATGAAAAGACAGGTTTGGAAATCGTTCCTCCTGCATTCTAATATTTACAAATACTTCTTTACAAGGCGTAATCGTAATAATAAATAAAAAATGAGGTATATTTATGGATTTTAGATTTATTGATGGAACTATCACAACTCCTCAAGGCTTTACCGGTGCAGCTATCTGTGGTGGTATCAAAGAGGGTAACACAACTAAGAAAGATATTATGATGGTAAAGTGCGACACTTTGTGTAATGCTGCTGCTGTTTATACAAAAAACCTTGTAAAGTCAGATGCTATCCTAGTAACTCAGGAACATTTGAAAAACGGCAAAGCACAGGCTATTGTTGCTAACAGTGGTAACGCAAATACTTGTAACGCTGATGGTTATAAGAAAGCATCAGATGTTTGCAAACTTTGTGCATCAACACTTAATATTGCCGAAGATGATGTTATTGTTGCATCAACAGGTGTTATCGGTGTGCCACTACCACTTGAACCATTTGAACAGAAACTTTACCTAATGAAGAAAATGATGAGTAGCGAAAATGGTTCTGACTGTGCCGAAGCAATTATGACAACAGATACAGTTAAGAAAGAAATGGCAATGGAAATGTCTATTGACGGCAAAACTGTTACTGTTGGTGGTATTGCTAAGGGCAGTGGTATGATTCATATTAATATGGGTACAATGCTTTCTTTCGTTACAACTGACTGTGCTATCAGCTCAAAAATGTTGGAAGAAGCACTTAAGGAAGCAGTAGAGGACAGCTACAATATGGTTTCTGTTGACGGTGATACTTCTACTAACGATACACTTGCTATTATGGCCAGTGGTAAAGCTGGTAATAAGGAAATCACAACTAAGAATGAAGATTATAAGACATTTGTTGCCGGTTTAACAGAGGCTTTCAAGTCACTTGCAAAGCAACTTGCTAAAGACGGTGAGGGTGCAACAAAGTTACTTATCTGTGATGTTAGTGGAGCTAAAACAAAGAAAGATGCAGTAGGTGTTGCAAAGACAGTTATCGGTTCTTCACTTGTAAAGACTGCTATGTTTGGTGCTGATGCTAACTGGGGCAGAGTGCTATGTGCTATCGGCTATAGTGGTATGGATGTTGACATTAGCAAGGTTAAAGTTACTTTCAAAAGTGAAGGTGGCGAGGTTCTTGTTTGTGAGGACGGTGCCGGTGTTGGCTTTGATGAAGATGAAGCAAAGAAAGTTCTTTCATGCGATACTGTTATTATCAACATTGAACTTAATGACGGTGAAGGCTTTGCCGAAGCTTATGGTTGCGACTTAACATATGATTATGTAAAAATCAACGGTGACTATAGAACCTGATAATTATAATTTTGATATAAAGAGCAATCCGTTATTATGGGAAGATGATTGTTTTAGAAAAATAAGATAGAGAAAGAAGTTTGAGAAATGGATAGTAGTTTAACAGCAAAAGTGCTTACACAAGCAATGCCATATATTCAGAAATATGCCGGTGAAACAATTGTTGTAAAATACGGTGGCAATGCAATGCTTAACGAAGATTTAAAGGCTGCTGTTATGAGTGACATTGTACTAATGCAACTTGTTGGTGTAAATGTTGTTCTTGTACATGGTGGTGGTCCTGAAATTTCTTCAATGCTAAAACGAGTTGGCATTGAAAGTAAATTCATTAACGGTATGCGTGTTACCGATAAAGAAACAATGGATATTGTTCAGCAAGTCCTAGCCGGTAAGGTAAACAAAAGCTTAACTCAGCACCTTAACCATGCAGGTGGTAAGGCTATTGGCCTTTGTGGTCTTGACAGCAATATGCTTATGGCTGAAAAGATGGTTACAGGTGATGATCTAGGTTATGTTGGCGAAATCACAGAAGTAAACAGTGAAGTTATTAACGATGCTATCAGTGACGGCTATGTACCTATTATTGCAACTGTAGCCGGTGACTATAAGGGTAATGTGTATAACATTAATGCTGATATTGCTGCTGCCCATATTGCATCAAAGATTGGTGCTAAGAAACTTATTCTTATGACTGATATTAGAGGACTACTTCAAGATAAGGATGATGAAGATTCACTTATCTCTGTAGTAAATGTAAGTGAAGTCAGTCAGCTAAAGAGAGAAGGCATCATCAGTGGTGGTATGATACCTAAGATTGATTGTTGTGTTGAGGCAGTTCGTCAAGGTGTATCAAGAGCGCATATTATTGACGGTAGAATTGAACATTCTATTCTTATTGAATTGTTCTCCGATGAAGGTATCGGTACAATGTTCTATTAATAAGGAAATATATATGGATAATTTACAGATTAGAGAAATGACAATTGAAGACTATGATGAGATTTTTGCTCTTTGGCAAGTAACAACAAAGAGAGCCTTGTCTGATGCCGATAGTAGAGAAAATATTGCAAAGTACCTTGAACACAACAAGGGTATGTCGCTTGTTGGCATAGTTGACGGTAAGATTATTGCTACTGTACTTGCAGGTCATGACGGCAGAAGAGGTTTTATTCATCATATGGCAGTTAGCCCTGATTACCGTAGAATGGGTGTTGGCAGAAGTCTTGCTACTGAGGCTGACAAAAGAATAAAACAAGCCGGTATTAAGAAAACTCACATTTTCTGTTACAAAAACAATCAGCTAGGTCAGCCTTTTTGGAAAGCAATGGGCTTTACAAAGAGGGATGACATTGATGTATTCTCATTTGATTGATAGGATTGATTACAATGGATAATAAAAAGATTAAAGAATTAGATAATGAAAATATTATGCATACATATGGCAGATATGATGTTTGTCTAACTAAAGGTAAAGGTGTGTATGCTTATGACGATAACGGTAAGAAATATATTGATGTTTCTTCCGGTATCGGTGTAAACTGTCTTGGTTACTGTGATGACGGTTGGGTAAAGGCAGTTAGTGAACAAGCCGGTACAATTCAGCACATTAGTAACTATTACTACAACAAGGTTGCCGGTGTTCTTGCTGAAAAGCTAACTAAGGCAACAGGACTTTCAAAGGTATTCTTCGGCAACAGTGGTGCCGAAGCAAATGAATGTGCAATTAAGGTTGCAAGAAAATATTCATTTGATAAATACGGTAGAGGCAGAGATCATATTATTACTTTGGTAAACAGTTTCCATGGCAGAACTATTGCAACATTGTCTGCAACAGGTCAGGATGTTTTCCATAACTACTTCTTCCCATTTGTAGATGGCTTTGATAATGCTATTGCTAATGATATTGAAAGCCTAAAAGATACAATCACAGACAAAACTTGTGCTGTTATGCTAGAAACAGTTCAGGGTGAGGGTGGCGTAAATATCCTTGACTCTGAATATTTACAACAGGTAAGAAAGATTTGTGATGAAAAAGACATTTTGCTTATTGTTGATGAAGTTCAGACAGGCGTTTGCCGTACAGGCAAACTTTACGGCTATATGCACAGTGGCATTAAGCCTGATGTTGTAACTTCAGCAAAAGGTCTTGGTGGTGGACTTCCTATTGGCATTTGTATGGTTAACGACAAGCTAAAGGATGTTATGGGTCCATCAACTCACGGTACAACATTTGGCAGTAACCCTGTTGTTTGTGCCGGTGCTAACTATATTATAGATACAGTAAACACTCCTGAATTTATTGAAGAAGTAAATAAGAAGGGTACTTACTTTAAAGAAAAACTAGAAAAAATCAAAGGTGTTAAGTCAGTTCGTCAACAAGGCTTAATGATTGGTATTGAAGTTGAGGGTAACGCAGGTGATATTGCAAAGAAATGTACAGAAAACGGTCTTCTTGTAATCACTGCAAAAACATTACTAAGAATGTTGCCACCACTAAATATTAAGTATGAAGAAATTGATGAAGCACTTGCTATACTAAAGAAGGTAATGGAGGAATAAAGGATGAAGCATTTATTAACACTTGAAAGTCTATCAACAGAAGAAATTAAGGATATTCTTAACCTTGCTGATCAGCTAAAGTATGAACTAAAGCATGGTATTGAACATCATCACCTAAAGGGTAAAACACTGGGTATGATTTTTGAAAAGTCATCAACAAGAACAAGAGTTTCTTTTGAAACAGGTATGTATCAGCTAGGTGGCCACCCACTATTCTTGTCATCAAATGATTTACAAATTGGCAGAGGTGAACCTGTAGAAGATACTGCAAGAGTTCTTTCAAGAATGTTAGACGGTATTATGATTCGTACATTTGCTCAGGCAGAAGTTGATGCACTTGCTGAATACGGTTCAATCCCTGTTATCAACGGTCTAACAGACTATTGCCACCCATGTCAGGTACTGGCTGACCTTATGACAATTCGTGAATTTAAGGGTAAGCTAAAGGGTCTTAAGTTAGCATTTATCGGTGACGGTAACAATATGGCTAACTCACTTATTGTTGGTTGCTTAAAGTGTGGTATGAGCGTTGCTATTGCTTGTCCTAAGGGTTATGAACCTCCAAAGAACATTCTTGACTTTGCAGACAATTACCCTGGTATGTTTGAAATGACAACAGACCCTCTAAAGGCTGCTGAAAATGCTGATGTTGTATATACTGATGTATGGGCATCAATGGGTCAGGAAGAAGAAAAGGCCATTCGTGAAAAGGCATTTGCCGGTATTCAGATTAATGCTGAACTAATGGAAAAGACAAACAAGGATTGTATGGTTCTACACTGCCTACCTGCTCACAGAGGTGAAGAAATTACTGCCGATGTTTTTGAAGCTCATGCTGATGAAATCTTTGAAGAAGCAGAAAACAGACTTCATGCTCAAAAGGCTGTTATGGTTAGACTAATGGCTGACAAACAACCTGAATAATCAACTAAATTTGACTTTATGGTGTGGATTTGATATAATCTATCCACACCAAAATGATAGGATTTGAATTTATGATTAAAGACATTCAAAAGCAGATTTTAAAATTAAAAGAAGAAAATGATGTGTGTATTCTTGCACACTCATATATGGCTCAGGAGATTAAGGAAATTGCCGATTTTACAGGTGACAGTTATGCACTTGCAGTAAAATCAGCTAAAGTACCACAGAAAACAGTTATTATGTGTGGTGTTCGTTTTATGGCAGAAACAGTAAAGATTCTTGCTCCTGAAAAGAAAGTTATCCTAAGCAACCCTGATGCCGGTTGTCCAATGGCAGAACAGATGGATAAGGAAACTATTTCTCTTGTAAAGGAACAGTATCCTGACTATGCAGTAGTCGCATACATAAATACCACTGCAAGTTTAAAAACTATATGTGATGTATGTGTTACATCATCTTCAGCTGTCGAGATTTGTAAGAAGTTAGATGCTGACAAGATTTTGTTTATTCCTGACTGTAATCTGGGTTCTTATGTTGCAAAGCAAGTACCTGAAAAGGAATTTAAACTTCTTCATGGTGGTTGCCCAACTCACGCAAAGATTTCTGAAAGTAAGCTACTTGAGGCTATGGAGAAACACCCAAATGCAAAGGTGCTTGTTCATCCTGAATGTCAGCCTGATGTTGTACAACATGCTGATTATGTTGGTTCAACTTCCGGTATTGTTAATTTTGCTAAGCAGAGTGAGGACAAGGAATTTATTATTGGTACAGAAATTTCTATTGCTGAAGAGTTACAGTATGCTTGTCCTGATAAACAGTTCTACCCAATGTCAAAAGACTTAATCTGTCCTAATATGAAAGCAACTACGCTAATGGATGTTTATGGTTGCTTAAAGGGTACATTTGGTGATGAAATCACAATGGACGAAGAAAAGCGTTTACAGGCTAAAAAATGTATTGATGAAATGATAAGGTTAGGCTAATGAAAAAGGCTATAATTGCAATGAGTGGCGGCGTTGATTCCAGCGTCGCAGCTTTTATTATGAAAGAAAAAGGTTATCATATCATTGGTGTTACAATGAAACTTTATGATAACGATGACATCGGCATTGATACAGAGAGAACTTGTTGTTCACTTTCTGATATTGAAGATGCAAGAAGTGTGTGCTACAAGCTAGGTGCACTTTATTATGTTTTCAACTTCAAGGCTGATTTTAAAGAAAAAATAATAGATGATTTTATTCATACTTATGAAAACGGTGGTACTCCAAACCCTTGTATCCGTTGTAACAGATACCTAAAGTTTGATAAGCTAATGCACCGTATGAAAGAGTTACAGTATGACTATGTTGTTACAGGTCACTATGCAAGAATTGAGAAGAAAGGTGACAGATATATCCTAAAGAAAGCAGTTGACCTTTCTAAGGACCAAAGTTATGTTCTTTACAATATGACTCAAGAACAGCTTGCTCATGTTCAGTTTCCATTAGGTGAAATGGAAAAAAGTGAAACTCGTAAAATCGCAGAAGAAAATGGCTTTATCAATGCTGATAAAAAGGATAGTCAGGATATTTGCTTTGTGCCAAATGGTGACTATGCTGCATTTATTGAGGACTATACAGGCAAAAAGTATCCTGAGGGCGACTTTGTAGATACAAGTGGTAATGTACTTGGTAAGCATAAGGGTATTATCCGTTATACTATCGGTCAGAGAAAAGGCTTAGGCCTTGCTTTGCCTTGCCCTATGTATGTTAAGGAAAAGGACCTTAAGGATAACAAAGTTGTACTTTGCCTAAATGATGAACTGTTTTCTAAGGAACTTTATGCAAACGATTTTAACTGGGTATCTATTGAAGAACCAAAGGAAGAAATCCGATGTAAGGCTAGAATTCGTTACAACCAAAAGGAACAACCTGCTAATGCAAAGGTAATGGAAGACGGTAAAGTCAAGGTTACCTTTGATGAAAGCCAGAGAGCAATTTGCAAAGGACAGGCAGTTGTACTTTATGATGGTGATGTTGTTCTTGGTGGTGGAACAATTCTATAATTAGGTTGACAATTAACCTTAGGTTAACAATTGTTAACAATAATCAATATTAAGGTTGACAATATTATAATTATGAGTTATAATACTCCTTGTGATATACACAGGGGGTATTTTTTATGAAGAACAATAAAATATTTGATATGGTAGTGTGTGCATTATTTGCAGCTATCTGTTGTATCTTTTCAATCATCACTATTCCAATTGGTATGGTACCGGTTTCACTTGGTATTTTGGCAGTAGTATTTACAGCAGTAGTACTTGGTCCTGTAAAAGGTCTAATCTCTGTTGTTGTTTATCTATTACTGGGTTTATTCTTACCACTGTTTAGTGGTGGACAGACAGGCCTATCTACATATGCTAATATTACCGGTGGTTATGTTTGGTCTTACCTAATTGTTGTAGTTGTTGTTGGTTTGATTTGTAAAATTCCAACTAAGAACAAAGCACTTGAAATTATTGTTAGTATTTTAGCTTGTGCAGTTGGTGTTGTAATCTGTTACGCTTGTGGTACAATTCAGTTTATGGCTATTACAAAGTATGATTTAAATGCTTCTTTGGCAGCTTGTGTAATTCCATTCATACCATTTGACGCAATTAAGTGTGTTATTGCCGGTGTGGTTGGCCCTTTACTAAAAATAGCACTTAGAAAATCAGGCTATATGAAATAATCGTTATTCTACCTTGGTAGTAAAATATTCATCAATCCCTTTGAAATAAAGAGTCAACATTTAATGTTGACTCTTTATTTATGTAGAAAAACTAACGATTTGGTGAGAAATATTGATTTTTCCATCTTATATATGATATAATACAATAAACCACCAGTAGATAGGAGGCTATTATATTGCCTGTATGTTATAAAAATTTATGGAAATTATTAATTGATAAAAATATGAATAAAAGTGATTTGAAAAATGCTGCTGGTATTAGCTTTAATGTAATGGCTAAAATAGGAAAAAATGAGACTATTTCTTTTGAGAGTATTGAAAAAATATGTTATGCTTTAGATTGTAACATTGGGGATATTATTGAAATAGTAAAAGAGCCAACAAAAAAGAAAACTAAGAAACCTACATCTATTGAATTATTTGCTGGTGCAGGTGGATTAGCTTTAGGAATTGAAAAGGCTGGTTTTAATACTCTTGGATTGATAGAATTTGATAAGGATGCTTCAGAAACATTACGCACAAATAGACCTAATTGGCGAGTTGTTAATGATGATATAGCTAATATTTCGTGTTTAGATTTATTAGATTATTTTAATTTAGAAAAAGGTGAATTAGATTTATTATCGGGTGGTGCACCTTGTCAAAGTTTTTCATACGCTGGCAAAAGATTGGGTTTAGAAGATGCTAGGGGCACATTGTTTTATCATTATGCTAAGTTTTTACAACAGTTACAACCTAAAATGTTTTTGTTTGAAAATGTAAAGGGCCTTTTATCTCATGATAAAGGTAAAACATTTAGTGTTATTAAAGATATTTTTGAGAGTACCGGTTATCATATTCAACATAAAGTTTTGAATGCTTGGGATTTTGGAGTTGCTCAAAAAAGAGAAAGACTTATTACCATTGGCATTAGATCTGATTTATTATCAAAAATACATTTTGATTTTCCAACTCCTTACGAATACAAACCTGTATTGCGAGATATTTTGTTGGATTGTCCTGAAAGTGATGGTGCTAAGTATTCCGAATATAAGAAAAAAATATTTGAACTAGTACCACCAGGTGGATATTGGAGAGATATACCTGAAGATATTGCGAAAGAATATATGAAAAGTTGTTGGTATATGGAAGGTGGTAGAACAGGAATATTAAGACGATTAAGTTTAGATGAACCGTCATTAACCGTGCTTACTTCTCCTAGTCAAAAGCAAACAGATAGATGTCACCCTCTTGAACCAAGACCCTTTACTATTAGAGAAAATGCTCGTTGTCAAAGTTTCCCTGATGATTGGAATTTTTGTGGTGGTATTGGTTCTCAATATAGACAAGTTGGAAATGCCGTCCCAGTTAACCTTGCGTATGAAATAGCAAAGAAAATTAAAAAAGCATTGGAGGAAATGTAAATGTGGCAACTATCATTTATTAGCGAAAATGATTTGACAAGTCATGTCAAGGATACTATTAGAAAATATGGAGAAAAGTTGAAACCTTTTGACCTAAAAAGATTTAACAAAAATACTGTAGACCCAATAAAATTGATTTTTGATAAAGCAGTCTATAAATCAAGTTGGGAAGAAATTGTAAGTAACGAAATATTTAGACAAAGGGATAAATCTAATAATAATGATATAGGATATTTTCATCAATGCATATTTAAGTATATTGATAAATGTAGAGTGCCACAGAACGGTAAAGAAGGTGGTTGGGATGTTATTTTTGAAGATAAAGATAACATCAATATTCAAAATGTTGGAACAGTAAGTAGAGTATATGTTGAAATGAAAAATAAACACAATACTATGAATTCAGCTTCTGCAGGAAAAACTTTTATCAAAATGCAGAACCAATTATTAAAAGATGATGATTGTGCTTGTTTCCTTGTAGAAGCGATTGCACAAAGATCACAAAATATAAAGTGGGAAACAACAGTTGATAAGAATAAAGTTGGTCATAAGTTAATTCGTAGAGTAAGTCTTGATCAGTTCTATTCTTTAGTAACAGGTGAAGAGAATGCGTTTTATCAATTATGTATGGTGTTGCCTGATATTATTAAAAAATCTGTTAATGAATTAGGAAAAGAAATAGTACCAGATGATACGGTATTGGAAGAATTGAATAAAATGTCAGAAAATTTCGATTGTGATTCAAAAGAATTATCTATTGTTATGGCAATTTATATGTTAGGTTTTAAAGATTATATTGGCTTTAAATAGTATTATTTTCCTTGAAATTTTATATAATTAATGTTATAATCACTTTACTATTTAAGCATATAATGTATTATAAACTAGCAAGTTGTTTATACAACCGGGCCAAAGGGCAACAGAATTTTCTGTGGGACAGTTTTTACTGCCCCACTTTTTTATTATATATTGAAATGAGATGATTTTATGGAAAGTACTGAGGAAAGAAACAGAGCAAAGGTAGGCAAGTTAGCCGGTATAGTGGGAATAATCTGTAACTTTGCTTTAGCCGGTGGTAAGTTTGTTGTAGGTACACTTGTTTCTTCAATGTCAATTATTGCAGATAGTGTCAACAACCTTTCTGATGCAGCAAGTTCAATTGTCACTTTACTGGGCTTTAAGTTAGCAGAAAAACCGGCTGATAAGAAACACCCATTTGGTCATGCAAGGTTTGAATATTTAGCAAGTTTAACAGTAGCAGTAATGATTTTTGTTATTGGCTTTGAACTTGCAAAAAGTTCTGTAGAAAAAATAATTTCACCAACTCCTGTAAAATTTTCTCTGGTCACAATTCTGGTGCTTGTAGTTTCAATTCTTGTGAAACTGTGGATGACATTATTTTATAAGAAAAAGGGTAAACAAATCCATTCCACAACATTACTTGCAACAAGTGCCGACAGTAGAAATGATGTGTTAACAACTACTTGTGTACTTATTGCAATGGTTGTTGAATTACTGACAAAGTGGCAGATAGATGGAATTATGGGTGCTTTGGTGTCACTATTTATTCTATATAATGGTATAGGTCTTATTCGTCAAACAATTTCACCACTGCTAGGTGAAGAGGCAACTCCTGAATTTAGGAAAGAAATTATTGATTTCGTTAATTCATATGACAAGGTGTTAGGTTGTCACGACTTAATGATTCACGATTATGGTCCTGCAAAAAGATATGCAACTATACATGTTGAAGTGGATAAGGATGAAGACCCTATGAATTGCCACGATACAATAGACAGAATAGAAAGACAATGCCTGAAGAAATTTGGTATTCATATGGTTGTACACTATGACCCTATTGTTACCGATGATTTAAAAGCTGAAAAGTTGCAACTGAAAATTATGGAGTGCTTAAAGTCAAAGGACAGTAGGCTCTCAATCCATGATTTTAGAATTGCAAATTGCAGTAGTGGTACACTTCTTGTATTTGATTTAGTTTTACCGGAAGATATGATGAGTCAAGGCAATCAAATAAAAGATTATATCTTACATTCAATTAATAAAGGTAAGTCAAAATACCTACTTGATGTTACCTATGATATAGATACAAATGATTAATAGGGAAAGGTGATGTTGATGGTTAGTAATATTCTTTACTATAAAGGCTACTATGGAAAGATTGAATATAGTGCTGAAGATAAAGTGATTTATGGGAAAATAATGGGTATACATTCATTGATTAGCTTTGAAAGTGAAAGTGCAACTGATATTGAAACTGAATTTCATAATGCAGTTGATGACTACCTTTCATATTGTGAAGAAGAAGGCATTGAGCCTGAAAAAACTATCTTAATGGAAGATTAAGTTCACATTTCTGAAAACTTTCAAATAAAATAATATTTAGATAAAAAGAAAGGCTGAAACTTTAATAAGTTTCAGCCTTTTATGTTGAGTATTAAATTCTAGTTTAAGTTTAATAAAATGTAATTTTTAGTTTAATGCAATAAATTGAAATTAAAACAGAAAATTAAAAATTTAAACATTAAATCTAAATAGAACTACATCGCCGTCTTTCATAACATAGTCCTTACCTTCTGAACGAACAAGACCTTTTTCTTTACAAGCAGTCATACCACCGTTTGCGATAAGGTCATCATAAGAAACAACTTCTGCTCTAATGAAACCTCTTTCAAAGTCTGTGTGGATTTTACCGGCAGCTTGAGGAGCTTTTGTACCCTTAGTGATTGTCCATGCTCTAACTTCAGGTTTACCGGCAGTTAGGTAAGAGATTAGTCCAAGTAGTGAGTAACATTCCTTGATAAGTCTGTCAAGACCACTTTCTTCAAGACCTAGGTCAGAAAGGAAAAGTTCCTTTTCTTCCTTGTCCATATCAACAATATCCATTTCAATCTGTGCACAGATTGGTAGTACTGCTGCATGTTCTTCACTTGCAATATCTCTAACTGTCTGTAGCATTTTGTTGTCCTGAATACCGTTAGTAAAGTCATCTTCACTCATATTTGCAGCGTAGATAATTGGCTTTGTTGTAAGTAAAGCAACTTCCTTTAGCCATTCTTCCTGTTCTTCTGTTGTTTCAACAGTTCTTGCACTTTTACCTTTGTTTAGTGTGTCAAGAACTTCCTCGAAGAAGTCAATCTGTGGTTGTAGGCTTTTGTCACCTTTAAGTGCCTTTTTAAGTCTATCAATCTTTCTTGTTACCATTTCTACATCAGAAAGGATAAGCTCAATGTCAATTGTTTCAATATCTCTTGCCGGGTCAACTGAACCCTCAACATGGATAATGTCATCGTTTTCAAAGCATCTTACAACATGAACAATAGCGTCACATTCACGAATATTGGAAAGGAACTTGTTGCCAAGACCTTCACCCTTTGATGCACCCTTTACAAGACCGGCAATATCAACAAATTCAATTGTTGCCGGTGTGATTTTATCCGGATTATACATTTCTGCCAGTTTGTCAATACGCTTATCAGGTACTGCTACAACACCAACATTTGGTTCAATAGTACAGAACGGATAGTTTGCACTCTGTGCTCCTGCGTTAGTGATAGCATTGAAAAGTGTACTTTTACCTACATTAGGTAAGCCTACAATTCCTAATTTCATTGTTTTTCTCCTTTTATATTGTATTGAATTAATTTATCAGATGATGTATTATTATACCATAGAAATTCTAATTATACAATGATAATCATTAATTGGAGGTTTAATTATGGATAATTTTGTAATAGAAAAAGTTGTAACAGAGGATATGTTGGCAGTAAATGTTGGTTCAGGTAGCCTAAGAGTATTAGCTACACCAACTGTTGTTGCACTTATGGAAGAGGCATCAACAAAGCTTGCTGATACTTTTCTTGATGAGGGTTTAACTACTGTTGGTACAATGGTAGAAATTCAGCACATTAGTCCTTCACCAATAGGTGCTAAAATTAAAGTGGAAAGTAAGCTAATCAGCAATGACGGCAGATCATTTAAGTTTGAGGTTACTGCTTATGATAATACCGGTATGATTGCAAACGGTACTCACAACAGAGTATCTGTAAAAAGTGAAAAGTTCCAGAAAAAGGCAGATGAAAAGTTTGAGTAAGTATGATATTATTTTGTTTGACTTAGACGGTACAATTTCCGAAAGTGCTACAGGTATTCGTTATAGCCTAGAAAAAACTATAGAGCAAGTTGGTTGTGATACATTTGATACAAGCAATTATAAGTTGTATATAGGTCCACCACTACTTGATACTTTCACAAATCTTTGCCATTTAAGTGGAAAATCTGCCGAAGATGCAGTTGAGGTTTACCGTCATTATTATGATACTGAGGGTAAGCTGATGAATAAGCCTTATAAAGGCATAAAAGAAACTTTAACAGAAATTAAGTCAACCGGTGTTAAGGTTGCAGTTGCTACCTCTAAGTATGAAAAATTTGCAGAAGAAATTGTAGAGAACTTAGGTTTAACAGAATGTTTTGATGCAGTATGTGGCTCTTTAGCCGATGGTAGCAGAAAAGATAAAAAGGATATTATCCCTTATGCAGTAGATAGATTAGGGAAAGATTTTAACAGCAAAATCGCTATGGTAGGGGATACTTATTTTGATGCAAAAGGTGCTAGGCTTTGTAATGTTGACTTTGTTGGTGTACTTTATGGCTATGGTGACAAAGAGTCAATGGAAAATGAAGGTGCTACTGTATTTGCAGAAACTACGGAAGATTTAAAAAATTATTTACTATAACATTTTATAGCAAGTCCTTGCATATGTATTTTATATGGAATACGGAAGGACTGATAAAATGTTTGTACTAACAGTAAAAACAAAGATTAATAACAAAAAGAAATTTTTATTTATGTGTGCTTTTGGATTGATACTGATTTTGACAGTAGTGTTTGTGTCTTGTGACAACACACCTAAAAGTGCATATTGTAAAGTAATAGGTGAGTATTCTCTCAGTTTTTCAACAAGTAATGATAAAAAAACTTTCTTGTCTTACTTTAATGTTACCGGACAACCTGTTACTATTGATAATGTGAGAATACCGGAAAACTTCAACTCTACATATGAAAAATATAATAAGATACAAAAGACTATGGGGCTTGACCTAAATAACTTTAAGGGGAAAACCACTAAGCGTTACGTTTATAAAGGAAAGGACAACTACTTTGTTTCTATACTTACTTATAAGGGTAAGGTGGTAGGTTGTCACAAGTCTAAGGAACTTTATGGAAGTGACTTTGTATCTTTGCTAAAGGAGTAAAATGAGAATTGATAAATTCCTTGTGTCACAAAACATTTGCACAAGAAAAGAAGCACAAAAATTAGTTAGAAAAGGACTAGTAAAAATTGATGGTGAAATTATAAAAAAGCCTGAAACTAAACTTGACCCTAATGTAAATAAGGTTACTGTAGATGGCAAAGATATTTCTTATCAAGAATATGTGTATATTATAATGAACAAGCCTAAGGGTTATATCTCTGCCAGTAATGATAAAAATGCAGAAACTGTTGTTGACCTTGTGCCAAAGAAAATGAAAAGGAAAAATCTTTTTCCGGCAGGAAGACTTGATAAAGATACTACAGGTATGTTGATTATTACTGATGATGGTGACTTTGCCCATAGAATGTTGTCCCCTAAAAAGCATGTTGAAAAGGTGTACAAAGCAACCCTTGACGGTGAAGTTACAGATGAAATGGTAGAGAACTTCAGGAAGGGTATTTCTTTCTATGACGGAACACTTTGTCTATCGGCAAAATTACTTCCAAACAAGGAAAATTCCCATATTGCAAGGGTAATTATACGAGAAGGCAAGTATCATCAGGTAAAAAAGATGTTTTTAACACAGGGATTAACAGTAAAAGAACTACACAGAGAGCAAATCGGTATGCTAAAATTGCCCAAAGATTTAGCTCCGGGTGAATGTAGATTTATGCAAGAGGATGAGAAGCGTAATATATTTTTGTAAGTTATAAACAAAAAATATGAACATTTTTTATATGTGTGGCTTTTTGCCTAAAATCTTGCGTTAATATTTAGTTAAAAATATAGTAGCCAAATCAACAAAAAAATGATATACTACATTATGATATACGAAACTATTGGTGAGGAATGGTAAAATCCTTGCTTATTTATACAGGGAGGTTATAGTTAGTATGGCAAATGTATCTTTAAGACACGTTTATAAAATCTATGACGGTGGTGTAACTGCTGTTACAGATTTTAACCTAGAAATCGAAGACAAAGAATTTATTATTTTGGTTGGTCCTTCAGGTTGTGGTAAGTCAACAACACTAAGAATGATTGCCGGTCTAGAAGACATCAGTAAGGGTGAACTTTACATCGGCGATATGCTAGCAAATGACGTAGCACCAAAGGATAGAGATATTGCAATGGTATTCCAGAACTATGCTCTATATCCACATATGACAGTTTATGATAATATGGCATTTGGTCTAAAGCTAAGAAAGACACCAAAGGAAGAAATCAAGGAAAGAGTTCAGGAAGCTGCAAGAATTCTTGGTATTGAACAGTACCTAGACAGAAAGCCTAAGGCTCTATCAGGTGGTCAGAGACAGAGAGTTGCTCTTGGTCGTGCTATCGTTCGTGACCCTAAGGTATTCCTACTTGACGAACCACTATCTAACTTGGACGCAAAGCTTCGTGCACAGATGCGTACAGAAATTTCTAAGCTATATCAGAGACTAGGTACAACATTTATCTATGTTACTCATGACCAGACAGAAGCTATGACAATGGGTACTAGAATCGTTGTTATGAAAGATGGTTTCATTCAGCAGGTTGATACACCTCAGCATCTATATGATCTACCTTGCAACGAATTCGTTGCAGGTTTCATCGGTTCACCTCAGATGAACTTTATTGATGCAACTCTTGCTAAGAAGGGCAACCAGATTTGTGCTGAATTTGCAGGTTATAGCATTCCACTACCTGCAAACAAGAACGAAGGTGGCAAGCTGGACGCTTATGTTGGTAAGGCTGTTAGAATCGGTATCCGTCCTGAACATGTACATGACGAAGCTGAACACCTAGAAAGACTAACAGAAAGTGTTCTTGAAGCTAATGTTGATGTTACAGAACTTATGGGTGCAGAAGTTTACCTATATGTTAACATTGAAGGTATTCCAATTATCGCTAGAGTTGAACCAACTTCAAAGGCTCAGCCTGGTGACAAGATCAAGATTGCATTTGAAACTGAAAAGATTCATGTATTTGATCCTGAAACAGAAAAGACTATCACTAACTGATAAATTGGTATTTATAACCCCCTCATTTGAGGGGGTTTGTTGTTATAATAAAAATTTTCTGTGTTAAGCATAACACAGAAATCATTACAGAAAAATTACTAAAACGGACAAATTGGTAAAAATGTATCACGAATATACCCACAAAATAGGGTGATTTGTGATTTTAGTGAAAATTCTCCCTGAAAATTGAAAATAAATGTTGCAATTTTCTGAGTTTTTGTGTAAAATGTATATGATGAACAATATAATTATATGACTTGTAACGAAAGCGTTAGTCATTATCACCATATAATCAGGGAGGAAAATAATATGTCAAATAGACTCTTTCAAGGAGTAATACACCAAATGAGAGATACCATTGATAGAACAATCGGTATTGTTGATGAAACATCAGTGGTTATTGCTTGTTCAGAACTTGGCAGAATTGGTGAAGTAAACGAAAGTATAAATGCCGAAACATTGTCATCTACTGTTCCTTATGTTATTAACGGATATACATACAAATCATTTGGAGCAAATCAAAGACCAGAGTATGCAGTCTTTGTTTCCGGTACAGATGAGGCAGCCCAAAGATATGCGGGCCTTTTGGCTATTTCCCTGAATTCTATTAAGCAGTATTATGATGAAAAGTATGATAGAAGCAATTTTATCAAAAGTGTTATCCTAGATAATATCCTACCGGGGGATATTTATCTAAAGGCAAGAGAACTTCACTTTAACTCAGAAGTTACCAGAGTTGTTATGTTAATCAGAATTACATCCAAGACAGATATTTCCGCTTATGATGTTCTTCAAAACCTATTCCCGGATAAGTCTAAGGACTTTATCATTAACATTAACGAAACTGAGATTGCTCTTGTTAAGGAACTAAAGCCGGGTATTAAAGAAAAGGACCTAGAGAAGTTAGCAGGTTCTATTGTTGATACACTTTCTTCTGAATTCTATACTCATTGTACAGTTGGTATCGGTACTATTGTAATGGGTATCAAGGATTTAGCTCATTCATTTAAGGAAGCACAGGTTGCCCTTGAAGTTGGAAAAGTATTTGATAACGAAAGAACTATTGTCAGCTATGATAACCTTGGTATTGCAAGACTTGTTTATCAGCTACCAACTACTCTTTGTGAAATGTTCCTAAAGGAAGTTTTCAAGAAAGGCTCAATTGACAGTCTTGACCAAGAAACTTTGTTCACAATTCAGAAGTTCTTTGAAAACAACCTAAATGTTTCTGAAACATCAAGAAAGCTATTTGTTCACAGAAACACACTTGTTTATAGACTGGAAAAAATTAAAAAATTAACCGGTCTTGACCTAAGAGAATTTGAAGATGCAATCGTCTTTAAAGTAGCATTAATGGTAAGAAGATACCTAGATGCTAACCCTACAAAATACTAAAATTAATAAGGACTCGCTTCTCAAATTCATTTGTGGAGCGAGTTTTGTACACATTGGTAAATAACATTTGTTACCATTTTGGAGAGATTTTTTTATGATAGAATTTAAAAATGTATCAAAGGACTACCCTTCAGGTACTCATGCGTTGCATAATATCAACCTAAAGATTAACAACGGTGACTTTGTGTTTATTGTTGGTTCTTCCGGTGCCGGTAAGAGTACGTTCTTAAAGCTAATTATGGCTGAAGAAAAGTTGACAAAAGGTGAAATTGTTGTTGATGGAATCAGAATGAGTAAGCTTAAGAGAAGGAAAGTTCCTTTCTTAAGAAGAAAGATGGGTATTGTTTTCCAGGACTTCCGTCTGATTGAAAAGATGACAGTTTACGATAATGTTGCTTTTGCTATGAGATGTGTTGGTGCATCTAACAAAACAATCAAAACTCGTGTTCCTTATATCCTAAAGCTAGTTGGTCTTGGTAGTAAGATTAAGAGTAAACCTAACCAGCTTTCCGGTGGTGAACAACAGAGAGTTTCACTTGCAAGAGCTTTAGTAAATAACCCTGAGATTATCATTGCTGATGAACCTACAGGTAATGTTGATCCGGAAATGTCGCATGAAATTATTGACCTGCTTTCTGAAATCAACAAGCAAGGTACAACAATCATTATCGTTACCCATGAACATGACCTTGTTAAGGAATTTGGCAAGAGAGTAATTGAAATTCATAAGGGTAAGATTATTCACGATACAAAGCTTGAGCGTAAGTCTGCTGAAGATATTGAACTTATGTCATCATATGATCAGGAAATTTCCGATGATGAGCTTAGCCCACTTCTAAAGATTGACCAAGAGTCACCTGAAGAAGTACAGGAACTACCTGTTCAAAAGCTAAGAATGTTAAACAAGATGGCAAAAGAACAGACTACACCTGAAAAGCCAAAGACTAAGGTTGAAAAGGCTGTTGAAAACATTGACAAGATTGTTGAAGAAATTGAAACAGATGACAGAGAGGACCTAATCCATACAGTAACTCTTGACCCGGCAAAAATTAAGAGAATTATTGCTGCCGATAGGGAGAAAAAGGAAAAGGATGCTCAGGTAGATTCTGTTATTGATTCACTAAGGTAAAATAGAAAAGGAAATGTAAAAATGAAGCTTAGTAATTTAGGTTATTTAATCAAAGAAGGTATCAGAAATATCTGGTCAAATAGAATGATGAGCCTTGCTTCCATTGGTGTTCTTTTATCTTGCCTTGTACTGACAGGTGCTGCTGTTATGGCATCTTTGAATGTTAAAACAATTGTTGACAAAGTTGGAGACAGCAACGAAACAACTGTTTATATGGAAGATAAAGCAACTGATGCAGAAATCACTAATGCCGGAAAACAAATGGAAGGCTTAAGTAATATTACTTCTGTTTCTTTCTTCCCTAAGGAAGAAGCTATTAAGGATTACAAGGATGTTCTTGGTGACAAGGTTTTTGCTGAAATGGAAGGTGACGGTAATCCACTTCCTGATGCTTACAAGGTTACTGTTAAGGACTTATCAAAATATGAGAGTACGGTAAAGCAAATCCAAAATATTAAGGGGGTTGCTACTGTATCATCTCAAACTGATGTTGCCGATAAATTAACAAGTCTAAACAAAATTATACAGATTCTTTCTGTTGCAATTGTTTTGGCACTTGTAATTATTTCACTATTTATTATTTCTAATACAATTCGTATGAGTATGTATGCTAGAAGATACGAAATCAGTATTATGAAGTCTGTTGGTGCAACAGATACATTTGTTAGAATACCGTTCCTTGTTGAAGGTGTTATTATTGGTGCATTGTCCGGTGTTATTTCAACATTTGGCTTAATGCTGATTTATGATTTGATTATAGAAGCATTGCAGTATGTAGTACCATTTAAGGCAATAGCATTCAACTCAGTAATGTGGCCATTCCTTGGTGCATTTATTATTGCAGGTGTATTTGTTGGTATTTTAGGTGGTCTTATCAGTATTGGTAAGTACCTAAAGAAAGAAGGTTCAATTATCCTTGGTTGGTAATTGACTTTATCTCTGAAAGGAGTATAGCAATGAAAAAAGAGATAATCTCGGCGATATTGGCTTTGACTGTAGTTGGTGGCACATTTGCTATTGGTGCAAAGGTACAGCCTAGCACAGTTGTTGCCCAAGACTCTATTTCTGAACTTGAACAAAGACAAGCAGAGTTAAAGCAAAAGTCAGAACAGTATGAGAAAGAATTAGAGAAAAACAACAGTAAGATTGCTAAGACAAAGAAGTATCAGAAAACTTTGCTTAACAGAATTGATGCTGTTAGTGATGAAATTGTTGTAAGCCAAGAAAAGATTACAACACTAAATAATCAAATTTCAGCTAAGACAAAGAAAATCAAGAAACTAAATAGCGATATTAGCTCCAGAACAAATACTCTTAGAAAGAGAATTAAGACTATTTATATGTCAGGAGATGTTAGTTCTCTGGAAATTATCCTAGGTGCTAAGGACTTTAGTGATTTTCTTGATAAAGTTGAACTTGTTAGAAATGTAAGTAACTTTGACGAAAAGTTAATTTCTGATATTGAAACAGATATGAAAACTGTTAAGTCAGAAAAAGCTGCTTTAGTAAAGGATAAGGCAAAACAAGTTAAAGAAAAGAAAAATCTACAGGCTAAACAAGCTGACTTGCAGTCTGTTGTTGATGAAAACAGTAAAGTGTTAAACACTCTTTATACTCGTAACAAAAAGCAAGAGGCTGCTATTAAGGCTAATAACGGTGCTTTGAATGGTATTGATGACCAAATCCAATCATACTATGAAGAACAGGCTAAGAAAGCTGCTGCAAAGGCTAGACAGAATAACTCAAGCACTGGTTCTAATGGAGGTTCAAACCACAATGGTTCTTCCAACAATAGTGGTGGCAGTAACAACGGTGGTGGCAGTTATACACCTGTAACACCATCAGGTTCAGGTTACACATGGCCTGTACCGGGACATACTGCACTATCATCAGTATTCGGTGAAGACAGAGGTACTTATGGTCACGGTGCTATTGATATTTCAGATGGTAGCATTATGGGTGCAACAGTAATTGCTGCTGACTCAGGTACAGTTGTTGTTTCCAATAACTCTTGTACACATAACTGGGGTAAGTCCGGTTCTTGTGGCTGTGGTGGTGGCTACGGCAACTATGTATGGATTGACCATGGTAACGGTAAATGTACAATCTACGGTCATCTTACAAGAGCAGTTGTAAGTCAAGGCTCTCATGTTTCTAAGGGTCAGGTTATCGGTTATGTAGGTTCTACAGGTTGGTCAAGTGGTCCTCATCTACACTTTGAATGCAGAATTAACGGTACAAAGTATGACCCAATGTCAGAGTTCTAATTATGAGTGATAGAAGAGAAAGACGACCTGTTAAAAAGGGTGTACCGGTAGGTTTAACTGTTACAATTGCAGCAATTTGTTCTGCTATTGCTTTTTCCGGTGCTTATGTTTATGCAATGCATACCTTTAATTCAAAGGTTACCGATTTAAACGAAAAGCAGAGAATGTTTACAAAACTTTATGAGGTTGACTCAGCAGTTAGAGAGAACTACAAGGGTTCAATTGATGAAGAAACTTTGAGAGAGTCTTTATCCTCTACATATGTTAAAAGTGTTGATAATGACAACATTCTTTATGTTCCGGAAAGTGACTATAATGAAGGTAAATACAGTAAGGACTACAAGAGTTTCAAAATTTCTGACGGTTCATATGTGCTAATTAAAAAATCTTCATTAAAAAATAATTAGTTCAACAAAATAAGCATAATTTTTCCCTCTTTGCATACTATTATAGAAATAGTGCAAAGGGGGATTTTCTTTGTTAACAACATTTAGAATTGAAAAAAGAAACCTAAAAGGATTGAAAAAATTAGTAAAGCCATTTATAAAGGATAAGTTACTTGAAGATTATGGGGAAGAAAAAAACCTTATTATCCGTCAGATGGTTTACATAAGCTATAACGACAAAATTAATTGGAAAGTTGTAAAGAACAGAGCAGGTTATCAATCAAAGTGTTTAGTGTGCAGTGAGAATATTTCTTTCCCAATAAACTCCAGATTACAAAGGTTTGTTGACAGTACATTTTCAAAGATTATGACTAATAACTTTGCATTGTCACTACTGAAAACGATGGAAAATCCGGAGAAATTGAAAATTGTATATTACGATATTGACGGAAACAATAAATATTTTTTAAATGAACTTTGTAAGTTAACTGACAATTTTATTGTAGTGACAGTTAACAAGAAAAGGTACAAGGAAATTTCCGATAAATTGATGGATGAAATGGGTGTCAGTTTAGTTTATACCGACAGACTTTCAAGGATGAAAGATGCTGACCTTGTAATTGCTCCAACTCAAATCAGAAAAATTCTTGATTTAAACAGTAAAGCTATTGTACTAACAAGTGAAAGACCTTGCTTTGATATGAATGCACAATGCTACTATGGATATAGTGTTGAAATTCCGGAAAATTTAGAAAAATACCGTCCTGAGGATATGGACAGTTTGTACTTTGCATCAGCTTTGTTTTCAAAAGGTAGGCAACATTATATGGCTGAACTTATCCCTAAAACAACTTATAACGAAAATTGTACCTGTACAGTGAAAAGTATGGGAAAATATCTTGCTAAAGCAGTAGTTTAGGGGATTGACATAATCCTTATTAATGATATAATAAAATAGTATATTTATTTGAAAAAGGATGTGTTTTTAATGGCAAAGCAGGTTATGCTTACAGAAGAAGGCCTTAAAAAATTAGAGGCTGAACTTGAAGTCCTTAAAGGCGAAAAAAGAACTGAAATCGCAGAAAAAATCAAGGTTGCTCGTTCATATGGTGACCTTTCTGAAAACTCAGAATATGATGATGCAAAAAATGAACAGGCTATTCTTGAAGCTAGAATTGCAGATATTGAAGCAAGCCTTAAAAATGCAGTTATTATTGATGAAAGCGAAATCAGCAATGATAGAGTACATCTAGGTAGTACAGTGAAAATTAAAAATCTTGCTAACGATATGGAAATGACTATCCGTATTGTTGGTTCAAACGAAAGTGACCCTAAGAAGCTACAGATTTCTGATGAAAGCCCTGTTGGTATGGGACTTCTAGGCAAGTCAGTTGATGATGTTGCAGAAATCGAAACTCCAGGTGGCGTTGTAGCTTACAAGGTAATGGAAATTTCAAGATAACTTAGATTAAATTGATAATTAAGGGCAGTTCTTGATACTGCCTTTTATTATGGAAAGGAAATAAAAAATGGGTGAACAGAATAACCAAAACAAGAACAACGGTGGTGACCTATTAAAGGTTCGCCGTGACAAGTTAGCAGAACTACAGGCTGCCGGTAACGACCCTTATATGGTCAATACTTCAGCCAGAGACACACTAAACAAAGATATTTCAGATAACTTTGAAAAATACGAAAACCAGACAGTAACAATTGCCGGTAGAATTATGTCTAAGCGTGGCAAAGGTAAGGTTATGTTTATGGATGTATATGACCGTACAGGCAAAATGCAGGTTTTCGCAAAGTTTGATGACCTTGGTGAAGAAACATACAAAGGTCTTAAAAAGTGGGATATTGGCGATATTATGGAATGTACAGGCTTTGTTTTCAAAACAAAGATGGGCGAAGTTTCTGTTCACGCAACAGGTGTTAAGCTTCTTTCAAAGTCACTTCTTCCACTACCTGAAAAGTATCATGGCTTAAAGGATGTTGACCTTAGATACCGTCAGCGTGAAGTTGACCTAATTATGAATCCTGAAGTTAAGGAAACATTTATCAAGAGAGGTAAAATTGTTTCTACTATCCGTAACATTATGGATAGCAAGGGTTTTGTCGAAATTGAAACACCAACACTAAACACAATTCCGGGTGGTGCATCAGCAAGACCATTCGTAACTCACCACAACACACTTGACATTGATATGTATATGAGAATTGCAACAGAAATTCCTCTAAAAAGACTTATTATCGGTGGTATGGAAAGAGTTTATGAAATCGGTAGAATTTTCCGTAACGAAGGTATGGACCCAAGACATAACCCTGAATTTACTACTATCGAACTATATCAGGCATATACAGACTACAACGGTATGATGGATATTACCGAAGAACTTATCAACAAGTCTTGTATGGCTGTTAACGGTACAGAAGATATTACATACGGTGATTATGAAATTTCTCTAAAAGCTCCATTTAAGAGAATTACAATGATTGATGCAGTTAAAGAACAGACCGGTGTTGACTTTGGCGAATTTATGGGCGACACAGAAAAGGCTAAGGAAGTTGCAAAGGAACTTAAGCTGGAGGTTAAGCCAACTGATACTTGGGGTAATGTTCTTGCTGAAGCATTTGATGAATATGTAGAAGATAAGCTAATTCAGCCTACATTCGTAATTGACTATCCGGTAGAAATTTCTCCTTTAACAAAGAGAAAGAAAGATAACCCACTACTAGTAGAAAGATTTGAGATTTTCGTGGCAGGTGGCGAACTTGCTAACGCATATACAGAGCTTAATGACCCAATTGACCAGAGAGGTCGTTTTGAACATCAGATGATGCTTCGTGAAAATGGTGATGAAGAAGCTAATATGATTGATGAAGATTTCCTAACTGCTATGGAATACGGTATGCCTCCAACAGGTGGTATGGGTATGGGCATTGACAGACTTGTTATGCTACTAACTAACTCACAGACAATTCGTGACGTTATTGCATTCCCAACAATGAAGCCTGTAGGTGCATCAAAATCTGCTAACAAGCCGGTTGCTGAACCTAAGGAAGAAAAGATTGACTTCTCTAAGGTAGAGGTTGAACCACTATTTAAGGATTTTGTTGATTTTGATACATTCAGTAAGTCTGACTTTAGAGCAGTAAAGGTTAAGGAATGTACAGCAGTTCCTAAGTCAAAGAAACTTCTACAGTTTACTCTTGATGACGGTACAGGTACTGACCGTACAATCCTAAGTGGTATTCACGCTTATTATGAACCTGAAGAATTAGTAGGCAAGACACTTATTGCTATTACTAACCTACCACCAAGAGCAATGATGGGTATTGATTCTTGTGGTATGCTACTTTCTGCCGTTCATGAAGAAGAGGGAGAAGAAAAGCTACACCTATTAATGGTTGATAACCATATTCCTGCCGGTGCAAAGTTATATTAATTTTTAATTCAAAGGGCAATTTCTATATTTTGTATAGAGATTGCCTTTTATTATATATGAATTTATATAATTGTTCTATAAAAGAATTAAATGGTAGTTTGATTTATGTTATAATATTGTAGATTTTTAAGGAGTTTTATTATGGATGAACATAAGAAAAAAGAAATAGAAGTTGTTGTTGATACTGCAATATCAGCTTTTGCTGAAGGATTGATAAGTCGTTATACTGCTGAAGTTGATGACGAAAAAGGTGTAATAAACATGAAAAAGAACAACTGTTTTATAGCAGAGCTTGGAGAGGAGTTTATGTTCTATTCTGCTTTTGTGAGATCTTTTGATTCTTCTTTTGGCAATGTATTAGAAAAAATGGGTAATAATATTGCAAAATTATCATATGAAGTACGCAATAATATCAATTCTTTTATATTACCTGATCAAGTAAGTCGTATATCTAATATTTTAGATAATTATGTTGATCATGTAACTATGCCTAGTATTGATCATTACTCTACATATTCATCAATATATCCAAGAGATATTACTAGTTATAAAAGATCACATGTTACCGACAATTATTTTTATTGTAGTGAGAAAAACGAACATTATCTTATTGAATTAAAGGCATCAGGTGATTTGGATAATAAAAAATCAAGAGCAGAGAAAAATGCTTTATTAGAAGAGTATTTTTTATTGAAGAATGAACTTAAAGACGATGAAACAGCTAAAGTTAAAATATTTTTTGGTACTGCTTATAATAAATTTGGTGAAGGTAAAGTTTGGAAGCAAGAAAGAGTTAAGCAATTTTTTGCAGAGGATGAATTATTAATTGGCAGAGATTATTGGAATTTTGTTTGTGATGATGAAGATGGTTTCAATGTTATGTTTGAACAGTACAAAAAATCTGCAGAGAAAATTAAAGAGGCTTTATCAAAAATAAAGGATATGTATTTTGTATGATTGATGTTAATGATATAAAAGATTATTTACTAATAAACGATGATTGCTTCTCAGTTTTGAAAAATATACCAGATCATTCTGTTGATTTGATTTTGACTGATCCACCATATAACATAGCTAAATATAGCACAGGCAATATGAAATTTAATTGGAGAAGTGAAATTAATAACGATTTAGCTGAATGGGATTTATCAGAACTTAATCCTAAAGATTTAATTGGGGAATTTAAAAGGGTATTAAAGCCAAATGGTAATATTTTTATATTTTGTTCTTATAATATTATAGGTGAATATCACAAGGTCTTTGATCCTGAATTTGACACATTTCAATTTATGGTATGGCATAAAACAAACCCTGTTCCTAATTTTAGAAAATCATCTTTTTTAAATAGTTGTGAATTAATTGTTAGTTGTTGGAATAAGGGGCATACTTGGAATTTTACAAATCAAAGGGATATGCATAATTTTATTGAAAACAGTATTTGTATGGGTTCTGAGAGAGTAAAAAATAAAGATGGAAAAAGTCTACATCCAACACAAAAGCCTGTAGCTATTCTTGAAAAAATAGTAAAAATCGCATCTAATGAAAATGATTTAGTACTAGATTGCTTTAATGGGGTTGGAAGTACAGGTGTTGCTTCTTTAAAAAATAATCGCAGATACTTAGGTATTGAAATAGATAAAACTTATATGGATGCAACTGAGCAACGATTAAAGATTTATAAAAAAGAATAATTTAGTGTATGTTACCCTTTGAGAAAGGAGAAATCTTTTTCTCAAAGGGATTTTTCTATTTATTGTCTTGAAAATAAAGGATATATTATCTGGAAATTAGATGAAAAAAAGAAAGAACATACCTTGTTTTGACGAACAAGGCGATTGAATTAAGTAATTGTCAGAAAGAAAAAATGATAGAAGCTTATGAAAAAATAAAATAGTGATTAATACAACGGAGTAAGAAAAGCTCCTTCATATATTAGAA
>ERZ837910.674-NODE-674-length-52369-cov-4.830772_pt1 | contig 52369 bp, 45 predicted proteins | sample MGYA00519940_ERZ837910 | MGnify/ENA primary metagenome ERZ837910 (study PRJEB31850, sample SAMEA3708825) | human gut metagenome | biome: human gut; feature: human-associated habitat; material: faeces | place: China | collected 2014 ... | reverse complement strand
CCTCCCTTCTTATGTAAAGTTATCGGTTCATGACCGGTTTGATGTCCTTGATGCGGAGTTGGGTGGTTACCGTCCCCCGGTAGTGGTTCTCTACGATCTGGTAGCATACGTCGATCGGGCGTCCCGAACGCACCCATTCGTAGTGCGTGGGCTGCTGGAAGGCGATCGACTGGATCTTGGTGTTGGGCTTCTGCCGCTGGATGAGGTCCATGCGCAGGTGCTCGCACTCCACGCCGACCAGTTTGGCGTCGCCGTGGTTGCTGACCCCGTACGTTGCGAAGACCGGCGCCGTATTGCCCGGCCCGAAGGGCTGGAAACGGTTGAGGTCCTTGCGGAATGCGGGCGTGATGTCCGAGAAGAGCAGTTCGCTGTCGATGTCCACTTGTGGCATCAGCATCTGCGGGTCGATATTCTCCTCGACATAGGCGTTGAAGCGCCGGGTGAACTCGTCCACGTTTTCGGGCCGCATCGTCAGTCCTGCGGCGTACATGTGCCCGCCGAAGTTCTCCAGCAGGTCCGAGCACGATTCGACGGCCTGATAGAGGTCGAAGCCCGGCACCGAACGGGCCGATCCGGTCACGAATCCGTTGCTCATCGTCAGCACCACCGTGGGCCGGTAGTAGGTTTCGATCAGGCGCGACGCGACGATGCCCACGATGCCCTTCATCCACTTGGGATTGTAGATCACGGTGCTCTTCAGCTGCTTCATTTCGGGGTTGCGCTCGATGAAGTCGTGCGCTTCCTGCGTGACGGAACGGTCGATCGACTTGCGGTCCTGATTGTAGGCGTCGATGACGTTGCCGAACTCCGCGGCGATGCTTTCGTTACCCTCGATCAGCAGCTCGACGGCGGCGTGACCGCCCGAAGGCGACGCATTCTCGTCGTTCTCGTCCATGCGCATGCGCCCGGCGGCGTTGATGCGGGGACCGATCTTGAAGACGATGTCGTCGATGGTGATGTTGTGCTTGTCCAGACCGCAGATCTTGATGATCGACAGCAGGCCCTTCGACGGCTCGCGGTTGAGGTCTTTGAGGCCGAAATGCGCCAGAATGCGGTTTTCGTCCACCAGCGGCACGATGTCCGAGGCGATGCTCACTACCAGCAGGTCCAGCAGCGGGCTGATCTGCTCGAAGGGAATCCGGTTTTTCTGGGCGTAGGCCTGCACGAGTTTGAATCCCACGCCGCAACCCGACAGTTCGTCGAACGGGTAGGAACAATCGACCCGCTTGGGGTCCAGAACGGCTACGGCGCGGGGAATTTCCTCGGCCGGGAGGTGATGGTCGCAGATGATGAAATCCACGCCCTTGCTCTTTGCATAGACAATCTTTTCCGTGGCTTTGATACCGCAGTCCAGAGCGATGATAAGCCCCACGCCCTTGCGGGCCGCGAGGTCGATACCTTTGACCGAAATGCCGTAACCTTCGGTATAACGGTCGGGAATGTAGAACATCAGGTTTTTATGCCCGATCTGGCGCAGGAACTTGTACACCAGCGCAACGGCCGTGCAGCCGTCCACGTCGTAGTCGCCGTAAACCATGATCTTCTCATTGTTACGAACGGCCTGTTCGACCCGCTCGACCGCCTTGTCCATATCCTTCATCAGGAACGGATCGTGGAGGTCGGCGAGGCTCGGTTTAAAGAACTTGTCCGCCTTTTCTACAGTGTCTATGCCTCTCTGTACGAGCAGATTCGCCAGCACGGGGGATATCCTGAGCACGGAGGCGAGCTTCGCCACCGCCTCGGAATCGCCCTGCGGTTTCACTACCCATCGTTTTTCTATAGGCATACGATTTACTATTTATATATTCTAACATTTAATATCTCACTTAAAAATTTCACGACGAGTCTTTTGACGTCGTCCATCGGGACTTTGGCGCCCGTTTCCCTTTCGATCGAGGTCGCGCCCCGGTCGGTGAATCCGCAGGGGTTGATGCGCGAAAACCACTCCAGATCGGTCGTTACGTTCAGCGCGAACCCGTGCATGGTAATATAACGCGACGAACGGACTCCTATTGCGCATATCTTGCGCGGAGCGCCCGCCGGCGTGCATTTTCCGCCGCCGTCCGCGGTCCGGTGATCGCCTTCTTGCGCGATTCCCGCTCCCACCCAGACGCCCGAAGCGCCTGCGATGCGTCCCGCCCGGATGCCGTATTCGGCCACGGTGCGGATGACGGACTCTTCCAGCGCGTCGATGTATGCCCTCAGCCCGATGCCTAACCTTTCGAGGTCCAGAATCGGATAGCAGACCAGCTGTCCGGGTCCGTGGAAGGTGATGTCGCCCCCTCGGTCTATGTGAAAGAACTGCGCGTCCATCGCTTCGAGCGCTTCGCGGCCCACGAGCAGGTTCTCGGCGTGGCCGCTTTTGCCGAGCGTGTACACCGGCGGATGCTCCACCAGCAGGATCGTGCCCGCCTCTTCCGAGGACGGCGTTGCGCTCTCCGGCGCTGCCGTCCGGTTCGTTTTTCCGGCTGTCAGGGCGTCGAACAGGGTCTGCTGCAAATCCCAGCAGGCTTTGTAGTCCATCTGTCCGAGGTCCCGGCAGTAAACGTTCATCGCTGCAAACTTTTAACGCTTTTCAGGGCCTCTTCCGCCAAATACGACGAGCGGACCAGCGGCGCGCTCGCGCAGTAGGCGAAGCCCATTTCCAGCGCTTTGAGTCTGTACCATTCGAATTTTTTAGGAGTGATATACGCCGCCACGGGGTAATGCTCCAAAGTTGGACGAAGGTACTGACCGAGCGTTACGATCCCGACGCCCGCTTCGCGCAGGTCGTGCAGGGTTTGTAATACTTCGTCATCGCTCTCGCCAAGTCCGACCATCAGTCCGCTTTTCGTTGCGACGCCCTGCCGGCTCATGTGGCGCAGGGTCTCCAGACTCGTGCGATATTTCGCTCTGGAACGGACCACGGGGGTCAGCCGCTCGACGGTTTCGATGTTGTGCCCGATTATATCGGGCTTCGACGCGATGACCGTGTCCAAGAGGTCGGGCCGTGCGTCGAGATCGGGAATAAGGAGCTCAATTGCGGCGTCGGGATTCTGTTTGCGGATGGCGCGGACGGTTTCGGCCCAATGTGCGGCGCCGCCGTCCGGCAGGTCGTCACGCGTTACAGAAGTTACGACGACATACCTCAGTTTCATCAGCGAGACGCTTTGGGCGACCCGCTGGGGTTCCTCGGCGTCCGGGGCAAGGGGATGTCCTGTTCTGGTGGCACAGAAGCGGCAGCCCCGTGTGCAGATATCGCCCAGAATCATGAAGGTCGCGGTTCTGCGGCTCCAGCATTCGGCCTTGTTGGGACACATGCCGCTGCTGCAAATCGTGTGCAGCGCATGTTCTCGGACTATCTGCTGAACCTCGGCGTATTCCGGGGTTCGGTGGAGCCGGATCTTCAGCCATCCGGGTTTTTTCAGTACGTCTACCTTGTCATAAAACTTCGGCATTTAAGATCATTATTTTCCAATTGATGCAAAAATACGAAAAAATAATTGATATTCCCTAAGAATGGTTCATTTTCTTTGACAGCCCTGCGCCGGACGCTTCTGCGCCGGCATCCGTCCGTTTTCGGGCTTTTCGGGGCGGATCTTCGAAGGGGGACCGCTTTCCGCCCTCCCGTCGCCGCCGCGGGGAGAAAGCATATTAAAAAATAAAAAAATGCGCCCTCCGGAACCGCAATAATTCATTATCGGAACCCTCTTTCCGCCGCTTCCGGACACGAGAAAGGGGTTCGGTACCTGGCAGTAGCGAACCCCTCTGGTTAGGTTAGTTAGGTTAATGAGAGTGGGAGAATCCCACGTTTTGTTATACAAAGATAAACTGAAATTCACAATTCACCAAATCTTTTATAACATTTTTTCAAACTAACCTGAAGAAATCTGTTAAATTATAATTAAAAAATTTAAAATAATAGCCGATTTATAAGTTTTTGATTAAAGCGCTTCGCGTATTTCCGCGTTCTGCACCGTTTCGGGCTGCTTCTCCGGGGTGAGTGAAGTGATGTGGCGGTTGCGGTAAGCGGCCGGCGTCATCTGGTATTCCTTTTTGAAAAGTTTAATAAAATGCGACGTATTGGGGAACGTGCAGGCGTTGCCGATCTCCGAAATGGATTTCGAGGTCGAGATCAGCAGCAGACGCGAGTGCATCAGCCGCTGGCGGATGTACCACTTGTGGGGCGGCATCTGGAAATGGCGGCGGAACTCCTTCTTGAACGAAGTGAGCGAACGGTTCGTCAGTTTCGAAAGCTCCTCGATGGAGATGTCTTTGAAGATATGGTCGTAGACGATCTGTTCGAAATTCTCTTTCGCGGCGTCCACGTTGCTCAGCAGCTTGCTTTTGATGCAGCAGTCCTCGTGCGAGGCGATCAGATAGATCAATTCGGTCATCTTGATGTTCTCGGCCGTCTCGTCGCGGTGGAAATCTTCGTCGCGCAGGTAGTTGTTGGTATTGACGAAAAAGTTGCGGATCGAATTCCATGCGGGCATGGCGACGTGCGTGCGGTTGCGGCAGTTTTCACACGAATGTTCGTTCGAAATGTTCAGGCCGTAGGTGATGTTCAGATGCATCAGGATACGCTGGAGGTCCGCCGGCGTATAGTAAAAGAGCACTTATTCGAAGGGCTGGCCGTTTTCCGGGAAGTTCTCGATATAGTGATGCCCGATGCCGAGGTAGAATACGTCTCCGCGTGTGAGCGTCTGGCGCTTATCGCCTTCGTAGATGTACTTCGTACCACGAAGAATGTAACCGATTGCATAGCGCGAAAGCGCCTGAGACTGGATTCCGTTGTGAAGTGCTTCGACATACTTCACGATCATCGGCTGCTGAGCCGACGAATTCAATGAATTCTTCATACTAAATCGTATTTTAAGTTTCTATGAACAATAAGTTGCGTCACTTTTGTTCAACTCCAAATATACAATTTAATATTTGTTTTATAAAAGAATTAATACGCTAAAAAGGCGCATTAAGGCAAATAGGACTGTTTGTATTACCTTTGTGACTAAATAGATTATTGTAATATTGCAATGTAGACCGACGCGGCCAGCAGAATCAGGTAAACGGGCAGTGCGATTCTGCGGTCTATCCGCACGAAAAACACCGGGAAAAGCAGGGCGGCGGGAACCGCCGTCAGGGTGAATGCTTCGGGGGTGACCGACGGGGTGCAGAGCAGGGCGAGAGTCATCGCCAGTATACCTGTATTGAAAATAAGGATGAAGCGGGGTTTGGTTCCGGCGGCATAAATGTCCGAGAGAAAGAAAAGGAGCGCCGTCAGGGCGAGCGCTGCGATGACGCACAACATGACGAGCGACGGGAGCGGAAGGCCCTTAAAGATCCACAGCGGAACGCCCGATACGAGCGCATCGGCCAGCGTCATGACCGGAGCCGTAAATTCGTCACCCATGCCCCAGCTGACATAGCAGGCGGTCAGGAGGGGCAGTATCAGCCCTGCGGCGGCGACTACCGCTTCGCGGAAGGTACGCTTGAAAAGCAGTATCGCCAGCGGAAGGATCAGCACCATCGGCGTCGCGGGAGCATAGACCAGCGGCAGCAATCCCAGATACAGGGACGCGCGGAAAATGGCGTCGAATCCGTAGCCGTTGCAGTACGAACGGCAGTAGTTCTTGGCGGCGAGCGCCAGCAGCATCGAAGCGGCGAACGCCGTCAGGTAGTTCCCGCCGGAGAAGATTCCGCAGGCGACGACGGCGTAGAGCGGAATCGGCAGGCATGTGCTGACGCCATAGAGGTTGTAGCGGATGGCGATCCGCCCCGTGCACATTCCCGTGAAGAGGATCATGAATCCGGCGGCCAGACGTGCCCACACCGGATATGCTGCCTGAAACCGGGTCAGCGCTCCGCCCAGCAGGGGCATTGTCTCCGGCGCATCGGCGGACACGCCGTCTCCCGCCCCGCCCCACATGGCCGTGACTGCGAGTGCGAAGAGAGTGACGAAGGCCGGAACCAGCGGTTGTCGGGCGATATCTATCTTCATGCGGCGATTTCTGCTTTCGGCAAAAATACGGAAAAAAGCTGTACGGGACTAAATAATTGCTAACTTTGTTGTAGCCGGAATCCTGCGGAGGGTGTTTCTTTTCCAGTCTTGCGTATGGTTGCGGCCCGTTCGCAGGAGCAACACGGCATGTTTCGGTCGTTCGGCTGTCCGGCTGTCCGGCTGTCCGGTTGTTCGGCTGTTCGGCTGTTCGGCTGTTCGGCTGTCCGGTTGTTCGGTTGCTCGGCTGTTCAGTTGCTCGGCCGCTGGGCGGAGGCGGGGCGGATCGACGTCTCCGGAGATGCCGGTTGCATTCCGGCGGTTCTGTCCGGAATTGGGTTCCGACTCGCTTTTCGGACCAGCTTTCCGGGCCTGTTTCGGGATTTGCTTTTCCGGTCGCAGGATTCGTCTGTGCAATTTTTGCCGCAGCAGCTTCCGGCGGCGGGCGTGTAATAGTTTGTTGCCGGTTTTCCTTGATTTGTGTCGGGTGCCGATGATTTAATGTTTTTGGCTATGCTTGAAAATTGCTTTCAATACGATCTTCCCGAAGCGGGATGCGACGAGGCCGGGCGGGGGTGTCTCGCCGGGCCGGTCTTTGCAGCGGCCGTGATGCTGCCGCCCGATTTCCACGACCCCTTGCTCAACGATTCGAAGCAGATGACCGAGCGCAACCGCGAGAAGCTTCGGACGATTATCGAACGCGAAGCCGTGGCATGGGCCGTCGAAGCGGTCTCCGCCGAGCGGATCGACGAGATCAACATTCTGAATGCGTCGTTCGAGGGAATGTCGCTGGCCGCGGCGCGGCTCGATCCCGCTCCCGGCTTTCTGGCCATCGACGGCAACCGCTTCCGGACTCGGCTCGAACTGCCTTACCGCTGCATCGTCAAAGGCGACGGCAAGTATGCCGACATCGCCGCCGCTTCGGTGTTGGCCAAAACGCACCGCGACGAGTACATGCTGCGTCTGGCCGAGGAGTTTCCCCAGTACGGCTGGCGGAAGAACAAAGGTTATCCGACGCGCGAACACCGCCTTGCAATCCGCGAGTACGGTCTCACTCCACATCACCGGCTGACCTTCAACCACGAAATCGGCCAGCTGGAATTGGTGTTCTGATCCGGCGGCGTATCATTCGTATTCGAAACGCCGAAATCCCTCTTCATACGGCAAAACAAAAAGAGCTGAAGTCTTGACTTCAGCTCTTTTTCAAACAATTTTCCTCGGATTTTAGTATCCCAGCGACTTGGAAGCGGCGTAGGAGACTTTCAGTGCGTTGGCACGGCGAAGCTCCTGCTTCACGTCGGTTACGATACCCATTTTCGTGGTCTGGTCTGCCTTGAGACAGATCGTCATCGAAGCACGGTCGGCCTCGCTGAGGTTATCGCGCTCTGCGGCGACGAAATCCAGAATATCCTTGGTCGTTTTGTACGAGTCGTTCAGCTGGATACGGGGTGCAGTACCGAATTTGGCCTGCATCGCCAGCGAAGGCTGTCCGATGTGGATGTAGCTGACGAGTGATTTCTTCTCCAGCTTCTGCACCTCGGTAGCCTCAGGGAGTTTGTATCTCACGAGCAGTTCCTGATCGCGCATGGTCGTCGATACCATAAAGAAGAAGAGGATCATGAAGATCACGTCAGGAAGCGATGCGGTCGAGATAGGGGGCAAACCTTTGTTGCCCTTCTTTTTCATTACTGCCATAGCTTACTTCTTTATATTACGCGGTTCTGCCTCCGAGATCTTCAGCGGAACGGCTTTTGATACTGCGTTGCGGTTCTCTTCGGGAAGGTCGGCGAATTTCGAGCCGAATTTCCGCATGGCGACCTCGTCGCGTACTTCGTTGAATGCGCGGGTGAGTTCGTTCTGCACCATGATGTACGACTGATAGCCGGTATCACGGGTGGTCTGAAGCGAAACGACGCCCTGACTTTCGGGATATACCCACTTGCTGCCGTCAGCCAATTCGATTTCCTTATCGGCTTTTTCAGGAAGGTTTTCATCATCCATCGGATTGAGGATGAATTCCTTCGTTCTGTCCTTGAGCTGGTGCAGGTCGATGATCTCCTGCTTGCCCGCGGGGCCTGCCATGATGTTGCCGCTGCCCGAAATAAGCACGAGGAAGAGGTTGCGTTCCTTGACCTTGATGTCCTCCTGCTGTTTCTCATCGGGGGGCATAGGCGGGAGCATACGCACCAGACCTGTATCGACATTCATCGTAGTGGCCACAAGGAAGAAAATCAGCAGCAGGAAGGCGATGTCGGCCATCGAGCCGGCATTGATTTCCTGTATTTTCCTTTTATCTGTTGCCATTGTTGTTCACTCCATTATTTGAAAGCGCCCCAGATTTCGGTTACTACGGCCGTCAGGAAAGCGGCGACGAAAGCAACGTACGTCACGAGAATGCTCGTTTCGGTAATTACGGTTTCACCGTGGCCGAAGAAACCATTGGTCTGGAGATCGACGATGTTCACCGTGTGGCCGGCAGCGTAGAAGTACGATACGCCGACGACGATGATTATCAGCGCCAGAGAGAGGATGGTTCCCTTGATGCCTGCCGGGTTCTGAATCATTCCGAAGATGGCGCAGAACAGGGCTGCGGCGATAGCGAACACGAAGAGGAAGTATCCCCATACGAGGTTCAGGCTGATCGCAGCATCCGAGCCGCCCGTAGCGATCGCGTATACCAGAAGTACCACGGTGATCGCCATCAGAATGCCCAGCAATATGTTCAATATCTTTTTCATAATTGCTTTTTAACTCTTTAAATCGTTGGGATTATTTCTTGCTGTATGCCGTCAGGATATCCATCAGCGTGATGGACGAATCCTCCATATCGTTCACGAGCGAATCGATCTTCGAAACGATATAGTTGTAGAACAGCTGAAGAATAACCGCAGCGATAAGACCCATGAGGGTGGTCAGAAGGGCGACCTTGATACCGCCTGCAACGAGGGTCGGGCTGATATCGCCGGCAGCCTGAATGGCGTCGAACGCCGCGATCATGCCGACAACGGTACCCATGAAGCCCAACATCGGCGACAGAGCGATGAACAGACCGATCCATGAAAGACCCGACTCCATCTGGCCGGTCTGAACCGAACCGTAGGAAACGACAGCCTTCTCGACCGAATCCAGACCCTGATCGTAGCGGTCGAGACCCTGATAGTAGATCGAAGCGATAGGACCGCGGGTGTTGCGGCAAACTTCTTTGGCAGCTTCGATGCCGCCGTTCTTCAGTGCGTCCTCAACGGCAGCGATGAGCTTCTTCGAGTTGATCGTTGCCAGCGACAGGTAGAGGATACGCTCGATAGCGACAGCCAGACCGATCACCAAGCAGAGAAGAACCGGGAGCATCCATTCCCAACCGCCTTCGAGGAATTTCTGCATCATGATGTGGTGCATGCTGTCACCTGCGAGAGCGGTTTCGGCAGCGACTGCAGTCTCTTCGGCAGCGGCAGCGGCTTCCTGCGCGAAAGCGTTAACAGTACCCAGTGCGAACAGGGCCACTGACAGAATCAAAAAAAGTTTTTTCATAGTTGTGTTGGATAAAATTAAATTTGATTAGTTGTTTATTTGTTTGTGTCTTTTTTTGTTTATTCCATATCTCGGTTTCCCGACTTCTTCAATTTCGTATTTTTCCCTAAAAAAATCCTAAAAAAATCTTTTTTTTCACGCTTCCGGAATTCATACGGTGCTTTTTGGTCGCTGTCCGCATACTTTCCGTACCGGCTTCACGCAAGCAGCCGAATCCCGAATATTCCATTCTGAACCCATGCAATTGCCTGCCGATCAACTTGTTGCAATGTATGCGCCTCCCCGTCCGGTCTCTTCGAGGGCCTTCTAAGGGTACATTAGCAGTGCGAAATATAGAAAAAAAAATCGTTCCGTGCAATGGCTTAGGCCGTAAATTCTCCGCGCAGGGGGCGTCGCAGCAGCGCGCGCGTCCGGTCGTCCGGCAGGCCGAGCCCCAGCACGTACATCAGTTTGGTCACGGCGGCTTCGGTGGTCATGTCGTGGCCGCACAGGACGCCGATTTCCTGCAGGCGAAGCCCCGTTTCGTAAAGTTCCATCGAGACTTTGCCGCCGCCGCACTGCGTGATGTTGAGAATGATGATCCCGCGGCCGATCGCCTCCTTCAGTACGCGGATGAACCACTCGTTGGTCGGGGCGTTGCCCGCGCCGAAGGTTTCGAGTACCACGGCTCTCAGTCCGGGCGCCGAGAGCATGGCCCGGAGGATGTTTTCGCCCAGTCCCGGAAAGAGTTTGACCACCTCGATTCCGTCGGCCAGCCGCGTGGCGATGCGCAGCTGGGGCGAAACCTCCGTCGGATGCAGGATGGCCGGGAGGTTGTAGGCGATATTGACCCCGACCTCCGCCAGCGGCGGATAATTGTAGGAGCGGAAGGCGCTCAGCGCTTCGGCGCTGCGCTTGGTGGTGCGGTTGGCGCGGAACAGCCGGTTCTGGAAATAGAGCGACACTTCGGGCACTTCGGGGCGTCCGCCGATGTGCGCGCCCGCGATTTCGATGGCCGTGATGAGGTTCTCGCGGCCGTCGGTCCGCAGTACGCCGATCGGAATCTGGCTTCCGGTGAAGACGACCGGCTTTGCGAGGTTTTCGAGCATGAAACTCATGGCCGACGCGGTATACGACATGGTGTCGGTGCCGTGCAGCACGACGAATCCGTCGTAGCGCGCGTAGTTGTCGCGGATCAGTTCGGCAAGTGCGGCCCAGTTGGCGGGCGTGACGTTCGACGAGTCGATCACGGGGTTCATCGTCAGTACGTCGATGTCCACGTTGAGTCGCTTGAGCGACGGGAATTCGTCGTATATGGCGCTGAAGTCGAACGGCACCAAGGCTCCGGTTTCGGCGTCGTTCTTCATGCCGATCGTGCCGCCCGTGTAGATAATCAGGATAGAGGATTTCATCGTGTATGGTCGTATTCTTTATTTTCCGAAAATGCGTTCGGCATTGGCCGTCGTCGCTTCGGCCGTCTCGCCGGGCGTCAGCCCCTTCAGCTCCGCGACTTTTTCGCAGACGTACCGCACATAGGCCGATTCGTTGCGTTCGCCGCGGTGGGGTGCGGGCGTCAGGTAGGGGCAGTCGGTTTCGAGGACGATGTCGCGCAGCTCCATCTCCCGCACCGCCTCGGCCAGCTTGCTCTTTTTGAACGTCACCACCCCGCCGATTCCGAAGACGAAGTCGCCGTACTCCTTCAGTTTCCGGTAGGTGTCGGCCGTGTCCGAAAAGGCGTGGAAAACGCCCCGGACGCCTCTGCCCTTGTATTCGCGCATCAGCTCCACGGTTTCGGGCCATGCGTCGCGCGTGTGGACCGCGATCGGAAGACCGTACTCCAGCGACAGGTCGATCTGGCGGCGGAAGGCTTCGAGCTGTTCGGCCCTGAAATCACGGCTCCAGTAGAGGTCCAGCCCGATTTCGCCCACGGCGCAGAAGCGGATCCCTGCGGACGGCGTTTCGAGATAACGCTCTACGAGCGCCAGCTCCTCGCGCCAGCGTGGATTGTCGTTCACCGACGTGGGGTGCAGGCCCATCATCGGGGCGCACCGCTCCGGATGGCTGCGGCACAACCCGAACAACCGTTCATGGCTTTCGGAGTCGATCGCTGGGAGCAGCAGTCTCTCCACCCCGGCGTCGGCCGCACGTGCGAGGGCCTCCTCGCGGTCCGCGTCGAATTCGGGGGCGTACAGATGCGAATGTGTATCGGTAAGTCTCATATCAGTTTCATGTATCTGTTGCCGGGCAGCTGGCGTACGGCGCCCGCCAGTTCCAGCCCCACGAGCAGCGTCGCCAGCTCGCCGGGATCGAGTCCGCTCAGTTCCGAAAGCGTTTCGTGCGACAGCGGATCGTCCGTGCGGAAACAACCCAGCAGTCCCGTTTCGTCGGGCGTGAGCTGCGGTGTGGCGGGTTTCGGCCGGAGCGTCGCCGGTTCCGCGCCGAGGTCCCACATCAATTCGCGGACAATGTCGTCGGCCGTCAGCACCAGCTGCGCTTTACGGTTGCGGATCAGGTGGTTGGTCCCTGCCGACATGCGGTCCGTGGCGCGGCCCGGTACGGCCATCACCGAACGGTCGTAATCGTCGGCGCAGTGCGCCGTGACGAGCGATCCGCCGCTGTCAGGCGATTCGACGACGATACATCCGGCGCTAAGCCCGGCGATGATGCGGTTGCGGGCGATATAAGCCGTGCCGTTCTGCCGGGTCTGCGAGTGAAGCTCCGTGACCAGCGCCCCGCCGTGATCGAGGATGTCGCGGGCTACGGCCGTATGCTGTGCTGGCGTCACTTCCGGCAGCGGGTTGGCCAGCACGGCGACGGTCGGCACTCCCGCCGCCAATGCCGCGCGGTGTGCCGCGACGTCGATCCCGAAAGCCAGTCCGCTGACGATGCAGAGTCCCGGCACCTGCGCCGCGAGTCCCTCCACGAGCCGGTTGCACATGGTCTGTCCGTAGGGCGTCGCATTGCGCGTGCCGACCATCGACAGACAGCGTGCCGAAAGGGCTTCCGTATCACCTTTTATGTATAGGACATGGGGATAGTCGGGGATTTCCCGCAGGAGCGGCGGGTATTCCGGATCGGTCGAGGCGATGGCCGCGATTCCGTTGCGGCGACAATGCTCCAGCTCCTTTTCCGCGGCGGCGAATCCTCTGCGGCGGACGATTTCGCGGGCTATCTCTTCGCGCAGGCCCGCTTCGCCCGCCAGTTCGTCCGGAGCCGCGGCGAAAATGTTCCGTGCGCTGCCGAACACTCCGAGCAGATGCACGGCGCCCTTCACCCCGATACCCGGTGTCATCTGAAGGGCGATATCCTCGATTGTCATAGCCGCAAAAGTCGTTTAACGTGTCGTAAAAGTAAATATTTTTGGGAAATAACGCAAAGTTGAGCCGAAGTTTTGCAGATTTTAGAAATGTTTGTATATTTGCACTCCGATACGCCTGAGCGTAACCCGGAAAACACCTGAGACGGTGAAGCCGGGGGCTGAATGAAATCAGCGGCCGCTGCCCGTACAACGGTCTGCGAAAGACGGATCGGAAACGAAAAATGGTCTGATGGCCGAGTGGCTAGGCAAAGGTCTGCAAAACCTTGTACAGCGGTTCGAATCCGCTTCAGACCTCACTAAAACCGCGTTGCAATAATCTGCAACGCGGTTCTCTTTTTGTTCTGTACGGTATTTGTACGGCAAAGGTTGGATTCGGCTCTATGCTATCCTAATAAGGATAATATTATTTGGCAGCGCCGCAACATTTTTTGTATTTCTTGCCACTATTACAAGGGCAAGGATCATTTCGCCCAATCTTATGTCCAGATGAAGTAGTCATCACGCCACTCGCTTCCAATACTTCGTTAGATGTTTTTTCCATAACGGGATCATTAAACCATGCGTAGTTATGGTACACAGCCAAATCTATTCTATCGTCAGATGATGAATATAAACTACCTAGTCCGATCCATTTATTTAGTTTGTGTTTATATTTTCTTGCTGTGGTTAATCCTGTTAAATCCTTTTGAAGAAGTCGGGGGAAATTTGATTTGTGTGATACGTAAGTGAATCCAGAGTTTGTAGAATTGATAATAAAAGAAAAATTATGGTTTTTATGATCGATTAAAGTTTCCTGCTTTTTTGCCTTAATCATTTTGATTACTTGATCTCTTGTTTCTTCAGGCCAATCAAAAATATCAAAGATAATATCTGTTATTTGAGGATGCCGAAATTCTTTTAGAGCGTCACATAATTTTTGAAAGTCGGAATTAATCCAACTATTACGGATTCTATCTTTGTCTGCGTCTCTATCTTTTAAGCCATAAATATAACAATAATAATTTTTATCTATTAATAATCCGGTGTCATTGGCTAATCCGATGTAATCAGCTTCTGGGCGATTGCTCAATTTATGTGTTAAATGATAAGATAGATAATTAATTTCTTCGTCTGCTTTGAACTTATCTATTAATGATATACGCTGTCGTATATAATATAAAAAATCATATGGATCAGACAAGTAGTGTACCAATAACTGTAAATCAAATATTGTGAGAAATATTGGGTCTGGATCACTTTCACATTTATTCAATAAAACATAAGATTGATGTGTTAAAGATGGATAATTCTCTGATGTTACCCCCATAATATATACATCATTGATTTGGTCTGCAAATTTTATTTCCTTACCGGTCGCATCGAAAAAACGAGCTGACTTATCAATGATCTTATTCCTGCAAACTAATCCTTGATTATAGGCATCCTGTACTGCTCCTTTAAAATCTTTAAGAAGTTGCTCTGTGTTGCCAGCTCTTGCCAGTCTGGTTAGTTTTTTAGACTTAACTTGAACACATAAGGCTTTATTACCCAAAACACATAAAACATCAATATCTGTATCTGTGTCACCTTTTTTAGAACTAACTATTATTGATTTATATGTATTTCGTTCTCCAAAAACTTTTGTTAAAAAGTCAAATACTATTTCTTCACTGGCTTTGCCTCTATTCGTCCCAAGTTGATCTCTATAGGATTTATCATTGAACATCCAATAATATGGACTTTCATAAATTGATTCGAATACAAGATAACTTGTTGGAACAAAATATCGATCTTCATCGAGTTTAATAATTGGTTTGGATGTTAAGATATTATAGTCTTCCATTGTGTTGACAGAAACAGTGTTGTCTTTGTCTGGAATAAATGAAAAATTCTCAAAAAAGGCATCCGCATTTGGATAGTCCTTAAATTTAGACTTATTAATAACGAATAAATCGAGAATGCCATCATAGAAAGATTCCCAATTAGCTTCTCGTAGCCGATCCATTTCTGCCGGATCGGAATCTAATTTAATAGGACCAAAAAGGTCTCTATATTGATAAAACTCCATCGGCATAAGTCCTTGTTCTCGAAATTTAGTTTCATCAAAACGCCCCTTACTTTTTTTCTTCAACTTCTGAATCATTGAATCAAGGTTCTCTTTTAGTGCCAGAAAATATACTTTTTGTGATTTTTCAGACAGTATATCTTTGATTCGTTGTGCTATGTTCCGAATTTCATTAAACTCAAACCTTTTATTGGTAAATAGCCAATCTTTATCATATTTATATTTTCGGTCTAAAAAATCTAAAAATTGAACATCATATGCACCAGCACCGGAATAAGTTATTGTTTCTTTTATTAGTTGGGCATCGCCAAAGAAATCTTTTAGATCTGCTCGACGTGATGTTTCAACCACATTGTGGCCATTGTGTGAATTTGCAACCAGAGCCGCCATTTTATCCCTGAATGGAATTGCATAACTCAAATGTAATTCATTGAAAAGCTGATAAGTGTTTGTTTTATATCGAATTAAATTTTCAGGATTATCCGGTTTTATTATTATTTCTTTGTTTTGCAAAAAAAGCCCCATGAGAAATGCGATTTCCTTGGTAGATAATCGTTCCCAAGTGTTAAGTCTCTCAATTTCTTCTAAATGCAGATGAAAATCCTCAAACAGGATCATACATAATGTTATGATATATCCTGGGGATGCAACTAATGTCCGAATATCTTTTATTACTTGGTCTTGTGTGCGAAATTCGTTTTTCATAGAAAAATATTAGTTAGTAGTCATACAATAACAAATATAACTATGATTAATGAAATTAGGTAATTTATTCGGTAGCATTAAAATATTTCCTACCTTTGCCCCTGCGAACACATTTGATTATAAACTTTTGTAAATGGACTCAAGAATGGGAACCATGCCACTAAAGGTATGCGCAGAGCCGTTGGGGAGCAATCCCGCGAACGACACCCTTCTTGAGCTTGCAAAAGTGATTGATTGTGTTCGCAGCTGCGCATTTTTTTGTTTTTATGCGAACACAATCAATCGTCCGCGTTCCGACGCAGACACGCCGCAAGGCCAGCCGCAGGCGGTTCCCGCCGTGCAATCTCCCGATTTGTTTCCATTTCCATCCGCCGGATTAGCAAATAATTGCTAACCAATCCGTTATTCTCTTTGTTGTGCAATTCCGCACGATAAGGACAGCCCTTACTATGTCTAAATTCTAACAATCAATTAAATGGAAACGAATCAAAACCCCGTGCAGGAAAACTCTGCACAACGCATAACCCTCGAACTCGAACAGCCCGCCGAACGACTTTACGATCCTGCCGAAGCCGCCCGGATCGTCCAATGCCTGACGGACGGCTATTTCGATCCCGAATATATCTTATTGTTCGGTAAATTGGTCGGCGGCACGCCGCATAGCGACGCAATGGCTTATGACCTGCTGATGGTCGTTCGTGAAACCCCGGAATACGATTGGATGCAGACCAAACGCATCCTGCGTTATAAAGTGCCCTACAGCTGCCGGAAGATTACCTACATTAATCTCTATATCATGACGTTGAGCTATGTCGAATCGAACGCGACACCTTTCCTCTTCTTCGCCCATGCCGAGGGCGAACTGCTGTATTGCAGCGACAGCTATCATTTCCAGCGTCCGAAACACCCGATCGACTTCGCCAAGGCGTATGCGGACGCTAAATTCCATTTCGACACGTTCCGCACGCAGGGCAACGAACTGTTGGAACAGGCGCAGGACGCTTTCAGCGAGAGCCGCAATATGCGTCTGGCCGCGCAGTTTTCGGCGCAGGCTATGGTTTACTTCTACCATACGCTCTACTACGTTTATCACGGTCTGGAGTTCGACAGCCATGATCCGGTCATCATGCACGACCGGATGCGGACACTCTCGACGAAGCTGATGCTTGCTTTCGACGACACCCATATCGAAAACATCTTCACGCTGCCGCGTCTGAAGAGTTTCCTGCAAAAGTCTCCCTATGGCATCCGGTTCGACATCGCGCCGCAAAAGTTGGATATACATATGGAGCGCGTGCGTAAAGCGGGCGGGATTATTGAAAACCTGTGCGGTCTGCGGCTGGAACTTTATAAAGAATTGAGCGAACGGTCGTAAGCGGTCGATCATCCGAACGAAAAGGGGGCTTGCGAGATCATTGACAAGCCCGCAAGCTCCCTTTTCTGTCATCCTATTTTTTTCTTGGCCTTTGTTTTCTTCGTTTTCTCTTTCTCGGCTTTCGTCCGATGACGTCGTCTATTTCGATCCGGCGCTCGAAAGCAGACTCGAAGGCAAGAAGGCCCTTGCAGCGTATTATGACATGATCCGCGGGAAGATCGGGATAGACTCGTACCGCATGGTCGATCCCGTCGTGCAGCCGGCGTCGGATGCCGCGGTCCTGACCTGCGATTACGGGGCGCATCGTGACGGGCGGCTGTTCAGAATGCACTGCACCGAGGGTTGTCGGCGGAATTCATCCGGGCGTTGGGAAATCATACATACGCATTGGTCTTTCGTGCCGCCTGAGGAGTGAACGGGATGCTATGTGAAAATCGGCGTTCGGAATTACCCGGACGCCGATTTTGTCAGCCGTTCTTGCGCATCGACAGTGCAATGCGGTTGCGGACCGTGTCGATGCTCGTCACGCGGACCTCGACGTGCTGTCCCAAATGGACGACGTCGGCCGGCGATGCGACGTAGCAGTCGGCCAGCTGCGAGATATGCACCAGCCCGTCCTGCTTGATGCCGATATCGACGAACGCGCCGAAGGCCGTGATGTTGGTGACGATGCCGGGCAGCGTCATGCCTTCGCGCAGGTCGGCGACCGAGTGCACGTCGGGGTCGAACGAGAATGCCTGCAGCTGTTCGCGCGGGTCGAGACCCCGCTTGTCGAGCGCTTCGAGAATGTCCGTCACGGTCGGCAGCCCCACCTCGGCGTCCACGTATCTTTCGGGTTTTATGGCCTTGCGCAGCTCCTCGTCTGCCAGCAGTTGCTCGACCGTCACGCCCGCGTCGGCGGCCATCCGCTCCACGATATGATACGACTCCGGGTGCACGGCGCTGTTGTCGAGCGGATTCCTGCCGCCCACCACGCGCAGGAATCCCGCCGCCTGCTCGTAGGCTTTGGCGCCCAGACGCGGCACTTTCAGCAGGCTTTTCCGGTCTTTGAAATCGCCGTTCGCGGCGCGGTATGCGACGATGTTTTCGGCCAGCGCGGGCCCCAGACCGGATATGTAGGTCAGAATATGCTTCGATGCGGTGTTGATGTTCACGCCGACCTTGTTCACGCAGCTCTCGACCACCGTGACCAGTCTGGCCCTGAGCTTGGACTGATCGACGCTGTGCTGGTATTGTCCCACGCCGATCGACTTCGGGTCGATCTTCACCAGCTCCGACAGCGGGTCCATCAGCCTGCGGCCGATGCTGACCGCGCCGCGCACGGTCACGTCGTGATCGGGGAACTCTTCGCGGGCTGCGGCCGACGCCGAGTAGACCGACGCGCCGTCCTCGCTCACCATGAACACCCCGACGCCCTCCAGCCCCAGCCCGCGGACCAGCTGTTCGGTCTCGCGCCCTGCCGTGCCGTCGCCTATGGCGAAGGCTTCGGCCTTGTACCGGGCTGCCAGCGACCGCAGCGTTTCGGCGGCTTCGTCGTAACGGTTCTGCGGCGGATGGGGATAGACGGTGGTGTTGTGCAGCAGGTTGCCCTGCGAATCGAGCGCCACGACTTTGCAGCCCGTACGGAATCCGGGGTCGACGGCGATGATGCGCTTCTGTCCGAGCGGCGCCGAGAGCAGCAGCTGCCGCAGGTTTTCGGCGAATACCCGGATCGCTTCGTCGTCGGCCTTCTCCTTGGCCGCCGCCAGCAGTTCGGTCTCGATCGAGGGCCGGATCAAACGTTTGAACGAGTCTGCGACGGCAGCTTCCATCCATTCGCGCGTCGCCGAGCTGTGGCGCACGAACTGGCGGCAAAGCCCTTCCGTAATGCGGTCGGCGTCCATCTCCACCGAGATCTTCAGGATCCCTTCGTCCATGCCGCGGCGCATGGCCAGAAAGCGATGCGACGAAACGGTGCGCAGCGGCGACGCCGCATCGAAGTAGTCCGAATATTTGACCCCTTCCTGCTCCTTGCTTTTCACGAGCCGGGAGTGTACTGCGCCTTCGCGGGCCGCCGTGCGGCGTACGCTGTTGCGGGCGCGCTCGTCCTCCGACACCCGCTCGGCGATGATGTCGCACGCCCCGGCTATCGCCTCCTCCGGAGTCGGCACGTCGGCCGTGACGAAACGCTGCGCCTGCCGTGCGATGTCGTGCGAATTTTGCGCCATGATGCTGTTTGCCAGCGGCTCCAGCCCGCGTTCGCGCGCTACGGTCGCCCGCGTTCGCCGCTTGGGTTTGTAGGGCAGGTAAATATCCTCCAGCTCTACGGCTTCCCAGCACGCTTCGATGCGTTTGCGGAGTTCGTCGGTCAGTTTGCCCTGCTCCCCGATCGTCGTGAGAACGGTCTGTTTGCGGGCTTCGAGTTCGGTGAGTTTCTCCAGCTGCTCCTTGACGGCCCCGACCTGCAGTTCGTCGAGCGAACCGGTCGCCTCCTTGCGGTAGCGGCTGATAAAGGGGATCGTCGCGCCGTCGCGCAGCAGGCGTACCGTGCCCTGCACCTGCCGGAGGGCGATTCCGAGTCTTTGTGCTATGATTTGTTCGGTCATTGTCGGTGTGTGTCGATCGGCAAAGATAGGAAATTGTCGCGATTTCGGAAGCCGGAACCGCCGCCGGATTCGCTTTTTCGCCCGCTCCTATCCCGGAATGCGGATCAGTACCCGAATTTCGCGGCCGCCAGCTGCATGCGGCCGACGATATCGACTCCGAAGGGACAGTTGCTCTGGCAGCGGCCGCAGGCGATGCACTCCGAAGCGTGGTGCGCCAGCAGGTTGTAATGTTCGCGCACGGTTTCGGGCACTTCGTCCTGAGCCAGCGTCAGGTTGTAGTATTTGTTCATGCTTGCGATGTCGATCCCCGCCGTGCAGGGGGCGCAGTGGCCGCAGTACATGCAGTGTCCTTCCCACGAGAACCGGCCGAGTCCGGTCAGCGCCTGCGTGTAGTCGCGCTGGGCGGCTGTCGCCGTACACCATGCGAGCGCCGTCTCGATTTCGGCCCGGCTGCGGCATCCGGCCATCACGGCCGCCACGCCGGGGCGCGTCAGGGCGTATTCGATGCACTGCACCGGTGTCATCGGCTTCCCGAACGGCGAGTTGGTCCCGCTTAGCAGGTCCCCGCCGCCGTACGCCTTCATCACGTCGATCGCCACGCCTTCGCGTTCGCAGAATTCGTAGAGCCGCTGGCGTTCGGGGTCGATGTTGTGCAGCTCCTGCGCATAGCTTTCGTCGGCCCAGAGCGTGTCCACGTCGTCGCTCGGCGGCAGCAGGTCGTAACAGGGGTTGAGCGAGAACATCAGCACGTCGATCAGCCCGGTTTCCGCGGCTTGCTGCGCTACGGCGGGGTTGTGGCTGCTGATGCCGATATGGCGGATGCGCCCCTCCGACCGGAGCCGCAGTGCCAGTTGCAGGATCGGCCCGTCCAATACCTTCCGCAGGTCGGCCTCGGCATCGACGTAGTGGATCATGCCTATATCGACGTAATCCGTCCCCAGCCGCGCGAGCAGGTCGTCGAATGCGGCCTGCGCCTTCTCCGGATCGCGCGTGCGGAGATACTGCCCCTCTTCCCATACCGAGCAGAGGTGCCCCTGTATGACGAACCCTTCGCGCCGCCCGGCCAGTGCCGCGCCGATGCTGCTGCGCAGTTCGGGGTTCGAAGCGTAGAGGTCGAGGAAGTTGATCCCGTTTTCGATTGCGAAGTCGAAGTCGGCCCGCACCTCTTCCTCCGGCCGGTTCATAAATCCCTCGCAGCCCAGCGCCACGGCGCTGACGCGCAGTCCCGTGCGGCCCAGTGTCCTGTACTCCATGCTATTTCAGTTCCACGAGTCGGTACTGCTGCGAACCCAGCCCTATGGCTTCGGCATGTTCGAGCGTGTGAATGCCGTGGCGCGATTCCATGCGCTCGATCAGGTGCGATTTCCCCGGATCGGGCGATGCGTACACCATGTCGACGCACGCCTTGTCCAGCGCCACGGGATCGAGCGAGGCGAGGATGCCGATGTCGCCCATCTTCGGCTCTTCGGGATGCGCGTCGCAGTCGCAGTCCACCGAGAGGTTGTTCATCACGCTGATGTAGAGAATCCTGTCGCCGCAGTGGTCGGCGACCGACTTGGCCGACTCGGCCATCGACTCCAGAAAATCGTCCTGCGCCGGGAGGTCGCTCCACATTTCGGCGGCGTTTTTGGTCTTGCCCGCCGAGTGTATCCACGCTTTCCCGGCCGACGACGCGATGCCGATCGAGATGTTCTTGACTGCACCGCCGAAGCCGCCCATCGCATGCCCCTTGAAGTGCGACAGCACGACCGTGAAATCGTAGCGGGGGTAGTGCGAGCCGACGAAGTTCTCTTTCAGGTGTTTTCCGCCTTTCACCGGCAGGCTCACCTCTCCGTCGGCGTCCATGATGTCCACCGGGGCGATGGCCGTGAAACCGTGGTCGGCGGCGGCCTTCAGGTGATCCTGCGTGCGTGCGCGTCCGCCGCCGTAGGCGGTGTTGCACTCGACGATCGTGCCGCCGACTTGGGTCACGATCTCCTTTATCAGCTCCGGTTTGAGGTAATTGTGCCCGCCCGGTTCGCCCGTCGAGAGCTTGACGGCGACCTTTCCCGTCGCGGGACGTTCCAGCGCTTCGTAGATGCGCACCATGTTCTGCGGCGTAATCTCGCGGATGAAGTATACTTTGGGGGTTTCGGTCTTTTCGCCGCCGCCCTGAGCCGATCCGCATGCCGTGAAAGGCAGGACCGACAGCAGTGTGATCACATACATTCTATTGATCATGTCGATTGGATTTATTTGCGTAACAGATAGTTGATAATCAGGTAACCGCCCGCCGCCTGCGCGAGCATGCCGGGAATCCCGATGCGGAAATCCTGCACGGCGGCCGTCGCCGAACCCGTGAAGGCCCATTCGCCCAGCGCACCCGCCGTCTGGTAGAAGAGCACCACGCCCGCCAGCAGCGGCAGCGTAGCGCGCCCGAACCGCCGTGCGGCGAATCCGGCGGCTGCGGCCAGCAGTACGGACTTGAGCAGAATCGCCGGCAATGCCGCCGCGGCGGGCATTCCGAACAGCGCGGAGTTGACCAGCGGCGACAGCACGGCGGTCAGCAGGCCCACGCGCCAGCCGTATTTGTAGGCTCCGACGAGCGTGAAGAAGTAGATCGGCAACCACCGCAGGCCGCCCTGCGGCACCGAGTGGCAGATTTGGGGCAGGAGGATGTTGCCCGCGACGAAGAGCGCCGCCGCGAGGTAGGTTTTCGCATCGCGGTAATCGAGCGAATAGAGTTTTACAGCCGTTGTTTCCATTTTGTCTTTTGTTTGTTCATATTCAAAAACAGTGCTTTTCGTGCGGTTTTGAAAATCGAGGCTCACGCCCCCGAAGAGCGTCGTCCGGGGCGTCGGGTTCCGGCGTCGATCCCGTCGCTGCGCCAGCGGAAAATCCCTGTGCCGGGCAGTAGCGAACCCTATCTATTCGTTTCGCTCCTGCATTTTGCGGATGAATCCTTCGATCAGCGGCAGACACTCCCCGGCCGTCTGCGCCGAGGCGCAGAGCCGCTCCACGGGGCATATTCCGTCGCCCGCACGGTTGATGATATGGGGCACGGCGACCGTGTAGGCGACAGCTTTGCCCGCGGCGGCGAACAGGTCGAGGGCCGCACGGCTCACCACGTCGGCGAAAAGCTCCTCCACGCCGCCCAGAATCATCAGCGCCGCCGCGCCTTTGCCGACCACCTTGTCGGCCACGAAAGCCCCGTCGAGCAGCTGCGGCTCCTCGCGCAGCAGCCTGTAGAGGTCCTTCACGCCCCGTTCGCGGAAAATCCGCACTTCGTCCCCGTTGCGGACGACGCACGAACACTTCTCGGCGAACAGCAGTCCGACCGTCTGCTCCTTCTGTTCCTTCGTCATAGCGTATGCCGTTTTTTCGGGTCCGCACCGCTTTTTCCGGTCCGCCCGTAATTCCACATTGCAAAGATATCCGATTTCGCGTTATTGCCGGCTACCCCGATTACGGTTCGTCATACCATTTTTACGGAATCGTACGCCGGCGGCCGCAGAAGGGGTGTTTTCTCCGCCCGCTTCTGCCGCCCGTTCCCTCTCCTGCCGTCCCTTTCCGGTTCGGCTTGTGCGTTTGTTGCCGTCTTTGCCGTCTGTTTCTGCTTTTGCTGTTTGTTTCTGTTCCTGTTGTTTGTTTCTGTTTCTGCTGTTCGGTCCCGTTTCCGTGTCTGTTTTTGTCCCCACCATCCGCTTTCGCTTCTGCCGTCCGCTTCCGCTTCTGCCGTCCGGTTTCGCTTTCGCCATCCGGTCCCGTCCCCGCCGTCTTTTCCCGCTTGTGCCGTCCGCTTCTCCGGCCCTTTGCCGGGCGACGAAAAAGCCTGCGGCCATAACAGGACCGCAGGCTTTCCGGAGCAGGCGCTTCTTCCCTTCGGGGAGCGCTATTCGGCTTCGAGCACGAATACGGCGCTGTCGTAAATTTTGTTCAGATTGGGGTTGATGCCCGCATGGTTGAGGTATTCGCCGGTGAAGGTGCCGCCGTCGAACCAGAACCGTTTCTTATCGACGTTCTGCTCCCTGATCTTGTAGCGGGTCTGCGCGTCGAGTCCGTAAAGCCGGTATTTCGGAACCAGCGTGCGGCTCTGGTAGAGGGTGCAGTAGGTGAACAGCACGGCTTTTTTCTTGTCTTTCGACACGTACATCACTCCGTAGTAGCCCGTATCGTCGTAAGGCGTGCCGATGCGGTAGAGGTCGCCCTCCATGACGATGTCGCGGTATCCCTTGTAGCTTTCGATGGCTTTGCGCGCGAAGGCCTTCTCCTCGGCGTTCATCTGCTTGGGCTGCAGTTCCATGCCCAGACGGCCCGCGCAGGCCATGTCGAAGCGGAATTTGATCGGCGTGATGTTGCTGGTCTGGTGGTTGGGCGTGGCCGAGACGTGCGAACCCATGACCGTCGCCGGGTAGAACAGGCTGGTGCCGTACTGGATGCGGGCGCGCGAAAGCGCTTCGGTGTTGTCGCTGGTCCACACCTCGTTGAAGTACTTCATCGCGCCGTACTCCACGCGGCCGCCGCCCGAAGCGCAGGCTTGGATCAGCACGTCGGGATATTTGGCGCGGATGCGCTCCATGATCTTGTAGAATCCCTGCACATAGTCGATCCAGAAGTGCGACTGCCTGTCTTTGGGCAGGAATTCCGATCCGGCGTTCTCCGCATGGCGGTTGGCGTCCCATTTGATGTAGTCGATGTTGGGCGAGAGCTTCATCGTGTTGTCGAATACCGAGAATACGAAGTCCTGCACCTTGGGGTTGGTCAGGTCCAGCAGCCACTGGTTGCGCATCCGGGGCATTTCGCGGTCGCCCGACCTGACGATCCAGTCAGGATGTTTCTCGGCCAGTTCGCTCTTGGGGTTGACCATCTCCGGCTCGATCCAGATGCCGAATTTCAGCCCTTTGCGGTGTGCGTGCGAAGCGATGTAGTCGATGCCTTCGGGGAGTTTTTTTGCGTTGATCTGCCAGTCGCCGAGTCCGGCGTTCGCATCGTTGCGCGGATATTTGTTGCCGAACCATCCGTCGTCCAGCACGAACATTTCCAGTCCCATGTCCGCCGCGTCGTCGATCATGTCCGTCAGGGTCTTGGCGTCGAACGTGAAGTAGGCACCCTCCCAGCTGTTGAGCAGCGTCGGGGCGTACGTATGGCCGTGCCATACGCCGTAGTTGCGCGCCCAGTCGTGCAGGTTGCGGCTCGCGCCGCCCGCGCCCTCGAAGCTGTAGGTGTAGACCATTTCGGGCGTGGTGAACGATTCGCCCTTGGCGAGCGTGTAATCCGAAGCGTAGGGGTTGACTCCCGCGAGGATGTTGAGCACGTTGAATTCATCGACCTCGAAGTTGAGCCGGAAGTTGCCGCTCCATGCCAGCGCGCCGGCGATCACCTCGCCGTAGTTCTCGTCGAAGGCTTCGCTGTCGAGCGTGATCATGAAGGCCGGGTTCTCGGTGTGCGTCGTGCGCACCAGCTTGCGCGACTCGATGCTCTTCGAGCCGTGGGTGAGCAGCGTGTGGTCGGTCTGGCTTTCGCGCGCCCATGAGCCGTAGAGGTGGGTCAGCAGGTAGCTGCGCGCCTTTACGGGCAGCGACGACGAATAGAAGGCGTGCAGCACGGCGTCGCCCTTTTCGCGGTTGCGGATCACGGTGTGGGTCGTGATGACGTTCTCTTTGGCATAGGCCGTATAGACCAGTTCGACGTCCAGCGCCTGATCGGTGTCGGTGAGTTTGACGACCGTTTCGCTGACGTTCTTGTCGGCCAGCGTGCGCGTGGCGTGCGACACGTAACGCAGTTCGGTGTTCATGTCCCCGTCGGCGTGGGTCACGCGCAGCGCGGGTTCGCGGAAGTTGCGGCCGCCCATCGTCGAGTAGGCGAGGTTGTCGGTGCCGTGGTCCGTGCGGCGGTAGCTTTTGATGCCTGCGGCAGGCGATGCGTCGTCGATGCGTCCTCCGAAGTGGTGGAACAGCACTTCGCCGTTCGGAGCGACGCTCATGACCATCGAAAGGTCGTTGGTCCGGATGTTGATGACCTGCGGTTCGGCGGCCTTGGCGCCGGTGCAGACCATGCCCGCGAACAGGGCCGTGAAGAGCGGTTTCAGCAGTTTTTTCATAGGTTTGAGTCGGTTACGTTTAGGATAATGCGTGCACGCACGTACAGCGCATTTTCGTTATGTGGGGATAAAGTTACGAAAAAATTGCGTTGCGGTCAAAAAACCGGCGCATAATCTTTCGTTGTGAAACTTCCGGTTCGACCGGAACTCTTCCGCTGTTTCGTATCGAATTCCAATGGTCCGCCGTGCACGGCGTGCGCGGTTCCTTTCCGCCGGGCAATGAAAAATCCCTGCACGGAGACGTGCAGGGATCGTTTCAGGACGGGACCTCTCCTACTTGGTCAGGTATTTTCCCTGTTTTTTGAGGGCGTTGTAAACCGAACCTGCCCAATAATTGCGCAGGCCGAAGCCGCCGGGCTTGCCGACCATGTCCATCTGGGTGATTATCTCGTGCGTCGCGGGATCGAACAGCACTGCGGTGTAGTAGCCCAGACCGTTGCCCTTGTCGAGCGTCGTGGCAACCAGCACCAGCCCCTTGTTGCCCGAACCGTTGTCGTAGCGGGCGACGATCTGCGGCAGCTGCGTCTGCCAGTCGGTTGCTGCGCTGCGGGGCGTGAACTGCTCCGCGGCCAGTGCGCCGAGCGATTCGTTGGCCTGCTCTACGCCGGTCGAGAGGATGTCGATGCCGGTGAACCCGGCCACGTCGTATTTCTTCGGTTCGCTCAGGAAGAGCCTGTTGATGGCCTCGAACGCCTTGATGAAGGCGCCCGGTTCCTCGTCGGCGCCCTTGACGTCCACGCAGCTGTAATCCACGCCGTAGAAATCGGCTGCGATCTTCTCTTTTCCCTTCTGGGCGTAGCCGCTGACTGCGACGAGGCACAATGCCATGGCCAGTAACTTTTTCATTGTCGGATTTTTTATTTGGTTTGTTCGCGTAAATCTACGAATTTAATTTGTTTCCGGCTCATCTGGGGCATCTGTTTTTTCGCAATGTACTCCACGGGTTCGAAAACCACCTCCGGGGCGACGCGCACTTTCGAGCGGAACGTGTCCTTTATCTCCTTTTCGAAAGCTTCGTCGCGGCGCGCGCTGCCGATGCGCAGCACGATCTGGTCGGTGCCCAGACTGCCTGTGAAGACCTCGATGATGTAGTTGCTCACGCCCGGAATGTTCTCCAGTATGTCGTACAGCGCGGGCGGATAGAGCGTCGTGCCCTTGAACTTGATCATCTGCCCCTTTCGGCCGATGACCGACGAAAGCCGCATCGTGCCGCGTCCGCAGGCGCACCGCTCCGTGTATCCGATGCAGATGTCGCCCGTGCGGAAGCGCAGCAGCGGCATGCCCCGCACGCCGAGCGTCGTAATGACGACCTCTCCCTCCTCGCCTTCGGCGACGGGGTTGTTCTGCTCGTCGAGCAGCTCCACCAGAATCAGGTCGGCCGGCACGTGGCCGCCGCAGTGGTGCCCGCACTCGGTGATCGAGGTCTGCATCTCGGTCGAAGCGTAGGTCGAGAACAGCTCCAGTTCGGGCCACAGCTCGGTAATCTTGGCCCCCAGCGTGTTGTTGCCGAAGGCGGTGTCGCGCAGCGCTTCGCCGATGCAGATTGCGCGGCGCAGCGACGAGCGGCGGTAGTCGATGCCGTGCTCCTCGGCATAGGCGACCAGTTTTGTCAGGAACGACGGCACGACGATGCAGCCCGTGGGGCCGATGCGCCGTATGGTGTCCCACTGCAGTTCGGGAATGCCGTTCCCGACGCGGATCACGCCGCACCGGAGCTTCCGCGCGCCCAGAAAATAGGCCAGCCCCGCCATGAAGCGGCGGTCGATGGTGGTCATCAGCTGCAACACGTCCTCCGGCGTGCATCCCGCCGTGGTGAAGGATTCGGCTTCGTTGTAGGCCAGCCGGTCGAGGTCCTCCTCCGTGAGGGCGAACGTCACCGGGTCGCCGAGCGTTCCCGAAGTGGTCACGTAGTCGATGATGCGGCTGCGGGGTACGCAGATGAAATCCTGCGGGTGGAGCTGCAGGTCGGTCTTGGTGGTCACCGGCAGCCTCCGCAGGTCCTCCTGCGTGCGGATGTCGCCCGGACGCGCGCCGCAGTGGTCGAACATGCGCCGGTAGTAGGGTGAATTTTCGTACAGATAGGCGATCTCTTCGCGCAGGCGTTCCTGCTGGAACGCGGCGATCGCATCCGCCGATGCGAATTGTATTTCCGGATTTCTTATCATGGCTTACATTCCGATTTTAGTCTTTCAACCGCTTCCCGCTCGTCGGCGCGCGGGATTCCGCTCTGCAGCGCCGTGTCGAAGCATTGCGCCGCCCGGAGGTCGTCTCCCTGCGAGCGGTAGTATTCTCCCAGCAGTTTCCATGTGTGGAAATTCTGCGGATTGGTCCGTTCGAAACGGTCGAGCGTCGCGGCGTCGGCGGCGGTCTCTTCCCGCATGGCTTTGCGGATTTCTCCGCCCAGCCGCCTGTATGCCTCCACACGCGGATAGTCGTGCGCGAGGTAGGCCGTGTCGGCGGCTATCTCCTGCGCCGCGTCGCAAAGCTCTGCGGACGGATCGGGATTGCGCATGACGGCTCCTAGATCGTAGCAGATATAGGCGCCGCCCTGCCACGGCGAGGTCGAAACCCACATTTTCAACGCCGAGGGCCGGAATACGACCGAGTGGTGGGCGATCGACTGGTTGACCGAGCAGTCGTTTCCGACGCCGATGTCCGCGCCGCCTTCGCCCCGCTGGTCGCGCAGCATGGCCACGGCCGCCTGAGGTGTGAGCGGCGCGTTTGCCGCCGTCAGCTCCTCCAGCCGTGCGAAGCGGCAGGGGCTGTCCGTCCGGGCGAGGTTTTCGAGGTTGTATTCGTCGCCGGCCAGTTCGGTCGACTGGTAATGGTTCGTGCAGACGAGGTATTCGCCGCCGCTTTCGTACAGGGCGGTCTTGCGGGGCGTCTTCTCGATGATTGCGGCCCTTCCGTCGCGCGCCGATGCGACGAGCAGCGATTCGCTGACGAAGGTGTCGCGGCGGCGGGCGATTTCGAGGGCTTCGCCGATCGTGGCCGCATGCTGCAGGATTTCGCGCGCGAGGATCGAAATCGGGGTCGCCGCCGAGAGCGGAACGGGACCTTTGGCGGCGTTGATCGTCACGGTCAGCCCCTTGTCGTTCATGCCCGACAGTACGCCGATCATCCCGGCCCAGCCGATGCTGACGAAAGGGTGCCCGGCCTGCGGACGGCAGAAGGTGACGATTTTGTGGCGGGCGAAGTCGTCGCCCATGTAGAAGTCGAAATTGCGGCCGACCACCAGCTCCCCGTCGGCGCTCATGCCGCCCCATGCCGCGAACGAACTGCACCCGACGAGCATGTACTGGCTCATGGCGTGCCCGATGTCGTGCGCCGCATGGTAGTTGAGCTGACGCTCGTAAGGGGTGCCTATGGCGTCGAAGTCGTGCGAGCAGTAGAGCGACCGGGCGTATATCTCGCGCCGGTACTCTTCGGGGACGTGCCGTCCCAGATTGCGGTTGAAGATCACGATCAGGCCCCGCAGGAACTTCAGGTAGCCGTCCGAAGGGATGAATTGGCGGATCTGGTCCACGAAAACCTGCTCCTGATAGCGCATCAGCCCGGCCGTGAGCGCTCCAGCCGCCGCTCCCGACTCTTCGGGCGACCCGGCCGTGTAAAGCTCCCAGAGACCGTATCTGTTATGGCGCAGGAAACTTCCGCGGCACGAGGTGTAGCCGCCGTGGTCCGCGACGCGGTAGGCCGCCGTGTCTACGGTCATCGCGGGCGGTTCCATGTCGGCCGTGAGGTAGAGTCCCCAGAGGAACGCCGCCGCCAGCAGCGGAAGCGCAAGGAGCGTGATGAGCGTGTATTTGAGAAATCGTTTCATGCGTCGCCTATTTTTTTAGCCAGATATTCCGTGCCCAGCAGCTCGGCGCAGGTCGCCGCCGCCGAGAGCGTCACCCCGATCGCGCCGTGAACCGTCAGGTTCTGCCCCGTGAGCAGCAGGTTCTCGAATTTCGTCCGTACGGGAATGCAGGTCGCCATGACGTTGCGGCAGTCTTTCTGCAGGCCGTAGGCAGCCCCGTGGGGGATTCCGGTGTAATGCCGGTAGGTGAGGGGCGTGGCCGCGTACGTCTGTTCGACCGCCGCCCGCAGGCCGGGCAGCCGCTCGCAGACGAAGTCCGTCAGATGCTGTGCGACGGCCGTTTTCAGGGCCGTATACGCTTCGGGACGGCGGCCCGGCGCCGATCCGCTCCATGCCGACCAGATGTCGGTGGCGATCGGGGCCATCAGCGTCACCACCTCGCTCCATGCCGGATCGGCGCACGGCGGCTGCGCGCTGAACAATACCATTTTCGGACGCATGGCCTCCGTGTCGAAGAGCGTATCCCAGACGTCTCCGCCCTCGGCGTAATAATAGAGGTTGCGGTTGATATAGGGAAAACTTTGCGGCCTGAGCAGCAGATACACCGAGAAAAGGCCGTACGTGCCCGGCATGCCGGCCATCCGGTCGCGGAACGCGCGGCGGAGCACTGGCGTCGGCCCGATCAGGCCGAACGTCGCCGCGGGATGGATGGCCGAAATGACGCTCTTCGCCCGCAGTATCCTGCCGTCGGCGAGTTCCACGCCCGTGATGCGCCTGCCTTCGGTGTGGAGCGCGCTTGCCCGGCATCCGGTGAGGATCGTGCCGCCATGCTCGCGGATTTTGGCCGCCAGTGCGTCGGCGATATGCTGCGTCCCGCCGGCGAAGCGGCAGGCGCCTTCGATGTTCGAATGGTTTATCATGGCGTGGTGGTAGAGCGGCGAACGCTCCCGCACGCCGCCGTAGAGGGGGTTGGTCCCGGCCAGAACGCTGCGCAGCAGCGGGTCGGCGACGCATTCGCCGATGAACTCCGCCGCCGATGCACCGAGGTATTTCACTCCGCCGGACGACAGCCGTCCCGAACGGTGCGTTTCGACGCCTATGCTGTCTCCTATCTCCCTGATTTTGTCGCAGTAGCGGGCGATTCCCGCCGCTTCGCGCGGGAAGCGGAAGGTCAGGTGCCGCCGGAACTCGTCGTAGCCGTGCATGTAGGCGAACTCTCCGGCTCCGCCCGGCGATACGATGTCGAACGCTTCGTCGAGCGGCCGTATTTCGAGCGAATCCCCGATGCCGAAATAGTCGAAATAGCGGCGCATGATGCCGCCCTGCTGCATGCTGCCCACGTAGTGCATCCCCGTGTCGATGGAATGGCCGCGGCGGCGGAACGACTGCAGGCAGCCGCCGGGGACCGCCGCCTGTTCGACTATGCAGACGCCCATCCCTTCGCGGCTCAGCATGACGCCGCATTCCAGTCCGCCCAGCCCGCTGCCGATGACGATTATGTCGAACTCCTCCTGCATCTTATTCCGGTCGGGTCAGTATGTAAACCGTATTCGACGTGTGCGCGTCCGTGTGCGCCGCGTGGATCTCCAGCCCCAGCCTGCGGGCCGTCTGCTGCAGTTCCGGTGTCGAGGTGAAGTGCAGCTCGCCGTCTGTCTTGTTGAATCCGACGATCTTCGTGGACCACACTTCGGTCATGGCCGTCGTCTTGTGCCGTTCGGCCTTCCCGGCGTCGCCGTCGCGGATGATGATCCGCCCGCCCGCCTTGAGCCGCGCCGCACAGCGTTCGATCAGTCCGCGCTGCTCTTCGGGCTGCATGTAGTGCAGTACGTCGAGCAGCAGGAACGCATCGGCTTCGGGCAGCTCCGCCGTGCGCAGGTCGGCGTGGACGAACTCCGTTTCGGGCCGCCGCAGGAAGCTGTGCCGCGCCGTTTCGATCTTCTCCGCGTCGTAATCCACGCCCACGATGCGGCGGCGGTCCGAGAGCATGGCGAGCATGTAGCTCAGCGGTCCGTATCCGCAGCCGAGGTCCACGACGGTCCCTTCGCGCGGCACGATGCGGTCGAAGAGCGTGTAGCACTTCTCCAGCCGTATCTTGACCCGCATGTACCACTCCAGCACGGGGCCTTTGTAGGTGTAGCTTTTGATGAGCATGTCGCGGAAATAGGGGTTGCAGGGCCGGTTGTAGGTCTCGTAGAGTTTGCGGTACTCGCGGCGCATCTGGCGGCATGCGGACTTGGCCTGCGCGGAGTAGTCCGCGGGGTCGCCGCAGGCCGTGCGCGGCAGTATGCGGCTCACGACCAGTCCGTGCTTGATGTAGATGGGCTGGCGTTTGGACGAGATCATGCCGTTGCCGTAGAGGCATATCGGCAGGATGTCCAGTCCTAACTCCGCCGCGAGGTAGAAGGCGCCCTTGTGGAAACGCTTGATCCTGCCGTCGGCCGAGCGCGTGCCTTCGGGGAAGACGATGACGCTGTAACCCTCTGCGACCTTCTGCGCGAGCGCGGGAGCGAGGCGTTCGTACCCGTCTGCGGCGTGGTAGAAGCCCAGATAGCGGACGATGCGCCCGAAGACCGGCGAACGCCACACCCAGCCGTTGGTCACCATCACCGCCTTGGGGCAGATGCTCAGCAGTACGAGGATGTCGATGAACGACTGGTGGTTGGCGATCACCACCGCCGGTTCGGCGAACGTTTCGCCCGTGTCGTTCAGGCGTATGGTTTTGGTGGTGACCATCGCCCGCAGGAATCCCCGCGTCATATGGTGGATCGACCACTGCACGATGCGCTGCTTGCGGCGTCGCGCCATCGGCAACGGCCAGAGCGTGAAGATCAGCGCCTGCAGCAGCTGGCATCCCGTCACGAACAGCCCGAATGCGTAGAGGGTGTTGATGAGGCTGCCCAGCGTGTAGGGTGCGCCGCCTTTTTCGGTCTGCGACGAGACGAGCATCCGGAACAGCACGGGCTGTACGGTGTAGGATACCAGCACCACGGCGACGATGCCGAAGAGCGAGATCAACGCCAGCGAATGGAGCGCCGGATGCCGCGCGAAGATCAGCGCTCCGAGTCCCACGACGACCGTGAAGGCCGAGAAGAAGATGGCCGTCTTGTGCGTGTCGAGCATCCTGCGCCCGGTTTTGTATTCGCTCAGCAGTCCGTCCATGATGAAGATGCTGAAGTCGTCGCCGATGCCGAATATGAAGGTCGAGAGGATGATCGTCACGATGTTGAACTCGATGCCCAGCATGGCCATCAGTCCGAGGATGATGACCCACCCGACGGCCATCGGCAGCAGCGACATGAGCGTCAGTTCGATCCGGCCGTAGCAGAGGAACAGCGCCGCGGTGACCAGTATCGACGAGATCGAGAGTATCAGGTAGAAGTTGCGGTTCACGCTCCGCGCCATTTTCCCGGCGTAGAACGCCCGGTCGGCGGCTACGATGTCGTCCGTCGCCGAGAATGCCGCGTATACCTCGTGCTTGCAGCTGTCGGCCAGCGTCACGTGGCTCAGGAAGATGGGGGACTTCTCCTGCCCGTCGATCCACTCGCGGAATACCTCGCGCGCCGCTGCGGATGCGTAGTCGAGCGGGGCGTACTCCTTTTCGGCCAGCTTCAGCGCGCCGTCGAACGCGCCGTCGGCGAAGCCGTAGCGTTTTTCCGCCTCCCGAATCCCCGCGCGCACCGCTTCCCGCCGCTGCGGAGTCCAGAACCGGCGCCACCGCTCCAGCCGCCGCTGCTGTTCGGCGCTGTCCACCACGAACGATGCGATGCCGGCGTGGGAGTCGATTTTCCCGGCCTGTTTGAGCGAGTCGAGCCGCCGGCCCATGCGCAGGTAGCTCGCGACGGCTTCGCCCGGCGTGTCGGCCGTGGTGATGAAGAGCACCTTCGACCGTTCGCCGTCTTCGTCGGTCAGCCTGCTCAGCCGCTGCTGCGCGGCGGCCAGCCGGGGCGGGTCGTAGTTCAGGTGCATCATGTCGCTGTCGAAGCCGATGCGGTTGAAGAAGAAGAGACATATGAACGTGAGCAGCAGGATCGCCGCCACCAGCGGGCGGTTCCGGTCGGGACGCATTCCCGTGAGCCGCTCCACCCGTTCCAGCACGGCGGCCCCCCCCCCGCGTTTCTCCTTACGGATCAGGTGGGGAAGCAGCACCAGACTGAAAAGCGTCGTTCCGACCAGCGTCAGCGATGCGAACAGCCCGAAGTCGCGCAGCAGCTGCGAATCGGTGAAGAGCAGTCCCGCGAAGGCGCCGATGGTCGTTATGCTGCCGATGGTCAGCGGATAGGCCAGATCGCGGATGATCTGCCGCGGATCGTGGCAGTGGTTCGCATGGCAGAGTATGTGGATCGAATAGCTCAGCGCGATGCCCATTACGACGGTCCCCGCACCTACGGCGATCGACGAAATCGTATGGCACGTCAGCGACATGAGCGCCAGCGCGAACAGCGCGCCGAGGGCCACGGGAATCAGGGCCAGCAGGACCGCGAACTTGTTGCGGAACGAGAGGGTGATGAACGCCACGATGATCAGGATGGCGATGTTGAGCGTCAGCATCATGTCGCGCTTGATCTGGCGGGCGTTGTAGGCCGCCACGGCGGGTCCGCCGTAATAGTCCGCCGTGATTCCTGCGGCGGCGTATTCGGCGTTCAGCCCCTCCAGCGCCGACTCGATCCGCTCGATCAGCCGGTCGCCGACGCCCGTGTCGCCGCTCTGGTAGTGCGGTGATATGAAGACCAGCAGCGTGGTCATGTCCTTCGAGAAGAGGTAGTCGTCGCAGAGCGTGTAGTTGCCTCCGATGTTCAGCTCCTGCAGCTTGCCCAGCGCGCCGAACGACAGCCCCAGCGGATCGTCGTAGATATATTCGTCGATAAATCCCCCGACGGGCGACAGCAGGCGGCGGTAGTTGCCCTCCATCGCCTGCGCGATGCCCCGCGGGGTGACGAGCGTGTCCATGCGGGCGTAATCCGCTTCCGAAAGCAGCAGCGGCAGGTTGCCCTGCAGGAACGACCGCATGCCGTCCGCCAGTTCGCTGCCGAAGGTCGCTTCGACTTCGGCATAACGCCTGAAGAGCGTGTCGGCGTTGAGCCGCGCCGCCAGCGAATCGGCGCAGGCCATCATCTCGTCGGTCTTGTCGGCCGCATCCTCGCCGGCATTTATCATCACGGCGATCTTGTCCTTGATCTTCAGGTTCGAGAACGCCGCGGCCGCCTTCCGCTCCCCGTCGGGGAAGAATCCGGTGATGTTCTCGCTGAACCGCAGCCGCAGGGCGGCTGAGGCCATCGCCACGACCAGCACTCCCAGCAGCGCATAGAGCAGCGCACGGCGGGATTCGAAGAAGTCGTACAGGGCGATGAAGAACTTATTCATGGCGGGGCGTGCGTTTACAGAAGACGAGCAGGGCGTAGCTGACCGCCGCGGCGGCGACCGCGCATACGGCGGCCATGACGAAACTGCCCACGACGTACTGGAACATGTCGGCGGCGGCCCTTTCGAGCGTGATGTCCGACAGCGACAGCGGCATTCCGCGCCGCAGTACCTGCGCGCCGGTCCAGTAGCTGCCGTAGAGGATGAAGGGGATCATCGGCGGGATGCTGATGTTCGAGCTGAGTATCGCCACGGCCTTGTTGAGCCGTGTGAAGTGGGCCGTAACCCCCGCCGCGATCATCTGGTAGCCCCACAGCGGGGCGATGCCGAAGAAGATCCCCAGCCCGATCGAGGCGGCCAGCTGCGGATTCGAATCCCGCGAACGGGTGATGTTGTCCGCCACGAAACGCCGGATATTCTCTTTGGTGAGCGAGCGCAGGAACCGCCACGGATAGTAGAACAGCAGGGCGCCCAGCACGAGGAACGTGTTGAGGATGCTGATGCGCGTGAAATCCTTGCCCGGCCGGAAGTGCGTCACGCGTTCGTCCTTTTCGGGGTAGAAGACGTTGACGGGGATGTTGCGCACGGCGATTCCCCGCCATGCGGCCCGCACCAGCACCTCGACTTCGAATTCGTAGCGGCGCGTCAGGAACCGCATGCCCTTCATCCGCCGTACGGGATAGAGCCGGAATCCCGACTGCGTGTCGTCGAGCCGCATGCCGGTCTCGACGCGGAACCAGAAGTTCGAGAATTTGTTGGCGAAGGTGTTCTTGCCCGGCATGTTGTCCGAGCGGAGGTTCCGGGCGCCTACCAGCAGCGCGTCGGGCGTCTTTTCGATCTCTTCGACGAACTTCGGGATGTCCGACGCGAAGTGCTGTCCGTCCGAGTCGATCGTTATCATGTAGCGGTAGCCGTGTTCTTCGGCATAGCGCAGTGCCCGGCGTATGGCGTATCCCTTGCCGCGGTTCGGGGCGTAGGAGATGGTCCCGACGCCCTCGGCGGCCAGTATCTGCGCCGTCGAATCGGTCGAGCCGTCGTTTACGACCAGCACGTGCGCGCAGTAGCGGCGCACGTCGGCGATCACGCGGGCGACGGTTTTTTCGTTGTTGTAGGTCGGGATCACCGCCAGTATGTCGTTCCGGTCGTTCGTCATGGTTCGGGGGTGGCGGTCGCCTTGAGTTTGAGGACCGTTTTTTCGTTGTTCGTGACGACGCAGGTCACTTTTTTCGCCGCCGTGCCGTCGTCTGCGAGGCGGATGTCTATGTCGAGCAGAGTGTCCGCCTGCGGAACGATCATGCCGAGGAACTTGCATTCGCGGATTGCCGTGAAGCGGTGCCTGCGTCCCGTGCCGCGCTCCAGACACTCCCGGACGATCTGCAGCGTGCAGACGCCCGGCAGCACGGGGTTGCCGGGGAAGTGCCCTGCGTAGACCGGATGCGCCGCATCGAGCCGGACCCGGAACGCGAGCCGGTCCTCTGCCGAGAGGTAGTTGTCTATGTCGCTGAAGAGTTTCTGCATCTGAGTCGGGATCGGAGGTCAGGGGTTGAATTTCGCGGGATCGACCGCGAGGTTGAATCGTTTGTCGCGGAACTCGTAGACCGAATGTCCGCCTTCGGTTTCGTTCAGCTCCATCCGGTCGAGCGTCATGTTCTCCAAGTCGAAGCGGAGCGTGATCGAGTCGATGTATTTGCGGGCGCGGCGCGACAGGGGTACCATCCGTACGGTCCCCGCGCCCTCCGTTTCGTCGTAGCCGATCTGCCACCCCTCGCCGAATTGCGAGAGGTCGCCCGTCATGCTGGCGCGGATCATCAGCGCGACCTGCTGCAGCATGGGATTGGCCGAGGTGGCCGTTTCGGTCACCTGCCCGGCGGTTCTGAGGATGATGCGGTCGTCGCGGATGATGACTTTGTCGCCCGCAGGCACGGTGTATTCGAGCGCCATGGCTTTGGCGTTGTCGTAGTAGAAACGGCCTTTTAGCTCGATTTCGCCCTTCATCCGGCGCACCTGCCGGTGTTGCGTGAAGTCGCACTGAATGGTCTTGTTCTCGCGGCTGGCTTGGGCGAGCCGCTCCCGGAACGAGTCGGGCAGCTGTCCTTGGGCCGTCAGCGCCGACAGCAGCGCAAAGGGAATTAGCAGGGAGGTTATTTTCATGGTTTTTCGATTTTAAACAGTTCGCATACGGTCGCCGTGCCGTAGCTGCGCCGCTTCAGGTCGTCGAGAACCAGCCGTAGCAGCCGATCCGCGCCGGGACGGTCGTCGTGTAGCAGGATCACCTTGCCGTCGCCCAGCCGGCGGGCTATGCGCTCCGCCACGGCTTCGCGGCTGCGGCGCAGAAGCGTGTCGAACGAGCGGACGCTCCACCCGATGCAGCGGCTCTGCGTCCGCTTCACGGCCCGTGCCACCATCGGGTTGGTGACCCCGAACGGCGGCCGGAAAAGGTGCGTCTCCACGCCGGCGATCTGCCGGAGCGACTCCCTGCACCGCAGGATGTCGGCCGTCATCGCCCGGCTGCTCCGCATCGGGAACCCGGCTGCGTGCTCCCAAGTGTGTATGCCTGTATCGTGCCCTTCGGCGGCGATGCGGCGCACCAGTTCCGGATGCCGCTCGGCCTTTGCGCCGACGAGGAAGAACGTCGCCCTTACGCCCCTCTCCCGGAGCAGGTCCAGCACGCGGGGCGTCATCTCCGGGTCCGGTCCGTCGTCGAACGTCAGCGCGACGACCCGTCCCGCGGCCCGGTTGCGGCACAGCGTGCGGACGTACGCCCCCAGCCGTATCTGGTAGGAGCAGTAGAACAGGACGAATCCCGCGGCGATTATGACGGCGGCTACATACATGTCAGTTCCATGGCCGATTCGGTGCGGCCCGAAAAGTCGTTGTAAAGCGTGATCTTATGCCCGGCATTCTCCGCGACCGCCTGCCGGAATACCTCGGCGATCGCTGTAAAGTGTGGCTTGACGCCGGTTTGCGAAGCCCGTATCGCCCGGCCTTCTGACGCTTCCGCGCCGGATTCCCCGACGCAGGCGTTTTCGTTTCCGTATGCCTTTCCGCAGGGGTTTCCCGTATGGTTCTTTTCCCCGCCTCTCTCTCTTTCGTATCTCTTTTCGCAGGTCGCTCTTGCGTATGCTTTTCCGCCGGCTTCGCCTTCGTGTGCTTCCCCGCCGGGTTCTCTTTCGTGTGCCTTTCCGCCGGTTTCTTCGGCGCGGGACTTCTCTTCTCCGCCCGTCTCTCCGTTTGTTTCTCCGCCCGCCGGATATCCGCCGTCCGCCGCCGGAGTCCCGGCCGGGATGCGGATTCCCGTGATTTCGGCGACCGAACAGTCGAACCGCTCGGCCGTCAGCACGAAGAATACCGACGATTCGCCCCACGTCCCCTTCCGCGCGACGCGGAGCCGCTGCAGAACCTTCTCGACCGAGGGCGTCGTCTCGTCGAATGCGCCGACCAGCACGGCCTGCGACCAGCCAGCGCCGATGCGCAGTGCGGCGTCCGTAAGCGCGTTCTCGAAACTCGTCCAGCGGTGGGCGTAGGTGGTGTTGTAACAGTGCAGTCCGCGCAGCAGGGCTATCTGCGCGCCGACGGTGTTGAAGGTCGATTGGATGAACGGCGTGGGGTTGAGCATCGTCTCATCGCCTGCGATCAGCCCGTCGAGGAATTTCTCGCTGTCGGCGATGCACCCCAGTCCCGTCGCGGTGATTATCGCGTCGATCGGCGCCCGTGCGCCGAATTCCAGCAGCGATTCGATGCCGGCGGCCACGCCCGACTTCACGACACGGCTCATCCGCCGCCGCAGGTTCATTTCGGGAATCAGGACCTTGATGTCGCTGCGCAGCTCCGCGCCCGATGTTATGCAATTGACGTATGCCTTCATTTTGCGAATATCAGTGAGGAACAGTTTCCGCCGAACCCGAACGAATTGGACAGCACCGAATTTACGGCTGCGGATTCCGTCTCCGCGACGGGCCGCAGCCCCAGCTCCGGAATCGGCTCCGCGAATCCGGGATTGCCGTAGCGCAGTCCGTGCCCGATGGCCAGCGCCGACAGCACGGCTTCGATGCCGCCGGCCGCGGCCAGCGCGTGCCCGGTGAAGCCCTTCGTCGAACTGAAGGGCGGCACCTCCCCGCCGAACAGCCGCCGCAGGGCGATGCCTTCGGTCAGGTCGTTGTTCGGCGTCGCCGTGCCGTGTGCGTTGATGTAGTCCACGCGCTCCAGCCCGCTCCGGGCCAGCGCTTCGGCCATGGCGCGGTACGCCCCCTCGCCCGTCTCGGACGAAGCGGTCTGGTGGTGGGCGTCGTTGGCGTTGGCGTACCCCGCAAGGCGGCAGTAGGAGCGCATGTCCGGTTCTTCGCGCGCAAGGACGACATATCCGGCCCCTTCACCCAGATTCAGCCCTGCGCGCGTGGCGTCGAACGGGCGGCACCGCTCCCGGTCGAGAATCGAGAGCGTGTTGAATCCGTTGAGCGTGAAGCGGCACAGTGCGTCGGTGCCTCCGGCCACGACATAATCGGCCATGTCGTTTTCGAGCAGCAAGGCTCCGGTGATGACGGCGTTCGCGGCCGACGAGCAGGCCGTGCTGACGGTCGCCGTGTAACCCGTGATGCCGCAGTACTCCGCGATCCGGCGGGTGCTGTCGGCGCAGTCGTGCCCCGCCACTGAGCGCAGGCGGCCTCTGCCGTTGTCCGACCTGAAGTCGCGGTAGAAGTTCTCCGTGAGGTCCATGCCGCCGACCGAGGTCCCCGAAACGAGTGCCACGCGCGCCGCGGCGGGAATCGCCGCATCGGCCACGGCCTGCGCCGCGGCGATCATCCCCAGCAGGGCCGTGCGCGAAGGGGTCTCGCGCGCCGGGATGCCGAGCAGTTCGCCGAGCGCCCGGTTGTCGCGCCGGACCTCTCCGACGGGCACGTCGACGGCCGAACGGAAAAGCGTCAGCTTCCCGATCCCGCTGCGTCCGGCCCGCAGGGCCGCCAGCGTCTCCCCGGCCCCGTTGCCGAGTGCCGAGATGATCCCTATGCCCCGGACGGCTATGTTCATTTGCGGTTTTTACGGATATAGTCGGCCAGCGTGGCGACCGAGTGGAATATCGGTTTGGCTTCGGCCGGGTTGGCCAGCCGGATGCCGTAGTGTTTTTCGAGCAGGAGCGTGATTTCGAGGGCGTCGATCGAATCCAGTCCGAGTCCTTCGCCGAACAGCGGCGCGTCGGTGGCGATCTCTTCGGCGGTGATCTCCTCCAGATTCAGTGCTTCGATAATCTGCTGTTTGAGTTGCAGTTCCAGATTTTCCATCGTATCTATTCGAGTTTTTCGGTTAATGTCAGTTCACAGTCGTACTCCCCGCCGCAGAGTTCGCACCAGCCCCATACGACGGCGTCCATGCGTCCTTGGGCGATCAGTCCTTCGGCGTATTTCCGGATAAAGTTACAGCTTTTGTCGGGGAACGCAAAAAAAGTGCTCTCGCCTTTCAGCCCGTGCTTGATCGCGATCTGCCCCAGCATGATGTTCGGGAGCGTGTAGACGAACACCGCCGGAGAAGCCCCGCCCCCGTCGTCGGCGTCGATGACGGCCTGATGGCGCATGTCGCTGTCGAGCGATGCGCTGCGGTTGGCCAGCACCACGCCGATCCGCTCGGCCGGGCAGTCGGGCCGTCGCCCGGCCAGCAGTTCGCACGATGCGACGTAGGCCAGCTTGCAGAGGTCGTCCATCTTCGAAAACTTCATGTTCGGGTCTGCCAGCGCGCGGTATCTCTCGCGGATGAAGACGCCGAACGGCACCTCCGGATGCCGCGTTATGGCTACGTGCGCCGTGTCGCGGGCGGTGCGTATCTCTTCGGTCTCGTCGCCGCCTGCCTGTCCGGCGTTTGTTATGACGTTGTTGCCGTTCGCTGCGGCGCACTCTTTCTGTCCGACGTTCGCTGCGGCGTTACTCTCGTCCGCTCCGGTGAATCCGGGTTGTTCGCCGGCTGTTTCCTGCCTGCGTTTGTTCTGTATGTCGTCCCGGTCGGTTTCGGCGCCGTTTGTCCCGTCCTGACGGGCGGGATTTTCTCCGTCGCAGTATCGTCCGCCGAAAACGTCGCTTCGCTCCGCGGCGGCATTCTCGTCCGTGCTGCCCGTCTCGTCCGTGCCGTATGCGTTCCGGCCCGTCCCGCGCCGGAATACCGCCGCGGCGTTGCAGCCGCCGAATCCCGACGCCGTTTTCAGCGCGGCGTCCGTCCGGGTCGTGCGGTGTTCCGCGCTTATGTTCAGCGGATAGGGCACCCCGCACTCCGCATAGCCTTTGACGCCGAAGACGCTCCCTTCGGCCAGTCCGTGCACCGTGACGATGCTTTCGATGACGCCCGAAGCGCCGAGCGTATGCCCGAAATAGGGCTTGAGCGAGTTGCAGGGCGTGCCGCACAGTCCCGTGAGATGCAGCGCCCGGCTCTCCATCTCGTCGTTGTAGAGCGTCGCCGTGCCGTGGGGATTGACCATGCCGATCGCTGCGGCGCCGAGCGACGCTTCGCGGAGCGCTGCGCCGATTGCGAACGCGAGTCCGTCGCCCGTGCGCGACGGAGCCGATATGTGGTTCGCGTCGTTGGAGATGCCGCCGCCCGCCACGGTGACGCCCGTCGCCGAAAGCTCTCGGTCGGCCGTGAGCAGCACCGCGCCGCCGGCTTCGCCCAGCGTCAGCCCGTCGCGCGCCGCGTCGTAGGGGCGGCAGAGCGCGGGACTTACCGATTTGAAGGCGTTGAATCCGCTGACGATGAAATCGCACAGCAGGTCGAATCCCGCGACGAAGACATGGTCGTACTCGCCGCTGCGGATCAGCCGCGACGCGACGACGATGGCCGACACGCCCGAAATGCAGGCGTTCGAGATCACCAGCGGCCGGTTCGCCGCCCCGAAATGCCTTCCGACGACCTCCGCCGTGTCGTTCAGGTCGCATTTCGCCGGATCGCCGTTCAGCAGGCCGATGTTGCCTTTGGTCGTGGAGAGCAGGACGAGCGTCCGTTCGTTCGCGGGCGACACGCCCGATCGGGCGATCACCTCGCCGAGCGTCAGCAGCGCCAGTCGTTCCGCGGGCGTGTATTCCGCCACTGCCCGCTCCGCCGTCAGCTGCGCAAACCGTTCCGGGTCGATCCGGCAGACGGGCGTGCCGTCGTGCCATGCCGAGAGATTCGTCCTCCCGGCGCGCACGGCCTCCATATTCTCCCGCGTGCCGAATCCGAGCGCTGACAGGATGCTGTCGGGTCCCCACCAGACCGCTACTTCACGTCCCATCTCTCCTTCCATTTGCGGTAGAACTCCGGCGCGAGCAGCTGCAGCTCGCCGCGGGCGTCGAGAAACACCTGCGTCGAGCTTCCCTCGGCGACGATTTCGCCGTCGGTGCCGCTGCGGATCGTGTATTCGAAACAGATTTTCGCCGCTTCGGTGGCGATATAGCGGGTCTCGACCACGGCCGTGTCGTTTACGCGCAGCGGCTTTTTGTATTGCAGCTGCAGTTCGACGATCGGCGCGGTGTATCCGCTGGCATGGATGTCCATGTAGCCCAGCCCCGCGAATTCGCGCCCGAAGGCCTCGCGTCCGTCCTCGAAATAGCGCACGTATTCGCCGTGCCACACGATCTGCATCGAGTCCACCTCGCTGAACCTTACGCGCAGCGACGTCTTGCCGACCAGACTCGCCTCGGCTGTTTTTCTGCGTACCATCACTCTTCCATGTATATTTTCATCCGGCACTCGGCGACGGGCTTTCCGCCGCATTCGGTCCGTGCCGAAAGCAGGGTTACGTTCATTACCGCCTGTTCGACGGCGATCGTCGTGACGAGCCGGCTGCCGACCGGGGGCAGTGCGTGGACTTTCAGGTCGTTCACGGCCCCGATATATCCCAGCCGCACCTTTTCGCCGCGGCTGCGGTCCATGTAGCCTGCGCGCAGGGCGGCCGACTGGGCGATATGCTCGATCAGGCCGCACTCGCTGAGCGCGCCCTCTTCGACGAAGATGTTGTCTTCGCATACGGTCAGCCCGCTGCGGGCGCATCCGTCTTCGCCGATGCCGTAGAAGGCATCCGCCATGACGATCGGCGGCCGCTGCGGAATGTATTCCACTATTTCGTCCGCCGCAATCAGGGCTTTCTCAGGTACTCCCATAAAGGTCCTTTTTTATTTCGTTTCAGCCGCAGCGTATCGACCAGCGCGCTCTGCGGATCGTCGGGGAAAACCCACGCCTTGCCCGTCGCGGCGGCCGCGCTGCGGGCCTCTTCCAAGTCGAAGTCCGGGGCGATGTAATAGGCCGGCGCCAGCAGGTCGTCGTCCGGGCCGATGACGCCTTCGCGTGCGGCCAGCTCCGCCAGCCGGGTGTGCGGATAGATGCGCATGCCCGCATAGGGGAACATGACGGTGTATTCCAGCCGGCGCGAATTTTCGATCGTTTCGCGCACATGCTCCCGCGTGTCGCCGTACCCGCCCAGAATCAGGAAGTGGGCGTAGTAGACGCCGTTGTCCAGCGCCAGCCGGCTGGCCCGTACGACGTCGCCGAAGGTGAAGCGTTTGCCGTAGGCTTCCAGCGTCCGGTCGCAGAACGACTCGGTGCCGAATTCGATGTGGGTCAGGCCCGAAGCCCTGAACAGCCGCATCTGCTCGGCGTCGATGCCCCGCGGCGAGAAGTAGGCGCCCCACGCGACGTTCGTTCCGCGCCGGATGAGCGTTTCGGCCAGCCGGACGTTGTATTCGGGGCGGATGTTGAACACCGAGTCGGTGAAGAACAGGTAATTTATGCCGTAATCGCGTTTGGCGCGGAGGATGTTTTCGGCGATGATTTCGGGGTCCATCGTGCGCACGCACCGCCCGTCGATATGAGGATACGAACAGTAGATGCACTCGTAGGGGCACCCCCGCTTGGTCTGGATGTTGAGCATGCCGCTCCGCTTCCAGTAATACCCGGTCAGCTCCGGCTCGAACTCCACTTCGATCGCCGGCAGGTAACTGCGCCGCCCGTTTCCCGTGCGTTCGTTTCCGGTGGGGCTGTTGGTGCGTTTGTTTCCCGTGGGTTTGTTTCCCGTGGGTCTGTTTCCCGTGGGTGTGTTTTCCGTGCGTTCGTTTTCCGAGAGACGGTTTTCCGCAGGGCCGTTTCCCATAGGGCCGTTTCCCGTGCGGCCGTCGCGGGTGTAGACTGCCGGAATGTCTGCCCCGGTTTCGCCCCGCTCCAAGGCTCCGATCAGCTCCGCCAGCGGCCCTTCGCCCTCGCCGTGAATGCCGTAATCGGCCCCCAGCTCCCGCATGAACGCCTGCGGATAGATCGAGAATCCCGCCCCGCCGATAATCAGGGGTGCGTCGCTGGCTGCGCGTATGACGTCGATCAGCGCCTTGTACTCCGGCAGAAACCCCCGCCGGTCGAGCGAATTGGCGCCGTCCACGTTGCGCAGCGACACCCCGATGTAGCGGGGCGCGAGCGTGCGGATGCGTTCGGCCAGCTCTTCGTCCGTGAGCAGGTTGCAGTCGGCCGTATCGACACGTATCCCGCTTATCGTGCGCTCAAGGTAGGTTTTCAGGTAGGAAATTCCGAGCGGATAAACGGGGTAGGGCGACGTGTGGCGGTTTGCCGAAATGAGTAATATGCTACATGCGCTCACGACCAGAACCGATAGAAATTGAACCATTGCTGCGGATAGCGCCTCACCACGGCTTCGAGCGAGCGGACGTAGCTTTCGAGCATGGCGTTCGGGGTTTTGCCGTCCGGCGTCTCCGGAATGTCGAAGATGAAGCGGTAACGCCTGCCGCGTTCGCGCATCGCATAGTAGAATACCGCCGGCGCCCGGAACTTCTCGGCGACGACGAAGGGTCCCGCCGGGAAGAGGGCCTTGCGGCCCATGAAGGTCACCGGCGCCGTGGCGCCGCCTTCGACGAAGCGGTCGCCCTGAAAGCAGACGTACTCCCTGCGGTCGAGCACCTCCTTGATCCGCAGGATCGACTCGATGCCGCCCTCGTTCACGGGGATCACCTTGTAGCCCTCCTGTTTGCAGTGCTTGTCCATGACGTTTTTGATCCGCCGGTATTCGGCGTCGTACATCACGAGGTGCATTTTGCGGGCGTAGTCGCCGAAGAACCCGGCTCCCGTGCCCCAGCAGCCGACGTGCGCGCCGATGATCACCGCGCCTCGCCCGCCGTCGAGCAGACGCAGGAAAGCGTCGTAATTCTCGAACTCGAATTTATACCGGTCCGCCATGCCGCTGCCGATGGCCACCCGGTCGATGATGGTCTGCCCCAGCGCGTAATAGTGGGCATAGAGTTTGACCGCCGAGCGGAAGACGCCGTAACGGAGTATGCGGCGGTTATAGAACCAGACGGCCCGCGTGGCGCGGGGTGCGAAAGGGATGAAGTAGACGACTACCAGCGAGAGGAAAGCGTACGCGGCGCGTATTCCGAACACGTTCATCAGGAAGATGAAGAAACCGTATCCGAAAGATCCGCCGCGCGAGCGTCCGCTCCACCGTTTGTCGTTATTTGCCATTCGTTCGGCTGATGATCAGGTCGTAGAAGTCCTGAAAGGTCTTCAGCTCCTTGAAGTCGGGACCCGTGAGCGTCACGCCGAAATTCTTGTCGACGAGCACCACGACGTCCACCAGATCGAGGCTGTCGAGGTCGAGCGTTTCGAGCAGCGGCGCATCGGGGGTGATGACCTCCTGCTCCACTTCGAATTCGTCGGCCAAAACGGTATTGATTTTTTCGATGAGTTCCTGTTGTGTCATTGTCTGCGTGGGATTTATTTGCATTTCTTGATAATGAGGGTCGAATTGGTTCCGCCGAATCCGAACGAGTTCGACAGAAAGCGGTCGAAGGCGAGGTCCACCTTGCGGGCGGGGATGTTGAGCTTCGAGGTGGCTTCGTCTCCCTGCGCGAAATTGATGTTCGGGGCGATGAATCCGTGCTCCATCATCAGCATCGAGTAGACGATTTCGCTGGCTCCCGCCATCCACATTTCGTGGCCGGTCATCGACTTGGTCGAGGCGACGTAGGGCCTGTTCGCGCCGAACACCTCGTCGATGGCCAGCGCTTCGTTGTAGTCGCCCAGCGGCGTCGAGGTGGCGTGGGCGTTGACGTAGGGAATCTCTTCGGGCTGCATGCCCGCGTCCGCCAGACAGCGCAGCAGCGAGCGGCGCGGTCCGTCCACGTTCGGCACGGAGATATGCTCGCCGTTCGACGAGAATCCGTATCCGGCCACTTCGCCCAGTATCATCGCGCCCCGGCGCACCGCCGAGTCGTAGCTTTCGAGGATCACGGTCGCCGCGCCTCCGCTCGGCACCAGCCCGTCGCGGTCCTTATCGAAGGGGCGCGATGCCGCCGCAGGGTCCGATTCGCGCTTCGAGAAGGCTCCCAGCCCGTCGAAACTGCCGACCGAATAGAGGTTCACCTCCTGCGCTCCGCCGCATACGATGCGCTCCTGCAGTCCCTGCCGGATCATCAGGTATCCCATGCCGATCGCGTGCGAGCCGCTGGCGCAGGCCGCCGAGAGGGTGAGGTTGACGCCCCGCAGGTTGAAGATCACCGAGAGGTTCATCGTGACGGTCGAGTTCATCGACTGGAAGATGTTTCCCGAACCGACCATCGCCGTATTCCGCTTGGCGCGGATGATGTCGATGCCCTCGATCACCGGGGCCGCGCTGCTGTCATTGCCATAGATGATGCCGACCTCGTTGGCCGCCAGAAACGCTTCGTCCATTCCCGCGTTGCGCATCGCCTCGGCCGTGGCCATGTAGGCGTACTCGCCCTGCTGGGGCAGGCAGAGCCGCTTGCGGCGGTCGAGCGCCCCCTTCAGTTCGGGGCGCTTGACGATGCCGGTCAGCGCCGATATGTATCCCAGCTCCCTGCGCTCCGGGTCCAGCCCGATGCCCGAACGCCCTTCGCGCAGCGATTCGGTCACTTCGCCGAGGCTGGTGCCGATCGAGGACCAGATGCCCAGTCCGGTGATGACTACTTTGTTTTCCATGGTGTCAGGTATATAATCCTCCGTTGATCGATATCACCTCCCCCGTGATGTAGGAGGCCTTGTCCGAGATGAGGAACATCGCCAGATCGGCAACCTCCTCCGCTTCGCAGAAGCGTCCGGCGGGTATCTGTTTTTTGAGTTCCGCTTCGTCGAGGTCGGCGGTCATGTCCGTGCGTACGAATCCCGGCGCGATGGCGTTTACCGTCACGCCCTTCTTGGCCACCTCCTGCGCCAGCGCCTTCGTCGCCGCGATCACGCCGCCTTTGGCCGCCGAATAGTTGGTCTGTCCGGGCAGTCCCTTGATTCCCGACAGCGAGACGATGTTGACGATGCGGCCGAAACGTTTTACCAGCATGTCCTTCAGCAGCGGGCGCGTGACGTTGTAGAATCCTCCGAGGCCGGTATCCACTACCGAGTGCCACTGCTGCGGCTCCATCCACATCATCAGAGTGTCGCTGCGGATGCCCGCGTTGTTCACCACCACCTCGATGACGGCTCCCTTGTGCCGCTCCTGCCACGCCGCGATCGCCGCCGCGGTCTCTTCGCCCGCGGCCACGTCGAACCGCAGGGTCTCCCCGTCGCCGCCCGCGGCGCGGACGCCTTCGAGCGTCCTTTGGGCTTCGTCGGCGTTCGAGCGGTAGTTGATGAGTACGTAGTAGCCGCTCCGGGCCAGCTTGAGACATATCTCGCGGCCTATGCCCCGGCTTCCGCCGGTGACGAGCGCATATTTCGTCGGTTCGGTCATACTTGCTGTTTGAGGAAGTTTTCGATGGCTGCGATCTCCCGGTATTTGGGCGTGTCGTCGATGAACTTGGGTACGATGCGGCGGATGTCGTCGTACAGCTGCCGGGTCTGGGCCGACAGTTCTGCGGCGCACTCCAGATAATCCGCGGCCTGCACCAGCGCGAGCATCTCGATCGCCAGCACCTGATACCCGTTTTCGATCACCTGACGGGTCAGCATCGCGGCGTTGGTGCCCATGCTGACGATATCCTGATTGTCGTTGTTGTTGGGTATCGAGTGCACGTACATCGGATTCGAAAGCGTCTGCGATTCGGCCGTGGTCGAGGTCGCCGTGAACTGCGCCGCCTGCAGGCCGTAGTTGAGCCCCAGCTTGCCGAGGTTCACGAACGGCGGCAGCGTCTCGTTGATGCGGTCGTGGAAGAGGTAGTTCAGCTGCCGCTCGGCGAGCATCGTCATCTTCGTGACGGCGATCTTGAGCTTGTCCATCTCCAGCGAAACGTAGTCGCCGTGGAAGTTGCCGCCGTGGTAGATGGTCCCCGTCTTGGGGTCCACCACCGGATTGTCGTCCACCGAATTGAACTCCTCGACGAGTATCTTCTCCGCCTGTTCGAGCGTTTCGAGCACCGGACCCAGTATCTGGGGCGTGCAGCGCAGCGAATAGTAGGGCTGCACCTTGTGCTTGAAGGTCGGAGCCTCTCCCGTGTCGCCGCTGTAAAGTTCCGTTTCGCGCTTGCGCAGGCGGCGGCTCGACGCGCATATTTCGCGCATCCGGCGGGCGATTTCGATCTGCCCGGCGTGGAGCTTGCAGGCGTTGAGCGGCTCGGCCATGAAGTCGTCGTACGATTCGACCACCTCGTTGAGCATCACCGAAGCCTTCACGGCCCAGTCGAGCAGGCGGCGGGCCTGCGCGAGGTTCACCATGCCGATTCCCGTCATCACGGCCGTTCCGTTGGTCAGCGCCAGCCCGTCGCGGATGCGGAGCCTGAGCGGCGTTATGCCGCACGCCTTCATCGCTTCGGCCGCGGAGACGGTTTCGCCGCGGAACGACACTTCCGATTCGCCGATCAGCGCCAGCGCGATATGCGCCAGCTGCACCAAGTCGCCGCTGGCTCCGACGCTGCCGTGGCGCGGCACGAGCGGATATATTTCGTTGTTGAGGAAATCGGCCAGAATCCGCACCACGTCGGGATGTACGCCCGATTTGGCGTTGAGAAAGGTTTGCAGGCGCGCAAGCATGGCCGCCCGCACGCAGATGTCGGGCAGCGTCTCGCCCGCGCCGCAGCTGTGCGAACGTATGATGTTGTATTGCAGGCTGTTCAGGTCGGCGTCGCCGATCCGGTACTGGGCCATGGGGCCGAAACCGGTGTTGATGCCGTATATTACTTTTCCCTGCTCGAAATCTTCGAGAAAACGGTAACATGCCTCGACTTCCCGGAGTTCCGCTTCGCCGAGCGAAACTTCTGTCCGGTTGAAAATCCGGCCGTTAATGGAGTCCAAGTCCGAATAGTGCATTTTTTGAACGGATTTATGGCTCCAAAAATACAAAAACTATCTCAATAAATCCTTTATATGGTCACTTTTTTGTTTCCATTGTCCACTCCGGCCGTGCCCTGCGGGCAGGGTGCCGGACCCGCCGCGCCCTTCCGCATTCCGGACGCCGGCCATTCACGGTGTCGCGGCGGCTTTCCGGATTTGCCGTTTCGGAGACTCTTTTGAACATTCATGGCGGATATTGCCGGGATTTTATTATTTTTGTCCGGACTTTCCCGCTTACCTATGAAATCGAAAGACATCTTCACGTTCCGCGACGCCGAGAAACAGGCCGGCCCCGTTGCCTTCTCGACGATGCTCAAGCCGGCCGGCTCGGCCTGCAACCTCGATTGCCACTACTGCTATTACCTCGACAAGGCGGTGCAGTACGGCGGCCGGCAGGCCGTGATGAGCGACGAACTGCTGGAACTTTACGTCAAACAATATATCTGCGCCAACGAAGTCGATACGGTCCAGTTCTGCTGGCACGGGGGCGAACCGCTGCTGCTGGGCGTCGATTTCTACCGCCGGGCCATGGAGTTCCAGCGGAAATACGCCGACGGCAAACGCATCGAGAACACCCTTCAGACCAACGGCACGCTGGTCGACGAGGCGTGGTGCGATCTGTTCGCGTCGAACAATTTTCTGGTGGGCGTCTCGCTCGACGGTCCCGAAGACATTCACGACGCTTTCCGCCTTACCAAAGGCGGCAAGCCGACCTTCGCGCGCGTCATGGAGACCGTGCGGATGTTCGAACGCAGCGGCGTGGAATTCAATACGCTGAGCGTCGTGAACCGCCGCTGCGAAGGCCGCGGCGCGGAGATCTACCGCTTTTTCCGCGACACGGTCCACAGCAAATACATGCAGTTCCTGCCCGCCGTGGAGCATGTCGTCGACAAGCCGGGCTTCCACCGTCCGCTGATCGTCTCCCCCGACCGCGAAGGCGCGCGGGTGGCCGAGTGGTCCGTCACGGCCGAAGGCTACGGGCGTTTTCTGTGCGACGTTTTCGACCAGTGGGTCGTGGGCGACGTGGGCCGCTATTACGTCCAGATGTTCGACGCCTCGCTGGCCCAGTGGTGCGGCGTGCAGCCGGGCGTCTGCTCGATGGGCGAGACGTGCGGCGACGCGCTGGTCGTCGAGCACAACGGCGACGTCTACTCCTGCGACCACTTCGTCTACCCCGAATACAAACTGGGCAACATCGCCCAGACGCCGCTCGACGAAATCTACCGCACGGCCAAACGCCGCGAATTCGGCCTGAACAAGCGCAATACGCTGCCCACGGAATGCCTGCGCTGCAAATTCTACTTCGCCTGCCGTGGCGAGTGCCCCAAGCACCGCTTCGACCGCGGCGCCGACGGAAGCCCGAAAAACTCGCTCTGCGAAGGTTTGAAAATCTACTTCCGCCACGTGGAGCCATACATGGAATACATGCGCGACCTGCTGTCTAAACAGCAGGCCCCGGCGTGGGTCATGCCCTTCGCCCGCAAACGCATGGGGCTGGAATAACCCTGCCCGGCATACGAATACGCCTGCATCCTTCTCCGGGTGCAGGCGTTTTATTTGTGTCCGGCGGACGCCGCCCTATTCGGGTTTTGTCCGGTAAATGGTTGTCTTGTCGGTTTTGCCGGAGACGGCCTCTCCCGGCGAAGGGGTTGCCGCACCTTTCACTCCGCTCTTTCCCGGCCGTTTTTTCCGGAAGACCCCCAGCAGCGGAAGCAGCGCCGCCAGCGTGATGACCGCCACCACGCGCAGGGCGTCCGTGACCCCTTCGACGTAGGTCTGCGCCGCGGAGACGGTCTCGTGTGCGGCGTGGTAGGAGGTTCGCGCCGAGAAGATCACCGTCAGGAGGGCGATTCCGATACTTCCGGCCAGCTGTTTGATGCTGTTCGAAATACCGGCCGCCGCGGCCATGTCCTGCTGGGTGAGGTTCTTGAGCGAGAAGAGGTTGAGCGGCGCGAACGTAAGTCCCATGCCGAAGCCGCGCAGATAGAGTATGAAGAGAATATGCCCGTGCGTGGTGTGGAGCGTGAAACGGCTGGCGAGCCAGAAACTCAGCGCCATGATCAGAATGCCCGCCGCGCTCAGCAGCAGTGGCCTGACATAGCGGGTCAGATAACCCGAAACGGTCGAGAGCACGCCCTGAATCACACCTACGGGCAGGAACATGCTTCCCGCCGCCAGTGCCGTGTATCCCAGTCCCCGCTGCATGTAGAGCGGCAGCAGATAGGTGCCGCCGAGCATGCCTATGGCGAAGAGCGTCAGCACGGCCATCGAAATTCCGAAGTTGCGTTCCGCGAGCAGCCGGATCTGCAGCAGCGGCGCGGGATTGCGCAGCTCCGCGACGATGAACCACGCCAGCGCCGCCCCAGCGACGATGAAACAGCCGATCACTTCGGGCGCGCTCCACCCGCCGGGATTCGACGGCGAATTGCCCCGCGCCAGCGCATAGATCGCCAGCGGCATGAAGAGCACGATGGCCGCGAACCCCTGCCAATCGAACGGGCTGCGCGTCTGGTTCTTCCACTCCTTTTGGACGAATGCCGCGAGCAGGACGGCCAGCACTCCGACCGGCACGTTCACGTCGAATATCTTGTGCCAGCTGTACGCATCGACCAGATAGCCGCCCAGCAGCGGCCCGAACGAGATCGAAGCCGCCGCGGCCATCGACCACAGACCCAGCGCCAGACCGCGCTCCGCGGGCTTGAACTCGCGCGTCACGATCGCCAGTCCCAGCGCTTGTATGATGCCGCTTCCTACGCCCTGCAAGGCCCGCGCCCCGATCAGGAACGGGTCGCTCGAAGCCTTGCCGCAGAGCCACGAGCCGAGCGTGAACAGCACCAGTCCGAGGATATAGACGCGTTTGTTGCCGAACCGGTCCGCAAACCACCCTGCCGAAGGAAGCATGATCGTCATCGTAATCATGTAGGCCGTGATGACCCATTCGGCCGACGAGATGCCGATGCCGAAGGCCGACATGATCGCCGGCAGTCCGACGTTCACCACCGTCACGTCCAGCACGGCCATGAACGTTCCGAGCATGATCATGCCCAGAATCCACCATTTGTAGCCGCTGCTTTGCCGTATGTGTTCGCGCAGATTCGCCATTGCGCGGCAGTGCGTCAAAAAAAATGCCACCACAGCGGCGGCGGACCGAAGGGAGGGGAAAACCGGCGGCCTGAACAGCCGCCGCAGAGCAATCGGTACGCCCCGCGTCCGGGGAATCGCAACGCAGGGCGTCCGGGCGGCAAAACCCGCGGATGCGGATAAGGCTGCGCCTGAAAAAGAAGGAACGTTCTCGAAAAGAGAACGTTCCGTACGTGCAGGTCCTGTAAGCCGGGTTCTGTTTCCGGGGCGAACCCCGGACCTCTGTCATTTATCTAGGGCGGCAGTCTCCT
>ERZ837910.673-NODE-673-length-52473-cov-7.268953_pt1 | contig 52473 bp, 40 predicted proteins | sample MGYA00519940_ERZ837910 | MGnify/ENA primary metagenome ERZ837910 (study PRJEB31850, sample SAMEA3708825) | human gut metagenome | biome: human gut; feature: human-associated habitat; material: faeces | place: China | collected 2014 ... | reverse complement strand
CTTCATAAGTTCCATCTGAAAAAAGTGGCTCTCAGGTCTGCTGCCTGATTCAATATTTATTACATTTTGTGCATGGCATTTCCCTGCCGGCTTGTTTGTTATACGCTTTTTCGGTTCATTCTTCTTTTTTGCAGTATCAGCAAGCCCGAGCTTCCATAGGATGGTTGCTCGGGCTTGGGTGTTGAGTTATTTTACAGCGCCTTTTTGCGTTATAGGCGTTATCAGTCCGGAAGGTCTATCTTTTCTTCAGCGACGCTGTGCGTGCGGCAGCAGTAAGTTTCTGCCGTGAGCTTCAGCACGACCATGCTGTTTAAAGCCTGTTCGCTGAACTTATGCTCGTTTTTTTCCTCGTCGTATTTGCTGATGATGGACGTCAGCCCGGTGAGCTTTTCGATTCCGTTTACGATCTCAATAGAGCCGGTTCCGGTTACGCACTCGTACACCGCTGTTACTCCGCAGTCGTTTTCGTCCTTTACAACATCGGTGAGATGGTCTATCTCAAATCCAGCTATGTTGTTCTTTTTTATCAGGTCTATCTTCTGACCCTTAGGAGATGTGTGAAAGAACAGTTCCAGGTGATTTCCCTCGAGCTTGTAGCCGAAGCACATCGGTATTATGTAGGGATACTCGCCGTTCATCAGCGCGATGCGGCATACCTTCGCTTCCTTCAGCAGCTTGTTTATCGCTGCGGGATCCGTCATTTCTATGTTTTTGCCGGTCATTATAATTACCCCCTCTTATGCATTTTATGTTGATTTTACCCATTTTTTGCTTCTATAAAACAATCACCCGCATGCTGTCAGCCTGCGGGTGTATGTTTGCTTTCTTCAAGAAATTATGCAGTAGCGTTTGCTTTCTTTGCAAGCTGGGACTTCAGACGAGCAGCCTTATTCTTGTGGATAAGACCCTTACCTGCAGCCTTGTCTACGCTTACAACTGCGGTCTTGATCACAGCAGCGTCAGCACCCTCGGCACGAGCCTTCTTGATAACTGTCTTAAGTGCAGTCTTGGAAGCCTTGTTAGCCTCAGTTCTCTCCTTGGCGATGAGAACTCTCTTCTTTGCAGACTTGATATTCGGCATTTATTTTCACCTCCATAGCTATTCGATCGGAACAGCGCATTTCTGCACACATTCTCGATTTATTGTCTTATTGAGCGTTCACATTATAATTGCTTATACTGAACGACCATAATAATATATTTTATTATAACATACTATTTCTTAAATTGCAAGGGGGTAACTGATTATTTTTTTTAGTTTTTTTATACTCTGAGTAATGCTGTGCTGGCTTAATTCGCTAAGTGTAAGAAATTCACCTAAAATGAACTTCAAAAAATGCTTTCGAAAATAAAATTTTGCCTTTTAACCGCCGGAAATGCTTGCAATTTTGCCGCTTTTGTGGTATACTATATATAATATATGCGTTTTGCAATATGCGGGGCTTGCACGCCCTGCGGTCTGTACCGGTGAGCCGGTATTTTATGGAGGTTAAGGTTTAATGGCTGAAAATGAAATGACTCAGGATATGAGTTACGGCGCTGACGATATACAGATCCTTAAGGGTCTTGAGGCTGTACGAAAGCGCCCGGGCATGTACGTCGGCTCCTCTGGCGAGGGCGGTCTGCATCATCTGGTTTATGAGATTGTTGATAACTCTATTGATGAGGCTCTCGCAGGTTACTGCACCGAGATCAACGTATCTATACTCCCGGATAACGTTATCCGCGTTGTAGATAACGGACGCGGCATTCCTACCGCAATAAACCATGCCGAGGGTATCTCTGCGGCCACTGTCGTATTTACAGTGCTGCATGCCGGCGGTAAGTTCGGCGGAGGCGGATATAAGGTGGCCGGCGGTCTGCACGGCGTTGGCGCTTCCGTTGTAAATGCGCTTTCCGAGTGGCTCGAGGTCGAGATACACGACGGCAAGAATATCCATTTTCAGCGGTTTGAGCGCGGTGAATACAGCGAGCCTATAAAGGTCATCGGAACCACTGACCACACCGGTACAACGGTTACATTCAAGCCCGACGGCGAGATTTTCCACACAACTGTTTTCAATTACGCCACGCTTCAGGAAAGACTCCGCGAGAAGGCGTTCCTTAACGGCGGTCTGAAGATCACGCTTTCAGATACCCGCGATCCTGAGAACCCCGTTTACGAGGAAATGATGTACGAAGGCGGTATCCGCAGCTACATCGAATGGCTCAATAAGAAGCGCGGCGCCGATGTTCTCCATCCGGACGTTATCTATCTTTCCGGAAACATGAATGGAATAGACGTTGAAATCGCGTTCCAGTATACCACCGATTTCAACAGCGAGGTTTTCCGCTCCTTTGCGAACGATATCCACACCGGCGAGGGCGGTACTCACGAGATCGGATTCAAGAAGGCTCTGAGCAAGGTCGTAAACGACTACGCCAAGGCTTACAAGGAAGCCCAGGAGAAGAACAAGCCAAAGAAAAAGTCTGCCAAGAAGGGCGAGGAAGAAAAGCCTTTTACGGGATACAGCGGCGAGGCTATCCGCGAGGCGATAAATGCGATAATCTCCGTTAAGCTGCCGGAATGCGAGTTCGAGGGGCAGACCAAGAGCAAGCTCGGAAATCCTGAGGTTCAGCCGGTGGTTTACAAGATTGCAGTTGAGCAGCTCACATATTATTTCGAGGAGCACCCCGACACCGCCATGATCATCATGAACAAGGCGATGAACTCCCAGGCGGCCCGCGACGCCGCGAAGAAGGCTATGGAAGCAAAGCGCAAGTCTGTAATGGATAGTAACGGGCTTCCTGGCAAGCTTGCCGACTGCTCAGAGAAGGATCCTACCTTTACTGAAATTTATATCGTAGAGGGAGATTCTGCGGGCGGTTCTGCAAAGAGCGGACGCGACAGGCGGTTTCAGGCTATTCTGGCCCTTTGGGGCAAGATGCTCAATGTTGAAAAGGCGCGTGCTGATAAGGTCTACAACAACGATAAGCTCTCACCGGTTGTTAAGGCTCTTGGCACCGGTATTGCGGAGGATTTTGACATAACAAAGCTCAGATATGGACGAGTTATCATCATGGCAGATGCCGATGTCGACGGCGCTCATATTTCAACGCTAATGCTGACGTTCTTCTTCCGCTTCATGAGGCCGCTTATCGAGCAGGGGCATGTTTATATTGCTCAGCCTCCGCTTTTCAAGGTGGCGCGCGGAAAGAACGTTAAATACGCATTCTCCGATGAGGAGCGCGACATCTACATCAAGGAACTTTCCGGCGAAAGCGGCGCTAAGGTCGATGTACAGCGCTACAAAGGTCTTGGTGAGATGGACCCTGAGCAGCTCTGGGAGACCACTATGAACCCCGAGACGCGTACCATGGTGCGCGTTACCGTTGAGGACGCGGCAAAGGCTGACGAGATAATGACGATTCTCATGGGCGACAAGGTAGAGCCAAGACGTGAATTTATCGAGCAGAATGCAACTCTGGTGCAGAATCTTGATTTCTGATGTGGCTATTATAATTATACCATCTGTATAATTTCAAAGGGAGTGATCTGTATTTCTAACGGACTAATTCCGGATCTTGGCGGTCTGGCTGAGGAAAATTCCGGCGCTGAAAATGCGGTTGGAAACGTATCTTCCTCCGCTGAGCCTGTCGTTCAGTTCAGCTACGACAATACGCTTGAGGAAATTGACGGCGCAATGAAGTCGTTTCAGGCGCGGTTCAAGAGCAAACGCGGGATCTTTTCTATCGCTGCTTACTCGCTTATAACTGCGGCGGTGATCGTTTCTATCGTTATAAACCCGACTTCGGTTTTTGCGTATGCCGCGCTGCTTTTCTGTGCAGTCGGTCTGATATACAGCATCACTGACAGGTCAAGAGCAAGGAGAAGAACTATCGACGCACTTCGTGACATGAATCCCGAGGAATATACTGCGGCGTTCTATAACGACAAAATCGAAATAGATACCGTTATCAAGCCCAAGGCAAACGAGGTACGCGTTAAAATTGACGAGCAGGCGGACGACGAGGCTATTTCACCGCTTAAAACGACATTTGTGATAGGTGACGACCTGCTCGAGTTCATAGAAAATGACGAGTCCCTTCTGCTGGTGTTCAACAGACAGCAGATATACTGCTTCCCGAAAAGGTGCCTTTCCGTGGAGCAGGAGGACAAGGTCAGGGATTTTCTGACTGAAAAGCTTTCTGGTCAGTCGGAAAATTAATTTGGAGGTAAAATGGATATTGATTTCAGCTCGGAAAAGCTAATAAATGTAGACCTTGAGCAGACGATGAAAACATCGTTCATACAGTACTCAATGTCGGTTATCACCGCCAGAGCGCTGCCTGACGTCAGAGATGGTCTGAAGCCGGTTCACCGCCGTATCATCTATACGATGAACGACGCCGGAAACACCGCGGATAAACCCTTCAGAAAGTGCGCTTACACCGTCGGCGAGGTTCTTGGTAAGTATCACCCCCACGGCGACGCTTCCGTTTATGACGCGCTGGTGCGGCTTGCGCAGGATTTCTCCCTGAGATATCCTCTTATCGACGGTCACGGAAACTTTGGTTCCGTCGACGGCGACCCCGCTGCGGCTTACCGTTATACTGAGGCGAGACTCGCGAAGATTTCAAACGAGATGGTCCAGGATATCGGCAAGAAGGTCGTTGATTTTACAACGAACTACGATGATAAGCTCCAGGAGCCTGTAGTGCTTCCGTCGCGTTTCCCGAACCTGCTTGTAAACGGCAGTAACGGTATCGCGGTTGGTATGGCTACGAATATCCCGCCGCACAACCTCGGTGAGGTCATTGACGCGCTCATGCTGATGATCGACAATCCCGAGGTATCCATTGAGGAGCTCATGACCCAGATACAGGGTCCTGATTTCCCGACCGGCGGTATCATCATGGGCTACAGCGGAATACGCTCCGCTTACTACACCGGACGCGGCAAGATAATCCTGCGCGGCCGTGCTAACATCGTTGAAGAGAACAATCAGACTCGCATTATTATAGACGAGATACCCTACATGGTAAACAAGGCTCGTCTGCTGATGAGCATAGGCGACCTTGTACGCGACAAGCGTATTGAGGGCATAAGCGTTGTCCGCGATGAATCCGACCGCAACGGTATGCGTGTCGTTATTGAGCTCAAGCGCGACGCTAACGCAAACGTAGTGCTCAATAAGCTGTACTCCTATACTCAGCTTCAGGATACCGTCGGCGTTATCATGCTGGCTCTGGTTAACGGTCAGCCTAAGATACTTACTCTGAAAGAGTGCCTTGAGTATTACCTTGATTTCCAGGTTGACGTTATCACACGACGTACTAAGTATGATCTTGAAAAGGCTCTGGAAAGGGAACATATCCTCGAGGGCTTCATTATTGCCATCGACTTCATTGACGAGGTCATCGCGATACTCCGTTCCAGCAAGAATATTCAGGAAGGCAAGGAGCGCCTTATTGAGCGCTTTAAGGATATCGACGTATCCTCTACCGGATTCTTTGATAAGGGCACCTACTCGCTGTCTGAGGCTCAGGCGGACGCTATCGTTCAGATGAGGCTCGGCGCGCTCACCGGCATGGAGAAGTCCAAGGTGATCGATGAGCTCCAGGAAAAGCGCGCACTCATTAAGGAAATGCGAGAGATACTTGCAGACCACAATAAGCTGCTGCACGTTATCGGCGACGAACTCTCCGTTATCAAGAAGAAGTACAACGACGCACGGCGCACAAAGATCGAACCGGTCAGCGGCGAGGTCGATATTGAGGACCTTATCCCCGAGGAGGACTGCGTTGTTACCTACACAAATATAGGTTACATCAAGCGCCAGCCCGTGGAGCTTTACAATATCCAGAAGCGCGGCGGCAAGGGCGTTTCCGGCATGAAGCAGCGTGACGAGGACTTCGTTGAGAACATGTTCATTTCGTCCAGTCATGAAAATATACTGTTCATCACGAATCAGGGCAACATGTATCGCCTGAAATGCTACGAAATTCCCGAGGGAAGCAAGCAGTCGCGTGGTATGAACATTGTGAATCTTCTTCAGCTCAACGAGGGCGAGAGAGTTGCCGCGATGATGACAACGCATGATTTCGCAGACAACAAGTACTTCATCTGCGTTACAAAGAACGGCATCGTAAAGCGCACCAACCTGTCCGAGTACAGAAATGTGCGCAAGAAGGGTCTGCGCGCTGTAACTCTGGCAGAGGGCGATGAGATTGCGTCTGCGTTCCTTACCGAGGGCGACTGCAAGATACTGACCGCCACCAGAAACGGCGCCGCGATCTGCTTTGATGAGAATGACTGCCGCCCGATGAGCAGACAGGCACGCGGCGTAAAGGCTATCAAACTTCGCGACGAGGACTATGTTGTCGGCGCTACGAAGGTGTTTGATCCTACCGCGACCATTCTTACTGTTACTGACAAGGGTATGGGACGCCGCTGTGCGGTTGACAGCTATCGCTTACAGAGACGCGGCGGTCTGGGTCTGAAAAACTATAAGGTCGGCGATGAAAAGGGATATGTCTGCGGGATCCGCACGCTTGGTCCTGACGATGACGTTATCCTTATCAGCACTGACGGCATAATCATCAGATTCCGTGCAAACGATATGCGTGTAATGGGAAGATCGGCAACAGGTGTTCGTGTAATGAGACTTGGCGAGGAAAGCAGAGTAGCTTCATTTACGAGAACACAGCACGACGATTCCGAAAGTACCGAGGAAATCGAGAAGGTTTCCGATGAGGAGATACAGGCTTCACTCAACGAGGACGCTTCCGAGGTTATCGAGTCGGATACTGCTCCCGATGACGATAATGTAGAAGACAACGCTGAGTATTCAGATGTTAGGTCTGACGAAGACACTGAGGAGTAATTAACTGCAACTGAATAGTTCGCCCGGATTTTGGTTCGGGCGAATTTTGTGAATATAGGAATTTTTCGATTGTTCCACGTGGAACATTATGTCGAATTGTAAGTAAGCGAAAGGAAGATGTTTATTGGAATCCGGATATACGCTTGAAGAATACGATGTAGCCGTTATCGGTGCAGGTCACGCGGGGTGCGAGGCGGCTCTTGCCGCGGCACGTCTGGGATTGAAAACCGCAATATTCACGCTGTCACTGGACTGCATTGCTAATATGCCTTGTAATCCCTGTATCGGAGGCTCCGCTAAAGGGCAGATCGTATGCGAGATTGACTCCCTAGGCGGCGAAATGGGAAAGGCGGCGGACGCGACCTTTATACAGTCCAGGATACTGAACCGCGGAAAAGGACCGGCAGTCCACAGTCTCAGGGTGCAGAGCGACCGTGTTAAGTATCACACTTATATGAAACACACGCTGGAAAACACACCGAATCTTTATATTAAGCAGGCTGAGGTAACAGCGGTAGATGTTGAGAATGGGAGAGTGACCGCTGTCCGTACTAAGCTCGGAGCGATTCACCCGGTAAAGGCTGCAATCATCACAACTGGAACATATCTTAATGGCAAGATACACATAGGCGAACTCAACTACAGTTCGGGTCCTGATAATCTTCTGCCATCAAGCGGGCTTACCGGATGCCTGAAGGATCTCGGCGTTTCAATGAGGCGGTTCAAGACTGGAACTCCAGCGCGCGTTCATAAGCGCTCAATTGATTTTTCAGTCATGGAGAAGCAGAGCGGTGATGAACAGATAATGCCGTTTGCTTTCGATAATGAGCAGGAACTCCACAACATCGTTGACTGCTACGTGACCTACACTAATGCGGAAACTCACAAGGTGATACTTGAGAATCTGCACCGTTCTCCGCTGTATTCCGGGCGAATCGAGGGCATCGGCCCGCGTTACTGCCCAAGTATTGAGGATAAAATCGTAAGGTTCAAGGATAAGGAACGCCATCAGCTATTCGTTGAGCCGATGGGGCTTGATACTGATGAATACTACTTGCAGGGCATGTCCTCCTCGCTGCCCGAGGACGTCCAGGTTAAATTCCTGCGGACGATAAAGGGTCTTGAACATGTGGAAATCATGCGCCCGGCATACGCGATAGAATATGACTGCTGCGACCCTCTGGAGCTTCTTCCTACTTTGGAATTCAAGCGGATATCCGGTCTGTACGGCGCGGGTCAGTTTAACTGCACAAGCGGGTACGAGGAGGCGGCGGCTCAGGGAATCGTTGCAGGAATAAACGCGGCTCTGAAAATCCAGGGCAGAGAGCCGATGATACTTGACCGCGCCACCAGCTACATTGGTACCCTTGTCGACGACCTGGTTACAAAGGGCTGCTCCGAACCTTACCGCATGATGACCTCCCGCAGCGAGTACCGCCTGATTCTAAGGCAGGACAACGCCGCTGACCGCATGGTGCCTATCGGTCACAGGGTCGGGCTTGTCTCTGAGGAGAGATATTCGAAGTTCCTTGACGAAAAGAGAATATGCGAGGAGGAGCTGCTGCGTATTAAGTCGGTCGTAGTTCACCCTACTGAAGAAGTCAATGAAATGCTTGTAAGAAATGGAACTTCTCCGATAACCACGGGGGTCCGAATGATAGAACTGCTGAAACGCCCTCAGCTTGGGTATGAGGATCTTGCTGAATTCGACCCCGGCAGACCTAAGCTGAAATATTCACTTGTGAATAAGCTGGAAGTTGAGATAAAATATTCGGGCTATATCAGGGTACAGCAGGAACAGATAGATAAAATGAGAAAGCTTGAGAGCAAATCACTTCCCGAGAATATTGACTATAAAACTATAAAGGGATTGCGGCTTGAAGCTCAGGAGAAGCTGAACAAGTTCAAACCGCTTAACGTTGGTCAGGCAGGGCGTATATCCGGCGTAAATCCGGCTGATGTATCGGTGCTGTTGGTCTGGCTGGCATCAAAAGAACATGGAAGCAGAGGTGACAACAATGAATAAAGCGGAACGTATTGAATTCGTTATTTCAGAATTCCGGAAGGCTGATATTACTATCGACGAAAATCAGGCTGATAAGTTCGTCAGGCTGTGCGACTTCATGGTCGAGTATAACGAAAATGTTAATCTTACCTCCATCACTGAATTTTCAGAGGTAGTAGTGAAGCATTTTGTTGACAGTGTGCTCCCGTTTACAATGGTGGACATCCCGCAGGGAAGCTCTTTTATCGACGTGGGAACCGGTGCTGGATTCCCGGCAATTCCACTTCTGATATGCCGACCGGATCTGAAGGGAACTCTGTGCGACAGTCTGAATAAGCGCTGCGTTTATCTTGAGAAAGCGTGCGAACTAATCGGCGTTAAGTCTGAAATTATCCACGCGCGCAGCGAGGAACTCGGAAGAAAAAAGCGCGAGTGCTTCGACTTCGCTACTGCCCGTGCTGTCGCTGCAATGCCAGTGCTTTCGGAATACTGCATTCCATTTGTGAAGGTCGGCGGTAAGTTCATCGCTTTGAAATCCATAAATGAGGATATTTCGGCGGCTTCCGGGGCAATAACGAAGCTTGGCGGAGAGATAGAGACAGTAAAAGACTACGCAATACCAAACGGTGACGCAAGGCGCCTTGCTGTAATAAAGAAAATATCGCAGACGCCGACAAAATACCCCAGGAACTCGGGCAATATTGCGAAAAAGCCATTGTAAAATGTGATTTTGTATCGCATTTCCGCGAAATATAAGCGGAAATGCGATTTTTTATTGTGGATATTATTTCCTGCTTGTGTTATAATCAAGGTAACAAAATTCGGGAGGTAATATTATGACTGGATTATTTAAGAATAAGGAAAAGCAGGTTCAGCGTGTTGTTCTGATTGAAACTTCGCTGATCATTCCGAACAGGTCTCAGCCAAGGGTTACGTTTTCTGACGAGGAGTTAAGTTCTCTTGCCGATTCGATCAGGGAGAATGGAATCCTCCAGCCCATCAATGTACGCAAGTGCGGCGTGAATTACGAGATTGTCAGCGGTGAGCGCAGGCTCCGGGCGGCTAAACTGTGCGGACTTGAAAGCGTTCCATGCATTATTATTGATGTGGATGATGAGAAATCCGCTGTTCTGGCGCTCATTGAAAATATCCAGCGTAGAGATCTCAGCTATTTTGAAGAGGCGGTCGCAATTGAGAAACTTATAAGCTATTACGGACTTACTCAGGAAGAGGCGGCCTCGCGGCTCGGGAAGGCTCAGTCGACTATCGCAAATAAGCTGCGGCTTCTTAAATTCACAGACGCAGAGCGTAATTTGCTTATAAAGGGCAATATTTCGGAACGTCAGGCGCGCACACTGATAAGGCTCGATGATCCTAAAATGCGTGTGAGGGCGCTTGGACAAATCATAATGGACAGGTTAAATATTGAGCAGTCCGAGAAGCTGGTTGAAACTATGCTTTCTGAAAAAAATCCAGAGGTTCAGAAGAAAAAACCTCAGACGCCCAGAAAGATACTGTTCCCGGTTCCAAGACTCTATATAAACAGCATTAACAAAATAGTCAAGACAATGAAAGAGGCTAATATTGACTGCGAAACTGTCACAAACAGAGTCGGCGAGTATTACGAATACACGATAAAGATTCATTCTGTAGCGGAGGTTTGATTCATAATTCGACAGAATGTTCCACGTGGAACAAAGTTCGACAGCGTTTTACAATGTTCCACGTGGAACATTGCGAGAAAGTGTCGAAAAAGTGTTCCACGTGGAACATTTTTTACAAAAAGGGCTTTATTTTTCGCGTGGAGTATGCTATAATAGAAAGGAAGTAATAAATGAAGGGGGAAACCTAATGAGCGTTGTTATAGGCGTTGTAAATCAGAAGGGCGGCGTAGGGAAAACTACAACATCAATAAATATTGCCGCAGGTTTGGGAACGCTCGGAAAAAAGATACTGCTGATAGATTTTGATCCGCAGGGAAATTCAACAACGGGATTCGGAATAAAGAAAAAAACACTGGATATATCTACATATGATATAATCATGGGCAATGCGAGACCACAGGAAGCTATAATCAAGACAAGATACAAGAACGTCGACATTATACCTGCAACAAATCAGCTTTGCGAAGCGGAACTCCAGCTTGCCGATGTGGAACAGCGAAACCATCAGCTGCGCAAGATAATTCTACAGGTAAAGGACAACTACGATATCGTGATAGTTGACTGCCTGCCGTCGCTTGGAATCCTTGCAATTAACGCAATGATTGCATGCGACAGAATAATTGTTCCGATGGTGTGCGAGCCGTTCGCGCTGGAGGGTCTGGCTCAGCTTATGCAGACGGTGAAAAAGGTAAAGCGTTCAGCTAATAAGGAACTTCAGCTTATGGGAATCGTGTTCACTATGCTTGATAAGAGACTACTTGCAAGCAATGAGATTATGAGGGATATCAAGAGAACATTCCCGTCTGACGTTATTTTCAAGACCGAGATACCGCGTAATGTAAGAATAACCGAGGCGCAGAGCCACGGCGAACCAATCATTTTCTACGACAAGAACTCCAAGGGTGCAGACGCGTACAAGCGCCTTGCAAAGGAAGTACTGGAGAAGTGCCGTGAAATGGAGAAGAAGAATGAGCAATAAACGTATAGGCGGTGATTTCAACAGCCTGTTCGACGACAACAATATGGAGGAATCCGAGGGACTGAGAACTCTCAGACTTTCCGAGATCGAGCCGAACAAGGGACAGCCCCGAAAGGTTTTCGATAAGGAAGCTATGGAGCAGCTGGCGGAATCTATCAGGGTCAATGGAGTGCTTCAGCCGCTGCTTGTGCGCCCGCTGTCTACCGGCAACTATCAGATTGTTGCCGGCGAAAGACGCTGGAGAGCAGCTAAAATAGCAGGGCTTGCGGAAGTTCCTGTTGTGGTTCGTGATGATTTATCGGACGAGCAGGTCATGCAGGTGGCTCTTATTGAGAACCTCCAGCGTGAAAACCTTAATCCCATTGAGGAAGCTCAGGGTTACAAGGAACTCATCGAAAAATATAATATGACCCAGGATCAGCTTTCAAAGGCGCTGGGAAAGGCTCGTTCCTCCATTGCCAACAGTCTTGGTCTGCTGACTCTTCCGGTCGGCGTGCGAGACCTGCTTGCCGATGGAAAGCTATCAGCCGGGCACTGCAAGGCGCTCAAGATGATAAAGGATCCTGCGCTGATGACCGAGATTGCAGTCAGAGCTGCTGACGGAGAACTCAGCGTAAGAAGCATCGAGGCTATCGCAAAGCGCGAGGCAAAATCCGAAGAAGAACAGACGATGATAAAGCCGCGCATGGCATATTACACCGAAGTTGAAATGAGCCTGACAGAGGCTCTTGGCACCAAGGTTAAAATCTGCGAGGGCAAAAAGACCAATACGCTTCAGATAGCATTTGAGGACAAAGACCAGCTTGAAGGAATACTCAGGCTGATGGCAGTCAAGTAAAATCAATTACAGGCAAAGCCTGATAAAAAAAGAAAGGCAATCACAATGATAGACATTAAGTTTTTAAGAGAGAACCCCGACGCTGTTAAGGAAAACATCAAGAAGAAGTTCCAGGACAGCAAGCTTCTGCTGGTTGATGAGGTTATCGAGCTGGACGCACAGCTCCGCAAGGCTCAGCAGCGCGGCGACTCCCTCAGAGCCGACAGAAACCGCATTTCCAAGGAGATTGGCGGCTTCATGGCTAAGGGTCAGAAGGACGAGGCTGAGAAGGCAAAGGCTCAGGTAAAGGAGTTCTCCGATGAGCTTGAAGCGCTTGAGAAGCAGGAAGAGGAGCTTTCCGAGAAGGTAAAGAAGATCATGATGACCATTCCGAACATCATTGATCCTTCTGTTCCGATAGGCAAGGACGACAGCGAGAACGTTGAAATAACCCGCTACGGCGAGCCGGTAGTTCCGGATTTTGAGATCCCGTATCACAGCGAGATAATGGAGCGTCTGAATGGTATCGACCTCGACAGTGCAAGACGCGTTGCAGGCAATGGCTTCTATTATCTGATGGGCGATATCGCAAGACTTCACTCTGCGGTTCTGGCTTATGCAAGAGACTTCATGATTGACCGCGGATTCACTTACTGCATACCTCCGTACATGATAAGATCCAACGTTGTTACCGGCGTTATGAGCTTTGCTGAGATGGACGCCATGATGTATAAGATTGAAGGCGAAGATCTGTACCTTATCGGTACTTCCGAGCATTCCATGATCGGTAAGTTCATCGACACTATTCTTGAAGAGGACACGCTTCCTAGAACTCTCACCAGCTATTCTCCCTGCTTCCGTAAGGAGAAGGGCGCGCACGGTATCGAGGAGCGCGGCGTGTACAGAATCCACCAGTTTGAGAAGCAGGAAATGATCGTTGTCTGCAAGCCCGAGGATTCCAAGATGTGGTTCGACAAGCTTTGGCAGAACACCGTTGACCTGTTCCGCAGCATGGATATTCCGGTCAGAACCATCGAGTGCTGCTCCGGCGACCTCGCAGACCTCAAGGTAAAGAGCTACGATGTTGAGGCATGGTCTCCCAGACAGAAGAAGTATTTTGAGGTAGGAAGCTGCTCTAACCTCGGCGACGCTCAGGCACGCAGACTCAAGATCCGCGTAAACGGCTCCGATGGTAAGAAGTATTTCGCTCATACCCTTAATAATACCGTTGTTGCACCTCCCAGAATGCTTATTGCGTTCCTCGAGAACAACCTCAACGCTGACGGCACTGTTAATATTCCCGAGGTCCTCAGACCTTATATGGGCGGCAAGTCCAAGATCGGATAAAAGTATAAAGATATGAAAAGGGGGCAGGGTCAACCGCCGCGGTATGCGACGGCTTTCTCTGCCTGCTCTTTTTATCGGGCGCAGCGACTGAACCTGCAATAACAGATTGGAGCTAGAAAATAATGGCATTTGTGACACTCGACAATGTATACAAGCGGTACCATATGGGCGAAATAACCATTAATGCCGCAGACGGAATGACCTTTGACATTCAGAAGGGCGAATTTGCAATAATCGTAGGACCCAGCGGCTCCGGAAAGACCACCGTGCTGAACATGCTCGGCGGCATGGACACCTGCGATGAAGGCGTGATAAGCGTTGACGGAGAGCGTATCGACAGGTTCAACCGCAGGCAGCTTACGAATTACCGCAGATACGACGTAGGATTCATTTTTCAGTTCTATAACCTGATGCCGAACCTTACCGCAAAGGAAAACGTCGAGCTTGCGGCGCAGACAACCAAGGACTTCATCCCTGCGGCTGAGATACTGCAAAAGGTGGGGCTTGGAGAGCGCCTGCAAAATTTCCCGGCGCAGCTTTCCGGCGGCGAGCAGCAGCGCGTTTCGATAGCGAGGGCGCTCAGCAAGAAACCAAAGCTCCTGCTGTGCGACGAGCCAACCGGCGCGCTCGACTACAACACCGGCAAGATGATACTAAAGCTGCTTCAGGATACCTGCCGGATAGACGGTATGACCGTGATACTTGTAACGCACAATTCCGCTATAGCTCCGATGGCTGACAGGATAATCAGAATAAAAAACAGCAAGGTCGCGGAGATCATCACGAATGATCACCCCACACCGGTTGAAGATATCGAATGGTGACGGAGGTGCGAGGTTGAAGTCAGTAACCAAGAATATTTTTCGTGAGATAGCGCGGACCAAGAACCGATTCTTTTCGATATTCACGATATGCGCGATAGGCGTGGGATTTTTCAGCGGAGTCCGGGCTACTGGAAGCGATATGAAGATCACCGCGGATAATTACTACGACGCGCACGAGCTTTTCGACCTGCGTGTAATGTCCACGTTCGGGCTGACCGATGGGGATTTATCAGCGCTGGAGCAGGTAGACGGAGTTTCAGAGGTGCAGGGTTCGAAATACTCTGACCTGATGTTTATCTACGACGGCAGAGATTACAATACCCGCGTTTTTTCCTGGAATGAAACCGCGAAGCTGAATAGAATAGACATTCTTGAGGGAAGATTTCCGCAGGCGGATAACGAGTGCATTCTGAACGTCCGCAAGATGAACAGTCAGATAGGTATAGGTGAAAAGCTGGTTCTTACCGATCCTTCGGATAACGAGGATTTTCCGCTGAAAAACAAGGAATACACTATTGTCGGGCTGTTCGATACGCCAATGTACATTTCCTCCACTCAGCGCGGAAGTACTACTATAGGGGATGGTTCGCTTGACGCGTTTGTGTACATTCCCGAGAGTAATTTTACACAGGAAGTTTACACTGAGATATATATACAGTCAGAGCAGTTGAAGGGCGTGCCGAGCTATTCTTATGAGTACGAGCAGCTAAGGGACGATATATCTGATAAGCTGGATGAACTCGGAATAGACCGCAGCGAGATACGCTACAACGAAGTTATAGGCGAAGCTCAGCAGAAAATAGACGACGGCGAGAAGGACCTCGAAAAGGGGAGGTCAGAGGGTCAGCAGAAGCTCGACGACGCAAAAGCCGAACTGGACGATGCGGCAAAGCAGATATCCGACGGCGAAGCAGACCTTGCAAAAGCAGCGGAGGACATCGCAGACGGCGAAAAGCAGATAGCCGAAGCCAAGCAGACCCTTGCAGACGCACGGATCGAAATAGACGACGGAAAGGCGGAGCTTGCCGAAAACGAGCAGAAGCTGAACGACGCGAGAAAGCAGCTAGACGAAAGTAAAGCGCAGCTTTCGGACGCCAAAAAACAGCTCGACGAGGCAAAGCAAACTTTGTCTGACAGCAAGAGACAGCTTGAAGATGGTCAGGCGGAGATCAACGGCAGGCGCGCTGAGATAGAATCCGGCTGGGAGAAGCTGTCCGAGGGAAAGAAACAGCTAGAGGACGGCAGGGCGCAGTACGAGAGCGGGAAGGCTCAGTATGACGAGAATCTTGCAAAGTACGAAGCCGGGCTCCAGCAGTACGAACAGGGAGCCGCACAGCTTGAGCAGGCGGCTCTGCTGATGGGCGAGAACGATCCGCAGATAGCGGCGCAGCGTGCAGTGCTAGAAGCGACTAAGGCTCAGCTGGACGAGGCAAAAACGCAGCTTGATGCAGCGAAATCTCAACTGGACGAAGCGGAGGCTCAGATTACTCAAAACGAGCAGCTAATTGCCGAAACGGAGCAGCAGCTCACCGACGGCGAGGCTCAGCTAAGCGCAGCGCAGGAGCAGATCGACAGCGGGTTGCAGCAGTATAACGACGGTCTGGCGCAGTACAATGAAAATTATGCGAAATACGAGGACGGCGTTAAGCAGTATAACGACGGATACCAGGAGTATTCCGAAGGGCTTATCAAGTTCAACGACGGCAGAAACAAGCTGAACGAAGCAGAGCGCCAGTATAACGAAGGTGCCGCCGAGCTTGCCGAAAAGGAGCAGGAATTCCTTGACGGAAAGGCGGATTATGAAAACGGCGTCAGGGAGCTTGAGGACGCCAAGCAGAAGTATCAGGACGGTCTCAGGGAGTACCAGGACGGCGTTGACGAATTCAACAAGGAAATATCCGACGCTGAAAAGAAGATAGCCGACGGCAAGAAGGAGATTCAGGACGCCGGCGAGGCAAAATGGTACGTTTTCACACGTGACGATAATCCTGGCTATGCGGAGTATTCCAGCAATGCCGAGCGTATCGACAAGATAGCCGCGATATTCCCGGTGTTCTTCCTGTTGGTGGCGGCGCTGGTGTGCCTTACGACCATGTCGAGAATGGTCGAGGAGCAGCGAATGCAGATCGGCACGCTGAAATCCCTGGGATATTCAAATGCGGTCATCATGCGGCAGTATATGGTCTATGCCGTGCTTGCCGCCGCGTCTGGAAGTCTTATAGGCGCGTTTATCGGTATGTTCCTGTTCCCGTTTATCATCATGTTTGCATATAGCATGATGTATATTATCAGCAATTTCTACTATGAGTTAAGTCCGTTCAATATCGTTATCTCCGCGGGAAGCATGGTCGCCGCAATTGCCCTGACCGTGTTCTTCAGCGCCAGGAACGCGCTTTCCGGCACTCCGGCGGAGCTTATGCGGCCGAGGGCTCCGAAGGCGGGAAAGAGGGTACTGCTCGAAAAAATCGGATTCATATGGGACAGGCTGTCGTTTTTCGGGAAGGTTTCCGGGCGTAATCTGTTCCGCTACAAACGGAGAATGTTCATGACCGTTATCGGTATCGCTGGGTGTACTGCGCTGTCGCTTACTGGGTTCGGTCTGAAGGATTCCATCAGCGATATTGTTGACTTACAGTATAATAGCATAAATAATTACAGCGGGTTTATTGCGTATGAGAATCAGGACGACGTGCAGGGAATTTACGACGCGCTCCTTGAATACCAGCCTGAAACGGAATACACCCGTGCGCTGATAAAGCAGTACACCGTAACGTCCGACAGCGGGAGCGTTCAGTGCTATGTAACGGCTCTTGAGGATACAGCGAAGTTTGAGGACATGATAGACCTACGCAGCCGCACCACCGGCGAAAAGATAACCTTTGAGCAGGCAGGCGGCGGAGTTATCGTCACAGAGAAGCTGACCAAACTGCTAGGTGTAAAAAACGGCGACACCGTAACGCTGAGAATAAGCGACGGCAACACACGTGAGGTCACGATTGGTGCTGTAACGGAGCACTACACCAGCCACTATATGTATATTCCAGAGGAAAAATACTCAGAGTTATTCGGAGATGCTCCGGATTATAACATTGTGTATTTTAAGAACGGCATGTCCTCGGAGCAGTCCGTGCAGGACGAGTTCACCACAAGAATGCTCGCGGTTGACGGCGTTCTGACAGTTACGGTGAATTCCGGGGCTTCCAGCCAGTTTGCAGATATGCTCAAGATAATGGATCTGGTGGTAGTCGTGCTGATAATTTCAGCTGGAGCGCTGGCATTCGTTGTTCTCTATAACCTGACTAACGTCAACATAACAGAGCGTATACGCGAGATAGCAACGCTGAAAGTGCTTGGCTTCTATGACAACGAGGTATCAAGCTATGTGTTCCGGGAGAATAATATACTGTCAGTAATGGGAGGCGTACTGGGCCTTGGAGTAGGCGTTGCCCTGTGCCAATTCGTTATACAGACTGCCGAGATCGACGAGGTGATGTTCGGAAGGAATATACACCCACTGTCGTTCCTGTGGGCGTTCCTGATAACAGTGGCGTTTTCGCTGATAGTAAATTTCATCATGCGCAGGGATCTCAGAAAAATCAGCATGGTGGAATCGCTGAAATCCGTAGAATAAATACTGGGGGAGAAGAAATGATAGAATCATTGGTGTCGGTCAGGCTTCCGGCTGACGAGGAGCTGACCATAAAAAAGAACCGCCTGACCGGCGTAGGCTGCGAGGACGGCAAGCGTATCGCTGTCGTCACCGGTATCCACGGCGACGAGCTGGAGGGTCAGTATGTGTGCTACGAGCTTGTAAGGCTCATAACGGCGAATATGGCGCATTTAAAGGGTACTGTGGATATCTATCCGTCAATAAATCCGCTGGGTATGGAGTCGGTCAGCAGAGCCGTGCCGATGTCCGGGCTGGACATGAACCGGGTCTTTCCGGGAAGCACCTCCGGAGCTGTGGCGGAGAATATCGCGGCAAAGCTGGTCGAAGATATAAAGGGCGCGGACGTCTGCGTTGATATCCACGCGAGCAACATTTTTATCCGCGAGATACCGCAGGTAAGAATACCCAGCACCGAGAACAGCCACCTTCTCAAATACGCGAAAATGCTCAACACCGATTTCGTGTGGGTGCATGATTCAAACGCAGTCGGGGAAGGCTCACTGGCGGCTGCGCTCCGGGAGGTCGGCGTGCCTACGCTGGTCATTGAGATGGGCGTGGGACAGAGAATAACTAAGGCGTACTGCAAGCAGCTCCTCAGTGGAATATTCAACCTTATGTCGAAGCTTGGAATCTGGGTTGGACCTACAGAGAATGTTTCACATCCGATGGTCAGCAGCGATGGTGCGGTACACGTTATACATTCAGGCGAAAGTGGAATATTTATACCTAAAGTTGAGCACAACATGTGGGTACAGAAGGGTACGCTCATCGGCGAGATAGTAACTCCGATCACCGGAACTGTCGAGGAGGAGATAACCGCGCCGTCAGACGGGCTTATCTTCTCGCTGAGGGAATATCCCATCGTTTACGAGGGCAGCGTGATTGCAAGAATTCTCAGCATGAGTTGATTTATTACATTCCGTGTTTTGCCAAAATGTATATACGTACGGTATATTCGCTGAACTTAACTTCTGTAATATAATCAGCAGATTATACTAATGGTAGTTATGTGTCAATCGATTTATAGCTTGACTTGAAATGAAAAATATGGTATCATATTAACAGAGAATGCAGATTTATCTGCGGCATTTTTGTAATTTAGAAAGGTCTGGATATGAAAGGGAGAATACTTGAATCCGGTGAAGACTACCTGGAGACCATACTGATCCTTCAGAACCGCAACGGCGAGGTGCGCTCGGTGGATATCGCCACTGAGATGGACTTCTCAAAGCCCAGCGTAAGCGTTGCGATGAAGAATCTCAGGGAGCAGGAGTGCATCACCGTTGACAAGAACGGATACATTACGCTCACCGACAAGGGACGCGGAATCGCGGAGAAGGTCTACGAGCGCCATATACTGTTTACAAACTGGCTTACCTCTATGGGGGTGCCCGAGGAGATAGCGGCTGCGGACGCGTGCCGTATCGAGCACTGCCTCAGCGCAGAGAGCTTCGCGGCGATAAAGCGCCACGTCAAGGGGGAGTGATCCCTTGAAGCTTATCAGCCTTATCGATAATACTGCGGTTGACGACAAGCTGTTCTCTGAGAACGGTATGTCATTCTTCGTGGAATTCGGCGGAAAGAACTACATCATAGACACCGGGCTGACCGGAAAGGCGGCGGAGAACGCACGCCGCATGCAGCTCCCGACGGACGAGCTTGACGCGGTGGTGCTTACCCACAATCATGCCGCGCACGTCGGTGGTATCGACAGCTTTATGCGGCTCAGCCCTGACGCTGAGATATACCTTCGCGCGGGCGCGCAGACAGAGCGTTTCAGGAAAACGGGCTTTTTCAAGGAGCCAGTCGGCGCGGGGAAGGCGTTTTTCAAGAAATACGCAGATGATCTGATACTTTTCAATCGTTTCTCAGAGGTGGCGGAGGGATTCTACCTTGCTTCCTGCGAGACCTTTGATGAAAAGGACCTCAACCCTGACAGGAGCTACTTCGCGCTGGACGGAAAAAAGCAGCTCCCCTACGACTGCTCCGACGAGTGCTTTGCCGTGCTGTTCCCGAAAAAGCGCAAGGCTGACGGCCTTGTTATCATCGGAGGGTGCTTCCACTGCGGAGTTCAGAACATGCTGGAGACCGTGAAGCAGAACTGGTGCGGAATACCTGTGCTCGCTATCGTGGGCGGGTTTCACTTTATGGGTTCAAACCCTAAAACGCTTGGGTGCTCATCTGAGTATATAACGGCGCAGGCAAGGGCGCTGAAGCTCAGCAACGCAGAGAAGATCTACGCCTGCCACTGCACAGGCTTCAAGGGGTTCGACATTATGGACGAGACCCTCGGAGACAAGTTAATGTATATTGGTGGTGGAGAAGAAATTGATTTTTAAACCGGAAATGTAAAATTAAGATATTTGTAAGTCTTTTTTGCAACATTTCCGGTATTTTTGCGTTATAATATATGCAGGTGATAATTTTTTCAAAAAAATTAAAAATTTTTTCAAAAAACATGCAACCTTTTATGGGTCTCGGTTGTTTTAATTAATGAAAGGTTATTAGGCTGAGGTGCAGACAGGCGCAGCGGCTTAAAATAAACAGGGGCAGGACGCCCCGGTATATGGAGGGAGTTAGTATGAATAAGAAAGTGAAGGTCATTGCTGCTTCGCTCTGTGCAGCTCAGGTCATCACGATGATACCGCTGAGCGCAGCGGCAGCAGAACCGCAGTTAAGCACCACCACGATCGCAGTCGGTGAGAATCACAGCCTTGTTATAAAGAGCGATATGTCTCTTTGGGCTGCGGGCGACAATAGCAAGGGGCAGCTCGGTTTAGGTTCGAGCAAGTCCAGCTCCAATGGCGAGAAGGTAATGGATAATATCGTGTATGTTGACGCAAACGAAGATGTCAGCTTTGCGATAGATAAGAACGGCACGCTCTATGGCTGGGGCGACAACTCCGAGGGTCAGATAACAAATAAGGTTTCCGCTGCGACTATCAGCAATCCTACCAAGATCTTGGACAATGTTGCTCAGGTAAGCACCGGAGACGGTCATACAGTCGCACTGCTTGAGGACGGAACCGCAGTAGGCTGGGGCAGCAACGAATACGGCGAGCTTGGTTTCGCTACCAATACATACAAGAATTCCGTTACAGAGCTCATGAAGGACGCAGTGGACGTTGCAGCAGGCGACGGATTTACGCTTGTTGTGTCCAAGGACGGCGCAGTTTACGGCTGCGGCAGCAACGATCAGGGGCAGCTTGGTACAGGTAACTACAGGGATATGACCTGGCTTACCGTTGTTATTGAGAGCGGCGCTCAGGACGTTGAGGCAGGCGACGAGCATTCCATCGTGCTTATGAGCGACGGAACCGTAAAGACTGCTGGCTCCAATGATTACGGTCAGCTTGGCACGGATTATTATAACGGCGGCAGCGCTAATTTCGGCAATGTATCAGTTAAGGGCGCAAGCGCGGTATTTGCCGGCGGCAACTCCTCCGGTGCAATAGCCAACGGAGTCCTTTACACCTGGGGCAGCAACGAGTCCGGTCAGCTTCACAACGGTAATACCGAGGATCTGAATTATCCGGAGAAGGTTACTACTGGCGCAGTTTCCATTGCACTTGGGCATCATCATTCGCTCATGCTCAGGAATAACGGCAATATCTCCAGCGTAGGCGCTGGCGTTTCAGGCGAGCTGTTCAGCACAACAAGTTCCATCGTTGCAAAGCCGGAATACACATTGAACAATGTGACTGTTTTCTCGGCAGGCTACGATCACGCTGCTGCCATTGATACCAAGGGAACACTTTACACCTGGGGCAACAACGATAAGGGTCAGCTCGGTCAGGGCGACTATAATGTCAGAAGCGTACCCACTAAGGTGAAGTTAGCATACGAAGCCGTTAATGTATGGTGCGGCAACAAGGCAACCATCGTGCAGACCAGTGACGGCAAGGTATACGTTTTCGGTGACAACAGCAACTATCTTCTCGGCATGAAAACCAGGTCGGATATTGTTAATACTCCTACTGAAAACGAGTATCTTTCCGGAACAACTATTGATAAGATAGAGTTACAGAATGATTTCGCAATTGCACTTATCGGCAGCCAGGTATGGGGCTGGGGCATTAACTCTGCCGGCAGACTTTCCACCTGCGGAAGCACTGTAAAATATCCTGAAGTTCTTTCTGATAAGCTGGTAAGCATTTCAGACATAGCAGCCGGCGACAGCCACTGTGTTGCAATCACCGATAATGGTGATCTCTACGGCTGGGGCAGCAACAGTGTAAAGCAGCTCGGCGGAGACACATCTTCCAGAGTAGTCGATATTCCCGAGCTGATCAACATAACGGATTCGAAGGATAATCCTATAAGCCTCGTTGATATCGCAGCGGACGGAAGCCACACCATCGCAGTAGCAAACGACGGCACCGTTTATGCATGGGGTGATAATTCCTATGGTCAGTTAGGCGATAACAGTTCCAGACTGAGGACTCCTTCTAAGGTTTATGGCAATTCCAGTTATGTTTATTCGTCTCAGAAGTTCTCGGCAGTTATTACTGACGCAGGCGATATCTCACTGAGCGGCAGCAATTCATGCGGTCAGCTCGGCGATGGTTCTACCAAGACCAGAAATACCTTCGCGAGAATCACCAACACTAATGTTACTTCTGCAAGTCTCGGCGGCGAATTTGCAGGCTATATTTCCTACGACAGCAGACTTTACTGCTGGGGCGACAATACATACGGTCAGTGCGGCAACGGCAAGGGCGGTCTGAAGTCTCAGCCGGAAACCGTCATCAAGGACGGTCTGTGCAAGCAGCTCGTACAGGCTGCAAGCGTATCGCTTGACAAGACCGATATCACCCTCAAGCCGAATGCCACTGCAAAGCTCACAGCGACAGTAGCTCCTGACAACGCTTCCAACAAGGACGTTACATGGAGCAGCTCCGATACCTCGGTTGCAACAGTAACCAACACAGGTTCTGTAAAGGCTGTAAAGAATGGCTCCGCAGTTATCACCGCAAAGACCGATAACGGACTTACCGCTCAGTGCACCGTTACAGTAACTACTCCTATATCCAGCTTCTCCGTAAAGCCCGCAAAGACCAAGACAATGGATATCGACGGTACGTTCACGATCACAGCAAAGATCTATCCGGCAAACTGTAACGATAAGACCCTGCTGTACTCCTCCTCCAACGAGGACGTTGCAGTGGTTGACGAAAGCGGCACAGTTACCGCAGTATCCGCAGGAACTGCAAAGATCACCGTTACCGCTAAGTCCAATCCTGCAAAGACCCGTACGATAACTGTAAAGGTACGCCCGAGCAAGCCAGTTATCACCTACAGAAAGTCTACCACGGACGGTATCGTGCTTGAGTGGGATCTTTCCGACTACGCAGATGGTTATCAGGTATACCGCCGCAACTCTGCAAAGGGTAAGGGCAAGTCGCTGACCGATATAGTTTCCGACGATCCTGATGATCTGACATTTACAGACAGCACCGCTGTAAAGGGCAAGGTTTATTACTACTATGTAAAGTCTTACGTCACCATTGATGGCAAGAAGCTGTATTCCAACGCGTCCAAGATCTATAAGATCAAGGCTAAGTAAACCGAACGGAGAGCGCGTTTTCAGGCGCATGGATAATTAACCAGATAACCTCTCTCCCCCCAATATAAATGGAAAAGGCAGAGCTTCGGCTCTGCCTTTTCTCTGTATTCGGTATCTCTCACACCGCCTACATTCTGAGGGCTTCCACCGGGTCAAGGGAAGCAGCCTTGTATGCAGGATAGGCTCCGAACAGCGCGCCCACCGCGCCGGAGGCGAGGGCTGCAATTCCGATCATGGCGAGGTTCACCTGGAACGGCACTCCCGCTATAACGCAGCCTATCCCGGAGATAAGCAGCCCGGCGGCGGTTCCTGCGGCGCTGCCGAGTATCGTCAGAAGCACGCTTTCCGCCAGAAATTCCCGGCAGATATCAAAGCTGGTGGCGCCGATGGAGCGTTTTATACCTATTTCCCGGGTACGCTCCGTGACGCTCATCAGCATGGTTGTCATTATCGAGATTCCCGATACCGCCAGCGAAATGCCCGCTACAAGCGAAAGCGCGGTGGTAACTATTCTGAGGATATCGTCAAGCTGCGCCTTCTGCGAGAGAAGATTGTTGACGATATACCCGTCGGTGGTGTTGTTGGCGCGGTCAAGCGCGGAGCTTACAGCCTCCACTACCGGGATGTCCGTTTCCATATCGGTGAGCTTCACCGCAAGCTTATCGTAAGTCGAGCGTCCGGTGAGCTGCTGCATGGTGCTTATCGGGATATACATGAACCCCGGCATGATATTCGACAGCATTCCCTGAAGGCTGGACAGCCCGGAGCTTGCCACGCCGATTATTTCAAACTCGTGATATTTTCCGCCGAGGAAAATGTTCAGCTTCTTTCCAACAATGTTGCTTCTGCCGTAGGAGCGCTGTGCAAACTGCTCGTCAATAACGCACACCTTCAGGTTTGCGGCGCAGTCGCTGTTGTTGACCAGCCTCCCGTGCTTCGCCTCAAGGGATATTAACCGGTCGGCGGAGCGGTCTACTCCCCAGACGTAGCAGTCAAGCCGCCTGCCTATCATCTTTGCTTCCGTCATGGATGCCATCAGCGGCATAACGTCGTTTACGCCGTCAATTCGCCGCACGGTGGACACATCGTCGTCCGTGAGGGTCACGGATACGCTTTTGTTCGCCGCCTGAACAAGGAGAGTATCGACTCCCATTGTTACCAGAGTGGAGCTTACTTCCTGGGTGCCGATGGTGCCGACGGTGGATACCAGCACAACTGAAAATACGCCCACGGCTATCCCGGCCATAGTCAGCAGGGAGCGCGTGCGGCTTCGGAAAATGCTGGTCAGGGTGGATAAAATGCTCATTGCTCTATCCTCACATATTTGCTGAGTGAAATGTCCTCTGGGTCAAGAAATACCTTGTCGTTTATAGTTGCGCCTTTTATGACCTCTGTACCGTCTGAAAATTCCGCGCCGGTGAAAATCTTGTGCTTGACAGCGGCTCCATCTTCAAACAGGTAGACATACTCACCCTCCTCGTCCTGACCGATGGCGTTATAGGGAAGCACGCATATTTTCCGCGGGTCTGAGAGCTGGAACCGCACATCGGCGGTAAGCCCTGAGCGCAGGCGCGGGTCGGTGGAGCCCGGGGATATCAGCACGTCTACCACGGTTTCTAGAACTGCGCCGCTGTACTGGCTTCGTGCAGAGCCGGCTATCTTCGACACGGTTCCGGTGAATACGTCGTCGGGGTAGGCTGAGAGGGTGAATTCCACTGGCTGACCGGGCTGTATCCTTGCGATGTTCAGCTCGCTGACGGCAGAGGTCAGCACGAGGGAGTCCGTACCCGCTATGGTGGCGATGCTGGTTCCGGACTCCACTGCCGCGCCTGCTCCGGCGGTGGATATCACTGTTCCGGAGCGGTCAGCGGTTATCTCCTCAGGGATAAGGGACATCGCGGTTGACAGGCTTGCGGTCGCGGCGGCAAGCTGAGAGACCTTCCCCAGGCTGCTGATGAACGTTTCAGAGGCTTTGCGGTCCACCCGGGCGATAACGTCTCCCACTTCGACATGATCTCCTTCCTCGACTTCAAATTCACTGAGCACCAGCGGCAGCGTGGAGGTGACGTCGCCCTGACCGATGTAGCACAGAGTTCCGCTTGTGTTCACGGATTCGCTGTAGTACACCTCGGTGGGGGATATGGACACGGCGGCGGGTACGCTTGCTTCCACTGCGGCAGGCAGATAGGAGACTCCGGCGGCGAGAGCGGCGCAGGCTATGGCGAGGGCTATATATTTCTTCATGGGCTTCATTCCTTTCAATAAATTCAACAGCAATATTGTGGGAATTTATTGCGGAAATATTCCGGGAGAATCATCAAATTTCAGATAAAATAACCCCCTTGCTTTCACAAGGGGGCGGTCGTATTTAATTGTGGATATTACCCTTACATATTGCTGATATCATCAAGTGAGTCACGCATTTCCTCAACGGTGTCGGTTATGCTTTCTACCGCCGAAGTGATTTCATCGACCATGCTGTCTATTCTGTCGCTGAATTGATCTACGACATTGCTGCATATTTCATCAATATCAGCATCATTGGGATTTTTGCCGTCAAGCGCCTGCGTTATTGCACTGATGATCTCCTGCTCCAGACCGGAAAAGTTTGTCATACTGTCCAGCTTGGAGGATATCTCGCTCACCATGTTTGTGGTAACGCCGACCAGCGCGTCAGCCTGCGCCTGTATGCTGTCTGTGTTCTGCGGTATTGCGATTTTACGGGCAGCGCCAGTCATGGAAACTTCCGTGGTGCCGTGCCTTTTGCGCAGCTCTCTTGTAGAATACCATGTATTGGTAGGCCAGCCGTCTGCGAACACGATATTGTGCCGCTGCGGACGTTCGCTTTCGAATTCGTCGACGCTGTCCGGCAGGTCTGCGTAGGCTTCGGCAGGCTTCGCGGAAAGAACCGTCATATACGCTCTCATAGCCACGAATCTTAGCTGGGTGTATTCGTTGTCGCCGGTGATGAACGGTATCTCGTACAGTTCCCAGCCGTTGACCTTTTTGAGCGGCTTTATGAAATTGCGGTTGAGGTTGTAGGTATAGCAGTTATCGCAGTCGTTGTTGTAGACTACTACGAACCGGCAAACCTCGTCGTTTTTGTCATTTTCGCCGCCGTTGAGCCAGAACGTTAACGTATGCGTGGTGTTCTTCGGCAGAATCAGGGTTTTGGTGACGATCTCCGTCCAGTTGTAGCCCCAGTCGCCGATGGTGTAGGCTTCAGCGAGGTTTCCGTCAGGTCCCTGCATGAAGCTGCGGTTTCCAACATTGGACTTCTGACAGTCCTTGTTGAAAGACCACTCTCTTGCATTGAAAAGGAGTCTATTTACGCGCTGTTCGTTCTTGTTTTCGTTAAGGGTATTTATATTATCCATCTTGATGTCCTCCGTATGTGTTACATCGGACACGTCCATCAGACGAATAGTATTGTCGTTCACGAAACGTGCCCGACCTTTTTTGACCAGCCCCGCCGCCCTTTTAGGGTAGGTAAGACCGATGTTTTCGCCGTCCTGTGACTGCACAGAGACGGTCTGTTTGGAGTTGGCTGAATTGGTTCCGTTTTTTGTCATGGGTGTCGTCCCCCTCCAACTGCGATTTTTGATCAGGGTTAACTCCCTGTGCTTGACAATTTGCTGCATTATTTTTATGTGTGCAGTTCACCATATTGATTATAACATACAATTACAATACTTGTCAATGTGCAGATAAATAGAAATATCCCGTCTGCATTTGTGCAGACGGAACAAATATGCTTGACTGAAGCTGTGGAATAATCTCAGCGCGAGTTTTAAAGTTGAAAAGTTGAAATTTTCTTTCGATTATCGCAAAAACATCTATTCATGTTGAAAATACAGGGGATCGACAGTAATAAAAAGAGCCGCGCCATACGGCACGGCTCTATAATAATGCGAATTATGCGAAGTAATCTACGCCGCCCTTGAACAGGAGCTGCTCCTTGTTGCCGGAAACGTTCTTTGCAACGTTGTCTGTGAGACGCTCGGTGTGACCCATCTTACCGAGGACTCTGCCGTCCGGAGAGATGATGCCTTCGATAGCGTACATGGAGCTGTTCGGGTTGAATGCAACGTCCATAGTGGGGTTGCCGCTGAGGTCAACGTACTGAGTAGCCACCTGACCGTTCGCGATAAGCTGCTTTATTACGCTCTCAGGAGCTACGAAGCGGCCCTCGCCATGGGATATCGGAATATTGTGGATATCGCCGACGTTGCAGCAGCTGAGCCACGGGGACTTGTTGGTGCAGATACGAGTCAGGGTAAGCTGAGACTGATGGCGGCCGATGGTGTTGTAGGTCAGCGTGGGGCTTTCAGCGGTCAGCGGAACTATCTTTCCGAATGGAACAAGACCAAGCTTGATGAGCGCCTGGAAGCCGTTGCAAATACCGATCATAAGACCGTCGCGGGCATAAAGCATGGACTCAACAGCGTCTTTGATCTTCGGGTTGCGGAAGAACGCGTTGATGAACTTTGCGGAGCCCTCCGGCTCGTCGCCGCCGGAGAATCCGCCGGGGATCGCGATTATCTGGGAGTTTTCGATGTGCTTTGTAAACTCGCTTACGCTGTCCTCCATATCCTGCGCGGAGAGGTTGCGGATAACGAATATCTCGGAATCGCCGCCGTAGCGGTTGAACGCGTTAGCCATGTCGTACTCGCAGTTGGTGCCGGGGAATACCGGGATAAGCACGCGGGGCTTTGCGACTTTCACGGAGCTGTGCTTCAGCTCACAGCCGCCGGTGTAGGATATCTTCTCGGGAGCGGGCTTTTCGGGGAGCTGTGCCTTGAATATAGGCTCAAGAACGCCGTTCCACTTCTTCTCGAGGGAAGCAACGTCAAGCTTGACATCTCCGGAGGTGATGGTATAGTCTGCAACGGTCTCGCCGATGGTCTTTACGCCGTCAGCTTCTCCGGTGAGCTCCATAATGAACGCGCCGTAAACCGGTGTGAACAGCTCCTCGTCGGTGAGCTTATCAAGCTTTGCGCCAATCTGGTTACCCAGGGACATCTTGAAGATACCCTCTGCAACGCCGCCGTGCGCAATGCTCCATACGGAAACAGCCATCTTGTCCTTGATGAGCTTTTCAACGGTGCGGAAAACTTCCTTAACGCTGTCGAATACCGGCAGGCCGTTTTCGTCGTACTTCGGCGCGATGTAGCCTATCTTATGACCCGCAGCCTTGAATTCAGCCGAGATAACGTCGGGAGCCTTAGCGGTGGATACTGCGAAGGAAACCAGCGTCGGCGGAACGTCGATATGCTCGAAGGTACCGCTCATGCTGTCCTTGCCGCCGATTGCGCCGCAGCCCATTTCAAGCTGTGCACGGTAAGCGCCGAGCAGCGCTGCAAAAGGCTTGCCCCATCTCTCGGGTTTGCCCTGGGTGCGCTCGAAATATTCCTGGAATGTCAGCCAGCAGTGTTCGTATGTGCCGCCCGCTGCGACAACCTTTGCGATACTTTCAACTACCGCGCATACTGCTCCGTGATACGGGGACTGTGTGGATACAGCCGGGTCGAAGCCCCATGCCATTATAGAAGTTGTGTCGGTCTTTGCGTTCAGCACAGGGAGCTTCGCAGCCATTGCCTGTACAGGGGTCTGCTGGGTTTTTCCGGAGAACGGCATTAGAACTGTAGCGCCGCCGATGGTGCTGTCGAAGCGCTGTACAAGGCCTCTCTGCGAGCAGATGTTGAGGTCTGTTACCATGCCTTCCCAGTCAGCGGAGGTGTTCTTTCTGTCGGTGGAGTAGGATACCTTTACGTCAGGTACTGCAACGTCGGTGTGCTTCTCTGCGCCGTTGGAGTTCAGGAACTCGCGGGAGATATCAACGATGGTTCTGCCATTCCAGTTCATGCGGAGCCTCGGCTCGGACTTTACGACTGCGACAGGTGTGGACTCAAGGTTTTCCTTGGAAGCGAGCGCGCGGAACTTGTCGGCGTCCTCGGGCGCTACTACTACAGCCATTCTCTCCTGGGACTCGGAAATCGCAAGCTCGGTGCCGTCCAGACCGTCGTACTTCTTCGGAACTGCGTTCAGGTCGATCTCCAGACCGTCCGCAAGTTCGCCGATGGCAACGGAAACGCCGCCTGCGCCGAAGTCGTTGCAGCGCTTGATGAGCTTTGTAGCATCGGGATTTCTGAATAATCTCTGGAGCTTTCTCTCCTCGGGAGCGTTACCCTTCTGGACCTCTGCGCCGCAGGTGTCGAGGGACTGTATGCTGTGAGCCTTGGAGGATCCGGTAGCGCCGCCGCAGCCGTCGCGGCCGGTACGTCCGCCGAGCAGTATAATAATATCGCCGGGAGCCGGGCGCTCTCTGCGTACGTTCTCAGCAGGAGCCGCGCCGATAACTGCGCCGATCTCCATGCGCTTTGCCATATAGCCGGGGTGGTAGATCTCTGCGACGTGGCCGGTAGCAAGACCGATCTGGTTGCCGTAGCTGGAGTAGCCCGCAGCGGCAGTGGTGGTTATCTTTCTGGGCGGGAGCTTACCCTTGATGGTCTTTTCGACCGGCAGCAGCGGGTCGGAAGCGCCGGTGACTCTCATTGCCTGGTATACATAGGAACGTCCGGAAAGCGGGTCGCGGATAGCGCCGCCGAGACATGTCGCAGCGCCGCCGAAAGGCTCGATTTCAGTCGGGTGGTTGTGGGTCTCGTTCTTGAACATGAGGAGCCAGTCCTCGTCCTTGCCGTCAACGTCTACCTTGATGCGGACGGAGCATGCGTTGATCTCCTCGCTTTCGTCGAGATCCTTCAGAATGCCGTCTTTCTTGAGCTTTTTCGCGGCGAGGGTAGCGATGTCCATGAGGCACAGCGGCTTGTTGTCGCGGCCCAGCTCGTGGCGGTCTGCCTTGTATTCAGCGTATGTATCTGCAATGTAGGAGGGCTTGATATCCGCGTTGTCGATGATGGTGCCGAATGTTGTGTGGCGGCAGTGATCAGACCAGTAGGTGTCGATCATGCGGATCTCAGTGATGGTCGGATCGCGGTGCTCGCTCTTGAAGTAATCCTGACAGAACTTGATATCGTCGTTGTCCATTGCAAGGCCGTAGTGTACGACGAAATCAGCAAGCTCGGCGTCGGTCTTGTTTATGAATCCGGTGAGAGTCTCAACGCTGGTCGGAATGGTGTACTTTACTTCCAGGGTATCGTACTTGTCGAAGCCGCACTCGCGGGACTCGACTGCGTTGATGAGGTAGTGCTTGATACGCGCGAATTCGTCGTCGGAGATCTTACCCTTGAGCACGTAGATCTTAGCGTACTTAACAACAGGGCGCTCGCCGGGGCAGAGCATCTGAATGCACTGTGCCGCGGAATCCGCACGCTGGTCAAACTGACCGGGCAGGAACTCAACGGCGAACATGCGCTCGTCAGCGGCGGGCTTCGGGAGCTCGTAATATACCTCGTCTACCGGAGGCTCGGAGAACACGGTGGGAACTGCGGCTTCAAAGTTCTCTTTCGGGAGCTTTTCACAGTCGTAGCGGTTGATGATCCTTACATTTTCGACGGTCTTTATGCCCAGCGCGACATTGAGGTCGGCAAGCACGGCACCGCCGTCTACCGCGAACTGCGGCTTCTTTTCAACGTAAATACGGTATACCATTGTTTTTCCTCCATATACTCACAGCGTATCGCTGCAATAATAATATCATTATACTACTAAACCGGCGTAAAATCAATATGCCGGGGTGCTGAAATATGGCGGCTCCGGCTTTGATAATTTGGTTATTTATTCTTCCTGAGTTCCGGATATGTCAGCGCGGGAGCGCAGCAGCGCCGCGTACTCCTCGCTGGTGCATTTATCGGCGAGGGACATAAGCTCCTCGGAGGTGTCGCAGGCTTCCTCTATCGCTTTGAGTATCGCCCAGTTCAGACCGTCGCAGTCCGGGGAAAACAGTCCGGTAAGCTGCGCCGCGTCGTCGTAGGAGAGAGGCTGGCTGAAATTCAGCAGCTTGTCGTATTTTTCGAAAAGCTCGTCTGACATCTCCGAGTCTGCGGGAATGGGGCCTAATGCTAAAAGCTGTTTGATGCTGCTTGTCATGTGATTCTCCTTAATTCAGAATTTCGTGGTTCCGGTGCAGTAGTTCCCGTCGGCGGAGGTCAGCTTAACCTGTACCAGGGAATGCCGCGGGATATCCTCGCCATAGATACGCACGGGAATATAGCTTCCGGTAAATCCGTTGCAATAGTCGGGGGAAGTGTGTTTTTCGATGAGCACTGTATGCACCGTGCCGACCTGTGATTCAAGGAACTGACGTTCCAGGCGGTCGGCAAGGGCGCTCATTTCCTTTGCGCGGGCGGATTTGACCTGCGGTACTACCTGGTTGGTTCGCATTGCCGCGACCGTCCCCTTTCGTATCGAGTAGGGGAAAACGTGTATCTTTGCAAATCCGACTTTTTCCGCAAACGCCATGCTTTCGGCAAATTCCTCATCAGTTTCGCCCGGGAATCCTACCATGATATCGGTGGTTATGGCGCAGCCCGGGAACACATTCCGGAGCTTTTCCACAAGCGCCAGATATTCCGCGCTGGTGTAGCGGCGCTTCATTCTTTTCAGCACGGCGTCGCTTCCGGACTGCAGCGACAGGTGGAAGTGCGGACACAGTTTCCCGCAGGCTTTCAGGCGCTGTATCTCATCGTCGGTGAGGGTGTCCGCTTCAAGGGAGCCGAGCCGGACGCGTTCAATGCCCGATACCTGAGCGGCTCTTACCGCGTCGGCGGGTGTGTTTCCGATATCTTCCCCATAGCAGCCGAGGTTTATTCCGGTGAGGACTATCTCGCGGTTTCCGGCGGCCGCCGCCTGCTCAGCCTGGCGGGTTATTTCCTCCGGGCGGCGGGAGCGCACGCGCCCTCTCGCAGTGGGGATTATGCAGTAGGTGCAGAATCTGTCGCAGCCGTCCTCTATTTTGATGAAAGCGCGGGTGCGGTCGAGGTCGGCGGCTGAGGACGCTTCGTCAAACTCGCGGGTGAGCGGCTGTACGCAGGACATGCGGCGGTGCTCTGCGATGAATTTCGACACCATCGCCGGTATTTCGGATTTGTTCGCGTTTCCGGTGATTATATCGGCGGCGGAGACGTCGCGGACGGCTTCCTCCGGATATGCCTGCGGGTAGCAGCCGCAGAGCACGGTTATTCCGTCGGGGTTCAGCGTTTTGCAGTGGGAAACGGTCTGACGCGCCTTTTTTACGCCGACGCCGGTGACGGCGCAGGAATTGATTATATACACGTCGGCGTGGGAGTCTTCCTCCGCCGGGGAGTACCCTGCGGCAAGGAATGCGGCGTGTATCGCGGCGCTCTCGCAGGAGTTCACCTTACAGCCCAGGGTGATTATACTGAATGTCATGGGTACCTCTTTTCGCACGGTTTGCCGATAATATCGACTGGTGTGGTGCGGTTTCGTAATTTTAGCCAAAACCAAAACTTCATATAACAATATTATAGCTGATTATTCCGAAATTTGCAATAAGCTATTGACTATTTTTCAGTTTGAGGATATACTTATTTACAGAGGAAATAATATCCTCAGAAGAATGATTATCACCAAAGAAAGGCGGCGGTTTTTATGAAGAAAATGAAGATCAGTCTCGGTTCTATCGAGGATGTAAAGGAATTCGTGGCACTCACCAACAGCTACTCGTTTGACAGCGATCTCGTATCCGGAAGATATGCGGTCGACGCTAAGTCCATCATGGGTATTTTCAGTCTCGACCTTGCAAAGCCGCTGGAGTTCGTTGTTCACGATGACGGCGCCAAGGCTGACGAGCTGCTCGACGCAGTTCTCAAGTTCAGAGCGTAATTTTATTCTGGAAAGGAAGCATTATTATGACTACAGTAAAAATCAACATTAACACCATCAACGACGTCAAGGATTTCGTAACTATCGTTTCCCGCTGCGAGTATGACGTTGATATCGTATCCGGCAGATACGCCATCGACGCTAAGTCCATCATGGGTATCTTCAGCCTCGACCTCTCCAAGGAGCTGACCCTGAATATCCACAGCGATGACTGCGCAGATTTCCTCGACGCTATCAAGAAGTACATCGTTAAGTGATAATACTTGATGACTGCTTCGGCAATCTAACGCGTATGCGGTCTGGACGTTCTTCGTTCAGACCGTTTTTACATTTATGCCGGATTTGTGTGTTTTGCCGGATTTGATATGTGAAAATTGCATTTTTGGTAAAAAATCCGAAAATAATATTTACAATCGGGCGTAATAGTGGTATAATGAATGTGTATTTAAAGTCGCGCTGACGTCCTGCCGGCGCAGGAAAGGATACTACTATGGATATCAAAATCGAATTAACCAAAAACCCTAAGCCCAAGCCCGCTGACGAAACCAAGCTAGGCTTCGGTCATATCTTTACCGACCATATGTTCGTTATGGACTACGATGCTGGTCAGGGCTGGCATGACGCACGCATTGTGCCTTATGGTCCGATTGAGCTTATGCCTTCCGCGATGGTCCTTCACTATGGTCAGGAGATCTTTGAGGGCATGAAGGCTTACAGAACCCCTTCCGGCGACATTCAGTTCTTCCGCCCCGAGGAGAACTTCAAGAGAATGAACGTCTCCGCTGAGCGTCTCGTTATCCCGCAGATCAACGAGAAGGACGCTCTCGAGGCTCTTCACAAGCTCGTTGAGATCGATAAGGACTGGGTTCCGCATATCGAAGGCGCTTCCCTTTATATCCGTCCGTTCATTTTCGCGGCTGATCCGTTCCTCGGCGTACGCCCCGGTGAAAAGTACTATTTCATGATCATCATGAGCCCCTCCGGCGCTTACTACAGCACCGGTATCAATCCCGTAAATATCTATGTTGAGACCAACTATGTCCGCGCGGTAAGAGGCGGTATGGGCTTCACCAAGACCGGCGGCAACTACGCTGCTTCTCTTGCGGGTCAGGACGAGGCTCACAAGCAGAACTATTCTCAGGTACTCTGGCTCGACGGCGTTGAGCGTAAGTACATAGAGGAAGTCGGCGCTATGAACATCATGTTCGTTATCGACGGCGAGGTCGTTACTCCGTCCCTCCAAGGCAGTATTCTTTCCGGTATCACCAGAAAGTCCGCACTTGAGCTTTGCAGAAAGTGGGGCATGAAGGTTTCCGAGCGCCGCATCACCATTCAGGAGGTTGCTGACGCTTACGACGCTGGCAAGCTCGACGAGGTATTCGGAACAGGTACGGCGGCTGTCGTTTCTCCTGTAGGCCACCTCAAGTGGGGCGACAAGGTAATGGAGATCGGCGGCGGTAAGATCGGCCCGATCACCCAGAAGCTCTATGACACCATGACAGGTATGCAGTTCGGTAAGATCCCGGACGACATGGGCTGGATTGAGAAGCTCTGATTCTGTTGACGGATTGAATATTACCGTGCCGGTATTACTTTGGGTATACCGGCACGGTTTTATATATGGAGGTCAGAAATGGAGATAAAATATCGCAGGCTTATATCAGATGACCTTGACAGGTTCATTGCTATGCGTATAAATCAGCTCCGTGAGGAGGGCGCAAAGGAGGACACAGACCTGAGCCCGGCGCTTCTGGACTATTACACCCGGCATATGGCTGACGGTACATTTGTTTCATGGTTGGCGGTGGACGGAGAAAGAATAGTCGGTACCTCCGGGATGTCCTTTTTCGAAAAGCCGCCATATTTCGGCTGCCCGAGCGGGAAAATGGGTCTGCTGTCGAGTATGTACACCGACCCGGAATACCGCAGGCATGGCATAGCCCGGGAGCTTCTGTCGAGAGTTGTCGGAGAGGCGCGGCGGTACGGCTGCGGCACTGTGCAGATAACGGCCTCGGATATGGGCGTACTGCTGTATACGGATTTCGGATTCGTAAAGAACGGCAATTTCATGCAGTGTAGGCTGTGAGCGGTTTTCTGAAAATCCTGTGAAAAAAATTTTGCCGGGGTTGACAGGCAATTGATTATGGTGCTATAATTATCATGTTGCAAAAAAACGTAAAAGAGAGGTGAGCAGAGTTGAAAAATGGTGACAGTCACGGGCAAAGTACACGGTATGACGCCCGGAATTGCGGCTCTGCCCGCTTTTATGAATAAATAGGCGCATACTGTGCCCGGCTTCACTTTCACTCAGATGCAGCAAAATTTGATGAAAGGCAGGGTACTATTATGTCAATGAACGAAGCAGTTATCAGGGATCGCGCAGCGGAGATCGCAGAGCTTGTCAGGAGCGATCTCTCACCGAAGGCGGCTCAGGAGCGGCTCGCGGAATATCATGCAGGTGATATAGCAGCGGCGGCGGAGCTTCTCAGCGCGGGGGAGCGCACGAAGCTGTTCCGCACGCTAGACATGGACGAGCTTGCGGACGTTTTCGAGTATTTCGAGCCGGAGAATTCCGCAGAGTACCTCAAGGAAACGGATCTCGGGAAAACTGTTCTGCTGATCGGCAAAATGGAGACCGACGCGGCGGCGGACGTTCTTAGAGAATTCCCGAAAGAAAAGAGAAATCAGCTTTTCGAGCTTCTCGACGAGGGGCTCAGGAGAAAGCTGGAGCTTATCGTGTCATTTGACGACGATGAGATCGGCAGCCGAATGACCACAAACTACATTTCGATAAGCTCCGGAATGACCGCGGCAGAGGCTACGCGGGCGCTGATGGATCAGGCTAAGGAAAACGACAACATCTCCATACTTTTTGTTACGGCAGAGAACGGATTTTTCTGCGGCGCGGTGGGGCTTAGGGAACTGCTTACCGCTGAGAAGCACTCGGAGATAAAGCCGCTGATACAGCAGAGCTTTCCGTATGTTTACAGCACAGAAAAGACGGAGGACTGCATAGAGCGGCTCAAGAGCTATTCTGAAAGCAGCATTCCCGTGCTGGACAGCGGGAATCACATTCTCGGAGTGATCACGCTGGAAAGCCTCCTGGAAGCTGTCGATGATGAAATGGGCGACGACTATGCAAAACTCGGCGGTTTGTCAGAGGAGGAGGATCTCCATGAGCCGCTTTTCGCAAGCCTTAAAAAGCGTATGCCGTGGCTGCTTATACTGCTTGTGCTGGGCATGGCGGTATCCGGAGTTGTCGGCGCATTTGAGAAGGTCGTGTCGCAGCTTACGATAATCATGGCGTTCCAGTCGCTTATACTCGATATGGCGGGCAATGTGGGAACTCAGTCGCTGGCGGTGACTATCCGCGTGCTGATGGACAAGGACCTCACAGCGGGCAAAAAGCTCAAGCTCGTTGCTAAGGAAATGCGCGTCGGACTTTCATGCGGGCTTATTCTCGGAGTGCTTTCGGTACTGTTCGTAGGGCTGTATATCATGCTGTTCAAGGGGTATCCGGTAGGGTTCTCGTTTGCGGTATCAGCTTGTATCGGTGCGGCTCTCATGCTGGCTATGCTTATTTCCAGCGGAGTCGGCACGCTGGTTCCGATGTTCTTCAAGAAGATCGGAGTTGATCCGGCTGTGGCTTCCGGTCCGCTGATCACCACCGTCAACGACCTCGTGGCTGTCGTTACCTATTATGGGCTGAGCTGGCTTCTGCTTTTGCAGGTGCTTCACCTCGGCGGATAAAATACTGAACGGGAGTGTACGCTCCCGTTTTTTGCGCCCTGATACTTGACTAATGAGCGGTTTTGCGTTATACTATATAAGTAACTATTTTACTGTCCCTGCAAGCCATGCAGGGCTGAAAGGAATCAAACATGAACAACACAGAAAAGACCCTCGACAAAATCGTTGCCCTCTGCAAGGGCAGAGGCTTCGTTTACCCCGGCAGTGAGATCTACGGCGGACTCGCTAACACATGGGACTACGGCCCCCTCGGCGTTGAGCTCAAGACCAACATCAAGAACGCATGGCGCAAGAAGTTCATTCAGGAGAACAAGTACAATGTAGGACTGGACTCCGCTATCCTGATGAACCCGCAGACATGGGTGGCTTCCGGCCACGTAGGCGGATTCTCCGACCCGCTGATGGACTGCAAGGACTGCAAGACCCGTCACCGCGCAGATAAGCTCATTGAAGACAACGGCGGCGACGCAAACGGCTGGACCAACGAGCAGATGATGACTTACATCAGGGAGCACGGTATCAAGTGCCCGAACTGCGGTTCCACAAACTTTACCGATATCCGTCAGTTCAACCTGATGTTCAAGACCTTCCAGGGCGTTACCGAAGACAGCAAGAATGAGATCTACCTCCGCCCGGAGACTGCTCAGGGTATTTTCGTTAACTTTGCTAATATCCAGCGCACAAGCCGCAAAAAGGTTCCGTTCGGCGTTGCTCAGGTAGGTAAGTCCTTCCGTAACGAGATAACCCCCGGTCAGTTCATTTTCCGCGTGCGCGAGTTCGAGCAGATGGAGCTTGAGTTCTTCTGCAAGCCCGGCACCGACCTTGAGTGGTTCCAGTACTGGAGAAGCTACTGCAAGAACTTCCTGCTCTCCCTCGGTCTGAAGGAGGAGAATATCCGCCTGCGCGACCACAGCCCTGAGGAGCTTTGCTTTTACTCTAAGGCTACCACCGACTTCGAGTTTATGTTCCCGTTCGGCTGGGGCGAACTCTGGGGCGTTGCAGACCGCACCGACTACGATCTGACTCAGCACCAAAAGACCTCCGGCAAGAGCCTTGAATACTTCGACCCCGAGACCAACGAGAAGTACATTCCGTATGTTATCGAGCCTTCCCTCGGCGTTGAGAGACTGTTCCTTGCAGTTGTATGCGACGCTTACGATGAGGAGCAGCTTGAGGACGGCACCAGCCGTACAGTAATGCACCTGCACCCGGCTCTGGCTCCTGTTAAGGCTGCTGTGCTGCCGCTTTCCAAGAAGCTCAGCGAGAAGGCAGGAGAGCTTCACGACGAGCTTGCTAAGTACTTCAACGTTGATTTCGACGACGCTGGCGCTATCGGCAAGCGTTACCGCAGACAGGACGAGATCGGTACTCCGTTCTGCATTACCTACGATTTCGACACCGAGACAGACGGCTGCGTAACAGTACGTGAGCGTGATTCCATGCAGCAGGTTCGTATCCCGCTGACTGAAGTCAAGGCTTACATTGAGGAAAGAATTTTCTTCTGATATCCTGTTTCAACAATATTGCCCCTTCCATTCGGGAGGGGCAGTTTTTAGAGGTGACCTATAATAAAATCCCCCCTTCCGGCTGGAAAGGGGGATTTTTGTCAAATATTCGGGCGCCCGTGCGCCTAGTAACTTAGCGTCCCATGATTTTTCTGCGGACGAACATCAGCAGGAATACAGCTCCGCCGGCGGCTGCGGCTATTCCGATGATCAGCATTACCGGGTGAGATTCTGTGTCTACGCACTTTATGTAGAGGTCGACTATATAGTTGTCAACTTCGTCCCTGGTGTATCCTGCGGAGATAAGATAATCCCTTATAAAGCCCTTGTCCTGGCTGTCCATCTTTGTTACCTTGCCTTTGAAGTGCACAGGGCTGATGTCCTCATCATTATACCATGCGTCGTACTGGTCGTCGAGGGAGTTTATCAGCTCGTCAATCGGGGTGTAGATACCCATGAAGCAGTCGTCGCCTGCGTCTATCAGATAGAACTGGCCTATGGATTTGTTCTTGTCGTCGTTCACGATTTCCTCGTACGAGCCGTAGTTTACCGGGAGGTCGCCCTCGATCATCATGCCTTCCTTGAAGTCGCTCCACTGCAATGTACTGTAGTCGGCTCCCTTCTTGGCGTAATCAGCCATTTCTCCGCTGATCATCACGATGAACGCAATTCCTATTCCCAGAAGCACTATTCCCGTGTAGAGAAGCCTCCATGTTCCAAATCCAACTCTCATTTCATTACCTACCTTTTGTTCAGTTTGTTTTTCCGGCGGTTATGCCGCCAAAGTTAATTATACCATAATTATCGCTTTGTGTCAATATTTAGCCGGAATTATCAACAGATATCTATATATGTTAAATTGTAATATAACAAATTGTAAAGTTTTTTGTTAATCGTTACTCTTAGCGGAATCTTAACAGTATATCGGTTGACATTTGCGAATGGTTATGGTATACTTTTAGTATACACAGAGCAAAAATATCCCAGTAATAAAAAGGAGAAGGAACGTATGTGGACGATCACGGAAAAGCAGTACACCAACGAGGACGGCGAAAGTTATACGGGCTACGGTGTGGAATTCGGCAAATGTCTTGTTGAGGACATCACCCCAAGCAGAACAGCTATTCAGCAGTTCGCTGACGCGCTTAACAGGTTTGACGCATCGCCTGTCCATATTTATGAGATAATTGAGAACTATCTCGCTGAGCTCTGCTGATTTTGACGCTCCAGGCTGCGCGGACTTCCCCCGTCCGTGCATAAGAAAACCGCCCGGTTTCCCCGCCGGGCGGTTTTTTTATCTTACATAATACGGGTTCGGCTTGCACAGAATGATTATCAGGTCTATCAGGGTGCCTAACCCCAGAAGTCCGAACGTCAGCAGCCAGATAATTCCGGTGCCTATCTTGCCTTCGTAAAAACGGTGGATTCCGAATTCGCCGAGGAACAGGCACAGGAAAAATGCTATCCACTTATTTTTCGGCTTTCCCATCGGAATCATCGCGGCTGTGTTCACGTTATTATTCGTATTGTTGTTGCTGTTGTTAATGATTATAGGCTGTGCCGCTGACGGCGCAGTGCGCAGCTCCTCGACCTGCCTGCCGCAGTGGGTGCATATTACCGCGTCAGCAGGAATGACTTGTCCGCAGTGCTTGCAGAATTTTGTCGATCCATTCACAGGCTGTACTGGCTGCTGATATCCTCCCTGGGGTACAGCGTCCTGACGATAGGGCTGATATGCATTGTTCTGGGACTGACCCTGCCAATTTACCTGCTGCGGGATATTATTCGGAACTCCCTGGGGGTACGTCTGCGCTGGCTGAACTGGCTGAACTGGCTGAGCATACTGCTGATAGGGCTGCGCCTGCTGCGGAGCCTGTTGGTACTGTACTGGCTGCTGTGCGTATATTTCTCCAGTGGCGGGGTCTCTCCAGCCCTGGGTGCCGCCCTGAACAGTCTGACCTGTCTGACCAGTGGGCTTAGTAAGGCTTACTCTCGAATTTTCGTCCATATATACCTCCACAAACCAGCTCCCGGGTTTCAGGGAGCACGATAATTTCCATACTACAAGTTTATTTTACCACACAACATGTGATTTGTTAATATGATTTCACTACATTTTCACACTCTGCGGGAATTTTGGGCATTATCGCCAAAACTCTGGTCGGTTTTTCTTACAATACACCGAAAAACAGCGCTCCCGCTGTCCGGCGGGAGCGCATATATCTAAGCCCTGATGTGATTTATTCCGCTGCGTAGAACGTATAAACCATCTTTATCATATCCCCGTAGGTGAAGTCTGCCTTTGCGTTGAGCTTGTTTCCGCTTACAGCGCCCATTGCGTATGCTATAGCGTAATAGCCAACATTCTTATCGGTGTCCTTAACGTCGCTGAACGGAGACTTATAGATGCCCTTCAGCTCCGGAATGGCGTCGCCTGCTACAGACTTTGTGAAGATCACCAGTGCGTCGCCGCGGGTCAGCTTCTTGCTTTCTTCGTCGGTATTTACGCCCATGAGCTGCTCGAATACTGCGGAATCGGCGGTGTCGTTCTCGCTGAACTTTTCAGTGGAGATGAGGTATCCGTGATCGTCCAGTGCCTTCGCCATCTTCAGTATCTTCTTGTCCTTTATGCCGGAGAGGTCGTTCGCAGCATCGGAGGAATACTGCCAGTCGTACACCGGCTCGCCGGTAGTCGCGTCAACGTAAACGTCGGAATCGGTGCCGTATACGAGCACGGTCTTGGTTTTCTTATCGGTAAATCTTGCGAGATAGTAGAGGTTCAGGTCGTTGTTTTCCCAGAACTTCTGCATTACCATGTCGGTGCTGAGCATTCTGGAGGAATCGGGAAGCTTAACGTCAGTATAGCTGTAGCTGTAGTTAGTCAGCTTCATATCTGCATTAAGGCCTACGCTGATAGAATCTCCGCTGACCAGTATGTCGCTGGAGTATCTGTCCCAGGAATGGCTGCTTCCGTTATAGAATGTTTTGTTGTTCTGGTCTGTCCAGGAGTAATCAGTGGAAGGATTGCCCTTGTATTCCACAAAGCGGTCGCCGGCGTAGGTCTTTGCGATCTCCTCGGCGAGTTTGTCAGCCTTATCGAGGTCATATGAACTGGATCTGCTGTCGCGAGTATCCCAGAAATAATAGCTCATTATCTGACCGCTTTCCGCGTCAACGGTGATGTTGACCTCCTGCCAGTTCTGGGCTGATTCTACTGCCGGAACGCTTACAGAACCGTCCTCCTCGACTATCTCCTCGTAAACGTAGTCGTTCTCGTCGGGAACGTAGCTGGAGAAGTTCGCGGTGTAGTAATACTTGTCCTTACCGGTAAAACTTACCTTGTACAGGTCAGATGAAACAAGCTCCATATCAGTGGAATAGGTCAGCCACTTATCCGCCTGCATGAGCTTTATTACAGCTTCGCTGCTTGCGTAGGGGAGCTTCTTATCAAGCTCTGCCTGCTCCTGCTCGGTGAACTGATAGCCGCCTTCGCCGCTGCCCTTTCCGGTGTCCATGTCGGCGACTGCATCTTCGGTTTCGTTGCTGCCGTCATAGTAGCCGTCGGCGCTGAAATCACTCTTTTTGCCGGTGAACGCGTTTATCTCGCCGTACTGGCCCTGGCGGTATACCAGTCTTGCGGTCACTTTTTTGGTCTGCCAGTCGTAATCAAACTCATACTGCGGGGTGAGCTGTATCATCTCAGCGTACTTCTGCTTTGCCTTGTCAAGTGAGATAGCGGATTTGCTGTCCCTGAAAGACGCATTGACATGCCAGCTCATGTGGAAGCCTATGATATCGCCGGTGTCCTTGTCTAGCACTATGGAGCCGCGGTCGTTGCTGACCGGTACGCCGTTCTTGGTTCTTACGAAAGAGAACTGCGCTTTGCTGCCGTACATGGTGATGTTAAGGCTGTCACGGTCGATGGAGATAACGTCGGCAACCGTCGGATTCAGCTTCTTGACCGCTGCCTGAGCCTTCTTGTAGAGCGCGTCGCCGGTGAGCTTTGCAAAGTGGCTGTCGGCATTCTTGGACGAATACATGGAGCTGTCGAAATAGGACAGTATCAGACTTCCGCATACGGTTACTGATACTTCCCTGTATTCGTCTGCGTCGGCAGGGGTGCTCCATGTGAGGTTGTAGGTGGTGGTCTTGTAATTTTCAGAGGTGTTGTAGCTGAATTCGGTCAGCTCCTCCGGAATGTCAAGGCGGGTCTTTGCGATCGTTATTGCGGAAGCGAGGGCTTCGCTGTTCTGTCCGTCTGCGAGTGCGCAGATACTGGTCGATGTGAGCGCGGTAACTGCCGCCATGCTCATTGCAAGTATTCTTCTTTTCATGGTGAAACCTCCCTTGGGTGTTTGATTAATACTCCGGACTGTCTGTATCCGGCGCGTTTTGGCTTTGGATCTCCCGGGCGTTCGACCCGTTCTGTCTATAAAACAAAGTTCCCCATAAAAAGGTTGCAAGTTTTTTTATATTTTGGTTTTTGCCAGGAATGCTTTAGCCCGGTTTACAAGCAGCCGGTCGTTGTCGTAGTTCAGCACCGCCCCTGCCTGACCTATCTCGACCCAGCGCACATCGGCTATTTCTTCTTCCTGGCGTTCGCATTCGAACGTTACCGCCCGGGCAAGGAAGTACACTACTTCCTTGGTTATGTCCCGGCGTGGGTTGAATACCACTACCTGGCGGAACGACGGGTCGTCTATTGATACGTCGATGTTCGTTTCTTCTTTTATCTCGCGGATTGCTGTCTGCATTTCGTTCTCGCCGGGCTCCATGTGACCCTTCGGGAACGACCAGCAGCCGGATCTTACATGCTTTATCAGCAGGATCTCTGTGTTCCCGTGGCGCTTTCTGTATACTATTGCACCGCAGGATTTCTCGTGATTCATGCCCCGTTTGTCCTTTCCTCTTATACTATATATAATATAACGATATCTCTTGTCCCGGATTCTCCGGGCGCTTTTACTATTTCTATACTATTATAACACATATCCGGACGTTTGTCACCATATATTTTTGCAAACCCGCATTCTTATGCAGATGGAGTTTACGATGTGAAAAAACATGGACGTTTCATTGTCTTAAACTAACAAACTTATAAAACGCAACATTGTTGATTTTTGTTAAGAATGACGACAAATTCACAGGTTTGATTTTTAGTGATTTTTACAAAAAGAAAACGTTTAAATTACAGATTTTTACAGAAACTCGGCTTTTAATCGAATGATTACAAATTGGTTACAAATGAGATTTGTGAAACTTCAACAAAATTATGAACTTCCGTTCGTTTGACACTGACAAGGAAAAGGGCTATAATACAAACCATCGAAGCGAAAAGCTCCGTGCGGCCTTTTGTGCTGCTTTCAAAAAAGAGAACGATCAGAAGCCGACTTCCGCCTTAGCGGAGGGTAGATAGATAACAGGCTTCGAAATGCAAAGCTCTGTTGGGGACAGTGCGTTTTGCTTCAGTTTAGGGCTTTCCCCAAAGCCTGACGCTGTACGGAAGTTACACCCGCATTCCGGCACCTGCCGGATACGGGGAGATTGCCGGGAGGGCATGAGTAACTACTCAGGAGGCAAATATGAAACCACAGATGATAAACGCCAAGATGAACAAGCTGGATCTCAGAAGCAGGCTCGTCAAGGCGGCTATGTTCGCAGCCACGATATTTATGGTGGCAGTTATGACAGGTTCGATCTACTTCAAGGATCGGGTCTACATTACGGATAACGGCGTTACAAGAGAACTCATGACGTCTGAATCCGATGTTTACGCTATACTGAAGCTCGGCAACTACCAGCTCAGCAGCAATGACAAGGTATCCTACGAGGAAGTCAGCAGCAACACCGCCTACATCACCATTTATCGCGCGTTCGACGTGAACGTCACCGCTGACGGCGAAACAAAGGCAGTTCCGATGATTGAAGGAACCGTTGCAGACGTCCTTGAGAAGGCAGGAATCACTCTCGGCGAATACGACGAGCTTTCCTGCGAACTCACCGACCGTGCTTACAAGGACATGGACATCACCGTGACCCGCGTTGAGTACGTCACCCGCGAAAGCACCTCTGATATCGCTTACGACACGGAATACACCGACAACTGCAACCTCGCCATAGGCACAGAGAATGTTGTCACCGCCGGAGTTAATGGCAAGTGCGTATACACCGTCAAGGAAAAGTACGTAGACGGCAAGCTGACAAGCCAGGAGCTTATCAGCGAAAAGACCACCGCAGAGCCTGTTACCCAGGTCGTCGAGCGCGGCACGGCTTCCGCTGTTCCGTATTCCAAGACTTCCGACCCCGAGGCTGTGAAGCTGGTAAACGGCATTCCGGAGAACTACACACGCGTTCTTTCGGGTAAGTCCACCGCGTACACCGCGGGCTACGGAGCGCGCACTGCAAGCGGCAGAGCCGCCGAGATAGGCACCTGCGCCGTAAATCCGAACGTTATCCCTTATGGGAGCAAGCTTTACATCGTATCCCACGACGGCAGAAAGGTATACGGCTACGCCGTTGCCGCTGATACCGGTCTTGGTCTGATGGACGGCACCGTGCTGGTCGACCTTTATTTCGGCAGCATGGCGGATCATTATTACGATAGCTGCGCATGGGGCGCTGTTCAGGTTGATATTTACGTTCTCGAGGAAGGGAACGGCTGATAAAAAGGCTGCGGATCCGCAGCCTTTTTAAATTATAGACATTATAAGCCCGGGAGGCTCGCTGCTTCCCGGGCTGTGTTTTATTTGTAGAGGCTGCCGTAAGCTGCGCAGGCTCTGTAATCGGCGCCTTCAAGGTCGGTGGTGCCGAATGCGCTCCATGCGTGCGGGCGGAACAGGCGGTCGTCAGAGAGGTTATGCAGGGATACCGGTATCCTCAGCATGCTTGCCAGGGTGACGAGATCTTCGCCGATGTGGCCGTATACGAAGCAGCCGTGATTTGCGCCCCAGTTTGCCATGACGTTGTAAACGTCGGAAACGGCTACCTTATCGGGAACCGTGATGGGGGCGAACCATGTGGAAGGCCATGTCGGGTCCGTTCTGCCGAGGAGGGTCTTGTTTACGTCCTCGGGGAGCTCCACTGTGTAGCCTTCGATTATCTGTATTGTCGGACCGAGGTGCTTTACGTAATTCACGCGGGCGAAGGTGCAGGGCATAACTCCCTGTGTGGAGTAGCTGGAGGAGAATCCGCCGCCGCGGAAGTATCCGAGGTTTGCGCAGGGCCAGGTCGTTGCATTCAGGCATGCGTCGATGTCCTTTTCGGTCATGTCCCACCAGGGCTTCATTACGCTCTCGCCGTTCTCGTCCTTTACTGCGCCGGTTCCGTCCAGCGCTGCCGCGCCGGAGTTTATCAGATGGATAAATCCGTTTGCCGCCTTGCCGTTTGGAGTCCAGCCAGTCACGCGCTTCACGGAATCAGGAGACCAGTATGTGCGCACGTCTGCGAATACCGCTGCGCGTCCGGTCAGCAGGTGCAGGAACATAAGGGTAGTTCCGTTGAGCGTGTCGTTTTCCGTTGCAAAGGGGATAGGCTCGCGTGCGCCGTTCCAGTCGAAGGTGGTGTTAAGTATAGCTTCTGTGAAATCAGCATTGGGCATGAAGTCCGTCCACATTCTCTGACCCTGGAATCCGCCCAGTGCGGCGTTCCTGCCCTTGGATTCCTCAAGCCAGCCCATTTCTGCGAGCTTCGGGTTGCCCTTGAGGATATCGCGGATTATGCAGGTCATCTTCGCGATGAACTCCCAGTTCTCCTCCTTTTCCTTTGCGGAGAGTACCGGGCGCATGTAGGTCATGCCCGGGGTGGGGTTAATGTCTACGCCCTCGGGGCATTTCTCCTTTATCCAGGCGAGCGCCTTCTTGTACTCGGCTTCATCGTATATCCCCAGCTTTTCGCGGCGGATTATCTCGGTCATATCGACCCACTCGGGGTGTATACCGAGGTAATCGCGGAAGAATTCCTCGTTGCAGTAGGCTCCGGCAATACCCATAGCCTGTGAACCGATATTAACGTAGCTCTTGTTCTTCATGTCGCCGACAGCCGCTGCACAGCGTGCAAACCGCAGTATCTTTTCTTCAACGTCGGAGGGTATAACAGTATCGTCGGCGTCCTTTACGTCGTGCCCGTAGATGGAGAAGCAGGGCATGCCGATCTGCGCGTATGCGGAGTTCGCCGCTGCGAGGAACACCGCGCCGGGGCGCTCGGTTCCATTGAAGCCCCACACTGCCTTGATGGTGTTCGGATTCTCGTCGATGACCTGGGTGACGTAGCACCAGCAGGGTGTTACCGTGAGGGTCGCCACGATGTTTTCAGTGGCGAATTTGTCGGCGCAGGCTGCGCTTTCTGCGATTCCGCCGATGGTGGTGTCCGCGATGACGCACTCCATGGGTTCGCCGCTTGCGTGGCGTACTTTACTGCTGATGAGCTCCGCCGCCGCCTTTGCCATGTTCATGGTCTGGACTTCAAGGCTTTCGCGTATTCCGAACTGTCTGCCGTCAATGACGGGTCTGATTCCGATTTTTGATAACATTGGTACTGTTCCTTTCAGATTTCTCCGGTAAACGGCCATGCGTTTACATTGCTTCATGTACAATTATACCAAAAACTTTTCCTGAAATCAAGGAGTTTTTCGGAAAACATATAAAAACATGCGCAAAAAAGTCTGATTGATTGAAAACTTTATATATGACTAGTGGGGGAAAACTCTTACTTTCCCCCACACCCATTTAGTTGTTTTGGTTTCGCGCCTACGTGCAGAGTTGCCGTGCTTCGCACGGAGGTTTCGCCCTTGTCGCCCGATAAAATGGAACCCTGGTCGCTGAATTATGGTTTCTCGACGGTCTTAAGCTGAACCTGAACGATGCCGCTTGTATTGTCAATCCTCGCCTAGTTTCAGCGCCTTGTTGATGTTTATTTTGCGTATTATGCCGCCAAGCACTGCAAAGCCGCCAATCAGCATTATCGCTATTATCACGTACATCTTTATATAGTCGCCGGGATCTCCCTGCACGCGGAACGGCGGTACCTGGTCGGCTGCGTCGTACATCGTGCGGAACATCGGTACAAACATGTCGCTTGCAATACCGCCTATTACAAATCCCATCGCGATCGACACCAGGCTCACAAGAAGCTGCTCCCAGCCCAGCGTTGAGATGACTTCGCGGAACGTAACGCCCATCGCACGCAATACGCCGAACTGCAATGTCCTGGAGCGTATGGAGATTATCCAGTATATCAGGAAGCCTATGACCGTCATCAGCATTATTACGACAAAGCCGAGGGTCAGCGCGCCGTTCATTCCCTGGAGCGCCGGGTCGGTCTTTTCTTCAATGAGCATCTGGCTGCTGTCCTGGATACGCTGTATCTTCAGGTTCTTTGCCGATATGTCGGCGTAGAGCTGCTCGCTTGTCGCGCCGTCCTGGAGTTTCAGCCATATCTGGTAAGGCTGAAGCTCGGTCAGCTTACGGATATAGTTGTAATTGCATACCAGGAAGTCTTTAGTCGCTGTCTCGCCGGTGCGGGAGTCTACTTCCACCTGCTCGGTGGGGTCAAGCCCCGGCCAGTAATCTACGAATGCAAGCACTGTCAGGTCTATTGAGTCGTTTCCGCTCAGTTTTACCGATATCGTGTCGCCGAGCTGCACGCCCTTTTCCTCCCAGCCCCTGGACGCAAGCACGCCCGCCTTGTAGTCCACAAGGGCGGAGCAGTAGTTCCACCAGTGAACAGGAAGCAGGTCGCTTCTGAACCATGCGGTCTGTGAAAATTTGCCCGGCTCTATCGCCATAAGAGTGGGGTCTACGTCGGAGCGCTGACCGTTGTATGTCGCGCGAACGTCGGTGCGGAGCACTCTTGTGGCGGTCTCAACGCCGGAGAGATTCTGGAAGTCGTCCATGTCTATTTCAACATAGCTGGTCTCGTCCTCGACGTTTTCAAGCCGCCAGTAGGCGTCTATCACTACGTCGGCTCCGTTGGAGTAGTAGATGCGGTCGGACTTGCTGTTGTTTATCGCCCGGGCTGTATTCGCTGAGAATATTCCAAGCGCGAATGTCACGGACAGGAACAGCATGAGGAAGCGCTCCCTGCCGCCCTGTGAGCGTGCTACGGAGGTTATCGCGATGTACTGCGGGACTGTCCAGAAACGTTTTCCTATATAATAGACAAGCCGGAGAACGTAGGGGTAAACTCTTATAAAGAGAAGCCCCGCGCCCATGATGAACATTGTCGAGAAAACAAAATACAGCGGGTTTATCGTGCCGTCGGAGACATAGGTGCCGTCTGCGAAAAGGCGCTTTATGCTCCGCGCCGTGAAGAAGTACCACACCAGTGAGCCGCCGAGCAGTATCACGTCGATACAGAGCTTTTCCCACAGGGACATTTTTACTACCCGCGCCTTGCTCTGCTTGTACTTTACTATAGAGAGCTTGGAGGCGGGGATTATCGGGAGCATGGTGGTGATGAAGAATATCACCACGGCAAGCAGCGCATAGATGAATGCGTCAAGGCTGAGCTTCACGGAAAGCCCGGTGCGGTTCACGAATTCCAGGAATCCGTTTGATACGCCCAGGAAGCTGCACAGGAGCATTCCTATGAACGGAGCGGCTATGAACGTCACAAGTCCGAGCACGCCTGCTTCCATCGCGTATATCGCGAATATCTGACCGGAGGAGGCTCCGCGGCTCTTGAATACCGCGATTTCGTTCTTCTCCTGCTCAACGTTTAGCTGGGATACCATGAACAGGTAGAATGCAAGCATTACTATCGTCGGTATCTGGAGTATCCAGAGCATGGATTTCAGGTTTGCGGCGCGCACCGCGTATTCCGACAGGATATCGTTTATTCCCATTGAAAAGCGGAGGTCGTTCGCGGGGTATATGGTGAAATCCTCGTCTATGGTCTTGGTTATGGAACTGAGGTCGTTCAGGTCCATCTTCTGATAATCAAAGGAGTATCGGATATCCGCAGAGCCTAGCGTTGTTACGCCGGTGTCGAGGTAATCGCCTAGGAAAGTGTCATAGTCGATGAGAAATGCGTTGAGATACGGCTCCATCGTTTCTGACCAGTAGCTGTCGTTTTCGCTCGACTGCCGGAATACTCCGGATACTGTTACGTACAGCGGCTCGGCGGAGGTGTAGAAACTATTCTGTATCTCGTATGTTCCGCCGCAGGATATTCCCAGGGTCTTGAGGCACTCCTCGTTGCATATGACCTGGAATGTTCCGTCGGGCTGCTGACCAGGAGCGTACATTCTGCCCTCTATGAAGGTTACGTGATCCTCAAGCCCGGTCATTCCTATGACCTTGACGCGGGCGGTCTTGCCTGTGGTGAGGTACATGTAATCATCATAGATGATTATCTTTTTATTTGCCTGGGGCATGTCTATCCTGGAAGTGCGGTCGTCTACGAGTTCCGTCATTTCCTGGACCGCAGAGCGGCGCTGGGCGTTATCCGCCTTTATCGGCACCGATTTCGTTACGACATATTCGCCGGGATACTCGCCGGTCTCCTGCTGGTACGCCTGCATGTCCTTTATAAGTATGCGCTGGAGAGATGAGTCCATGTAAATGGGCACGGTGCTCATCATTCCTGCCGCAAGCAGAAATCCGATGAACAGGCACAGCACCATCCAGCGGGTGCTTCGCATTTTTCTGAATAATAGTGTTAACACAGCGTACCTCCGTCAGCGTACTACAACTCGGTCGCCTGCATTCAGCCCGGTGAGTATCTCGGCTTCGGTGGCGTTGTTTATTCCTACAGTTACGTCGACTTCTTTCTTGGTGTCGTTTTCGTCGAGTATGGTTACATAGGTGCGGTCGCCGTCGGTTTTTACCAGGGTTTTGGATATTACTACAGCGTTCTCATGACGCGCGAACACTGCGGTTATATCCGCGGTCTGTCCTACGGTCAGGAATGAGGGCGTTCCGTCTGTGAATTCACAGTATATCGACGAAGTATCCTTCATCACGGCGGGGAAGTCGTCGTAAAGTCCTTCCTTTACATCGGTGGGAGTTTTGGAAACGCAGCCGGAGTAATCTTCGCCGTCTACCGTAATGGTGACCTCTTCGCCCAGCGGGAAGCTTTTCATATTGGAAGAACTATACTGTATACAGAGCTGCGAAGGGTCAACTATCTTTATTATAGTCTTATATGCGGTCACTGTCGTTCCGGGGTCCATATCCTGCACGAAGCAGACTTCACCGGTCATTCCCGCATATATGCGGGAGTTGTTGAGCTGGCGCTCGTACTCGGTCAGGGTGTTCTGCTCCATTTCGAGGGTCAGTCGTGCTTCTGCCGTTCCGGACGAGTTGTAGGCAATCTGAGCCTTCTGGACGATCAACAGCTGCTGCTTATACAAATAGTCAAGGTCGCCGACGTCAAGCTCGGCAAGAAGGTCACCCTCTTCAACATGCTGCCCGGCGGTTACATAAATCGTCTTCAGGGTTCCGCCGCTTTCAGGGAAGCTGGCGTTATACTGAGATTTGCAGAATACGTAGCCGGTCGCAACGGTCTTGTCCTCTATTGTTTTTTGCTTGGCTGTGTAGGTGGAGTAGGCTATGTCCTCGATCGCAACGGTCGGCGGTTCGAGGAGTTCTTCCTCGGCAGGGAAAAAAAAGCAGCCGGTCATACCGGTCATTGAAATAATAAGCGCTGCGGACATTATAATCTTATGTTTCATGATAATACCTCAATATATAAAGAAATACAATATTACTATAACATAAAGCGGGGAAAAAGGCTATAGGTTTACGAGAATTTGTGTAAAAATATATAAAAAAGAATTAGTTGTTTGTGAAAAAGCGCGAGTAAAGTAAGTAAAAGAGTGTAAAAAGGGGTGTGCAGCAGTGCATGTTGCTGTATATTGTTGAAAAACAGTTAAATATATAGGACATAAGTAACGAATGAAAAAAACTTTTCAAAAAAGTGTTGACTTTTGCCGGTGAAGGTGATATAATAGACAAGCACTCGAGATGAGGGCACAGCGAAAGCGAAAAGGTCACAAAAAACTTTGAAAAAAATTTTGAAAATCTCTTGACAAACGAGAGACAATGTGATATAATATAAAAGCTTTCGAAAAGGAAGTCGCTTCTTTTGAAAGAACCAAGATGGTTTGAAAAAAACTTTGAAAAAAAGTTTGAAAAATCTCTTGACAAACTCGAAAAGATGTGATATAATAACAAAGTCGTCTGAGAGATCAGAAAGACAGAGTTAAGAAAAGCTCCTTGAAAATTGAACAATACAGAACGAATTAACATTACCTTGTCGATTCCTTGACAGAAATGTCGAGGTTGAGAGAATGAGTAAATTCTGGATAAACACAGATTGCGTTAATTAAATTAACGTTAGCGTTTATCTGAACCAAGATTAGAATGCTCGAAAGAGCGTTTTGATACAAACTTTAAAGAGTTTGATCCTGGCTCAGGACGAACGCTGGCGGCACGCCTAACACATGCAAGTCGAGCGGAGATTGAGAGCTTGCTCTCATGATCAGCGGCGGACGGGTGAGTAACACGTGAGCAACCTGCCTTTCAGAGGGGGACAACAGTTGGAAACGACTGCTAATACCGCATAACATTGCCGAACGGCATCGTTTGGCAATCAAAGGAGCAATCCGCTGAAAGATGGGCTCGCGTCTGATTAGATAGTTGGTGAGGTAACGGCCCACCAAGTCGACGATCAGTAGC
>ERZ837910.671-NODE-671-length-52491-cov-6.732703_pt1 | contig 52491 bp, 40 predicted proteins | sample MGYA00519940_ERZ837910 | MGnify/ENA primary metagenome ERZ837910 (study PRJEB31850, sample SAMEA3708825) | human gut metagenome | biome: human gut; feature: human-associated habitat; material: faeces | place: China | collected 2014 ... | reverse complement strand
TAAAATCTAGTCGTGACTATCCTCCGAAACAGTCCGGTGGACTGTTTCGGAAGCACACTTCACAGCTAAATTATAGTTTTCAGTAGATATCCTTCTTATTTCTGATATGCCGCCGAATGAGCACGAATATCATAAGCCCCAGGCAGAGCAGCAGGAACACAGGAACTATCCAGCGGTTCGGAGTTTCGTTTTCCGCGGATTTCATCTCCGTCCAGAGGGTCTGCATCTGGAGGTTCGCCTCATCGGAGAGGTTTACAAATATAGTGGTGTTCTCGTCAAGGTAGTCGTTCCCGGGGTAGGATACCGGATTACTGCGGGTCTCCTCGTCGAGCATTTCGTACGCCCCGCTGTGCGGCGTGGAATAGCAGATGTAGTCGATGTTGGAGTAGGCGATATCCGGCTCGCACATGAAGTTGATGTACATTTCCGCCGCTTCCTTCTGGCGGGAGCCCTTCGGAATGCACATCGCGTCAACGAACAGATTCGTTCCGCTCTTCGGGACTACGAAATCCAGATCCTCGTTGTCCTCAAGTATCGTCAGCGCGTCGCCCGCGTAGTAGGGAGCTATCCACGCGTCGTTAGCCGCCATCTTATCGAATATCTCGTCCATTACGTACGCCTGGACCACCGCTTTCTGCTCCTTGAGCTTGTTTGCGGCGGCGGTAAGCTCCACCGGGTCCTCGGTGTTGATGGAGTACCCCATCATTATCTCGGATATCGCGAACGCGTCCCGGGGATTATCGAACATCAGTATCTGGTCGGCGTAGTCCTCGTTCCAGAGGATATCCCAGTCGATATCCTCCTTCGGAAGGTCTATCATCGCGGTGTTGTATATCAGCCCCACGGTCCCCCATGTGTAGGGCACGGAATACGCGTTGTCCGGGTCGTAGGCGGGGTCGACGAAGGTAGGCATGATGTAGCTGAAATTCGGGATATTGTCGAAGTTCAGCGGCTCCAGCATGTCCTCCTTTATCATCTTGGATATCATGTAGTCCGACGGGATTATAACGTCGTAGTAGGTTCCGCCGCCCTTCAGCTTTGCGTATAGTTCCTCGTTGGTGGCGTAGTTCGTGTAGTTCACCTTGATCCCGGTGAGCTTCGTGAATTCCGCGTTGACGTTGAGCGTTCCCGCGTCTGCGCCGGTGGAGATGTACTCGCCCCAGTTGTAGACGTTTATCGAGAGGTTCTGCCCCTTGAACCGAGTGTAGTAATCCATGTCGCTGACGGTCAGGGTCTGCGCCTCGGATTCTTCGGTCTCGGAGGTTTCGGCGTTCTCGGCGGTTCCGGAGCCTGTTCCCGCCGCACCGGAGCAGCCGGTCAGCAGAGCGGCGCAGATAACCGCGCAGAGCGGTCTGAAGATGTGGTTTTTCATTCCTCGTCGCCTCCGTTTGCACGATTTCTCTGTTCCTGCTTTGTTTCGACGATGTGCTTTACCACCAGCACGATAACTACCACCACGAATATCAGAGTTGACAGAGCGTTGATTTCCGGAGAAATTTTACGGCGGGTCATAGAGTAGATCGTGATAGGCAGGGTCTGCGAGGTGGAGCCGCTTGTGAAGTAGCTGATAACGAAGTCGTCGAGTGAGAACGTGAACGACATCAGGAATCCGCTGACCACGCCGGGCATGATCTCCGGAAGTATCACCTTGCGGAGCGCGGTGAACGGGCTGCATCCGAGATCCTGAGCGGCTTCGAAGAGGTTAGGATCCATCTGGCGGAATTTCGGCATGACGTTCAGGATAACGTAGGGGACATCGAACGTGATATGAGCGATGACCAGCGTCACAAAGCCGAATTCGAGGTTCATTCTTGCGGCGAAGAACACGAACAGCAGCATGAGCGAAACGCCGGTGACTATCTCCGGGTTGACGATAGGCATGTTTGTGATGTTCATAACTATCGCCTTGGGGACCTTGCGCATGGAGTTGATCCCGATAGCGGCGAGGGTTCCGAGCAGCGTAGCCGCAATGCTGGCTATTACAGCGATTATGATGGTGTTCATCAGCGAGGAGATGATGACCTCGTTGCGGAACAGCTTTGCGTACCAGTCGAGCGTGAATCCGCTGAACACGGAACGGCTCTTGGTCTCGTTGAACGAGAACACGATAAGCACGAAGATAGGCACGTACAGGAACATAAGAACAAGTCCCATGTACACCTTGGAAAGAGTTTTCAATTTATACACCCCATTTTTTAATTCGGAATTCTTAATTCGGAATTTCGGTGTCCGCTTCGCGGACGGATTTTAATTTTATACAAGCGGGCAGCAGCCGAGCTATTGGGAATTGTGCTTTGTTATTGCCACCAGAATGCTTATCAGCTCCTGACAGTCGGAATAGATGCTGCTGAAGGCTTCTTTGCTTATATAATCGCTCTCATAAAGCAGTTCAAGCCAGTATTCAGTTTCGCTTGCTTCTTTCAGTGAAATATTAAGCCGGGAATAAAAGTCCGCACTTGACTGACCGCGTATGGCTTCCCGGACGTTTGCACCTATACTCGTACCGCTTCGCAGCACCTGTTTTGAAAGGATAGTTTCATGCTTTTCAACAGTCAGTAACTGATACATTCGTATTATTCTGAGCGCGAAAGCCTTGGATTTGTCAACGATTAAATTAGATTTCATTCAGATAAGCGGCGAAGCCGCAACCATAATTCCGAATTCCGCATTCCGAATTCCGAATTTAAATAAGCACCTGATCGTCCGGATTGAACTGGTTCATAATCGTCATGATGAGCAGGATAATCACCATCAGCACCAGTGAGATACCCGCGCCGAGGTGCGGATTATATGCGTTTCCGAGGAACTGCATTTCGATGAGGTCGCCGATGAGCAGGTTGGAGCCGCCGCCGAGCATTCTCGAGATTATGAACGTGCTGATAGCGGGGACGAACACCATCGTAACTCCAGACATGATGCCGGGAACGGAAAGCGGAACCACCACCCTGAACAGCGTGGACACCGGATTGCACCCGAGGTCAGACGCGGCCTCGATGAGGCTCTTATCTATCTTGACCATTACGGAATACAGCGGGAGTATCATGAACGGGAGGTAGTTGTAGACCATTCCGAGCACGACCGCGCCCTCCGTGTTTATGAGCTTCAGCGGACCTATGCTTATCATTCCGAGGAGGTTGTTGATTATGCCGTTGTTGCCGAGGAGGGTCATCCAGGCGTAGGTGCGCAGCAGGAAGTTCATCCACATCGGGAGCATTACTATCATCAGCATTGTGCCCTGGTGGTGCTTCTTCATGCGGGAGAGAATGAACGAAACCGGGTAGGCGAGCACCAGGCAGACGACCGTAGCGATTATCGCCAGCCATATCGAGCGCACGAAGATATTCGTGTACTGCCCGACGTTCGCGATGTAGTCCAGCGTGAAATGGCCTTCCTCGTTGGTGAACGCGAAGTACGCCACCATCAGCAGCGGCACGACGATGAACACCGCCATCCAGACGAGGTACGGCGCTGCGAAAACCTTAAGCTTCTTCATTGTCGTTCACCCCCATCAGCGCGGGATAGGAGCCGGGCTGCTTCGATTTCTTCATGATGTGTATATCGAACGGGTCGACGGTCATGCCGATAACGCTGCCGACTGGCTCCGCCTTGGTGGAGTGTATCAGCCACTTGTGGTCGACGCAGTCGACGGTCATTTCGTAGTGCACGCCCTTGAATACCACCGATTCCACGATACCAGTGAGCTGAGCCTGCTCCGCGGGGATGACCTTCACATCCTCCGGGCGGATGACCACGTCCACCATTTCGTTCCTGCCGAAGCCCTTGTCGACGCACTCGAACCTTTTTCCCGCGAACTCAACGAGGCAGTCCTGCGGCATGCAGCCGTTGACGATGTTGCTCTCGCCGATGAAGTCCGCGACGAACGCGTTGACCGGCTCGTTATAAATATCGATAGGCGAGCCTATCTGCTGAATGTGTCCGTTGTTCATTACGACTACGGTGTCGCTCATGGTGAGGGCTTCCTCCTGGTCGTGGGTGACGTAGACGAAGGTAAGCTCCAGAGCCTGCTGTATCTTGCGCAGTTCGGTCTGCATGTCCTTGCGGAGCTTGAGGTCGAGCGCGCCGAGAGGCTCGTCCAGCAGCAGGATTTTCGGGTGGTTTACAAGCGCCCTTGCTATCGCGACGCGCTGCTGCTGGCCGCCGGAAAGACGCTGTATCGAGCGCTTTTCGAACCCGGTGAGGTTCACAAGCTCCAGCATTTCTCCGACGCGGCGGACTATCTCTTTTTCGCTGACCTTCTTTATGCGCAGTCCGAAGGCGATGTTCTCGTATACGTTAAGGTGCGGGAACAGCGCGTACTTCTGGAACACCGTGTTTACGTCGCGCTTGTGGGGCGGCAGGTCGTTTATGCGCCTGCCGTCAAGCATGACGTCGCCGGAGGTCGGCGTCAGGAACCCTCCTATGATGCGCAGCGTGGTGGTCTTGCCGCAGCCAGACGGACCCAGCAGCGTCACGAACTCCTTGTCCCTGATATCAAGATCTATGTTTTTCAGGATCTTTTCGCCGTCGAATTCCACGACGATGTTGTGCAGGCTGATAATATTTTCCATGATTTCTGCTTGCCTACCTTCCTTTTTTCTGAGAAAATACGCGCTTTTTCGGCAGCGCACATACCAAATAACAGTTTATAATAAAATACCCGATATGTCAATGATATTTTTGCACAAATGCAGATTTTTTTAGAGGCGACCTTAAGATATTCATATCATTTTCCCGCAGTCTGCAATTATCTGGATATACATATATAAATTTTCCGGAAACCGCGCTTTTTTCGCCGCAACATGTTGCAAGGGCGCGGAATTTGTGATATAATAAAAAACATGAGCATTTTTTATTATATTATTAAAGTTGCCTTGCACATGCGTTCACCTGCGGTGAACTCCGTGCATATCGGCAAATTATATCATATCCTTGCGGATATGATATAATTATGTATTGCAAAAACGCAGTGAACGTATTGCCAAAACTCAGTAAATACAATCCGCTGCGTATAAAGGAATTGAAATGATAAAAGAAAACCAGAAGCTGTTCAACCGCCTGAACGTCGCGACAGACGCGGCTGCGGCTTTTATTTCGATAGCTGCGGCGTACCTGCTGGTGTTCAGCCTGCTGGATTTCGACCGCAACTACCCGCTTGTGGATTACTTCAAGCTGCTGCTGATATTCGTTCCGCTCCAGCTCGTGACCTACGGCTGCATGGGGCTGTACAGCTCGTTCCGCGGCAAGAGCTTCGCCAACGAGACCGGAAAGCTCACCGCCGCGCTGTTCCTGGACGGCATGGCGATGATCGCGCTGCTGTATGTGATCCAGATCATCAACTTTTCGCGGTGGGCGCTGGCGATATTCCTTGCGCTGGACTTCCTGATAGTCCTGCTGAAACGGTTCATTCTGCGCAAGACCCTCCGGAAGTTCCGCGAGAGCGGATACAACCGCAAGTACGTGCTTATCGTCGGGAGCGGCCACGCCGCCAGGGACTACCTGAAAACGATAAACGAGGAACGCTGGCTCGGCTACCAGTGCTGCGGCTGCGTTTCAGACTCCCCGCTGGAGGGCGCGAAGCTGCTGGGCGGATACGACAGGCTCCTTGACATACTGGAAGAGAAAAGCTACGACGAGGTGGTATGCGCGCTCGACAGCGACGGCGTCTCGCAGCTTTCAAACATAGTAGAGGCATGCGAGCTGACCGGCACGAAGATCTCGGTTATCCCGAGCATATACAAGTACATGAGCGCCACCCCGGCTATAGACATGGTGGGAGATATCCCGCTGATGAACATACGGCGCATTCCGCTGGACAATATGGGAAACGCCGCGCTCAAGCGCGCCCTGGATATCGTCGGTTCGCTGGTGCTGCTGATACTGACCTCGCCGGTGATACTGGTCAGCATGCTGATAATAAAGATCACCATGGGCGGGAATGTGATATTCAGGCAGAAGCGCGTAGGGCTTAACAAGAAAGTCTTTACGATGTATAAGCTGAAATCCATGCGCGACAGCGCCGTCAGCGACACCGCCTGGAGCACGGACGCCGACCCCCGCCGCACGAAATTCGGCGCGTTCATACGGAAATTCTCGATAGACGAGCTTCCGCAGCTCGTAAACGTGCTGAAAGGCGATATGAGCCTTGTTGGCCCACGCCCGGAGATACCGTTTTACGTCAACGACTTCAAGGACAAGATACCGATGTACATGATAAAGCATCAGGTAAAGCCGGGAATCACCGGACTTGCCCAGGTCAACGGCTACCGCGGGGACACCTCCATTGAAAAGCGCATAGAATACGATATCCGCTACATAGAAAACTGGAGCTTCTTCCTGGATATCGGAATACTGATAAGAACCGCCCTGAGCGGCTTCATGAACAAAGAAAAGCTGAACCCGGACAAACCCGGGAGCAAAAAATACATAAAACCATACAGACCGGAGAAAACTAATATGAAAAAAACAGAAGGAAAAACCGACCTGCTGGCGCTTGTGATGTTCCTGCCGTCGGTGATAGCCCTTGCGCTTATCCCCATCATAATCAATATCCAGACCGTAGTGACTGACCTACAGCAGACCTACATGTACAACGGCGGCACCGTTGTAAGCGGAGATTCCGGCACCACCTACCAGCTTATAGACTTCTACTCGCAGGGGAAGGCTCTTGCGGCAGTCGTGCTTGCGATGATAATGATAGGAATGGCGCTGGTATGCTGCCTGTCGCTGTTCAGGCGCGTTGAAAAGCGCTCGTTCGTATACGTGGGCTGTTCCGTTGTGTACGTCGTCATGACCCTCGCCTCCGCAGCAAATTCGCTTTACAGCCAGATTGCGTTCAATGGCGAGTACGACCGCGCCGAGGGATTTTACACCATCGCGTGCTATTTCGTGATGTTCCTGTTTACAATGTACGCGTTCCGCACTTCCGGAAACTTTAAATTCGTCGCTATAGCGCTGTTCATCTGCGTCGGATTCAACGCGGTGCTGTCGGCGTTCCAGTTCTTTAATAACAACCTGCTCCAGTACGACTGGTTCGTGAACCTCGTTTGCAGCAACGACCTCCGCTGGACAGGCGTTTCCGTCGATATCCGAAACGGAATGGCGTACGGTGCGCTTTATAACAGCAACTACATGGGCAGCTTCACCGGACTTATCATTCCGCTGTTCACCGTTATGGCGATGTATTCGAAGAAGGCGGTTTACCGCGTGCTGTTCATCGTGTTCGACCTGCTTTCCGTATTCATGCTGCTGGGAAGCTCCGCGCGAAGCGGTATCGTCGCCATTGCAGCCGCGCTCGTGGTCGGTATCATAGTTTTCGCCCGGGTTATCGCAAAGCACTGGAAGCCCTGCGTTATCGCTGCCGCTTCGATAGCTGTGGTGCTCGTTGGAGCGAACTTTGCGCTGGGCAACCGCCTGTTCTCGCGTATACCATCCATCGTGAACGACGCCGTTGGCATGTTCCTGCCCGCTGACAGCGAGGACGCCGACCTGTTCGACAAGATACCCCTGCGCGAGATAGACGTCCAGAACGACGGCACCGTAAAGCTGACCGGTCAGGAAGCCACCGCTGTGATAGGCTACGACAGCGATGCGAAGGTGTACACCTTCACAGATGAAAACGGAAACGCGCTTCCGATGAAATCCACCATCAGGCTGGAGCAGAATCCCGAATTAGACGGCCTTGTAGCCGGATTTGATTACGCCAACATGATAGCGACTGTAAAGGTCAACGGAGCACAGGCGTGGTTCAATGTGGACGATTCCGGCTCTCTTGTGCTTAACAGTGATATAGACTATGTTCTTGACGACCCCGACGGAAACGGCAGCATCGGCACCGACAGCACCTACGGAACCGTAACGGTGGATCTCAACGGCTCTACTGTTTACATTGAGTACGATACCGACTATAACAGGCTGTTCTTCACGGAGTACACAGACGATATCGTAGACCTGTTCTACACCGAGAGAATGTACTTCAAGAATGACATCATGAATGATGTGTCCCTTCTTCTGACCGCAGACGAAAACGGCTCAATTTACGACCGCGACCTTGTATGCCTTAACTTCTACAGGGATTTTACAAACTCGCTGTATTTCAAGTACACCGGAACTGCCATCAAGATGGTCCACCCCAACACAATGACCGCTTTCGCTCCTGTAAATGCAGAGCACATCGGCTTTGAGGGCAAGGAGGAGCTCGGTTCCTCGAGAGGCTACATCTGGTCGCGCACTCTGCCGCTTCTCGGAAACTGCCTGTTCACCGGCTACGGACCTGACACGTTCACCTATAACTTCCCGCAGAACGATGTTCTTGCAAAGTACTACTCATACGAGCAGTTCAATGAAGGCTTCTATGTAACGGTCGACAAGCCGCACAACATGTATCTCCAGATATTCTACTCCAGCGGACTTATCGCGCTGCTGGCGTTCCTGGTGATCGTGGTATTCTACCTTGTGGACTGCTTCCGGCTGTACGCTCTCAGGCGCGAATACCGCACGGAGCAGGCGATGGGTATATCCGTAATGCTCGGTATCGTGGGATATCTCGCCGCCGGAATGTTCAACGACTCGGTAGTGAGCGTTGCGCCGGTATTCTGGATACTCCTCGGCGTGGGAGCCGCGCTGAACACCATCAACCGCCGCGCAGACCGCCGCGTTGCAGTCGACGAGGACTACATTCCCGAGGCTCCCGTGGTTGAAAAGCCGGTCGATCCGGAACTGAAAAAGCAGGCGGCAGACGCAGCCCAGATACTTGCCGCTGCGGTGCGTACCGGCGTTGAAAACGAAAAGGCTGAAAAGGAAAAGCGCCGTCAGGAGCGCATGGCGCGCACTCCTAGCAAGGAGGACATCAGCAGCCTTCTCGAGAGCGTCCGCGCGATAAAGACGGTAGAGGACAAACAGCGTGAGGAAGCCGAAAAGCAGGCGGGATCCACACAGGCAAACCCGGCAAAGGAGAACAGCGATGATAACGGCTGACCTCCACGCTCACACGAGTTTTTCGTCTGACAGCGAAGAGCCGATGGAAAACGCCCTTTCCGCGATGGTGGAAAAGGGTCTGAAAACGGTATGCTTCACCGAGCACATGGACATGGATTACCCCGGCGGGGAGTTCCTGCTGGACGCCGCCGCGTACCGTTCCCGCCTTGTGGAGCTCCGTGAGGAGTTCCGCGGGAGGATAGAGGTGCTTTTCGGCGTGGAACTGGGGCTGATGGACTACCTCGCGCCGCGGCTCAGGGAGTATGTGGGAGCCTGGAACTTTGATTTCGTGATAGGCTCCTCGCACCTGGTCGGCGGCGTTGACCCATACTATCCGGAGTACTTCGAGAAATACGGCGACCACAACGGAATTCTGCGCTATTTCGAGAGCATACTGGCGAATATCCGGACGTTTGACGGCTTCGACGTTTACGGGCACCTGGATTACATCGTGAGGTACTGCCGCGCGAAGGCGTATTCACCTGCCGAGTATTCTGATATTACGGACGAGATACTGAAAACTCTGATAAGCATGGGAAAGGGGATCGAGCTGAACACAGCGGGTCTGAAATACGGACTTGGCTGGGCGCACCCGCACCCCGAGGTTCTGAAGCGATACCGCGAGCTTGGCGGGGAGATGATAACCGTAGGCTCCGACGGGCATAAAGCGGAGCATTACGCCTGGGAGTTCGATAAGGCGGAGGATATCCTCAGGGACGCAGGATTTAAGTATTACGCGGTGTTCCGCGGAAGGAAGCCGGAATTTGTCAGAATTTGAATTTATTCAGCTGGCGTTCACCTTCAAACCAGTTTTTGAATTCCTAATAAAAAGGCGGGCAGCCGCTGCTTGTCGAAAAAGTGTCTTTTGCCCGCGAAGCGGGCATTTGAAATCCATTTTTTGACCCAGCTTACAGGGGACATCAAAGGGATATAGTCGCAAACCCGCATTACAAAAGGAATAGTAGTGCCGCATAACCAACGCAGACCATACCCCAACCAATAATAAGGACGCTTTTCACTGAAAGGCGTCCTTTTCTATATATAAATATAGTATAGAAATTAGCAAAAAAATTGAAAAACACAAAAGGAGAGTTTTTTCAAGCTCTCCTTTTTGTTTCGAGCAATCTGCCTATTATACTGTTTTTAGCAAAAATATTTGTTAATAAATAACAAAGATTTCATCATCGCGCACAAAACGCAGACAAAACATTTAGCATTATAGCTGAAATTTGTTTGCTTCATAATATACCAAAACACTCTAAAGGAGACTATCATGTTGAACATTCTCTATAACACCAAATCGCCACGCTGCAATTCCAGTAAGTGCTTTGCCTATTGGGACGGAAAATGCTCTGCTTTGGTAAGCAGCAGCTTTAAGGGCGGCTGCCCGTTCTTCAAAGATAAGGAAGCGAAAGCAGCGGAGGATTTACGCTGCAAGGATAGGGTTGAAAAGTGGAAAGCAGCGCAGAAGAAATAAATCCACAGTAATTCCTATCTTTCAGAAAGGCGATGATTATTATGAACGCAATATTCCAGATGCTAAATCCGAGCAATACGCTGACTGTCAACCGCCTGCTGGCTCATGCAATAGGACTGTCAGAGGCAGTGGTTTACGCCGCCCTCATATCGAAATGCAGCTACTACGAGCGCAACGGTATACTTGACGACAGCGGCTGGTTCTACTCAACCGTTCCCGACCTTGAAGCAAGCATCGCTCTTTCTGAGTATCAGCAGAAACGCTGCATAAAGAATCTGGTGGACGTCGGGCTTATCGAAAGTAAGAACCGCGGACTTCCCGCCAAGCGCTGTTTTCGTATCATCGAGGATATTGAACTTATCTCAAGCCTCATTTCACAGGGAGAGAAAAAGCAGTTGTCCATAAAACCGGCTGCTGTGCAGTCCTACGAAAAGAAACGTAAGAACAAGATTGACGCACAACCGCCTTGCTCCGTAGAAACTACGGAGCAGGAGAAAAACACCACCAGTAACGACTTTGGAGCTTGCTCCGAAGAAACTGCGGAGCAGCCTGACGAGGAACTTCCGTCCCTGCTCCCGAGAAACTGCGGAGCAAGCTCTGAAAAATCCGTCCTCCCCTCATTATATAAATCTAAAGATAATAAATCAAAAGAAAAGAATCCTCTATCAATCAATCCAAATGACGGCGCTGATTTGATGGATAGGATCGATTCTTCAATTCCGAATACGGTTTCCCCCGATGAACGGACGGACTACACGGATATTATCCGGGAGAACATCGGGTATGATTTTCTTCTCGAAAGCAGCCCGTCACAGAAAGGCAGGATAAACGAAATCGTCGGGATAATGCTTGACGTGGTATGCTCCACCAAAAAGTATATCCGGGTGAACGGCGAGGACTTCCCGCAGAGCGTTGTAAAATCACAGTTCCTCAAACTGGACAGCACCCATATTGAGTATGTGATTACGGCGCTCGACAAGAATACAAGCGATGTACGGAACATCAGGGCGTATCTCATAACGGCTCTGTATAACGCTCCGCTGACGATCGACAGCTTTTATTCGGCAATGGTCAATCACGATATGTACGGCAGTAAATGAGGGTGCTAAAAGCACGGAAAGGACATTCTATGAAAGCAATTGCAATCTACAATCACAAGGGCGGCGTCGGAAAGACCACAACGGCTATAAACCTTGCAAACGAGCTTGCCGAGCGCGGAAAGGTGCTTGTAATCGACTTTGACGGACAGGCTAACAGTTCCCGTTTCTTCGCAGAACCGAAGGCGGGGCTTGAAACAGCGCTGATAAAGAGGAACTGCCTGCCTACTATGGCGAAAAGCTCCACCAGATACCATAACATCGACATTCTGACGGCGACCCCGGCGCTTAACCTTGTGGCGGCACAGTTTGAGCAGCTCCCGGAAGATGTTCAGACCGCCAACGTGAGAAAGGTGCTTACTTTCGACCGCAGCTATGAATACGCAGTCCTCGACCTGCCGCCGGCTCTTACAAAGCTGACAGAAAAAGTAATCATGCTTTCCGACAGCTTGTTCGTCCCCATAGAGCTTGGAACATTTGCAATACAGGGCATTCCCGCTGTAACAGGAGCGCTTGCGAACTGCAATGCCAAATTCGGCGGCTGCATCGTGAACAAATTCGACAAGGAAAATCCCGCGGATACAGAGCTGCTGGAATTTCTCAAATGCACCCTCGGAAACAAGGTGCTGAACACCACCATTCCTTTCAGCCGTGTTATCAAAAACTCGTTCAGTTACAAGCTGACTGCAAAGGAATATATGAAGTGGACGGCTGCGGCGCAGGCTTATGAAGATTTGGCGGCAGAAATCATTGAAAGGCTTGGTGATGAATAATGGGCAGAAAATTACAGCTTGACAGCGCGATAGCGGCGGATATTCAGACGGTCAACGCCGACAGCTACATAGACAGTCTGAAAATGATAGACATCGACAACATCGAGCCGAACAGAAACAATTTCTATGAAATCTCAGAGATAGAATCTCTTGCGGATGATATAGAGCGCCAGGGCTTAATGACAGCTCTGGTCGTTTCGGAACACGACGGCAGGTATGAGCTTATCAGCGGTCATCGCCGTCTGGCGGCGTTAAAGTCCCTTATCGCTGACGGGCGCAGGAGAAGCGGCAAAGTTCCCTGTTTCATCAAAGGCGCAAAGCCGAACAATGAAACCGAGCTTGACCTCATAATGCTGAACGCTACCCAGCGCAAGTATTCGGACGCAGATACAATGCGTGAGTACGAGGAACTGACGCGGATTTTCAAGGAGCTTGAGGCAGCCGGAAAGCCCGTCAAGGGCAGAATAAGGGACAGAATCGCAGACGCTCTCAACGTATCTCCGGCGCAGGTCGGAAAGCTGGATAACATCAAGCACAACGCTATCCCCGATGTGGAGCAGGCGGTAAAATCCGGAGATATGTCGATTTCGACAGCCAACGAGGTCGCAAAGCTCGCTCCCGAAAAGCAGCAGAAAATAATCTCCGAAAAGCCGCAGATTACCCATAAGGAGGTCAAGAAAATTCAGCGGCAGGAAAACACCTCCGCTGACGCTGCTACCGAAACTGACGAGGAAGAAGATGAGGACGAAACAGAAGATGAAGATACATCGTCTGAACCGCCTGTCGTTCTTTCCCGTGAGGAATCCGAAGCCCTTTCAAAATACATCGAGGATCTTCTCGTTCTGGCAAGGGGCGAGGATTTCAAGGTGCTTCGGAAACTGGCTGACAGACTCTGACTTTCGGAAATGTGCTATTTATAGCACAAAGCCGACTTGACATAATATCAGTATTGGGTGTATAATAGAATTAAGCAACAGGGCTTGTGTGAAAGGAGCAGAATATGGCTTTACCGACAACAGGTTTCAGCGCATTGGGCATTGAGGAAGTCGAGTGGGGAGAGTTCATTACCGCTTGGTCGATAAGGTATATGGACGAACTCAAAAACAAGCAGTATCACAAGGACTTCAACCCCAAGTTTACCGATGTTCTGAATTGGGCGTTCGCTCACAGGGATATAGTTTGGGACACTCCCTTTGCAGAACAGGAAAAGATGATGATTGCAGACGGAGTTCTGACCGAGAGCGACCTCAGAGAGATTGCTTGATAAATAACAATTGAATATTAGCTTTAAGCGGAGAATGTAAAAAGTTCTCCGCTTTTTTTGCGTTTAGGGGTGATTTTATGATAAACAAGCTGACGGGAGAGCCGATTTCAGAGGAAATGCAAAGCGTTCTGAAACGGCTTGCTGCTAATGAAACCGTTCCGGAAAGCGAAATCTACGCACTAAAGGAAATCAGGGAAGCTAATTCCTGTATAAGCAACAGCGTTCCAACGATAGAACTGAACAATCGTTCCGGTATTCAGTTGGGCGTGTTTAATAGATTGCAGAATATGGGCAGCGCCGTTATCGAAGATAATGGCGCTGTTTCTTTTACGGGAGAAATCCACTGTGGGCGAAGATTGGATATTGTAATCGGTCTGCCTGCGTCGGGTAAATCCTCGGCGCTTGTCGAGCCTATATCCGAGATGTATAAGTCAAGGGTTATCGACAGCGACGAAGCCAAAAAGCTGCTTCCTGAATACAATGACGGTTGGGGCGCAGGTGTAGTCCACAAGGAGAGCCAGCGTATTTCGGAGCAGCAGTTAATGACCGCCCTAGACAAAGGCGAGAACATAACCTATCCCCGTGTTGGCGGTGACAGCACAGAGCTTCTCAATATTGCGGCTATTGCAAAAAAGTACGGCTATTCCGTTTACGTCCATTTCAATGAACTTGACAGGAATAAGGCTCTTGGACGAATGATAAACCGCTTTCTTGAAACCGGACGGTACATCAAGCCCGAACTGATAATAAAGTACGGCAACGACATCAGCAATACATACGAACAGGCAAAGAAAGCTACCTCGCTTGTTGACGGTTTCTCCAAATGGAGCAATGATGTTCCGATAGGCAGCGCCCGAAGATGATTGAATACAGCGCTTCCTGTGAAGATATTGTAAGAGCGCTCAAGCCTACCCTGTCGGAACGTCTGGAGGAAAGCGAAAGCAAATGCCGCATACTCCGAGCCAAAATAGACGAGGTGAATGAGGTTTTCCGCAAAAATCCCGAACTTTCACGGGAATATGTGAAAAAACGTGATGAGCTGCGGGCAGGAAAAAAGCTGACCGACAAGACCTTTACGATAAAGAAATCCACACCGCCAAAGCACTAAATGTGCTATTTATAGCACAAAATCTGAACAGGAGGTATTGATCATGGCAGACGAAGTCGGCTCTGCTGCATTGCAGTCGGGGCAAAAAATCATTGAGGTGAGCGCCGAGCTGATAAAGCTCCTCGCTCCCCTCCTTGAAAAAATGCTGAAAGAACTGTACCACAATTCAGTTGAAAGCATTAACCAAATCGGAGGCAATATTGCCGCAAGAATGGCGAAAGGTTCGGTCACGAACAACGAGCTTCTGTATGAAGCTAACAAGGCAGAATGCGGCATTTCCACGATTAGCAATATTCTTTCCTCAGACGTGAAAGCGTTTGCGGCGAAAGCAAAGGAGTACAAAATCCCCGTTGCGGTTGTGGGCAAAGGTGATAAGCAGACGGTAGAGTTCCTCGACCGTGACAAGGGCATTGTAAACCAGATATCGCAGGAGATAATGCAGGAGCGCCTGAAAGAAGCGCCGCAGAGCGTAAAGTGCTTTAACATCAGCGCCAACAACGTGACCGCTATGAAAGCCGCTTTTGAGGAACAGGGTTTGAGCTGCCAGTTTATGAAATCGGCAGACGGCAAGATAAAATGCGTCTATCCTGCCGAAAACGCTGAGCAGGTTGCCGTTGTCAAGGAAGATTACAAGCGCGTCCACGGCGAGATTTCAGACGATCTGGATATTCGGTCAGATGATAAAGGTATCGTTATCGCCGATGATAAGCTCGGGAAGTCCTTTGAATATTCGCCCATGAATAAGGCGCAGACGATGGAATTACTTCGGGAGCAGTTCGGCTATTCTGAAGCAAAGGCAGATTTGGCGGCGAATAAAATCTGCCGTGACCTGAAGCTGGATAAGGACAAGTTCCTTGCCCATACGGAGCAGTATGATAACCTCAATTCACTGAAAACGAATGTCCGTTATCCAAGCGACGACCTTACCCTGCGGGATATGCGCTTTAATTCCGTCAACTTCAAGGACGGCGGCACAACACACATTTTCATTTCAAACGGAGATAAGACCGCCGCCCTCACTCCGGAGAAAATGAGCGAAACAGAGATGAAGAACATCTGTACTAACCGGCTCGGAATGACGGAATATCAGGCTGAAAAGGCTGTTGCGAAGTCCCAAAAAATCGACCGGCAGGTCAAGTCCAAAATCGAAGAACGCACGGTCGGCAAGGACGGAGTTTCGCAGAGCGTAGGCATTGAGAGAATCTCGCAGAATGGCTTTACACTAACGCTCGGCAACAAATCCAAGACTTACAATTTCAGCACGATAAATGTTGCGGATAAGATATCCAGAGATTTCAATATCCCTAAAGAAAACTCTGTTCACATAATCGACAAGGCGAAAAGGCAGAGCCTGCTCCAGAACAAAATTCATAATTCGCTGAAAAAGCAGCCTGCCGCGCCGACTTCTCCAAAGCTCAAACTTAACGAAAGCAAGGGGTTGAAACATTGAAAAAGAAGAAGCCTGATATGCTTACGATATTGCTGTATGCAATTATCGTCTTTGCAGTTTTGTATGTTTCGGCGGGTCTTGGCGCGGCTATGGACTTGTCCGTGGACGATGAGGGCGTGCTGGATTTCAATGTGCTTATGACGCAGTTTGAAACCGTGCTTACCTCTACCGATACGGTAGGAGCGCATTTCACGGACTTTTCATCGTACAGTTTCAAGATAACGCTCATGGTGGCTTTCGCTCTCGGCATATATGCGCTTATGAAATACACTTCCCGAAAGCGCCTGCACCGAAAGGGTGTAGAACACGGCTCGGCTCGCTGGGCTAACGAAAAGGAAGAAAAGTTCCTTGCCGATAAGATTGAAAAGAAAAAGGGCGGCAAGTCAGCAAAAACCGAAAAGCCAAAATCCCCATTTGAAACAGACAACAATATCTTGCTCACGCAGGAAGTCCGAATGTCGCTGAACACTCGCCAGCACCGAGAAAATCTGAATGTGCTGGTAATCGGCGGCTCCGGTTCCGGTAAGTCCAGATTTTACGTTAAGCCGAACATTATGCAGCTTAATACGTCCTATGTGGTGACAGACCCGAAAGGCGAATTGCTCCGTTCCTGCGGACGGCTGCTGAAAAAGGCGGGATATGAAATTCGGGTGTTCAACCTGATTGATATGTCGCACAGCAACAACTACAATCCGTTCAATTATATCTACGATAAGGACGGAAACATCAACAAAACCTACGTCATGAAAATGGTCAACTGTCTGATGAAGAATACCAAGCAGGAGGGCGCTTCTGGCGGCGACCAGTTCTGGGACGACAGCACAAAGGCACTCACGCTTGCGATTGCTTTCTATCTTCTCGAAAAAAAGACGGACGAAAACGGCAATTCCCTCGACCGTAATTTCAGCACGGTAATGAAGATGATGAGGTTAGCGGAAATCTCCGAGCAGGACGAAAACCACCGCTCCCCGCTTGACGAAATGATGGACGAGCTGAGAGCCGAAAACCCGCACAGCATGGCGGTTTCGTTCTATGCGGATTTCAAGAAAGCTCCAGCCGAAACCGCAAAGTCGATACTGATTTCTGCGGCTGTGCGGTTTGCGGCGTTCAATCTTCCGGAAGTCGCAGACCTGACGCACACGGACAACATACACCTCGATACATTGGGCGACCGAAAGACCGCCCTCTTTATCATAATACCGTCCTCGGACGCTACGTTCAACTTCCTTGCGGCAATGATGTACACGCAGCTTTTTGATACGCTTTACGATACGGCGAATTTCAAGTACGGCGGCAGACTTCCCGTCCATGTGCGGTGTCTGCTCGACGAGTTCGCGAATGTCGGCACCATTCCGGATTTTGATAAACTGCTTGCAACAATGCGTAGCATGGAAATATCCGCAAACATCATAATTCAGAATTTGGCGCAGCTCAAAAAGATGTACGACAAATCATGGGAGATACTCACGGGTAACTGCGACAGCCTGCTGTTCCTCGGCGGGCAGGAAGCAAGCACCCTTGAAGCAATATCGAAATCGCTCGGCAAGGAAACCATTGACGTGGTATCCCAGAACCGCACGCGAAGCCACAAATCTCCGTCAACCTCGGAGAATAACAGCATTTTGGGTAGAGAACTTATGACGACAGACGAACTCAAGGTCATGAAACCGAACGAGTGCGTACTGATCGTCCGGGCGCTCTACCCTTTTTTCTGTCACAAATTCGATATTGAAAAGCACCAGAATTACAAGTACCTGGAGGACAGCAACAAGAACTATGCCTATCTCATCGACGATTTGCACACCGAAAAAGCTCCGGATATGACCGAAATTTATTCGGAAACCGTGGAGCCGAAACTTGTTGTACAGCCTGTCGATTATGAAAAGGACATTTCAGATATAGACGTTCCCGACGAGGAGGATAACATGACAAACCTTGACGAAGAATTTGACACAAAGGAAATCGCCGCTGCTCTGAAACAGCATGAGGAACAGACCGCCGGCGAAGAAATGTTCAACGAAAACGAGGAGCTGGATTTCTCCGATGAACCCGTTCCAGAAAACCTTATGCCTATGGATTTATCCACGCCAAAGGTCATAGGGGAAGCGGATTTCAGAGAAATCGTGGACAGCCCGTTTTGATCCGGTTACTGCCGCATTTGCGGTTGTACATATATTTATTATTTCAAGGAGGGTTTTCTTATGGAAAACACAATCACTACCACCGCTGCACAGGGTGCAGCAAAGCGCGCCAACCCCATTAAGAACTTCATTTCTGCTCTGAACGCAAAGCGCAGGAAGGCTGTGCTTTCCCTCACCACAATGGTGACGATGGCGATGGCGTCCTCTGTATCCGCTTTTGCAGAGGGCGGCGAGGGAGTTGCCGACGGCGAGGCGGCTTTCAACAGCGTTATCGGGTTCTTCGCGACGTGGATCGGGCGTATCGGTCTGGTAGTCGCCTTTGTCGGCGGCATTATGTTCGCCCTCGCAATCAAGAACGACGACGCGGAAGCAAAGACCCGCGGACTTATGACGCTGGCGTCGGGCTTTGTGGTGTTTGCGCTCACGCTTTCGCTTGACCTGTTCGGAATTACCGGGTAAACAAGCAAAAAAAGACGGAACAGCGGCAGGCGGCTTGTTTGCCGCTGTATTTCCGTATGCAGAAACGAGGTGAATTAATTATGTGGGGATATGGACAATGCCTTGATACTATCAAGGGTATTGTAATGGAACTTAACAGCTTGTTCTCAATGCTGATAGAGCTGCTGACGAACGACAGTCTTCTGCAATCTGCCACAAGCACAGTTCCGGATTTGGTATCCGCTATAAAGGCTACATCGCTCACATTGTGCGTGATGTTCTTTCTTATAGATTTCTTCACGAAAACGCTGCATTTTCAGTGGGTGACATGGGAAAACGTCATGATGCTGTTTCTGAAAATGGTGGTCGCAAAGGTCTGCGTGGATAATTCCGAGTTCTTTACAACGATAATCTACAACGGCTTTAACAGCTTCGTGAATGAAATCAGCGGCACCATAACGCAGTATTCTTTCATCGACACAAGCGACTGGCAGGTCGCAGTCCAGTATTTCGTATCTTCTTCGCAGGCGTCGCAAATCATCAACAATACGGACGCAGGATTTCTCAACTTCCAGCCGTTGATTCTCAATATGCAGATTTCCATACAGGGACTTATCATGAAAATCATTATGATTATAGCCAATGTTGTGGTAATCGCCCGTCTGTTTGAGCTGACGGTCTACACGATGATCGCGCCCGTTCCGCTGTCAACGTTCGCCTGCGACGGTTTATCAGATATCGGCAAGGGATTTCTGAAATCCTACGCCGCAGTAACGCTGCAATCAATAGTTCTTGCGATAATGTTCATTGCTTACGCTGCCGTGAACAATGCGCTCATAGCCGGTCGCATAGGAAGCTATAACCTTGCCCTTGACGGAATAATGGGACTGATAACAACGCTGACGCTGGGTATCGGAGTAATGAGTTCCGGCGCGTGGGCAAAGCGGATAGTCGGCTCATCGTGAGGAGGAAGATAACTTGATAGAAATAAAGATACCGAAAGAAATCACCGAATACAAGGAGAAATTCCTGTTCGGGCTGACGATAAGGCAGTGCGTATGCGCTGTGGCAGCTCTCGCCGTCTGCGTTCCGCTGTACATCTTCGGAAAGGATTTCCTCGGAGATGATGTTGTCGGCTGGCTGGTTATCCTGATAGCCGTGCCGATGTTCGCGTTTGGCTTTTTCAGATACGACGGTATGCCGTTTGAGAAATTTCTGGCTTTGCTGTACAGACAGAAATGGGTCGAGCCGCAGAAACGCAAGTATGAGGAACTTCCCGTTTTCTGGGACTTCCGTAATGAAATATCCGAGGACAAGATAGCTCATCAAATCGCAGAGCAGACAAATAAAATCCGAAAGGAGAGAAAGAAGAAATGAGTATGTTTTCTTCAAAGGCGGGTACTGCCGAAAGTTCCGCAAAAGACTTGGACAGGGTGCGCCTTGCAAAGCAGAAAAAGCCTAAAAAGACAAAGGAAAAGGCTGTCCGTAAGGTCGCCAGAACTGTGCAGGACACGATCCCTTATGAACACGTTTACGGAAAGTACATTTTTGAGGTAGAGAAGAACCGCTATTCCGTCACTTATGCTTTTTCAGATGTGACCTACGACGCTGCGGACGCAGACGAGCAGGAGCGTATTTTTCTCGCATACGGCGACCTGCTCAACAGCTTTGATACCTCTGACGATGTTCAGATAACGCTCCACAACAACGTTATCAATCAGAAAGAGTTTTCAAGTCAGATACTGCTGAAGCACGCCGGCGACGGCTTTGACGAATACCGCGACGAGTACAACGAAATGCTTTTGGATAAAATGCAGCAGGGTCAGAACGGCATTACCACAAAGAAGTATTTCACGGTGACAGTCACGGCGGCTACTCTGGAACTGGCGCAGCAGAAACTCGCCGCAAAGGAATTGTATATGCGGAGCTGCTTTCAGAAAATCGGCAGCAACATCGAAAAGCTGAAAGCCAACGAGCGTATCCGCATTATTGCAGATATTTTCCGCGGCGTTAATCAGGAGATACGCCCGATAAGCAGTTCGGAATTCCTGCGCGGCGCGGAAAAATCGCTGTGCTGCCCCGATTACTTTGAGTTCAAGAAAGACTATTTCATGTACAACGACAAATTCGCGCGAATGGTCTATCTGAAACATCTGCCGTCCTCGCTGGTGGACGATATGCTGAAAGACCTCTGCGAAACCTCGCTGCCGATAGTGGTAACGGTGAACATCGCCCCTGTTGAGCCGAGCGAAGCTATAAAGGTCGTAAAGCGGCAGCTCACTGCAATGCGCTCCAACAAAATGCAGAAAGAGAAAAAGGCGTCGCAGCACGGCGTTTACTCTGACGTGATTTCGGACGACCTGAAACAGTCCCTTGCGGAAGCAGAAGAACTGCTGAACGATTTGCAGAGCAAAAATCAGAAGATGTTTCTGCTTAATCTGGTGGTAATGGTGACGGGAACCAGCTTTGACGAACTGGATAACAACACGGATAAAATCGAAGCCGTGTTCCGTAAGCACGTCTGCACTACCTCCAGAGCCAACTTTCAGCAGGAGGACGCAATGGCAAGCTGTCTGCCGCTGGGAAACTGCCGCTTAAAGGTGCGCCGCACTCTCACAACGGAGAGCGCCTGCGTATTTATGCCGTTCAACTCAAAAGAGCTGTCGCAGAAAGGCGGTGTATACTACGGCTTAAACCAGACTACCAACAACCTGATTATCTTCAACCGTGCTTCGTTAATCAATGCAAACGGCTTTATTCTCGGCTGCCCTGGTGCAGGCAAGTCGTTCTCGGCAAAGCGTGAAATGGTGAACGTTTTCCTTGCGACCAACGATGAAATAATAATCGTGGATCCGGAACGTGAATACACGAACCTCGTAAAGGCTCTCGGCGGCGAACTGCTCTATATTTCCGAAAGCAGCGATACGCACCTGAACCCGCTTGAAATCTCGCTTGAGGAATACAACAAGGGCGAAGATGTGGTAAGTTCCAAATACGACTTTTTCCTGTCGTTCTTTGAAACTATCATGGGCAAACAGGGTATCTCGCCGGAGCAGAAAACTATCATCGACAACTGCCTGCATGAGGTCTACCATAACTTTCTCCTTGGAAAAACCACCGAAATGCCTACGCTCAAGGACTATTACGATATTCTTTGCAAACAGCAGTCCGAAGAAGCAAAGCCGCTGTATATGTCGCTTGAGCTGTATGTAAACGGCTCTATGAAAACATTCTCTTATCCGTCGAATGTCAACGTCAACAACCGTGTTGTCGTGTACGACATTAAGGATTTGGGCAAGCAGCTGAAACCGCTGGGAATGATGGTCGTTCTTGAAAACCTGTGGGATAAAATCGTCCGCAACCGTGAACGTGGAATCCGCACACGCATTTACATAGACGAGATTTATCTGCTGTTCCGCAACGAGGAAAGCGCAAACTTCCTGTTTGAGCTGTATAAGAGAGCGAGAAAATGGGGCGGTATTCCTACTGGAATTACGCAGAACGTTGAGGATTTGCTCAAATCCGATACGGCACGTTCCATGCTCTCCAACTCGGAGTTTATCCTCATGCTGAATCAGGCGGCAAGCGACCGTGACAAGCTGTCGCACCTGCTGAAAATCCCCGAAAACATGATGAATTTCGTGACAGGAGCGCCCGCAGGTTCGGGCTTGATTTACTGCGGACTGAACGGCTCCCTGCCTTTCAAGGACGATTTCCCTACGGATACGAAGCTGTATAAGCTGATGACTACGAAATTCGGCGAGTAATGCTCAGATAGTATAGGGGTGATATATTTGAAAGTCATTACCGAAAAAGGCGGCGTAAAAGCTAGTTCCGTGAACGACCGTTCAATCGAACACAGCATATCTCAGAAAACGGAACTTTCCAAGAAGAACGAAAAAGAGTTTTCGGGCAAAACTGAAAGAACAGTACGCCGTTCTGAAAAAGATGAGCCTGTGCTGCGTGACCGTGGAAATCCGGCGCAAACCGAACGGCGGCAGTTTGTCGAGCGCAAGGAACACGCCAGCGGCAAAGCTGCTGACCGCAAAATCCCGCCTTCAAAATCTGAAACATCAGTTGGCAGTCCAAGAACCGAAATTAAAACTTACGGTTCTTCCGAGAAAATTAACCCCATTCCGTTCCGACCGCCGAAGCAGTACAAGCTGTCACCTCATCAGCCGAAAAACAAGAAATACAAAGTTCTGAAAAACGGCACGGTTGCTAACGGAACGCTTACCAAGCGGAAAGAGCGTGTGATTTACAGCCAGCAGCAGAACAAAAAGCTGCGGAAAATAAAGCGGAAAAAGATTGATAAATCCCGTCTGAAGCTGCTCAAATCCTTTAACAGACAGCAGAAAAAGATTTTCCGCAAAAAAGCGGAGCTTATTTCCATTGCCATGGGCGGCGTTGCTCCGACAAAGGTGAATATTTCAAAGTACCGCAGACTTTCCTCGGCAGCGAAAACTGCCGCTAACATTGCAGCAAAGCCTGCGGAGGTGCTGAAAAAGGGCTTTGTGGCGCAGGCTGAAAAATCCGACGATAACGGCGTTAAAGCCGCGAAACTCGGCGTCCAGATGTACGACCACGGCGTCAGCGGAGTAAAACCGCCGCAAATGCCGGAGTGAAAACAGCCAAGAACGGCGCTAAAATCGCCAAGAGGGTTTACCGGAAAATCCACAAGCCCACCTCTGCGGAATTACGGCGGAAGTTGCGGAAACGTGTAAATCACAACATCACGGCAGAAGCCAAATTTCTCGCCAAGCGAGCCGTGAAGAAAGGCACTGCCAAAGCCGGAAAGGCTGCTGCTCAAACCGCCAAGACAGCCGCCAAAGCTGCGCAGAAAGCAACACAGGCGGCAGGCAAAGCGATCGCCGGGGCGGTATCTAAGATAGCGTCGTTTATTTCGTCCACAATGCCGTACAGCCTTATCGTTATCGGCGTGATACTGATAGTGCTGGTTATCTGTTTGTGCTTTGCCGAAATGATAGGCGGCGCAGGCGGTTCTGTCGCCGGCGGCGGTGCATGGCTTGTCGATGATTATAGTAATCAGACTCCGGAACAAATCTACGAGGGCTATAAGGAATTCGTCGAACAGGCAAAGGACGCCATGGAAAAACAGGCGAAAGACGCTCTGAAAGACACGGTGACGGGATTTTGCGACGGAGATACTACTGCTCCCCGAAAAATAATCCAGTACATCGACAAGAGCCACAACAACACTTTCTACCCCGCCAAGGGCGCTGACAGGACTATAAATTCGTGGATAGACGATTTTGGCACGGACGATTACGCAGATTATATGTCCCTGCTTTTCGTGCTTATGACAAGGGAGAAACAGCAGGCTGACGGAGTTTCAGACGGCGAAATATACGACTTTGATTTCAAACGCGAGGATTTCGAGGAGTTCATGAAAACCGTCAATCAGAACTACTGCCGCTGGGGTGATACGTTCGTCTATAAGACAGCAGTCGAAACCTCGCCCGTTGCTTGCCCCGGCGAGAACTGCAAGACGAAATACAAATCCGACCGCTGCGCCTATTACACGGACGATGACGGTCACAAGCATTATTATTGCAAAGGACACCCATACTGCCCCATCAATCACACCAAACTGACCGTCAAGCTCTATACGGTCAAGGATTATTACAATGAAGATTATCCCGAAATCTATGATTTCACGGATAACGAAAAGGCAAGGTATCAGGCGTCAAAGGCGATAATACAGAGTATGCTTGATTATTGGGAGGGTGGTATCAATTAAGAAACTGTACAATTCATTTATGGGCAAAAGCGTTAAACAGCGCATATTCATCTGCATTATTGCGGTCGTGCTGCTGACGTTTTTGTTCTTTATCATAAAGGCGAATATCTTTGATATGCCGCCTGATACGGCTGAGGGAGCCGAACCGGCTGACCGTCCGCAGTTCCATATCAGCCTTGTTGACATAGGACTGCTCACCGCCGTGACAGGCGCATACGTCATTCATAAAATCCGTGAAAAACGGAAGCAAAGGAGATTGTAGCTTGAATACAGACGAGAAAATCGCCGCCTATTCCGAAAAGGTCGAGGTCAAGAAAAAGAAGCTCGACGAAATTAATGCGGTGATCGAAAAGAAGAAAACTGCCGCCGCTGCTCTGAAAGCGGATATTGACGCTCTTTCAAAGAACATCTTTGAGCTGGAAGCACAGCGGCTTTTCAGTATGCTGAAAGACAAGGGTATCGGCATTGGAACAGTCATTGAAGCTGTCAGCACGGGTATTTTCGATGATGAAAACAGCGCTGCGGACAGCAAAGAAAACGGTGCTATAAATAGCACGATCGAACAGGAGGAAAACAAAAATGAAACTGGTAGTAGCGGAAAAACCGTCGGTAATGCGTGATATTGCCGCCGTTCTCGGCGCAGCGCAAAAGACCGCCGACGGAGCGCTTTGCGGCAACGGATACATAGTCACATCGGCGAGAGGGCACCTTGTCCGGCTGAAACAGCCTGACGAATACAACGAGGACTACAAGAAGTGGTCGCTTTCCGACCTGCCCATTATGCCGGATTTTCAGTTCGTCCCGATAGAGAATGCGGTTTCAGTTCTGAAAACGCTTGCCCGACAGATGAACAGCTCCAAAATCGATGAGATTATTGAAGCAACGGACGCCGGACGTGAGGGCGAGTGCATTTTCAGATACATATACGACTACATCGGCTGTACAAAACCGGTGCGCCGCCTGTGGATCTCCTCCATGACCGAGGCGAGTATCCGTGCCGGGTTCGCTGACCTTAAACCGGCAAGCGAATACGATAACCTCTATTCCGCAGGATTTACACGCAGCAAGATAGACTGGCTCTGGGGAATGAATCTTACACGGCTCTACACAAACTACTTTGGAGCGAAATGCTCAATCGGGCGCGTCAGAACGGCTGTGCTGAATATGCTCGTTCAGCGTGAAAGCGAGATAAGCAATTTTGTGAAGCGCCCTTTCTACAAGGTTAAACTGGCTAACGGCGCTGAATGGTTTAACGGCGACGAAGATAATCTGCCGGACAGAATTTCCGCTGAAAAGATACTCTCAAAGTGCAAAAGTCAGCAATGCAGGGTGATTTCCGTTAAAAGCCAGAGTAAAAAGGAAAACCGCCCCCTGCTGTTCTCGCTCACTTCTTTGCAGATAGCCGCAAACGATGAATCGGGCTTCTCGGCGGCGAAAACGCTTTCCATAATGCAGAGTCTTTACGAAAAGAAGCTGCTCACCTATCCGAGAACGGACAGCAACTACCTGACGGACGATATGGTGAATATTCTCCCCGAACGTGTGGAAATGCTCCGTGCTTTTGAGGAAAAGGCGGTAAATATACTTCTGGCGAACGGGCTGAACATAGACAGCAGGATAATCAACAACGCAAAGGTGTCCGACCACCATGCGATTATCCCCACCGAAAATATCGGCAGCGCTGTAAATATGGAGCTGACACCGGACGAAAAGCAGATATTACATCTCGTTATCCGCAGACTGTTGGAAGCCCTTTCGCCGCAATACGAATACATGGATATTGAATACGTCTTTGATATTTGCGGCGAAACATTTAAGCTGAAACAGAAAAAGCCTGTCAATCTCGGCTGGAAAGCGCTTTGCCCCGATGATGTCAAGATACCGCCGGAAATAAACTATTCCGAAAACGATACATTTTATGCGGAAGATGTTTTTATTACAGAGGGCGAAACCAAGCCGCCGAAACGCTACACGGAAAGCTCGCTCTTAAAGGCGATGGAGAATATAGACCGCCGCATAGAGGACAAGGAGCTTTCCGGATATGTTTCCGAAAGAGGGTTAGGCACTCCCGCAACGAGGGAGGCTATCATCGAAAAGATACTCGCGGACGGCTATGCAGAGCGCAAAAACAAGGTTATTTCCGCGACTGAAATGGGAATAAAAATGATAAATTTCGTCCCTCCCGAAATTAAGTCCGTTGAAATGACCGCTGCAATGGAATTACAGCTTGCCGCAATAGAGAACGGCACCGCCAGCGCTGATGAAGTAATCAGCAGCATTACGGAGAAAATCAAGGCTATCATTGAAGCCGAAAAGCACAGGGCGCATACTCCCGTCGCTGAGCCGAGAACCGCTCAGAAAAATCCGGTCGGGAAATGCCCGAAATGCGGCGGCAATGTATATAAATTCGTTCGGGACAATACTGGTATATTCTACTGCGAAAAGGCTCCCAAGGACTGCATTTTCTGTGTTTACGAGGACGATTATTTCTTCACATCTAAGGGCAAAAAGCTGACAGAACCCATGATGAAAAATCTGCTGTCGCACGGAGAAGTCAAGGTCAGCGGTTTTAAATCCGAGAAAACCGGAAACAGCTACAATGCTGTCGTTTCTTTTGCAGACAGAACCGACAAGAACGGAAACGCCAAAATCGGCTTTACAATGCGTTTTGAGGACAAGACGAAAAGGTAATCTCCGCTTGCGACGAAGCGGAGATTTTCATTATTCGTAGTGATAACGGCAAGAAATAATATAAAGCTGACCGTCCTCGACCTTGTAGACAAGCCGGTTAGTATCGTCGATTCTGCGGCTCCAGTAGCCACTCAGGTTGTGTTTCAGCGGTTCGGCTTTTCCTATTCCGTCAAAAGGGTCACGCTCTATGTCCTTGATGAGCAGGTTAATGCGTTTCAGAGTTTTTCTGTCCTCGCCCTGCCAGTAAAGGTAATCCGCCCAAGCCTCGTCAGTCCAGAGATAAGGCAACACCGCACAATTAACGGCTAACGCCTTTGCCGCACGCTTGCTTGCATCTTTTTCGCCATCTTGCACAATTCGTCCTAGCAAGGCGACAGCCTTGCGTCGTCCTCATTGTACAATCTGGCGAAAAATCTGACTGCACAATCGCACGACAATAATTATGCGGTATTGCCTTTAATCATCGTCCTCTACCTCGACAAGTTCGTGCCTGGAAACCTTTCCTGCATTGAGCTGAGCGATGGAACGGTTGATGTGAGCCATATTCGGAGGGCTGTAGAAATAATCGTCAGCTCTGTTGTGAAGTGTGACCTCAAACGGAATTCCGTCGCAGCGGATAGTCTGCTTGATGAACATATTGAATGCCGTTGACATATTCAGTCCCAGCGCATTAAAAATCTGTTCAGCCTTTGCCTTATCTTCGCAGTCCACACGCATAGTAACACTTGTTGTTGCCATAAAATCATCTCCTTCAGCACTATTATACTTACTCTGTACTTATATTGTACATCAAAAAGCATACTTTGTCAATATTAATTTCAGAAAGAAAGGCAGAAAATAATGTACTTTTTCAAAGTTGACATATCGAGCTTTGACGATGAAGCCGAAACCGTGTTCATTATTCCCGAACAGAACGCTGACGAAAACGGTGTTCCCTTTGAGGAAAAGATAATCACACAGACGGCTGAATACAAGGCTTTTGTGAAGCGCACCAAAACAGCGCTTGTAGATTGCACCTACACGCAGTACCAGACGGACGAGCCTATCGCAGACGGCTTGAATTCCGAAAAATTCGCCCAGCTTGAAGCGGAGGGAAAGCTCGCTGTAATCGACGCAAACACCTACTCCATTTCAACGGGCAAATCCGCCAAAAACAAGGGAAAGAAGAATCTTACTACCTACCTCATCATAGGCGGTATCGCTGTCGTAGTGGTCATTCTTATTGCGGTTTCGGCTTTATCCGGCGGTAATAAAACCGATACTCCCGCGGAAACAGTGGAAACTTCCGTAACTACGGAAACGGCAGAAAACATCGTCCCTACAGGAGAAGTCGCCACACCGGAAACAGAAATTCCCCTTGTGGAATCCTCTGAACAGGGCGAAGAAGACGTCCCTGTAAGCGAAACCTCATCAGCCGAACCGCCTGCGGAAACTTCCGAAACTGGCTATACCAACAGCGGTTACAGTTCCTCCTCAAATTCGGGCGAAAGCGGAGTTTACACTATAACTATCTACCCGAACGGCGGCGAGGGTACTCTTGAAAGCATTTCGGCAGAAACCGGACAGTATGTCGTTCTTCCCTCTGCCGAAAGCGCGTCAAAATCCATATCCCGGAAAGGTTACAAGCTGCTCGGCTTTTCGGACAATACAGACATTGCGTATCCCCTTTATGACTACAAAATGCCGTATGAAAATGTAAAGATGTTCGCCGTCTGGGAACCGGATATCTTTACTGTGACCTACAATTCCAACGGCGGAACAGGTCAGCTCTCACGGGCGGAGGTTAGATACGGCGACAGCGTTCCTCTGCCGAAAGACGTTTCAATATACCGTGAGGGACTTTTCCTGACAGGCTGGGCGAAAACGGATAACGCCAAATCTGCGTTAAAGAGCCTTACCATGCCTGCGGAAAACCTCACCTTGTACGCTGTCTGGAGCAAGAAACCGCCGACAGCGAAAATTACTCTGCACTATGACGATAAGGTTCAGATAATCGAAGCTGAAATCGGCTCAACGATGGATATGCTCGATGATTTCGGAGTGACAAAGGACGGCGAGATAGTTTCCGGCTGGTACTTTGAAAACTCTCCCGTTCGTGTGGAGAATCTCGATGTTTCCGAGGACTGCGACCTTTATGCAAAGTGGCAGAGTGCTACATATATCACAATTTCCGTTGACCGAAGCTATCTGAACAAGGAGCCATTGGAATACAAAGCTGCTCTGGATATGACGGGTAATGCGAAGCTCACTCTGCCCGTGGTTGACGATAAAAACGACATTTACAACAGCGTTTTCGGCTGTACCTACGGCTACTCCACCAAAAAGCAGAACGGCGAGTTCGGCACGATTGAATATTACGGCGGTGTTGAAAGCAAATTCAGCAAAAGCACAAAGCTCTACCGTGTACTGAACGAATACGGCGGCGGTAAGGGAACGGCTGAAAATCCGTATATAATCAGCTATTACGACCAACTCCTGCGGCTTTCTGAACAGGGCGCAAAGGGGTATTTCGTCCAGACAGCGGATATTGCGTTTCCGAGGAATACGGACAGAAATCCTATCAGCACGAAGAAAATCACCCGCGGTTACGAAAACAAATCCTACGATTATTTTGTGTACGACGGGCAGGGTCATTCTATCAAGAATATTTCCGGCGACGGCGGTTTATTTGGTACTATTGCCGCAGGGACTATACAGAATGTTGTAGTTGACGGTGCAAATATCAAAGCCGGAAAGAATAAAAATCTCGGAGTAATCTGCAACGAAATCGTATCCTACGCTTACCCCTCGACCGACACTGACGAATATTTCTCCACAGGAAATACACGGATAATCGGCTGTAAAGTCCTGAACAGCAAAATCACAGCTGACGGCGCTGAAAATATTGGAGGAATATGCGGTTTCGGCGGCGATATTTCGGACTGCATGGCGGACGGAATAACGGTCAGCGGCGGCAAAAGTATCGGCGGTATAGTGGGCAACGCCTGCACTGTGACAGGCTGTATCGCAAACAACATTACCGTCAGCGGCTCGGCTGTTTCCGCAGGCGGAATTGCCGGGACTGCTTTCGGCGTGGAGCTGTTCAACAGCGGAGAAAATCCGCACTATTCCGGTGGAAACATTATAGGCTGCGGTGTTCGGACATTTACATCTACTGCCGTAAACAGCGGCGGTATTGTGGGAACGTCAACGGCTCATAATGCTTCGGCATACATCAAGAGCTGCTATGCTGCGAACATCTTCCTCAATGGCACGAACAACGGCGGCATTTCCGGCGCTGACGGCAGCAAGAACGGTCACAAAATCCTCTACTGCCTTGTGGATAATTCAAATAATTATCCCGTAATCGGCAGGAGGACACGTTCTTCAGCAAAGACCATGATACTGTCAGTTCCTGCAGATACGGGGCTTACGGTCGAGGGAGTTCTCTCCGTTCTCAATGCAAAATCCAGCGGATACAGCTATTGGGAGCGTTCGGACAGCGTGAACGGCGGTTATCCTTATCCGTGCAGGATATTCGCAGAAAGGAGCTAAAATGGCAGAAGAAAACAACAAGCCGTGGAAAGTGTACATCATACCCGACCTCAGAACATGGGCGATGTCCCGTGAATATGATAAACCCACGCCTATCGAGCATTACGACACCTTTGCCGAAGCGCAGAAGCGTTTCAATGAGCTGCGTGAAAAGCCCTACAATGCGGAAAAGGCATTAAACTGGGACGGCAACTCGTCCGCAAGGCTCACAATGGGAATTGAAAGAGGAAATGCGGCAGCGGATATTCTCCAGGTTCGGGACAATAAAAACGTACTTGTGGACGATTTTACACGCAGCAGTTCGATTTACGAAAGTAAAGAGGCGCTTGATATTATAAGGCAGGCGGCGAAAGAAATCGGATTTGAAGCGGTAAATCACTATCCGCAGAAAAGCGACGGTAAGTACGGCGAGCCTGTCCTTGTGCCGTTTGAAGCATGGGCAGCCGACCATTCTCAGTACAATCTGACAGGAGGAACGACAATGGAACACAAGACTTCTTTTGATGTATCGTCAATATCCAAAATCGAAAATGGCAGCAACTTAAAGGCTATCGCAAATGTAGTGGTCAACGGCGAGCTTGCTGTTCGTGGTGTAAAGGTCATGGAGGGCGAAAAGGGCGCTTTTGTCGCTATGCCGAGTAAAAAGATGGGCAAAGATTACGCAGATGTAGCCTTTCCCATTACCGCAGAAGCGAGGACGGCGCTCAATAATGCTGTTCTGAAAAGCTACGAGCAGCTCATGAGTTCTCCCGAAAAAACGCTTAAAACCGAAGTCCCCGCTGCCGAACAGTCCAGATCTTCCGTGAACGTCCAGTTAAGACCCGTGGATAATAACAATCTTAAAGCTGCGGGACAGGTCACAATAGACGGCTGTTTTGTGGTAAAGGACGTTAAGGTGATGACGGGCAGCGAAAACAAGCCGTTTGTATCAATGCCGTCCTATCAGACGCAGACCGGCGACTATGCACAGTACGCTCTGCCTATCACAAAGGATTTCCACGAAAAGCTCAGCAATGCAATTCTCAGAAGTTATCAGTCCCTCGGCAAGACCGAATATAAGGGCGTAAAATACGCCGAGCTTGGCGACAAGGACAGCATTGCCCACCTCCCGCGGCAGAACAACAAGTTTGCCGATAGCCTCATGACTGAACTGGACAAGGCGGGAATAAAGTATCAGGCAAAGGTCGAGGGTACTACTACCATTTCCGTGAATAAGGCGGATATGCCGAAGGTAACGGATATTAAGAACCAGCTTGTGAAAAATCTCAACCCCGAAAAACAAACTAATTCTGCTCCGAAGCATAAGAGATAATACGCATTTGCGGTCAAACGGTTAAACTGTATCAAAATCAGCCCCGTTTGACCGCAAGTTTTCTGTATATAGATATTGACTTTTATGCTTTAATGTGATAAACTTAAATTAAGGAGGAAATATGGCACGAATAGATGAAGTTCGTGAAAGGTACGAAAGCATCACCGAACAGCTCTATAAGAACAGGGATACCTTTGCGGAATATCTGAAATTTGCGGGAAAGTTTTTCAAAATGCCGACGGCACAGACCATAGCGATGTTCGCAGCGAACCCGAAAGCCACAATGGTCGCCGACTACGATACATGGCGGAAATTCGGGCGGCAGGTCATGCATGGAACTAACAGCATAGCCGTTCTGGACGGCAGCGGACTGAAACACTATTTCGATATATCCCAGACCAGCGGCGGCAAACCGCCCTATCAGTGGACGCTCGACAAGCGGACAGCACAGGAGTTCATCGCTGCGTTTTCAAAGGCAGAGGGCAAGGAATACAAATCCATGTCCGGCTGCGTGAACGCTATCGGCAGAACTGCTGCAGCTGACAATCTCGAAAAGGCGATAAAGGCGCTGAATATCTCTGAAACTGACAGAGCAGCATTTGAAAAGTCTTTCGTATCCATAACGCAGTATTTCATAGCGGCTCGGTGCGAGCTTGGCGGCAGGTTCGACTACAAAAACAATCCTATGGATTTATCCGCATTCGACCTTATTCACAGCAAGGCAGAAGCCGAAAAGCTGACGGAATACGTTCAGATCGCGGCAAGACCGGCACTGTTATCAATGGAGAAAACTATAAATTCACTTATTGCTGAAAGGAGTATCGACAATGGCAGAGGTAAGACAGATTTGGTGCGCAGAGGACAAGATGTACTATCCAGAAATCAAGACGGAGAACGGCAGGACGTACAAGCTGGATCCGGAAACGTTCGTGTATCTGGAGCAGGTGGAGCTGGGTCTGACGGACGAGGAACAGAAGCTGCTGAGCGAGCCGATAGACCGCTGGGGCAAGGCGTGGCAGAAATTCATGACGGAGAATTATCCGGAGGAGATCCCGTCGCTGGAGGGTCGCCTGAAATGGGAGCTGATTCCCCGTCAGATAGACAAGGAAGCGTGGGAGATGTGGGAACTTCTGCGGAAACAGTACGCAGAGAAGAATCCTCGCCCGAAAACGACATTCACCGAAATAGAGCGCTGGGAGAAAACACGGAGTTTCATAGTGGAACACGAGGTAATGGAGCAGATAGTTCTTCAGCACAGAGGATAAACAGCACATCAGCGGAGGATATTTCCCCCGCTGTTTCTGTTTTTATCGGGCTTGCAGCAGGCTCGCTTTATGAGGACGACCTTGTTCGTAACGCGCACCGGAACACCGACAGAGAGAACTTCGATGTTGAGGTAGAAAGCGCCGTGACCAGCTACTACACTCGGCTCATCACCGGGCGTGAAAGCTCGGAATATTCCGCTGAACAGCTTGCATCTCTTTACAACAGATTTCAGCGGGATAAGGATTTCCAGGCAGAGGTCATTTCGGAAGTCGCCGACCGCCTTGATGAATCTCTTACCAGTCTTGAGGTGGCAAGGAGCAAGGCTGCGGAACTTGGTATCCCTTTTTCAGACCGTCCCTACGATTCCGAGAAAGATGATCCATACGCCTACGACGGCAGCATGAGCATTGCGGACAGCCGCAAGGTCGCCGACGCAAGTAATCTGCATGACTTTATGCTCGATTATTCTGATGAGCTGGAAATGGCTGCGGCTTCCTACAACGCTGACGAGTTCCGCAGCTATTTCGCCGAACGTGCCGCCGAAGCCGTCCGCAGTTCCCATGATGAAATCTGGACGGAAATGCAGGATAATCCCGAATATCTCAAATCCATTGCAGATTTGGTTTCGGGCAGTCTGTACAATGATATTCGCTCGGAGATTCAGCAGAAGAACATAAAGTATCCCTGCGTTTACGTCAATGGCAGCCACAACAGGAATTTCTCGCCGGAGGAAGTCGGGTTCAAGGTCAATTATCCCTATTCCGTGGAGGAATTCAACGTAGCGCTCAATCAGGCAAACGAGATTTGGAACAACGATGAAAAGTACCTCGACAGCCTGCACAGCGTTTCTGTTTCCGTTTACGCAAGCCGCACGGAGTCCTCAACATACGATGTGGAATTGTACGCCTCATATCACAGTATCGGTGAAATCATCGATGAAAAGCAGTCCATTGCGTCCGCAAATATTCTCAGCAAGATAAAGGCGGCGATATCTGAAATCGAGAATAAACCGCAGGACGAAATACCGGACGACGTGGATAAATTCTACGTCAATTCTGAAATGGAAAATGTCACTTGGATTTACTACAATCCTGACAGCACCGCAGGCGGGCAGTTCGTCTGCACCTATATGTCCTTCGACGATATTTTTGACGCTATGGAGCAGACCGACCCGCTGGAATACCTGACCGAGCATTGCGGGCAGGAACTTCTCGACCGTGGCGCAGAGGGCTTTGACGGCGTTGCGGAAGAATTCATGACCGACAGCGAGGATATTTCAAGCCATGAAAGCGACTGCTTGAGCAAGCTGTTTGCGCTTACCGAGCCGAGGTATGCGATTTATCAGCTCAAAGACGATGAAAAGCTGCGTGACTACCACTTTACCAACAGTGAACATCTGAAAAAACACGGAATGTATATCGACCGTGAGAATTACGACCGTGTTTATCGCGGCAGATTGCAGGAGAACGAAACGCTCGATGATATCTATAAGCGTTTCAATGTTGACCACCCGCAGGATTTCCGCGGGCATTCCCTTTCGGTCGGAGATATTGTCGCCGTGAAGAAAAACGGTACAATAAGGGCGTACTTCGTTGACAGCTTTGGGTTTACCGTGGTGCCGGATTTCACGCTTTCCCGTGAGGAACGCAAAGCTCGGCGAGCGTTGACGGACAACATCGGTCTGCTGGCTGAAAAGCAGCTTGCAAGCGATGAAATGGACGATTTGGGCGATAAGCTGTTCAATTACGACCATGCTCCGGTATACAGCGGCATAACCAACTGGACTATGGGAGCAAGTCTGAGCGCCGATGAATTTGAGGAGCTGACGACCCGTTTCCACAACGGCGAGGACATAAGCGCCGAGCTTGCAAAAAGAATATACGCGAATATGCGGTATCTCAATTTTGAGTACCCTCCCGCCGACGGTATCAGCAGAGTTGAGATTTCATCAGAGAAAACCGATACCGGAATGACTTTCCGCACAAAGGGCGGTTTTGAGGTTTCCCACACTTGGGAAGCCCTCGGAAATGCGCTGATTACTGCGGCAAGGCAGGAGTTCGACCGTCACGAACAGCTTGACAGAGAATATTTTCTGAATGAAGCCAAAGCCCGGATAAACGAATATTCACAGCGGGAATTCCGCGAGTACGCAAACTTTTCCGACCTGTCGCACGTTCCGCTTGCTTACACCACTCACGAAGATACCGAGGTCGGGATAAGCGTTTATGCAGACCTTGAGAACAAAAAAATCGTGACGATGTACGGCGATAAGGTCGCCGAGGAGAAGAATTTCAGATTTTCCGACGATATGATTTCTGCTTTGGGTAATCTGGAGTTCAGCGACCTTGTTTCAATCCCCGATGAAACTGTGCAGAGGCTCACAGAATCGCAGAACAATTTTCTTTCTAACAGTTCCACCGAGGGAGTTCAGCTCAACCTTTTCGGTGAATATGTGGAAGAAAATGTTCCGAAGAATCAGTCTGCGCCTGTCCATGCCGACACGGACTCTCCGCTTATAACGCAGGAAATGTTCGACTGCGTTCTCCGCTGCGGTTCCAGCGAGCCGCACAGCCTTGAACGCATAATCAACCAGTATCAGCTCAATAATGGCGCTGAAAGCAATGCAGAATTTCTGCGCAATGAGTTTGGGACGAATGCCAGAGGAATAGATTTCGGTCAGGCAACAGGAGCTGCTGACAGGAGAATTACCGCATGGTATGACGAAAACGGCATTACAGTTGGCTTGGGAGAAACTGCGCTCAACAGCCCTGCACGGAGAACTATCACCTGGGAGCAGGCTGCGGAGCGTATTGAGAAACTGCTGGGCGATGGCAAATTTGCGGATCAGGTCACGATTGACGATGCAGAAGCCTATACCCGTAAGGTTGTCGCAGATAAGCTGTGGTATCTTCATCAGGATACAAGCGAGAACGTGGAGCGTTTTATGCCCGAAAATTTATTTAAGGGCGGTTTTCCCGACAGCACAAAGAGAATATCCGAAACCCTAAAGGACGAAAATGCAGTTTCGCAGTATATTGACGGCATAACTGACCTTATGAAGCGCTACGAAACCGACAAGAGCGTACTGCGTTACCATCACAATAAAATGCCTGCAATATTTGAGAGCCTTAAAGACTTACAGCTTGAACGGCGTGATTTCAGGGCAGAAAAGGACTTTGAGTTTTCTCCGGTTATGTTCATTTCTGAGGAAGAAAAAGACCTCCTTATGATAAGCGGCAGCGGCATTCAAGACGGCAAATTCCGTATCGAAGAATATTTCAGTCAACCTCATACCGTAAAGGAAAAGGCTGATTTCCTTAAAAATGAGTACGGAATCGGCGGTTCTGCCAGAGAGGGATATGACACCTGGCACGACGCAAAAGGAATCAGACTGAATAAAAGCGGATTTGGCGGCAGCAAGGCTACTGTCATGATGAAGTGGAACGAGGTCGCAGACCGTATAGACAGGCTTTTATCGCAGAAAAAGTACATTACCGAACGTGACATAAACGAGCGTATACGGGGCGCAAAATGGACTGTCGATAACTCGAACGACCCACAACAGGTTGAGAGAGCCGAGAAAATTCTTGCTAAATACGGTATAAAGAGCGCTGCTGAAAGCGCCGAGCCTGTTAAAGAACCTGCCGCCAGTCCCGAACAGGTCAAAGCTCCCGTCGAAAAGCACGATTTCACCATTACCGACGAACATCTTGGCGAGGGCGGTCAGAAAGCCAAATTTGCTGCTAATATGGCGGCTATTAAGCTGCTGAAAACCCTTGAAGCGGAGGACAGACTTGCAACTCCCGAAGAACAAGAAACGCTCTCCCACTATGTCGGCTGGGGCGGTCTGGCGCAGGCTTTTGACGAGAACAACAGTTCCTGGACGAGCGAGCATAAGGAACTTGTGGAAACGCTGACTGAGGACGAATACACCGCCGCCAAAGGCACGGTGCTGAACGCACATTACACCTCGCCTACCGTAATCAACGGCATTTACAAGGGACTTACGGCTCTTGGCTTCAGCGGCGGAGACACGATGTCGCAAGGTGCAAGCCCAAAGCGCGGCACGGATGCCGCACATCAAAGGCTTGCACGCTGGAATATCTTGGAGCCGGCAATGGGCGTGGGTAATTTCTTCGGGGTAATGCCGGAGGAAATGCGCAAGGAAAGCCGCCTTCACGGTGTTGAACTTGACAGCATAACCGGACGTATCGCAAAGCAGCTCTATCAGACTGCGGATATTCAGATAAAGGGATATGAGGAAACTACTTTCTCCGACAACTACTTTGACGCCGCTATCGGCAACGTCCCTTTCGGAAATTACGGGGTATTCGACAAGCGGTACAACAAGGAGAATTTCCTGATACACGACTACTTCTTCGCAAAAACGCTGGATAAGGTAGCGCCGAACGGCATTGTAGCTTTTGTCACAACAAAGGGTACTCTGGATAAGCAGAACCCGAAAGTCCGTGAATACCTTGCGAAACGTGCCGACCTTGTGGGCGCTGTACGTCTGCCGAACAACGCTTTCAAGGCGAATGCCGGCACGGAGGTAACGGCAGATATAATCTTCCTGCAGAAACGTGAAAAAATGGCGGTTGAACTTCCTGACTGGTGCTATGTCGGAAGAAATCATGACGGGATTCCGGTAAACAACTATTTTCTGGATCACCCCGAAATGATACTTGGCACTATGAAACAGGGCATTGAATTTTCCATGTACGGCAAAGCAAGCGAAACAGCCTGCGTTCCTATCGAGGGCGCTGACCTCTCCGAACAGCTTGAAAAGGCTGTGAACAATCTCAAACTGACCAACGCTATCCAGAAGCGGACGCAGGAAACCGAGAAAAAAGCCGGAATTATCCCTGCTGTCGAAGATGTCCGCAATTTCACCTTTGCCGAGGTTGACGGAAAGATGTATTTCCGTGAAAACAACATCATGACCGAGGTAACGGAATCCGGCAAGAAAGCCGAGCGCATAAAGGGGCTGAACGAACTCCGCACCACATTCCGTGAAATGCTCTCCGCACAGGAAAGAAACTGCTCCGATACGGAACTGAAATCCTTGCAGGATAGGCTGAACGCGCAGTACGACAGCTTTGTAAAGAAGAACGGCTACATAAACGACAGCAGTAATTCGCAGGTTTTCAGCCGTGACGATGATTACAATTCCCTCTGCGCTCTGGAGATCATCGACGAGGAAAACAAGACAGTCGAGAAGTCAGATTTCTTCACCAAGCGCACGGTAAAGTTCACCGCTGAAATAACTCATGTGGATACTCCGCAGGAGGCTATGCAAGTTTCCATTGATACAGTGGGCAAAATGGATATACCGTATATGGCGCAGCTCTGTGGGCAGGAACCGCAGGATATTGTAGAAGTTCTGAAATCGGACAATCTGATATATCTTAATCCGCTGAAATCTGACGAGAACGACCCTTTTGTCGGCTGGGAGGAAACTTCCGAATATCTCTCCGGCAATGTTCGTGAAAAGCTGCGCGCCGCCGAGCTTTACGCAAAGGACTATCCCGATTTTCAGCGCAACGTAACGGCTCTGACGGAAGTCCTCCCGAAAAAGCTGGAAGCCGGAGATATTACCGCGCGTATCGGTGTGTCATGGGTAGATGTTGAGGACTATCAGCATTTCTTTGAGGATTACGCAAAGTCAAGATTTTACGAGCCTATGCGCCGTACTGTTACCGGCGAGTACAAAATCGAAAACAAGAATTGGGATATGTCCGCCGCCGCCACGCAGATTTACGGTACAAGCCGAATGCCCTCAAAGGCAATTTTTGAAAATCTGCTTAACAACCGTGATATTGTTGTCCGTGACAAGATTACGGATATAGACGGCAGAGAGCATTACGAAATCAACAAAAAAGAAACAGACTTAGCGCAGGAAAAGGCTCGGCAGATGAAAGAAGCCTTTAGAACTTGGCTGTGGAATGACCCTGCCCGCCGTGAAAAGTACGTTGAGCGGTATAACAATCTGTTCAACTGCATAGTCGGCAGAAAGTTTGACGGTTCTCATCAGACCTTTCCGGGAATGTCCCCGTCAATCAGCCTTAAACCTCATCAGCTCGACGCTGTTATGAGAGCAAAATTCGGTGGCAATACTCTTCTTGCCCACTGCGTCGGCGCTGGTAAATCCTTTGAAATGGTGGCGGCGACTATGGAGAAAAAGCGGCTCGGTCTAATAAACAAGGCTTGCGTTGTCGTTCCAAAGCACCTTGTGGGGCAAATGGCGAACGAATGGCTGCGGCTCTATCCGCAGGCGAAAATTCTGACCGCAACGGAAAAGGATTTTGACAAAAACCACCGGCAGAAATTTATCGGGCGGTGCTGTACGGGCGATTATGACGCAGTTATCATGTCCTACGAACAGTTCGAAAAAATCCCTATGTCTATGGAGTACCGCAAAAATTTCATTCAGCATGAAATCGACGCTATGCAGAACGGCATTGACGAGCTAAACGGAGATTACCGTACAAGAGCAAATAACCGCAGCTCCATAAAAGACCTTGAGCGTGAGAAAAAGCGGCTTGAAACACGCTTGCAGAAACTCATCGAGGGCAGCGGAAAAGCAAAGGACACATCCCTGACTTTTGAGCAGCTCGGATTTGACAGTCTTGTCGTTGATGAAGCTCATAACTACAAAAACGGTCTTGTGGTATCGAAGATGAACAGGGTTTCGGGCGTCCAGACTACTCCCGCTCAAAAGAGCGAGGATATCCTCATGAAAACGCAGTATCTTAACGAGAATTACGGCGAGAAAAACATAATTTTCGCTACAGGAACGCCCGTAATCACACCTTACCAACACTCAAATACTGAATTTAATATCAATGCCCGTTTCATCGGAAATCGTCACAACCTCAATCATCGTTAAAGCTATTTCGTGCTTTTCTTGAACCGACAATTCCGACCAGCGTTTCAGCGGCTCGGACAACGGCTTTGTGTCGATTTCCTTGTGCTTTCTCTGCTGTTTGTGTAATTTCTGTTCAAGCTCGGATTTCTGCTTGTGCAGGGCGTTAATGCGTTCCTGTATGTAGTCGAACAGCACCGTATCTGCGTTTGCGAGTTTGTCTATAAGCTTGCGGATTTCATCGTCAATTCGGGCGAGTTCGCCGTTAATTCTGTTTGCCTCAGTATCGGGCTTTGAACGCTTTTTCTTGGCTATTTCAAGCGTTTTTATACGCTCGTTCATCGCTTCAAATACCGCCTGTTCAACTTCATCGGGGCGCAGCTTCAAAGTCCTCTTAACACAGCTGTCTGCCCTATAAAATCCCGTGTCAAAAAAGTATCTCCATTGCTTTGTATGAGCCTTGTTCCAATTATAAGCAACGGAAATCGAGTACCCACAATGTGAGCATTTCAGCAGTCCCACAAGCCACGAATGGAGTGCGCTGCTGTTGTTCGGTATTCTTTTGTTATGCGCCTTTTTATCCTGCACAGCGAGCCACGTTTGTGAGTCCACAAGTCCCTCGTGATAGCCTATCTTGACATAAACAGGCGCACCCGAATGATGTTTTCCGTGCAAAAACAAGCCGTGTACTCCGTCATAAGCTTCAATATCATCAAGCATTTCTATGCCCATTGACGAAAAATAGCGATAAACCTCTGCGTCTGCACGAACATAAAGTGGACTTTCAAGCAACCGTGAAATATGCGACCTGTCCATATTTGACCTGCCGTTTTTGTTGTCAACCGAGATGTCAATGCCGTTCTGCCGGAAATACGACAAGACATCTTTCAGAGAGGTTTTCGGCTCTTTGTAAATCTCAAATGCCTTTGCGATAACGTGCGCCCTGTCGCCCGGAACAAGCACCGAGCCTGTTTTGCCGTTTATTGTGCGCCGTTCGGGAACATAGCCGTAATAAACCTTGCCGCCCTGATAAAAGCCTGTTTCACGAGCCTTTGTGTTGTATGCGTCCGCAACTCTCGCCGCTATTGTTTCACGTTCAAACTCCGCAAAATTGAGTAGGTTATTCCTCATCATTTGCCCCTCTTTTGTTTCGGTGTTGAACGGCTCTGACAGGGAAATAACGCTTACTCCCAGCTTGTCGAGCGTGTCTGTGATGTTGAGATATTCACGCATATTACGGGAAAATCTGTCGTATTTCTTCACGATGATTCGTGAAATTTCGCCGTTTCGTGCGTCCGTCATCATCTCTTGAAAAGCAGGGCGATGTTCTATGTCCTTGCCCGATTTTCCGTCATCACAGTATATTCTGAAATCAGCCCCCTCGCCTAAAAATCTGATACATTCCTCACGCTGTGCTGCTATCGAGAGCGAATTGTTGCCCTTGTCCGCATCGCTTACAGAGCGACGAACGTATATTGCCGTAGTTTTGCTCATAATCTAACCTCCTGTTGTAAGTCAAGCCGATTACGAGCCAATCCACAGATAGTATATCATAATCAGCGATTTTTTTCAAGCAGTTTTTCGTTATTTGCTGTCATTTTCATCATCATTACCTGTATTTTCGGGACTGCGGTTTTTCGCATTGGCAGCTTTCAGAATATCATACAAGCGGTCAATTTTCGACTGCCTGACGCTCTCCGACACTACATCGGGCAAGTGTACCGTAATCTTGAATTTTCTTCCCGTCCATTTGTCATTTCTTTTGTTAATCATAGTGGTTTTCGTCCTTTCTATTAAAGTTTGTTTTTGATGTTTTTCCGTTGTTTCTGACACATTTGGGAACTACCGCAGAACAGGTATAACGCATTACCTGTTTTGTCAATCAGAGATTAACAAAATAGGACTGCGTTAGGGGGATTATTCCCCTAAAACCCCTCATCACTGCCGCAATCGTCATTGTTGTTTGCAAGCTGATGAAACAGCTCATTCAAAAAGCAAACGCTTGAATAACGGCAGAGCTGAAAAGAAAATTTTTTCTTTCAGCCTTGCAAGGGACTTTCCCCGCTACCCTGTTCCGCTTCGTGTTCCTCTTTTATCTGCTTGATAGCGGCGAGTGCTTTCTGCTTCAAGTCCTCGGACAGCTCCTTACGAAGCCAACGGTTAAAGGTCGGCTCCGAAATGTTCATCTTCTCGGCAATCTCATAGAGATAAACCCCGCTTTCCCTTGCCTTTGTGCGAATGTCGTTGTTGTGCTTAGTCATATTATCGTCCTCCTGTTGTAAGTATTATTTTTGAAATCCCACTTGACAAATCATCATTATCGTGGTATTCTAACGATAAAGGCGATTGTTGTGGTGATGTTATTGATTATAGCATTTCAGCTTCGGCTCGTCAAGGTTTTTGTGGTATATTTCTCATAATTCCACAAATATAGCCTTTTCGCGATTTTGTAGGAGGATTTTTATCACTATGGAGAGCAAAAACACCTGTGTTGAGGTATTTGGCAAGCGGCTTAAAGAGCTGCGGAAAGCGAACGGCTACACGATTGAACAGTTTGCCGATATGGTGGGCATTTCAAAAAGCACCCTCGGCTACTACGAGAACGATAAGCGTATGCCCGATATTGAGATACTTGCCCGAATAGCTGACACGCTGAATGTGAACGCAGACTACCTTATCGGCAGAACGAACACAACAGCCCAAAAGGGAAAGATGAAAACCGTGTGCGAGTTTACGGGGTTGTCCGACAATGCCGCAGAGTATTTGGCGCAGCTTGTCAAGGATAAGGACTACGAAAAGCTGTCGATTATCAATCATCTGTTCCAAGAGCTTTGTGAGGACTACGATTTTTACAGCTATGAAACGCAGAACGGAGAGGAAGCTGCAAGCAGCGTTCTCGGTGCGTTGTTCCTTTACTTTGGAAGGTGTTCGGACAAGGCAAGTGTGTGGGACGAGTTTAACGACTTGGGCAACGACAGGCGCAAGGAGATACTTGCGGCGGCATATAAGCAGCTTCTTCTCAATCAAGTCAGCAAACTTGTTAAATCGAGTGCCGAAGCGTATAGGCGAGAAAACGAGCTGATGTAGCAATCACTCCAAAGCTGAAAAGAATAACTTAACCCTCCTGCGTTCGGGCTGAACAGCGGGAGGGTTTCACATTTATAGGGCAGGACACATAGGGATAAATCTATTGCTTGGTTGGATTTACCCTTGAGAGAAACAGAGGTAAAAGTTTGAGGTCGGGAATTTTATCTCCCTACTCTGCCACAGGTAAATTTTAACAGCGAAAAATTTTACCTTGCCTGTGTTCCTCTTAAAAAAAGGTGCGGAAGATTTTATCTTCCCAACGCTCCGAAACTCCATTTTGGAGTTTCGGAGTTTAAGTTGCTGACAGTGGGGTCAAGCGAAAAGGGGTTTTAGGGGATTTACCCCTGACTCAATGCCCTATTGTGAAGCTGTGCGTAACAATATGGCTATTGAGTATAGCCTTATCGATTGAAGCCGAAAAAATAGCATGAACGAAACAGGTGACAAGCGGGGGTATTGGCGAGGTAAATCGTTGAGAGCTACTTGGCATAGAGGTGTGTATTGGGCGAGTAAATTCCCTATGACTACAAAATCAAGCGGGTAGTTAGAAACCATAAACTCTGAACGATGCAGTCGGTTTGGTGTCTGGGATGGCGAGGTAAACTCTACAAAAGGCTGTCGATTATCTGCCAATAGTGACAAGATAAACAGCAACATAAAAATCCTAAAATGCTATTGAAAAAAACATAGGATTGTGGTATAATTATTATGGATATTTATAAGAAGTTTTTCTCGCAAGATATATTTTAATATGTTGCTGAAGACCGGAGTTACAACGAACGCAGGTGATGAACCAGCTGTTGTTGATAGAGATGACTTTCCATTTTAGGAAACCAACAGAGAAAGGTGAGCAAGCGTGTCAAAGAAGAACGATGACTTTTTCGTAGAAAAGAAACCTTGGTCTGAAGTAAAAGACCAGTTATTGGGATGTTACTTGAAGCCGTATGTTGCTAAAATTTTGCATACTCGTAAGCCGTTAGTTTATGTGGATTGCTTTGCTGGAAAAGGAAAATTTGATGACGGTAAGCAAGGTTCACCTCTCATTGCACTTGATATTATACAGCAAGGGCTGATATCATCAAAAATGAGTGGACATTTACAGATTGCTGCTGCTTTTATAGATTTGAACTATGCGGACGACCTTAGAGTGAATTTAAAAGATTATCCGGGAGTTAAAATCGTATCCGGTGCATACGAAGATAAGATTGGTGAACTTCTAAAAAATAAAGGTGGCTGCAATGTATTTTTATACATTGACCCGTATGGAATCAAGGCTCTGAATTGTTCAAAGTTTGATGAATTTGCTAATGGACAATTTAATACTATTGAATTGCTGCTTAACATGAACTCTTTCGGTTTTATCCGTGAGGGCTGTCGAGTTATGGGACAACAGTTCAAAATGGACGATGATAATTTTTTTGATGATCTTGTTGAATATGATACTACCAAGCTGGATACATCAGATAATTCCGTAGAAGCATTAAATCAAATTGCTGGTGGAGATTACTGGAAACCAATTATAGAACAATACTTGAGTGGCAAGATTAACGGCTACGAAGCTGAAGAAAACTTCTCTGAGCAATACTGCCTGCGGTTGAGTCAAAGCTATACATATGTTTTGAATATGCCGATTCGTATTCATCAGAATCAGCATCCGAAGTACAGAATGATTCATGCGACAAATCACCCAAGCGGATGTGTTTTGATGGCTGATAATATATGTAATCGCTGGGAACTCTTGAAAGATATTCAAAGTGGTGGGCAGTTGTCTCTTTTCCAAGATGATTTCAATAACCAGTCTATAGATGAATCTACAATAAGGGAACGAGTCATTGAGCACTTTTCGCAGTACGGCACATGGACTCCACTTACCGAGGGAGAGGCTATGTTCTATGTGAAGTACGGTGCGATATGCAAGTCTGGAGATATTGCAAATGTACTCAAGGCATTAGAAAAAGAGGGGTGTCTTGCAGCAAAGAGAAATCCGGCTTTTTCTGAAAAGACTCAACGACCCAGAACCTTTATGGCAGAGGGTCATGGTCAAACTGTATCAGTAAAGTGGGTGAAATGATGAAGGTGGCAGGATACATAGAAAGAAAGAGTATGCTCTACCAGACTGGTGTCGAGTACGGAGACTATACGATGAATCATGTGCTCGGCTGTTCGCACGGATGTAATTATCCGTGCTATGCATTCTTGCTTAAAAAGCGATTCGGTCAGGTTAAGACATATGAAGAGTGGTGCCGCCCGTTTCTTGTATCCAATACGCTTGAACTGCTAGAGAAAGAAATCCCTAGGTTGAAAGATAAGATACAGTCTGTTCAGCTTTGCTTTACCACTGATCCATTCATGTACGGATACCCTGAGATTCAAGATATGAGCATTGCCGCTATACGAAGATTAAATGAGGCTCATATTAAATGCTGCATTCTCACCAAAGGATTGCTGCCGATTGAGCTGAAAGACTTATACAGTGAGAACGAATACGGAATCACGCTGATTTCTCTCGATGAAGATTATCGTAAAAAGACAGAACCCGGTGCAGCATCATATGCTGACAGGCTTGCTTCACTAAAAGCCCTTCATGAAGCAGGCTGCAAGACATGGGTAAGCATTGAACCTTATCCTACACCGAATTTGATAAATCAAAGCCTTGGAGAGATTCTTGAGGCAGTCAGCTTTGTTGATAAGATTATTTTCGGCAGGACAAACTACAGCAAGACGGTTTCTGCTTATAAGGAGAATAGACTTTTTTACAATGAGTGCGCAGAGGAAGTCATTACCTTCTGCGAGCAGCGTGGTATAAGCTATCACATAAAAGCAAAAACTAAAACGGAAGAATAAGGTGAACAACTGTGGCATTACTATAGGATTTGATAAAGCCGATGATACCATGAATAAACTATAATCAATTGCTGGAAGTGACAAAATGAACGGAACAATACTCGTAGTAGACGATGAAAAAGAGATCGCCGACCTTATTGAGGTCTACCTCACAAACGATGGCTACACCGTCCGGAAATTCTACAACGGCACGGACGCTCTGAAATACCTTGAAACCAGCGAACCCGACCTTGCGATTCTGGACGTCATGCTGCCGGATATTGACGGCTTTCACATCTGCCGGAAGATACGGGAAAAACACTTTTATCCTGTGATAATGCTGACAGCAAAGGTAGAATCCGGCGACAAGATAATGGGCCTCACCATTGGCGCAGACGATTATATAACCAAGCCGTTCAATCCGCTGGAGGTGGTCGCACGGGTAAAGACCCAGCTTCGCCGCTGCCGGAATTACAACAACCCCTCGCCGCAGGAGCAGAAAAACGAGTACGATATCCGTGGTCTGTACATAAACCGGGACAGCCATAAATGCACTCTCTACGGAAAAGAAGTCACCCTCACCCCACTGGAATTTTCAGTGCTGTGGTATCTGTGCGATAATCAGGGCAGAGTTGTTCCATCGGAGGAACTGTTTGAAGCGGTCTGGGGCGAAAAATACCTCAACAGCAACAACACCGTAATGGCGCATATCGGCAGGCTCCGGGAAAAACTGCACGAGCCAGCTCGCAGCCCGAAATTCATAAAAACCGTGTGGGGGGTAGGCTATACAATTGAATAAATCAAGCAGAAGAACTAAGCTGACCCTCGGTATCTTTGTTCAGTACATTCTGGCGCTGGTGATATTTACTGTGGCGTTTTTTGCGCTTTTCGCCGCAGCTTACTGGTTTGTAGGGCAGTTCTACTGGCAGTATGATGACCCGGTGTACCAGTTTCTTAAATTCGTGCAGAGATTTTTGGTATTCTTCCTCGCCGTTCCGTTTATTGCCGGCTGGGGAATAATCACCTATTTCTTCATGAGCCGCCCGCTGCGGTATCTTGACGAGGTAATTTCCGCGTCTGAAAGCCTTGCAAATCCTACAGATGAACAGATAATCCTGTCGGACAAGCTCAAAAGCGTACAGGACGAGCTTAACCGCGCCCGGGAAACCTCGCTGCATAACGCGCAGGTAGCTAAAGAAAACGAGCAGCGCAAAAACGACCTTATCGTGTACCTCGCCCATGACCTGAAAACACCGCTCACCTCGGTCATAGGATATCTCACGCTGCTGCGGGACGAGCAGGAAATATCTCCGGAACTTCGGGAAAAGTACCTTTCCATATCCCTTGATAAGGCGGAGCGTCTGGAGGAGCTTATCAACGAGTTTTTCGAGATAACCCGGTTCAATCTGTCGAATATTGAGCTTCAATACAGCCGCATAAATCTCACCCGTATGCTGGAACAGCTTGTGTTTGAGTTCCAGCCTATGCTGAACGAAAAGCAGCTGCAATGCACTCTTACCGCCGCTCAGGACATCATGCTGAAATGCGATGTGAACAAGCTCCAGCGTGTTTTCGATAATCTGCTTCGGAATGCGGTGTTTTACAGCTTCGAGGGCAGCGAGATAAGCATTACCGCTGAGCAGTCCGATTTGTCCACGGTAGTGCGTTTCGTAAATCACGGCGATACCATACCGCCGGAAAAGCTGGAACGCCTGTTTGAGCAGTTCTTCCGGCTTGACCCCTCGAGAGGCACGAATAACGGCGGCGCAGGTCTGGGGCTTGCAATAGCAAAGCAGATAACCGAGCTTCACGGCGGCAGCATTACTGCAAGAAGCGAAAACGAGCTGATAGAGTTTACAGTAACAATTCCGGTTTTGTAGGGAAATCGTAAGAAATTCCACAGGAAGAATTATGATTTCCGACAGAGAATGCAAAAAAATATCATTACTGCTTCTGATACAATAAAGGTATCAGGGGCAGTTTTTTCTGCCCGGAAAGAGGGAAAATACATGAAAAAATCAAAAATAGCAGTAATTTTCGGCGGCTGTTCGACAGAATATGAGGTATCGCTGCAATCCGCTTATTCGGTGCTGAAAAATCTCGGCGCAGAGAAATACGAGGTCATTCCGGTAGGAATAACGAGGGAGGGAAAGTGGTTCCACTACACTGGGGAATACGAAAGAATTGCCGATAATTCATGGTGGGAGGACATCGAATATCTGTTCCCGGCAGTATTTCCGGCAAACAAAGGTGCAGGAGGATTTATTGAGTTCCACGACGAAAAAATACGGAATGTCGGCGTTGATATTGCTTTCCCGGTGCTTCATGGAAAAAACGGCGAGGACGGTTCGGTGCAGGGGCTTTTTCAGCTTTCGGGAATTCCCGTTGTCGGCTGCAGTGTGCTTTCCTCTGCGCTGTGCATGGACAAAACGAGGGCGCACCGGCTTGTTTCCGCCTCTGGGATAGCAGTTCCGGAATCACTGACATTCACCCGCAGTAGCATGGACGCGGCTTTACATGATGTCATGGCGAAATTTCACTTTCCGCTTTTCGTGAAACCTGTGCGTTCCGGTTCGTCCTTTGGTATCAGCAAGGTACATTCAGAAGATGAGCTGCAAAGGGCTGCGATTTCCGCATTTAAGCATGACAACGAGGTCATTGTTGAGGAGAATATTGACGGCTTCGAGGTGGGGTGTGCGGTCATGGGAACAGACAATCTTACTGTGGGCAGAGTTGACGAAATAGAGCTGTCCGGAGGATTTTTTGATTACACCGAGAAATATACGCTGAAAACCTCCCGCATTTATATGCCGGCAAGGATAACCCCAGCCGAGGAAGAACGTATACAGAAAACGGCGAAGCTGATATACCGCACTCTTGGCTGCTCCGGCTTCGCTAGGGTGGATATGTTCTACACACCCGAAAAAAGGATAGTATTCAACGAGGTGAACACTATCCCCGGCTTTACAGCGCACAGCCGCTTTCCAAGCATGATGAAAGGAACAGGTCTGTCGTTTGCGGATATGCTGGACAGGCTTATCGGGGAATATCTGAAATGAAAACCGTTGTTCTTGAACAAAACCAAATATACACAGGAAGCCTTATTCTTGTGAATGCAGAATATCCGCTTCGGAGCACTCCCACTGACCTTTCTCCTGCCGTAACGGGATTTGCCGATATTACTATGGAACGCTGTGCCGCGGAGCAGTTACAGCTTATTCTGGATAAAATCGGTGCAGGAAACATGATAGCCCCGGTAAGCGGCTATAGATCCAAAGCAGAGCAGACAGCGATTTATGAGAATTCGCTAACAGAAAACGGCGCTGATTTCACGCAGAAATACGTTGCATTGCCCGACCACAGCGAGCACCAGACCGGGCTTGCGATAGACCTTGCGCTGAACACGGACAATATTGATTTTATCCGCCCTGACTTCCCATACAGCGGTATCTGCGAGAAATTCCGCAAAGCCGTGCCGGAGTTCGGATTTATCGAGCGTTACCCCAAAGGTAAGGAGAATATCACCGGAATTGCCCATGAGCCGTGGCATTTCCGTTATGTGGGCTTTCCGCACTCAATGATAATTTCCGAAAAGGAAATCACCCTTGAAGAATACACGGAATACATAAAAACATTCCGACAGGATTGTCCGCTGCGTTACATCCACAATGGGATAACAGCAGAGATATTCTATGCTCCGGCGGAAACAGAAATATCGGTCAACAGCGCTGCTTATCAGGTTTCCGGCAATAACACGGACGGCTTTGTTGTCACTCAATGGAGGGTTAATAATGCGTGAAAACAGCGGAAGTTCCTACCCCGGAATTGATGTTTTCAGAGTGGTCGCTGCGTTTCTGGTGGTGGCAATTCACACCTCACCGCTACTTTCATTCAGCGAAACAGCGGACTTTGTTCTGACAAGGATAATCGCACGGACAGCCGTTCCGTTTTTCTTCATGACATCGGGATTTTTCTTGATTACAAGATACGCCGAAAATGCGGACAGGCTCAGAACATTCCTCAAAAGAACGGCGATTATCTATGCCGCAGGAATACTCCTTTACATTCCGGTAAACATTTACAATGGGTATTTCGCCGCTCCCGACGTCTTGCCCAAACTTATTCAAGACCTGATATTTGACGGAACATTTTACCACCTTTGGTATCTCCCGGCGGCAATGCTGGGTGCGGCTGTCGCATGGGCGGCGGTACGAACTCTGGGTTTTAGAGGCGCATTTATTCTGACCGGGGCGCTGTACCTTGTTGGTCTAGGCGGCGACAGCTACTATGGCTGCTTTGCAGGAAATCCGTTTTATGAGGCATTGTTTCAGATAATGGAATACACAAGAAACGGACTGTTCTTTGCGCCGCTGTTTATGGTGCTGGGTGGTTATATCGCAGAAAAGAAACCACGTCCTTTGCGCTACAGTATAATTGGCCTGGCGACTTCGGCGGCGTTTTTTCTGGCGGAGGGAATGCTGCTACGGTTCTGGCAGGTTCAGCGGCATGACAGTATGTACCTGTTCCTGCCGGTTTGTATGTATTTCCTGTTCGGAGCATTAGGCTCGTTGCGTGGGCAAAGAATGGCAAGGCTTCGTTTGGTATCGCTTATTGTTTATATTATTCACCCACTGGTAATAATTGCTGTGAGGTTTGCGGCAAGGCTGCTTCACATGGAGAAGCTTCTTATCGAAAACAGCATGGGTCATTTTATTACGGTATGCGTTGGTTCGGGGATTATCGCTGTTTTCGCCGCCGCTGTATCTGAAAGGTTGCACAAATCGTCCGTCACTTCCGATAAAACGGGCAGAGCGTGGCTTGAAATCAATTCGAATAATCTCCGACACAATGCTGCTACACTTCAAAGTGCAATGCCGCCGGGCTGCCGGCTTATGGCGGTGGTTAAGGCGCAGGCATACGGACACGGAGCATTGCAGACCGCCGGAATTCTTGAAAGAGCCGGAGTGACAGCCTTTGCCGTTGCAACTATTGACGAGGGTATCGCATTGCGGAAATACGGCATAACCGGAGAGATATTGATACTCGGCTACACCTCGCCGTATCGTGCTAAGGAACTGAAACGCTGGTGTCTTATTCAGACCATAATTGACCTGAACTATGCAGAGGTGCTGGAAACCCAGAATATTAAGGTGTCCGTTCATATCAAGCTGGACACCGGAATGCACCGTCTGGGAATAGACGCACAGAATATACAGGATATCGAGAGAGTTTACTCGATGAAACACCTCAACGTATGCGGTATCTTCACCCATTTATGCTGCTGCGATTCGCTGAAGCCGGAGGACGTTGATTTCACCCGGAAGCAGATAAGCCAGTTTTACAGCGCACTAAGCATACTGGAAAGCGACGGAATAAATCCGGGAAAGGTTCATGTTCAGAGCAGCTACGGGATGCTGAATTACCCGGAGCTGAAATGCGATTATGTCCGGGCAGGAATTGCGCTGTACGGAGTCCGCAGCAGCTTGTCCTCGGACGAAAAGCACCCGCTTGAGCTTCGCCCGGTACTGTCGCTCAAAACAAGGATAGCGCTGATAAGGAGCATTCCGAGTGGCGAAACTGTCGGTTATGGCAGGCAGTTCACGGCACAGCGGGATAGCATTATTGCGATACTTCCTGTGGGCTATGCTGACGGTGTTCCGAGAAGCCTTTCCTGTGGAAATGGCAAGGTTGAAATCAACGGAAAGACTGCACCAATCATCGGGCTTGTATGCATGGATCAGCTTGCGGTGGACATCACCGATATTGAAAATGTGAGGGTCGGAGATGTTGCGACGATCATTTCTGCGGAGGCTGGTAGTTCTGTTTCTGCTCCCGAAGCCGCCAAAGCTTCGGGAACGATAAGCAATGAGCTTCTCAGCAGGCTGGGCAGTAGGCTGGAAATAGTATAAGTATACAATAATAAACCAACCGTGGAGCGTGCCGTTGTATATCATTATTGTGTTAATCTTATCTTGGGTGCGCTCATTGGGGGATAGTGGAGTATACCCTTCTTTGGGACGTTTTTATGTTCAATAAATATTATTATGGACTTATCAAAACTTTTCATCTGGTGCTGCAAGTGATTTTATATCATCATAGCTTAACGTAATACTATGCATACAGTTATCTTGCGAGATAGTATCTGAAAAATCCCATACACCTTCTGTTGATGTATAAAACGGAATTGGAGGAAAGGGGAGTGACATAATGTTGTCGTGTTTTATACAATCTCTATCTCTCGGTATTTCAACAAATAACGAGAAACATCCATAAGTCAGATTAAAAAGCATATAAGGCTTATCCCAAACAGTTTTTTTGCGCCTAAACAAACAGTAGTGAGGATATTTTGTTACATTAAAACCAGGTATCATTTTATGGTAACCTCTAAAAACCCCTATGAAAAAGAAGAAAAAAGTGATATAATAAGGATA
>ERZ837910.651-NODE-651-length-53016-cov-5.258643_pt1 | contig 53016 bp, 40 predicted proteins | sample MGYA00519940_ERZ837910 | MGnify/ENA primary metagenome ERZ837910 (study PRJEB31850, sample SAMEA3708825) | human gut metagenome | biome: human gut; feature: human-associated habitat; material: faeces | place: China | collected 2014 ... | reverse complement strand
TTGTCAAAAAAGATTTTAGTAGAACTGTTTGGTCTCATCATATCCCATTATCCGACAGAAGTCAATTAGTAAAAAAGGACAGCAAGAGCTGTCCTTTTTTACTGTAGACAAATCTATAAAATATACTGTATCTTTTTTCTGTCACCAATGTGGATGAAGCGTTCCTCTACTCTGCATTCTGTATCGCTGATTCCGCATTTTTTGCATACAGCTGGACAGAAAACCAATCTGACTTGTTTTTCATCCTGATACCAATCACCGCCACCTTCATGAACACAGGAAACATCTCCTGCATAACTCCACTCGCCGTAACGAACAGCTTGCTTCTGTACTGCTTCTTCCCCGCAGCTTTTACATATCGTGCATTTTGGAGAAACATCGCCCGAAAAAACATCCGGAGAAGCTGTTGATACTGCCGTAGCATTGACCGACATAACCGTCATCAAAAAAAGTACCATTAATATCCTTTTCTTCATATCCAGACACTCCCTTCGGAATAAACAATTCGCATTATTTTTATTGGAGTTCTTCATTTATATTGTGTTCTAATATTTTATTGAATGTTTAAACTGTTACCTTAAAGGTGATGCTCAACTTTCCATTTTTCAGATGGCTGTCTCGAACTGTGACAAGCTTGGTCAGGTACTGGTCATTTCCCTTAGAATCGGTGTAGTGCAGTTCAACATTGTACATCTCAAACGGCTCACCGTAGTAATAGGTTCTGCCGTTGACGTCCGTTGGCAGAAGGAACTGCTGGGATGGGAGCACAAACTGGGCATCGCTGACCGGTTTTCCGTTCTGATCAATCACACGGAAAGAAACCTTTTCTTTCTTCTTTGCTATGCTCTGTGCTGGTGTTTCCTTGTCCCAGACCAGCTTGGTTGTCTTGTCATCATCCAGGCGGACATTATATTTTTTTGTTTCATCATTTAAACACCTGCGTTCTCTCTCGAATGCGGATGCAAAAGTAGTGCTTTACAACATATCCACCAAACATTTCTGCAACTTTTTTTCACCCGGTTGCTATCTCTTTACGCTAACTCCTGAACCTCTGAACGTTACAACTGCAACTTCTTTTATCTCTCACTTTACAACAGTTTATGGATATACGGAATGATTTTATAGATCTTTATAATGTACATGACAACCATAAGCCTAAACCTAAAAAAACAAGGAAAGCCCCTATCCTGACGGATAAAGGGCTTTTTAAATCCTTTTGTCTTCCTCCGGAGGAGGTTAACCTAAATACGATTTGAGGAGCTTGCTACGCGTACCTTGTCTTAGTCTTCTAATTGCTTTTTCCTTGATCTGGCGGACACGCTCTCTTGTGAGGCCAAATTTGTCGCCAATCTCTTCCAATGTCATTTCCTGACAGCCTATACCGAAAAACATTTTGATTATCTCACATTCTCTTTCGGTTAATGTAGCAAGGGCTCGATCAATTTCTTTTGCCAATGACTCGTTCATTAACGACCGGTCTGCGATAGGAGCATCATCGTTAACAAGCACATCCAAAAGACTGTTGTCTTCGCCTTCCACAAACGGAGCATCTACCGAGATATGTCTTCCTGACACTTTTAACGTATCAGAAATCTTATCCACCGGAATATCCAGTTCGTCTGCAAGTTCTTCAGGAGAAGGTCTGCGTTCGTTTTCCTGTTCGAATTTAGAGAAGGCTTTGCTGATTTTATTCAACGACCCCACTTGATTCAACGGAAGACGTACAATTCTTGACTGTTCTGCCAAAGCTTGCAAAATAGACTGACGAATCCACCACACAGCATAGGAAATAAACTTAAAACCTCTGGTCTCGTCAAATTTTTCAGCCGCCTTAATCAACCCCAGGTTACCTTCATTTATAAGGTCCGGTAAACTTAACCCCTGATTTTGATATTGCTTAGCTACAGATACAACAAAACGCAGATTCGCTCTGGTCAATTTTTCCAATGCTCTCCGGTCGCCTCTTTTGATAGCCTGTGCCAATTCTACTTCTTCTTCTACTGTGATCAGATCTTCACGGCCTATTTCCTGAAGATACTTGTCTAGAGAAGCGCTTTCGCGATTGGTAATGGACTTTGTGATCTTTAACTGTCTCATCCAATGTTTTTATATTGAGAATATCAGGGTGCAAAGATAATATTATTTTTATTGACAGAATTGGCTGGATGCACCCTACACCCAGCCAATTATAAACCTTTAACAATCTTCCCGCCAAATAAGACAAATATAACGTTATTTTATTATTCAGCCAGGTCTATAGCATATACTTTCGTACGTCCATTCGGGTAGAAACCTTTTACTACGATATAACGATCGTCCTCATTTCCTTTCAAAACCTTGTCAACTATTTTCTCAAGTTGTTCAGGAGATGAAATCTTCTGATCGTTTACAACCATGATAATGAAGCCTTTTTTGATACCGGCATCTTTCAGTTTACCATTCAACAAACCAGTCACTTCAATACCATAACTTACACCTAATTCACGTTTCTGTTCGTTTGTCAACGCGCTAAAAGCGGCTCCTAAAACTTCAGCACTGTCGGCGGCTCCTTTCACTACAGCCGTACTACCCTGTGCGTTACGAAGTTCCACATTAAATGTCTTGGTGCTACCATTACGGTCTACAGTAACCTGTACCTTGTCACCCGGACGATATTTACTAATCTGTTCCTGCAAAGCATTCGCAGATTTCACTTTTGCACCATTTACAGCAACAATCACGTCACCTTTTTCAATTCCGGCTTCCTTGGCAGTACTGCGATCTGCGAAATCAGCCACACACGCACCTTCGGAAACTTTTATCTTGGATTTCAAGGTGCTCAGCTCTTCTTTCTGTTTAGCCGGCAAGTTCGGATAGCCCAGCATGTCGGCGATGTCACCCACACTCATAATTTGGACACCCAGGATTGCACGCTGCACCGTACCATACTGCTTCAAGTCGTTTGCCACTTTCCCTGCAATACTGATAGGCACTGCAAACGAATAACCTGCAAAGTTTCCTGTTTCGGAATAAATAGCAGTATTAATACCGACCAACTCACCTTTCGTATTCACCAGCGCTCCCCCACTATTACCGGGGTTCACGGCTGCATCGGTCTGGATAAAGGACTCGATCTTGCTCTTGTCTCCACCTCCCATCGAGATACCACGCCCTTTTGCGCTCACAATGCCAGCCGTAACCGTAGAAGTCAAATTAAACGGGTTACCGACAGCCAACACCCATTCCCCAACTTTCAGTTTTTCAGAATCACCGAACGGAATGATTGGAAGATCTTTCGCATCGATCTTAAGCAAAGCGATATCTGTCGTCGGATCGGTTCCAACCAATTTGGCTGCAAACTTACGATTGTCATTCAATGTCACTTCCAGCTCATCCGCTCCATCGATCACATGATTGTTCGTTATAATATATCCATCGGTCGAAATGATCACCCCGGAACCGGCCCCGACCCGTGGTTGCGGTTGCGGGCGTTGGAACCCTCCACGTCCTCCGAATCCGAAGAAATACTCGAATGGATCGACATACTGCGGCTGATTGCCTCCGTCGGCATATTGTTTGGCATTTGTCGTGGCCTTAATATGCACAACGCCATGAACCGTACTTTCTGCAGCCGTAGTAAAATCCGTATTCTCTGCAGCAACCGTGTTATAACCGGCTAACCGGATCGGCTGGTTGAAGGTATTTGCTGAGCCGGAAGTGCCAAATACCGGTTGATTCTTATTAATCAGGTAAGCACTCGTCCCAACAGCCGCCCCCGCACTGATTGCAGCCACGAGAACTATACCAAGCACATTTTTCCACATCTTTTTCATACTCTCATTATTTTATCAAACATTTAAATTTAACATTTTTCTTTCGACAAAGAAAAGTCAAAAATCGTGCGATTATTCCATTTGCAACTATTTTTTTATCACTTTTAACGGCACTCTGCAAGGGCTTAACTGCGATTAACAGTACTGTGTAATGCAAAGTACCTTTTTAACAATCAACTGTCTGCCAAATGGTCATACATTCAATAATATAACAGCAGGAAAGGCAGAATGTTTCCCATGAACCTGCCATCAGATATCTATGTAATTTATTTTCAACAATGTCGAACATATACATAGCATTATCGAAAACAAATTAGACTGGAAGAAAAGTAAAAGAGAACTATATCGAACCATTTTGATGTGGTTATCCCTATTTTCAATTTTCAATTGTCGATTAAAAGAATTACCTTTGTCGCATTGCAGTCTGCCGGTCTGTCGCTCGTCCTTCAGGACGGGAGGAACGTCCGGGCAACAAAGAGCACCATACTTCTTAACGGGAAGCTGTCCGTAAGGGTAGAGTAGCGTAACAGAAAACGACCGCCGGCCTGTCCGGTAAGGGTGAAAAGGTGAGGTAAGAGCTCACCGGGTCTTATAGCAATATAGGATGCCGTACGCCTTATGGGTTGTAAGGTCATGTATACCGGCGCATGTAGGATTGCTCGTCCGATGCCGGGGGGTAGACCGCTAAAGCTTACTGGTGACAGTAAGACGAGATAAATGACAGACGCTCCCGTGCAAACGGGAGTACAGAACCCGGCTTATAGGCAGGCTGCTTTTTTATAATGTGCCAGTATACCAATTCAACAATATGCCAATTAAATGGTTTTCTATCGGTATATTGGCACATTTAATTTATTGGCACATCATATATATGAAAACAACCGGTAAAAAGACGCTCGGAGAACGGATCAACGCCCTACTGACAAGAATGATCCGTTTCGTCACTTACGACATTTGGCGGATCACCGAAAATGAAGTAAGCGGACTGAAAGAGCTTTATATCAACATCATCAAGACAATAATTCTTGCAGTCAGGGGGTTTCAGAGCGAGAATCTTCAAACGAAAGCCTCCGCCCTCACCTACAGCACCTTGCTATCCATCGTGCCTCTCCTAGCGGTTCTGTTGGGGATAGCCAAAGGGTTCGGCTTCCAAAACACCGTACGCCAGGAATTGTTCGACTATTTCCCCGGACATGAAGTGGAATTGACCAAGGCTTTCGAATTCGTGGAAAGTTATCTGGAGCAAGCACAAGGCGGCGTAATCATCGGGGTCGGCCTGATCCTGCTATTTTATACAGTTGTCAACCTGATCTCATCCATAGAAGACACGTTCAACGACATCTGGCAGATACAGAAATCACGTCCGTGGTATCGGAAGTTATCCGATTATCTGGCCTTGTTCCTGATTTTACCGGTACTGATGACGGCTTCCAGCGGTTTATCCATCTTCCTGTCCACTTTGCAGAACTCATTTATCAGCCAGTACTTTTTCTTTACTCCACTGGTCGAACTGATACTGAACATAACTCCCTACCTCATTACGATCCTGGCATTCACAGGACTTTATATTTCATTACCCAATACGAAAGTACGGTTTGTAAACGGCCTCGTGGCTGGAATCCTGTCAGGCATCGCATTCCAATTCTTCCAGTTTATCTACATCAGCGGGCAGATCTGGGTGAGCAAATACAACGCGATCTACGGTAGTTTTGCCGCCTTGCCCCTGTTGTTGCTGTGGTTACAATTGTCATGGCTGATCTGCCTGTTCGGGGCGGAAATCTCGTATGCTTCCCAAAACGTGAAGAAATTCAGTTTCGAGCGTGACAGCAAGAACATCAGCCGGCGATATAAGGATTTCCTCACGCTGCTGATAGCGTCCCTGATCGTAAAACGGTTCGTAAAAGGAGAAAAGCCTTATACGGCAGATGAATTGTCAGACGCTTACCGCATACCGATCCGTATCACGACACAGATACTCTATCAACTGACCGAACTGCACATCATTATCGAAGTCAATTACGGAGATGACGAACGCGTCGTTCACTACCAGCCGGCCATCGACGTAAACAAGATCACTGTCAGTTATCTACTGACACGCATGGACGAATACGGCTCGGAGAACTTCAAGATCGACACGTCCAAATTGTTCAGCAAGGAATGGAAAGCCTTGCTGAAAACCCGCGAGGACATGATTAAGGCGAATGACAACATTTTGTTGAAAGACCTTTGAACAATTGACAATGGATTATTGACAATTATTAAGGGATGGATAAAAGAAAAGGGAATACAGATCTGACAGAAGGGAAAGTATGGAAAGTGATCGTTCGCTTTGCAGTGCCGTTGCTGGTCGGAAATCTGCTGCAACAGTTCTATAACATAACGGACAGCATTATTGTCGGACAGTTTCTGGGAAAGGAGGCACTGGCAGCGGTATCGGCTTCCTTTTTCATCTATTACTTCATCATTTCGCTCGTGATCGGTGTAGGAAGCGGTACTACGGTAGTCATTTCACAACTTTTCGGAGCCAAACAGTATCAAAAGGTACAACTTGCGTTTTCCTCCTTCTTCATATTCATGTTAGTCGGAGGAATAATACTATCCATTGCAGGGATTATTTTCGCCGAGCCGGTTTTCCGCCTGACCAATACGCCGGAAGAGGTTATTCCGCAAGCGGTAGCCTATTTTCGCATTTACATAGGAGGAACATTCCTGTTCGTAACCTTCAATAGCATCATTTCGATTTTGCGAGGCGTGGGCGAGTCTGTTCGCCCAATGCTGTTCATTCTGATTACGACAGTCCTGAACATTGCGTTCGACTTGCTCTTCATACTCGTATTCAAATGGGGTATAGAGGGAGCTGCTCGTGCGACTGTCGTTTCGCAGGGAATCGGTATGTGTATAGCCCTGGCGTATGTAAACAATACGCACCCCTTGCTATCCATCAAAAAGCAAGATATGCTGTTCGACTGGAAACTGTTCAAAGAGAGCTTAAAAATCGGACTGCCGACAAGCGTACAGCAATGTGCGATCGCCCTCGGACTGATCGCATTGCTGGGAATCGTGAATAGTTTCGGAACCAATACACTGACAGCTTACGGTGCCGCCGGAAAGATAGACACGATCATCACTCAGGCTATCCTCACCCTATCAGGAGCGTTAGCAGCTTTCTGCGGACAAAATATCGGAGCCGGGAGACTGGACCGGGTGAAAAAGGGAGTACAGTTTACGATGTACACGAATATAGCCCTGGGACTATTAACTTTTGCCGCCGTCTATCTATTCGGCAACGAGATGATGAGAATTTTCACGAAAGACATAGATGTCGTGGCGATTGGAAAAGAATATCTGCTAATTATCGGTGGTTTCTTCATTGTACATGGGGCACTGAACGTGTACAACGGAGCACTCAGGGGAGCTGGAGATACCTTGTTCCCAATGATAACCAGCCTGGTCTGCCTCTGGCTGATCCGTATTCCCCTCGCCTATTATCTCAGTTCATGGTTGGGACGCAACGGAATCTGGTGGGCGATCGGTATCAGCATCACAATCGGACTAATCGTGACCTTCGTTTATTATAAGATGGGGTTCTGGAAGAGAAGAAGGAGGATTTATGAATTATGATTTCCTGTTACACTGCATAAATCATAATCCATAAATCTCAGTACCGATTATAGCTAATCACTTCTTTCAGATCTTTGCGTTTCTTAGGTCTGTCCGGTTGGGTAGAATAGCCGATAACGATGTCCAGCAAAACACGTTTGCCGGAAGGGATATCCAATAGTTTACGAACTTTCGTTTCATCAAACCAGCCGACAATACAACTCCCCAACCCTTCATCTTCGGCAGCCAGCACAAGGTGAGCGGCCGTTATGCCGATATCCAGATGGGAGAAATTCTTGTCCTTGATCCACGAGCCGATACCTGCTGTCAGATTCGGCCTCTCCTCCACGACCAAGATATGTACGGGCGCCTGTTTGGTGAAATGGTTCATTCCCAAAACACGGTTCGAAGTTGCGTCTGCCACCCGATTCTTCAGTTCGGGATCATCCACCACAATAAAATGCCAAGGTTGGGAATTACAAGCAGACGGCGCGATACACGCCGCCTCCAGAATACGCTGTAATTTTTCCTTTTCCACCGGACGCTGCGGATCAAAAGCCCGGTCACTTTGGCGCCGGCTTGCTAAAGAGAGGAAATCTTTCATTTGAACTGCATCATCTTACTGATATACTTACCGACAATGTCGAACTCAAGATTGACGACCGTACCTTTTTCGATCTGGCAGAAGTTGGTGTTGTCATGCGTATACGGAATGATCGCTACCTGAAAACTATTCTGCTTCGAATTACAGACAGTCAGGCTCACACCATTGACACAGACGGAACCTTTCTCGACAGTTATATATCCCTGCTGCGCCATCTCTTGGTCGAACGGATATTCGAACGTATAATACCAGCTTCCATTTGCATCTTCCACACTTGTACAAACGGCAGTCTGGTCGACATGCCCCTGCACGATATGTCCGTCCAGACGTCCGTTCATCATCATACTGCGTTCCAAATTCACGAGTGAACCTGGTTTCAGCAGCCCCAAGTTGGAACGTTCCAGAGTTTCTCGCATGGCTGTAGTTGTGAATGTATCCCTATCTTTGCGAACCACAGTCAGGCAAACGCCATTGTGGGCCACACTCTGATCTATTTTCAATTCATCGACAAAAGAACACTTCATAGTGATATGAATGTTGTCTTTATCATGCTCAATCGCCACGACCTGAGCTGTTTCTTCTACAATTCCTGAAAACATAAGATTGTTGTTTTAATGATTATCGAAGTCCAAAGATACGGAAAAACCTTATATTTGCCACATATAACAATAATACTTAATATTATATGGAAGCAGATAAAGTAGACAAATTTCTTCTTGCCAATGAAAGCAAATTTCCTGATTATGAAATTCCTATCCATCGACTGCTCGACCTTCCTCCTGAAAAAGAGGCGATTTTAGCAAAAAACCATTTCAAAAGCCCGATCTGTATGTTGTCCGTTTCTTGTTTCTTAGGATACTTCGGTTTGGATCGTTTCCTGATCGGGGACTGGGGTAAAGGTATCATTAAACTGCTCACAGGCGGTGGTCTGGGAATCTGGTACATCATCGACTGGTTCCTGATCGTGAGAGCGACAAAGAGGAAGAATATGGAAAGATTAGAAGAGATCATAAATCACCCCTAACTATCATTTTAGCTGTTTTACCAGACATAGAAGTACGCTAAAAGCATTAAAAGTGGAACGTTTTCAGAAAAGAATAAGCCTTTTCTGTCGAAACACGTTACTTTTTAGACAAAAGATGCCTGATGTTTTTCTCAAAACGCCCGTCAGAGCGCCTTTTACACCCCCATCTGAAAGCTATCGAAACCCTGGTCTGCAGATAACTGAGATCCGGATCTCGACAGACAAAAGCAACTACATATCTGATAATAAACCATATAGTACGCGTAAAAAAGCGATCACACCCATGATAGTACAATCATAGAAAAACAACTGTCATGCCAACTATCATTTTATGTAGGGCTTGACATTCATAGTTTCAACAGCAAAGCATGATAGTATGACAATAAAATAGAGGTAAAGCTAAGTGCCTTACCTCTATCATTATTGATTGATTATATATCGTCAGATATATTATTGAGCTTGTTCCAACTGCAATGTCTTAGTCGGTTCGTCGCAAACTTCAGTCGGACCAAAATACTGGATAGGACCAGGATAAACATAGCTTGTCGTCATAGCCCATTCATCGCGGTTAGCAGCAAATTTCTTGAAAGGAGCACCGTCGAGCTTAACCAAAGCTTTCTGGATAACAGGTTTCATTTCGCCGTGGCGTTTTTCCATGTTCATCATCATAGTTACAGGGATACCACCAGCGATCCACTTGTCAGCCGGAGCTGTCGTGTTGCGTACGGAAGACATATAACCTGTCTTGCCGGCGGCGATCAGGCAAGAAGCCGTATAACCCAAAGAATAGCAGTAGTCCGCATCATAGTTGGATGGAGCAGCGCAACGGCCTTCGTAACCGAAGAAGTGGTGCTGTGCAGCAAACTTGCCGACATATTTGCCTTCGGCCTTCCATTCTGCCAACTTCTTGCCAACCATTTCTGACAGCAATTTTTCTGTTTCGATCAGAGAAACCTGTACGTTTCCATGCGGGTCGCGATCGAGTGACAACTGACGTGCCACACCTTCCGGCAGGGAAGCATACAAGTCGGAATTTTCTTTTGTCAACTTGCTGATGATGTAAGCACGTTGTTCGCTCTTCTTGATCATCTTGAATTCGGCATCGTGTTTAGCAAGGAAGTCGTTCAGCTCAGCGATCAGGCGTTTCATAGCCGGAACGAATTCGATCAGACCTTCGGGAATCAGCACCGTACCGAAGTTGTGGCCTTCGGCAGCACGTTTTGCTACAATTCCGGCGATGTAAGTCACGATATCGTCCAAAGACATGTTCTTTTCCTCAACTTCTTCGGAGATGATACAAATATTCGGCTGAGTCTGCAAAGCGCATTCCAAAGCGATGTGAGAAGCAGAACGTCCCATCAGCTTGATGAAGTGCCAGTACTTCTGTGCCGAGTTGCAGTCACGTTGGATATTACCGATAACTTCGGAATAAACCTTACAAGCCGTGTCGAAACCGAAAGAAGTTTCGATCTGCTCGTTCTTCAGGTCACCGTCGATCGTCTTCGGACAGCCGATTACCTGAACACCGGCCCCCGTAGCCTTGTAGTATTCGGCCAGTACGCAAGCATTTGTGTTGGAGTCGTCGCCACCAATGATAACCAGAGCCTTGATGTTCAGTTCTTTCAGAATTTCCAGCCCCTTGTCGAACTGTTCTTTTGTTTCCAGTTTGGTACGGCCTGAACCAATCATATCAAAACCACCCGTGTTGCGGTACTCGTCAATAATGTCAGCAGTCAGTTCCATATATTTATGATCGATCAGACCACCAGGTCCGAGGATAAAGCCATACAGACGAGAAGCTGCGTTGTTAGCCTTGATACCGTCGAACAGACCTGCAATCACGTTATGACCACCAGGAGCCTGACCACCGGAAAGGATCACACCGACATTCATTGCCGGCAGTTCTTTCTTTTCGTTGCTCTTTTCAAAAGTAACGACAGGCATTCCGTACGTGTTCGGGAATAACTTTTTGATTTCGTCCTGATCGGCAACTGATTGTGTATACTCACCATCTACGGCTTTTACAGCTCCTTTCAATGCAGCGGGAACCTTTGGCTGGTAAGCTGCTCTTGCAATTTGTAATGCACTCTTTGTCATTTCTTAATCTGATTTATTTAGAAAGTATCTGATTCCTAATTAAAGGCGGTGCAAATATAGAAATTTTTCTGTATTCGCGAAAGAAGATAATACGATATAGCCCTTTATTCCGCATTTTTCTTCAGCCATTCACCAACAGCCTGTTTTCCTGAACAGGCCTCACCACATAAGTCAGTTCCTTACCCGTCAATTCCAAATACATAAAACCGCTGGATAAGATGATTTCCATTTTATTATCAATCACGATATATCGATCATGATGGGTCAACAGTGAATCATCCAAAGAAAAAGACCATTGAGGATTATACTTTTGCAAATCAGCAACAGCACTATCATTCAAATGCTTCGAATGATAGACAAGTTCTACTTTTTTGTTCGGCAAAATCAATTTCAAGACATCCTTGCAGGCATTCAGGTATTGATCGTACAGGCATATTTTTTTCGCATCCTGGCATAGTGCTCTTATGTGCCTGATCGCCTTGTCTCTATGGGCATTTCTATAAAAACAACCGGTGATATGGCTACTGATCTGATCGGACATGATATTGACATACGGATAATCCGTTCTGTCATCACACAATATCAATTTATAGTCAGTCTTTCTTGCCAGTTCTTCCAAAGTCTGCTTTGTTAACCGGGCATGCTTTAAAGAGTCATAAAGACTTTTCGACACACGATCGCCAATCCCGATATCATCTAATTGTCTGGTATTGGTCAGAAACTCGCCACAACGAAACTTAAGCAAGTGCAAGAGTATATCTTTATCATAGTCCTGATGCTCCTTAAACAAATAATATTGCTTATACAAAGTATCAGACAACACAAAACTATATTTCCCCATATTATTCCATTTCAAGCAGTTCAGCTAAAGTCGCATCGAAAAAACCTTCCGGGAAGTCACGAGTAAACTTGCCATCCTCTTTAAAACCAAGTACAATGAACGGATTCTGGATGCCCTCTTTATACAAAATGGTCACATCATCTTTCAAAAAACGCTTTTTATAAATCTCATAACCGACCTTATATATAAGGTGTTCGCAATGTGTTTCTATGATTACCTGTATACCGGCTCTAACAATAAAGGCCAAGAATTCACCAACCTTTGCCTGGCTGGCCGGATGAAGATGGATTTCCGGATTTTCGATAAGAATAACATCATTCTTTTTTGCCCGCAAGCACATGATCAACATTTTGGTAAGATAACTTACGCCAGCTCCCAACTGGAAAGGCGAAATATTCCCCAACCCATCACTTTTATACTGTACCTCGACCACATCATCCAAACGGCGTTCCGTCTGCAACTCCGTCGGTATATCTAAAATATAAGACAACCAATAATTCACCTGAGCAGATAAAGTATAAGAGGAATCATCTTTAATCAATTCCGGCATTAAAGGATTAGATTTTTCTTTTTCAAATGAACCTACTATATACTCACCGACTACGCCCACTTTAAACTGTGGCGAAATTTTGGAATGCAACTCCGCCCCGATTCTATTGGCAGACAAATAGTATAAATTTTGCTCTATGTCGATCGGCATGCTGGCATCCTCTTCCGAAGGAAGAAAAACCAAAGAGAGTTCATTTGTTCCGTGATAGGAAATATGCACATTATCGATATCGATATCGACCCTGACACTTTTTGCATTATAATACTTATTTCTAATCGTATCGAATGTCAGATTCACAATAGTATCCAGTAAAATTTGTCCATTTTTTCCTATCCTGCGAACAGGAAGTAATACCGACTGTATCAAACTTGACTTACCTGCCGAGTTAACACCCGTTACAATTGTAAAAGGCTTTATCTCCAAGTTCTCATCATGAAGACATTTATAGTCTTTTATTTGTATATGTTTTATCATAACTGAATCCTGTTTATTATTTTATCCATTCGATCAAACCTGAAAGAGACACTTGTAGTCGAGTCTATATTACCGGAAAAATAACGGGAATCATCAAACTCTTCCTTTACAGATTCTATATCCAGTATGAGTCTTGACGCCCATGTGTAATCAATTTTCTCAGGGACAAAAGAAAACAAATAACTTAATGCCTCAAAGAGAGGCATGTTTATAGGTCTTCTAATCCCATTTCCCGAAAAACGAAAACCATTTTCTCCTAAAAGATCATAACTGATCTGCATACAGCGAATAAATAGATTCTCATAATCTACAATCAATTTTTCAGGTGCATTATCATTCACATAAACCATAAAACGAGCCAGAAAATCATCTATATCCCCCCGGTATTGGAGAGCCGGAATATCTTTAAACTCTCCACGATGCAACATCAGGAAGGCCATTGCCCGTAAAACGACATATTGGTCTTTCATCCTTTCTTTATTAATAGAACGCCCTGTCGCAATCAAAAATTCGGGAGAACAGCAAAGTTTATCCAACATCCGTGTGCAACGTCCACGGTATAAGGCATTCCTCATTTCCTGCTTATTCAACGGAGTTCCTCCGCGATTTACCCGATCAAAGATATCATACTTTACCCGCTCAGGAGTCGGAGGCTGTATAATGTAAAAAAGTAATTGAAAGTCTTCAATAACTCCCTGTTGCTTCAAATCCAAATCCGCAAAACAACATCCATTAAACTGCTTCAATATTCTCAGATTATTCAATTTGAACTTTCCTTCCAGAAAATCCAAAATAGCACTTATCCTTTGTCGTCCGTCAACAACTTGCTTCTTCCCATTCTTATCCTCAAATAAATACATTAATGGTATAGGAATTCCCATTAGGATCGATTCGATCAGCTCGGACTTCTGCCTTTGTTTCCAGACATCATGCCTCTGGAAATCCGGATCAATTATTAATTCTTTCCGCTTCAGGCAAAGTGTATGCAAATGCATAATACTATATTGAGCCTTTTCCACCCTCACTTCGGCATTCGGATATATGGTATATGAATCATCTCCGTTTATTGACAGATCGGCTTGTTCCACATCGCTAACCACATTTTTATCACTGTTTATTATTGATGCTTCATCTTTTATATCCATATTTCCCATATATTTATCCTGATTTACGATTGAGCAATAGTCTTTAAATTAATAAAGAGATAAATGTTTCATGCAAAGATATTGAGATTTATCGGAAAATCGAATAGAAATCGTCCATTTACTTGCTATCAGATATCTGGTAAAACATCGTTTTGCCCGGTGACGACAACGAGGCGGGACGGGCGTCCGCCGAAACGGCACGCTTGTGGTTCGGTTTGCCGCTCATCACAAAATGTAGGGTAATTCCTGCTTGCACATCCTCATAGGTCAGATATGATTTATCATATTTCTTTCCGTTGACATATAGCTCCTTGATATAGACATTCTCTTCCGACCAGTTTTCCGTGGTCATCTTTATTTCCTTTCCGTTGCTCATCCGGATCGAAAGCGCCTCTACACAAGGGGAGCCGATGTTATAGATATTGCTGGAAGGGGCTACCGGATAAAAGCCTGCGCAGTTGAACATATACCAGGCCGACATCTGCCCGCAGTCGTCATTCCCGCTCAACGATCCCGGTTCATTTCCATAAAAACGAGCAACGATCTCCCTGATCCACTTCTGGCATTTCCAGGGTTTGCCTAAATAGTTGTACAGATAAGCGATGTGGTGGCAAGGTTCGTTGCCATGCCAGTAGCCACCGATACGCCCCTGGATGTCATGCGCTCCCGGAATATCGTCCGGCAATTCGACCGTAAAGAGATCGTCTAGTCGCTTCTCGAAAAGTTTCTTCCCTGCCAAATTGATATATCCCTGCACATCATGCGGAACTGTCCATGTATATTGCATTGTAAAACCTTCGGTAATATCTCCCCAACCGTTCACCGATCCCGGTCCTTGATAAGCTACCGGAGTAAACGGAGTACGCCAATTACCCTGGCTGTCACGACCACGCATATACTTCGTTTCCGGGTCGATCAGAGTCTGATAAGAAAGAGAACGATTCAGAAAATACTGATAATCGTCCATCTTGCCCAAAGCTTTGGCAGCCTGTGCGATACAATAGTCGTCATAGGCATATTCCAATGTTTTGGAAACCGACTCCGCCTCTTTGTCAAACGGGACGTAGCCATTCCGCATATAGTCGGGCAAACAGTCGTAATGTTCGTTCAAGGCAGTCGTTTTCATCGCCTCATACGCCCGTTCGTAGTCGAAACCTTTCACACCTTTGACGATCATATCCGCCAGGACGGAGACCGCATGATAGCCGATCATGCACCAAGTCTCGTTTCCGTAAAAAGACCAGATCGGGAGCATTTTCTCCACGCTCTTGTCAAAGTGGGCCAGCATCGAATTGGCGATGTCGGCATTTATGTCCTGATGCACTAAATTGAACCAGGGATGCAAAGCCCGGTAGGTGTCCCACAAAGAAAAAGTCGTATAGTTGGTAAAGCCTTTCGCTTGCTCGATATTCTTGTCCAACCCCCTGAAACGGCCATCCACATCCTGGAAAACAAACGGATGGAGGGCGGCATGGTAGGCAGAAGTATAAAACGTTTCCTTTGTCTTCCGGTCGGTAGTTATCCGGTATTTTTGCAATTCTTTCTCCCAAAGTTCCTCCCCTTTCTCTTTGAGGCTGTCAAATGTCAGTCCGTCCAGTTCCTGCATATTCATCTTCGCCCCGGAGGTACTGACGGAAGAGATGGCCGTTTTCACGATCACTTCCTCCCCTTCCCCAGTTGCGAAAGAAAGGCAAGCCATCAGGTTCTTCCCCCAAGCCTCACGTTCGCTCCTGAACCGGGATGTATTATAGATCACCGGCTTCTTGTCCTGCATGAAGCGCAGACCCGTCAATTTTCTGGAAAAGACAGCCGCAAAATAGACATGGCGTTCAGGTCCCCACCCTTTCACCAACTTATAGCCAGTGATGGTCGAATCGTTTTCCATGCGCAGGTTGGCCCATTCGCACGACTGCCAAAGCGTATGGTTCATATCAATCATGATAAATGATTTTTCCGATTCGGGATAAGTAAAACGGAACATGCCACTCCGTACCCCTGCCGTCATCTCCGCCTTCACGCCGTAGTCTTGCAAGCGGACGGCATAATAGTTCGGAGTAGCCTGTTCCTCGTCGTGCGTGTATCGGGAACGATAGCCCTCATCGGGATTCTCACGGCTTCCGGGTTCCAGTTTCATCTCTCCGGTTCCGGGGATAAACAGAAAATCTCCCAAGTCAGGAATACCGGTCCCGCTAAGATGCGTCAGGCTAAAGCCCAGGATAGAAGTGTGGTTATATTTATAACCGGCAGCCGCATCATAATATTTAGCATCCGTATCCGGGCTGATCTGGATCCCTCCGAACGGGATCTGCGCTCCCGGATACACATTGCCATAACCATCCGTTCCTACCAGCGGATTGACGTATTCCGTCAACTTTTCATTCTGTGCCGTGCCGGATAAGGCGGCACACGACACAGCGATCAAAGTACAAATTCGTAATTTCATATTCAAACTATTGTCGTTATAAATAAAAAGGACTATCTGAAACAAGGTCCAAATAGCCCTTTTGATTATAGTTAGACTGAAAGTCCTATTATAATTAAGTGCTTATGTTAATATTAATGCTTCCAGCCATCTATATGCAATCTTATTTATTTTCCCAATTCATTGGAGAATGAGTAAGGAGCGTCACTGTCCTGCGTACCCCGGCTCTTGTTCGGTGTGGCCGACATATTATAAAGAATGTTCATGCCACGCATCAGGTCGCCATGTATCAGATAATTCTTCGTATAGTTCTTGCCATTCACTTTCATAGACGAGATGTAACGGTTCGCCTCGCCATTATTGTTGGCCTTGATCACGACCTTCTTGCCGTTTTCCAGATTCAGCGTCACGCTTTTGAACAGCGGAGACCCCAAGATATACTGGTCCGTACCCGGACAAACCGGATAGAAGCCGAGAGCCGAGAATACATACCATGCCGAAGTCTGCCCGTTGTCCTCATCACCGCAATAGCCGTCAGGAGTCGCGAAATAGAGCTTGTCCATCACTTCACGCACCCAATACTGTGCTTTCCAGGGTTCGCCGGAATAGTTGTATAGGTAGATCATGTGCTGGATCGGCTGGTTGCCATGCGCATAATTACCCATATTCATAATCTGCATTTCGCGGATTTCATGGATCACGCCACCGTAATAACTGTCATCGAACAAAGGCGGGACATTGAATACGGAATCCATCATGGCATTGAAACCTGTCTTTCCTCCCATCAAGTCGATCAGTCCCTGCGGATCATGGAAGACCGACCAGGTATAATGCCAACTGTTACCTTCCGTAAAAGCGTCTCCCCATTTCAGCGGATTGAAAGGAGACTGGAACGAACCGTCCTCGTTACGGCCACGCATCAACTTGGTTTCAGGATCGAATAGGTTCTTATAATTCATAGCATGTTTCGCGAAAACGGCAATTTCGGATTCAGGTTTGCCCAAAGCCTTACCTAGTTTATAGATAGCCCAGTCATCATAAGCATATTCCAACGTACGAGCGGCACTTTCGTTGATTTTCACGTTATAAGGCACATAGCCCAATTTATTGTAATATTCATATCCCAGACGTCCGGTCGATTTCACCTTCGGATGTACACTGTTAGCCCCATGCACGACAGCCTCCCAAAGCGTCTCGATATCATATCCGCGAAGCCCTTTCAGGTAAGCATCCGCCACAACAGAAGCCGAGTTATTACCGACCATGCAGCCACGATGTCCCGGACTTGCCCATTCCGGCAGGAAGCCGCTCTCCTTATAGGTATTGGCAAGCCCCTCCTGCATCTTCGTATTCATATCCGGATACATCAGGTTCAAGAAGGGGAACAGGCAACGGAACGTATCCCAAAAACCGGTATCGGTAAACATATACCCCGGCAGCACTTCTCCGTTATACGGACTGTAATGTACAACTTTTCCGTTTGCATCAAGTTCGTAGAAACTGCGCGGGAAAAGTAGCGAACGGTACAGGCAGGAATAGAATGTGCGTAGTTTGTCCACATCGTCGTCTTCCACGGCGATACGTCCTAAAGTTTCATTCCACACTTGGCGACCAGCCTCGGCTATTTTGTCAAACGAACGATCGCCCAATTCTTTCAGGTTCAGTTCAGCCTGTTCAGGGCTGATAAAAGAAGAAGCTACGCGAGCATGGACAATCTCGCCCTTGCGGGTGGAAAAACCGACAATGGCACCGGTATGGTTCTCTTTCGCTTCAGTCTCGCCTTTGCGGATCTCATCATCACCGACAGTCGCCTTATAAGTAAAAGGCTTGTCAAACACGACGACGAAATAGTTGCGGAAGTTCTGAGGCACCCCTCCGCTGTTACGAGTCGTATAGCCAATGATCTTGTTTTCTTCGGGTATGATCTTGACATAAGAACCACGGTCGAAAGCATCGACAATCACATACGAGTTGTCCGATTCGGGGAAAGTGAAGCGAAACATGGCGGCACGTTCCGTCGGCGTGATTTCCGTCACAACGTCATGGTCAGCCAGATACACCCGGTAATAATTCGGTTTTGCCACTTCCGCCTTATGGGAAAACCAGCTGGCACGTTTATCTTGGTTAAACACCACTTTACCGGTAACGGGCATAATGGCAAACTGTCCGTAATCGTTGATCCAAGGGCTGGGTTGGTGAGTCTGCTTGAAACCACGGATCTTGTCCGCGTCGTATGTGTACGCCCAGCCGTCTCCCATCTTTCCGGTCTGTGGCATCCAGAAATTCATACCCCAGGGCATGGCAATTGCCGGATAAGTATTACCTGTCGAGAGAGAAATTTTCGACTGGCTCCCGACCAGCGGATTCACGTAATCCACCAGGTCCTTTTTGTCAGCCGCATCCACCGTAAAGAGGCTGCTGCAAAGCGTAATCGCTAAAATTAATAATTTCTTCATGGATAGAATATGTTTAATTAATTTGAAGACAAAGAATAGGGTCTGTCTGTCCCGTTAAAAACACGTTTTTTATTAGGAGAAGAGGTCATTTCGAACGTCAGCGTACCACCATCCATAATGTCCTGCTGAGTAATGAACCCTTTCGTATAGGGCTTGCCATTCAACTTGACCGACTTGACATAACGGTTTTTGTCGCTCACCTTGTCGGCCTTTACCTCAAAAGTCTTTCCGTTTTCCAGCATAACCTTTATATAAGGCAAGTAAGGAGCTCCCAGCACATACTGGTCCGTACCCGGACAAACCGGATAGAACCCCATCGAAGACAGGATATACCAGGCAGACATCTGGCCGCAATCGTCGTTACCGCACAGGCCGTCGATATTATTGCGGTACATTTTATTCATGATTTCACGCTGCCAATATTGCGTTTTCCAAGGTTGCGAGGTCCAGGCATACAGGAACGGGATATGATGGCTCGGTTCGTTGCCATGCACATAGCCGCCCAGCAAGCCTTCCTCCGTCACATCCTCGGTCTGGGCGAAAAACTCGGCAGGCAGGTGCATCGTAAACAGGGAATCGAGCTTGGAGACAAAGGACTTGTCGCCTCCCATCAGGCGGATCATATTGTCCACATCCTGCGGCACATAGAAAGAATAGTTCAAGGCATTTCCTTCGATAAAACCTTCACCATGCGTGTTCAGCAAGTTGAAATTCTCTTTCCAGCGTCCGTCGGCATAACGGGGACGGGCATAGCCCATATTCGTATCAAAAACATTCGTATAATTGGCCGCCCGTTTTTTATACGTATCGGCAACAGAACGGTTGCCGGCCAAAAGCGCCGTGTGGTAGATGGTCCAGTCGTCATAGGCATATTCCAACGTCAGGGAAGCGGCGCTGCCGTTATGGTCAAGTGCGACATACCCTTTTTCCATATATTCGCCAGTCCCGTCCAGGTAAGGAATCGTGGAACTACTCACCATCGCTTTCAAAACCTCTTCCTTGTCTAACGGAAGACCTTTCGCCACGGCATCGGCCAAAACGGAAACGGAATGATATCCGATCATGCACCAGTTTTCATTTGCCATATGGCTCCAGATAGGCAAAGCCTTATGCACGCTTTGCTCGCAATGCTTCAGCATGGAGCGGGCGATATCCGTATTTACCCGGCGGTTGATGATGTTGAACAGCGGATGCAGGGCACGATAGGTGTCCCAAACGGAAAAGACCGTGTAGTTCGTGAAATCGTCCGCCTTGTGGATATTATGATCCAGCCCGCGATACTGTCCGTCCACATCCGTATAGACACAAGGATTGATCATGGTGTGATACAAAGAGGTGTACAGCATCGCCAACTGGTCGTCCGTACCATTGGCTTCGATAACGGACAATTCCTTATTCCAGGTTTCACCGGCACGAGCCGCCAACCGGTCGAAACTATAGCCGGAGGCTTCAGCCCGCAGATTTTTCAAAGCGCCATCCGTGCTTACGCCGGAAAGCGCCACTTTCACTTCCAATTCCTCGGAAACCGCCGGATCGAAATCGAAATAAGCAACGATCTTGCGTCCGCCTATATCCGGAAAGTTTTCTTTCATATTGAATTTGCCGTATCCACCCCGGTAATTAACTTTTGCTTTTTCCTCGCATCCGTAATGAACGACCGGTTTGGAGAAAGACATGGCAAAGTAGGTATAGTTGGTACGCGCCCATCCGTTCGTGATACGATAGCCTGTAACCAGCGTATCGTTTTCGACCCGGATATTCGTCCAAAGGACTTTTCCGTCGTAATTGTAGATACCATGAATCATATCCAAAATGATTCGCTGGTTCTTCGCTTCTTTCGGGAACGTATATTTATGCACACCCACCCGCTTGGTTGCCGTCAGTTGTGCTTTCACGCCGTAGTCGGCCAGCATCACTTCATAGTAGCCGGGACGGGATACCTCCGTATCGTGTGAGAAACGCGAACGGTAGCCGCCATCCGGGTCGGTTGCCGTTCCGGGATTCAGTTTCAATTCGCCGGTAGCCGGCATAATCAGGATATCGCCGAGGTCGGAATGTCCGGTTCCGCTGAAATGCGTATGGCTGAACCCGACGATACTGCTGTCCTTATGTTGATAGCCGGCACAATATTCATAGGCACGCGGCTGATACTTGCCATCCACGTTATGAGGGATCGTGTCCGTGTCCGGGCTCAACTGGACCAGTCCGAAAGGCACGCAAGCCCCCGGAAACGTATGCCCCATCCCGTTTGTCCCGATAATCGGATTCACCAATGCTGCCTTATCTTGGGCGGACAAGTTCCCAAAGATCAGCAAAGCTGAAAATAAAAGAATTGTCTTCTTCATGATATCTTGTTTCTATATTTATTTTGATAAAAAGGCTTGATACTCATTCCACAGCCCTTCAATGCTGGCATCATCGCCGAACATACGCTTCATCGCCTTGTCGAAACTCCATTCGTCGAGGTCGCGGACCGTCTCATGGAACTTGCGGATGGCATCCGGATCTTTGGTCGTCAGCCATTGGATAAAAAAGCCTGTCGTACGATAACCGTCCATCCAGTTACCACCCGGTTTGCGGGTACTCATATCGAAATATCCTGCTTGGGCACGGACTGCATCCGCCAGCCCTTCGATACAAGCCCAGAATGTTTTGTTGGTTGAATAGGAACCGATTCCTTTCGGTTCGAACTGATAGGCGTGTACCAACTCATGAAACAGGACACCACGTGTTTCAAAGTCGAGCTTATAGAGGGATTCGTTCGCTGATTTCTCAATATGCTGAGTGCTGTAAACAATCGAGGTATTGGCCGGATTACCACTCTTGGCTGAAACTCCGTCATAATCTTTCAACGTATAATGAACCTTTTGAACATCATTCATCGTATCTTTTGCCGAATAGAAAAGAATTTCGGCTACCTTTCGAGCGTGATAACGTATGTATTCGTCCGGATTCTGGACAAGATCCGCATAAATGGCAGCCCCCTTAGTTTCCGGATCAATCACTTCGTAATCGATTTCCGGATATTTGAAATCCTCCCAGCCGGCATTCAGATTCTCATCGAACAACACCACATCTCCCAACACCAATGTATCACCAACTGCCGTAGCAGCTTCCAGCATATACTGTTTATAATTGGAAGGTTTGGTTATCGAACAAAGAATTTCCTGATAGCGGGAACAGAACGTCTGGTCTTTCCGTTCATCCACAACCACCCAGTTCTTCCCGTCATAGGAACCTTTCAATGTCCAGGCAGACGGATCGTGAACAGGCGTCTCGCCGGACGAATAGATTTTATAACTTTGGATGGGAACAGTATATTGTTCATCAAAAATCACTTTATTTACCCCTTCCGTTCCCACGAAACAGGTTGTCGGATTCCCATCTGACAATTCAGGAACATTCACCGGTAATTTTGCCTGACAAGAACACAATAATAAACTTATCGATACTAATATATAACTCTTCATGCTTTCAAAAATATTTCAGTTTTTACTTATTCGACAACTTAATGAAAATACTCCGCTGGAAATACTAAATCATCTCCAGCGGAGATTAAAACTAAAAACACAAACTCCCCATTATTTTTTACATCAGTGAAAAATTCTTTACTTTACCAAATTCATCACAATATTAAAAATTCTCCTCTATACAAGAGTAACACTCAAATGCCAAAAGAATACCACAATTGACATTGATCAATTATGATACTATTTAGGAAATCTACGACACCTTCCATACTTTGTAAAGACAAACCAGAGCACCAAAATCATAAAGCATCCATCTGTTTTCGTCACCGATACGGACTAATCATATAACTGTTTTGCAAAACCAACCATCATACTATCATATCCGTCTATATACAACTTTAAACCAATAAGTTACAGCATGACAGTTGCCGTTTTTTACTATCATTCATCTGTCATAACCATCATGGCGAAAAAACGATAACATCCAGTGTATCAATTATACGACAATAACAGAGACCGTCCGGGAACAGGTACAAAACATGTTAAAACAGCTTCATTTTTCATCAAGACCGGCTTTTCTTTTGTCAAAAACGGCTTGAAGAGCCGCTTGAGACCCGGGTGTAAGAGCCACGGAGACCCGGGTGTGGGAGAGGTGCAGACCCGGGTCTGTGCAAGGCCTTTCCGTGGATGCGTGGATGTTTATCCGCCATGCCGTGGGTGTTTTTATGCCTCGTTTTTGCATCTTGTCCGGCAAACAAGGTCGTTTTAACACAAAAACGTTCTCGTTTTATCGATGACCATTTGGGCTTATATAAATGCAAACATCCCATTATCAACCATATAAATAAACCGACAAGTAAAAATCATGATAGATGCATGATGGTAGAATGATAGTGAAAAACAGCAACTGTCATACTTTAACATACTGTAAAGCAACAGTTAACAACCAGAAATGACAGTATGATGGTTGGTATGCGAAATTTTCATAAGGGAAAAGAGGTGATCCCGGATAGTAATTTTGGTTGCCCTAAAAACAAACAAGCCTGCCAAGAAAAACTCAGCAGACTCGTTATATTATTCTGAAAAAATAGCCTATTATAATTAAGTGCTACATTAATATTCAAAATAGCCATTCTTTCAGTCAGCCATGCACCATTATTCCCAACCCGGAGTTGTCTGTTTCAGGATCGGACTTGCATTCAGTTGGTTTTGAGGAATAGGGAAATAGCTATATTCTTTGTCTGTAGCATCTTTTCCCTTATTCCACCATTCTTCATGGAATTTATTCCAACGAATCAAATCAATACGGCGGCGGCGTTCACCGATGAACTCACGTCCCCACTCATCTAAAAATTCAGAATCCGTCAACTTATCCAGATTTGCCACATAGCTATATTTCGACCATTCTTCCGCAGGGTAATTTCTTACCCGTACATAATCCAATAGTTCAGCTGCTTTTGCCTTATTTCCTTCCCTGTAATAGCATTCTGCCAATGAGTAATACATTTCAGACAAGCGCATCTCAGGAGTAGACTGAGAACGGAACAAACCATCATGATCCGGTAAATAAGGGAATTTATTGAAACGGAAACCGGAATTTTCTTCACCGGTAGTCACCTGAGAACCTTTCGCGATCACATCAGCATCATTACAAATGAAATATCCCCCACGGGCAGCAGCATCCAACAAGGCTTGTTTCTTGTTTTCGGCGTTCAACGACTTATCTTCTGAAAAACGTCCTACCTGGTCGACAAACACCAACGGGAAACCCATCCATTCTTCGGAGCCATTCACATTTTCATCTGTAAAACCATATTGCTTCGACTCGTCATATTTCATCTGTGCCCCTTGCAAGAAGAAACCTTCATAACCACCTTTCGCATCTGTCGTATGGAACGGAATTACACGATAGTCACACTTCGCATATTTTTCAAATGGATTTCCGAGTCCGCTGGCAAACTGATACACATTTCCTTGGAAGTCACGAGAAGGCTGCAAATGGATACCGTTGTTGCCACCACCATCGCTACCAATCGTCTGGGCTGCAGAATAGTGCATACCATCTGCCCACATCGTCTGTTGTTCCAAACGACCGCGTTCGTGCCAAAACTCGAACATATTCTCAGGAGACTGATATTTATTGATACCAGAACGGAACGGATCACGATAATCTTGTTGGTTTATGCTGTATGTACCATATTTACCGGCAATAATATCTTCCGCCCATTGCTTACAATCAGCATAATGATCCTCACCAATCCACACCTTGGCATTCAAATAAAGACGAACCAACAAACCGGCTGCCGGTCCCTGTGTCCAACGTCCGAGACGTTTTTCTTTCGGCAATGTAGGGATACATTCTTTCAATTCCGACTCAATGAAATCATAAACCTCTTTTGCTGTACTCTGAGGCACGATTTCATCAGAAGCCTGTTGTTCCGTAGCGATTGGAACCTGACGGTAAAAATCCAACAAAAACATGTAGTACCAAGCCCGCAATACACGTAAGTCACTATAATAAGCAGCCTTCTCTTCATCAGTAACACCGATCGCACTAAAATCAACCGTATTGAAATCACGCAACACCGTGTTTACCTGACTGATACACTGGTAAGATGCCACCCAAGCACCGTTGATCTGTCCTTGAATATAGTTCCATTTATGTTCGTGCAGGCGAATCCATTGGCCATCGTCATATCCGTGCCGTCCTTTCTGTGTCCAGACAAAATGGTCACCTGTCAATTCCTGCAACTTCCAGATATCACCGCGCCACGTAACATTGTCACTATGTTCGAAACAACGAACCACGGCAGCTTCAACAGACAATTTATCCGTATAATAATTGTCTCTCACTAAATCTGAATATACTTTTTCTGTCAGATCCGTACAAGATGTCATGGCAAGAGCACCCAACAAACCTGCAGCACATAATAATTTAATTTTTTTCATGTTCTGTCTCTTAATTTAATTAATAAGTGATTTGTACGCCAAATGTCAGATTCCTTGCGGTCGGATAGACCTCCATTCCACCGATTCCCGGCCACAAGCCTGTAGTCGTCACCGTCGTCGGATCTACCCCCGAATACTTAGTCAATGTAAACACGTTCTTCAACGTACCATACACACGTAAATTAGAAATCCACTTCGTATTCAATTTCGGAGTCCAACCCAATGTGATATTGTCCAAACGTAAATAATTACCATTCTGCAAGAAATAGTCACAAATCACTTTCGGACCTTTGATATGAGCATTTTCTTCATAAGCGGAAGATAACTTGTTATCGCCGGAAACCACTTGCAGACCATAATACATTTCATACTGGTTCATCACTTTATAGCGAAAACGTCCACGGAAGAACAATGACAAATCAAAGTCTTTATATCTGAACGTATTTCCCCAAGACAACTCCCACTTGGGAACACCTGTTCCATCCAGATAAACCTTATCCTGTTCATTACCATCGGCTCCCAACTTCGTTACTCCACCTTCTTCACCTTTTTCCCAAATCAGGATATTACCTGCATCATCGACACCTGCATAACGGAATCCATAAAAAGAACCTATCTCGATTCCGTCTTCTAGACGCTGAGCCGAACCAGGATTACCCGGAGAGGGGAATCCATCACCTTCTATATACCCCAACTGATACTTTTCGTTAGAGAATGATTTCAGTTTGGATTTTGTATAAGCCAAATTCAAATTTGTAGAATAAGAAAAATCTTTTGTTTGTACTGCATCCCAATTCACTTGGAACTCAAAACCTTTAGATGTAGTTGTACCCACATTTGCATAAATTTTATCATGCAGATACGGTGGCAAAGGAACAGGATATTCACCGATTACATCACGACCTTCACGAATGAATGCATCAAAGCTACCCGACAGACGAGAGTTAAATAAAGTATAATCAATACCTAAGTTGTAAGAAATCTGTTTTTCCCAAGCCAAATCATAATTGGGGTTATTACCTGGTCCATACCCCATGATAAATTTACCATAAGTATCACTATAGTACTGTCCGAATCCAGAATATTTGGCCTGTGCCGTATAACGGTCGAACCCGGAACGTCCGGTTACACCATACGAAAAACGAAGTTTTAAATCGTCAACGGCAGAACTGTTTTCAAACACCGGCAATTTGGACACACGCCAAGCAGCCGATGCTGCCGGGAAAAGTCCCCATTTATGATCTTCACCAAACTTAGAGTTACCTTCATGGCGTAAAGATCCTGTAAACAAGAATACGTCATTCCAGTTATAATTAATACGCCCCAAAAACGCGATTGTTTTTTCTTCTTCTTTATGGGATTCCATACCCAAGCGGCCATTCACTTTTTCGTACTCACCGCCTTGAAGATAGTTATATAAGAATGCATCGGAAGGAAAATCACGGTTCGATGCTGAGAACCATTCGTAATCGAATTGCTGATAGGAATAACCGCCCATAATTTTGAAATCATGTTCATCATTGATTTTGAACGAATAATTTCCCAACCATTCCAATGTCCAATCTGTCCAAGCTTCCTGTTTCAAGAGTGCATAACCATTATAATTTCCATTAATACAATCTTTATGTGTCTTGAACTTATACTGAGACTGTTTCTTGTTATGTCCTTGGCGACCAAGCTTTAATTCTGTATTCAGATTTTTCAGAATGTTCAGTTTCAAGTTCAAATCGATTGTGGAATATTCCTGTTTTGCACCATTCTCCTGCTCCGTCAAATTTTTGACAGGATTAAAGGAATAACTATTACCTTTGAATGCATCCATCTCATCCACACTGAACGTCGGATTCAACTGAACAGCCTGCTTGAACGAAGCATAATCCGTATAATCTTCGTCAGCTATACGATAAGAGAAATTACCGCCTACTTCCAACAACCCCTCCAAAGTCGTATGCTTAAAGTTTCCACGTAAACCGTATTCTTTACGATCAGAAGCGATATCCAATCCTTCCTTACCTTTAAAGTTAGCAGACATACGGAAAATAGTTGTTTCGCTACCACCGGACAATGAAATATTGTGATTATGACCAAAATTATTTTTATTGATCAACTCATCATACCAATTGGTTCGATGCCCGTAATCAACAGCACCTGTAACCTTGTCCAAATAGGCTTCTGCATCCAAAACATCCGGTTTGCTTGCCACAAAATCATGTTCGACATAGCCATCATACGTAATGGTCGTCTTACCCGCCTTTCCCTGTTTGGTCGTTACTAAGATTACACCATTTGCACCACGAGAACCATAGATAGCTGCGGCAGAACCATCTTTCAATACGGTAATAGACTCGATATCCGACTGTGCCAAATTACGCAAATCTCCTCCCGGCATACCATCAATCACAATCAACGGACTGTTACCGGCCTTCAAAGAAGAAGCTCCACGCACTTGAATACTACCACTCGTATTCGGGTCAGCAGCGGCAACACTATTAACCACGACTCCGGCTACTTTTCCATCCACCATCTGCATCGGATCATTCACGGCACCAGCCAAAAAATCTTTGCTACTTACACTCGTAACTGCCGTAGTCAAATCCTTCTTCACAGAAGAACCATAACCGACCACCACTACTTCCTGCAAGTTCTCAGTGTCTTCTTGCAATGTAATATTAAAGGTTGTCTGACCTTTTACCGGCACTTCCAATGTCTTAAAACCGATATAAGAGATTTGCAATACAGCATCATCCGGTACATTTTCAACAGTAAATGTACCGTTCACATCGGTAACATTACCGATCGTTGTTCCTTTGACGATCACATTGGCACCAATAACAGGGTCTCCAAAATTATCAACCACAGTACCCGTCAAAGTCCGACCTTGTTGTATAACCATCACTTCACGATCCAATACCGGAACAGCAAATGCGGCATTAACAGAAAAAGCAGACATTAATAAGCATAAGGCTGAGGCCTTCACTATCCCATTTGGGGATAATAGCTTAGATTCATTCATCATTTTTTTGCTTTTAATTTAACATGAACACATTAAAATTCAGAAAATTGAAAGAACTATCTTCCAATCTATATTTTTTAATTTTATTTTTTGTAATTCAATGACAATATTAGCCGATCTTAACACAATTACAGTAACACAGGGCAGCAAAAAGAGTATCATATTCAACCTATGACCGATTATGACACTCTTTTGTACAATCAGGACACTACACAAAAAAACAATAAAAGATTATTTCGCATTTGTAAAGTCTGTCGACAGATCAACCCCTGCATCCAAATGACACGCCAAACACTTGACATGTAATGACACTCCAAAATCGGAAAGACAAGAAAAACGACAATTCAAGACGAACCGATATTTCAACAGAAATAGAAATATGACCAAAAAGGGGGTATTGTCTGCTTTATCCAATTATATCGGATAAACCGAATTAAAGACTACGAATAAAAATCAGTTACATTTGGAAACGCCCTATTGCATCCGTCGATACTCTCCCGGTGTAACTCCGTATTTGGCTGAAAACTCACGATAAAAATAGGACTTGTTGGAAATTCCGACCTGATAGATGATTTCTTGCACACTCAGGTTCGTCGTGACTAAAAGCCGGGCAGCATGCATCATGCGGTAGTCCTTGATAAAATCACTCGGTGTCAACGGTGAAATTTTTTTAAAACGACGATACAAAGCACGGGTATTCATGCCTAATTTGTCGGCTATAAGTTCAGGACGCAACGTATCCTGAGCAAGGTTTTCCTTAATTATAGCTGTCACGGAATCCATAAACTCCTTATCTTCCTGATGGATCAACTGGCCGCCGGACTGCTCATAAGCGCTTTCCGGAGAATAATAATAGTCTTTCAGTTCTTTTTTATTCGCCATCAATCTGTTCACAACGGAATGGAGCACTACGGATGAGAATGGCTTGGTCAGGTATACATCGGCACCCAGATCCAATCCTTCCGCCTGTTCGCTTTCCGAGACTTTTGCCGATACTACGATTAAAGGTATATGCCGGGTGAACTTATCAGACTTGATACGGCTGATCAACGCAAACCCATCCATACTCGGCATCATGATATCCGTAATAATCAAATCAGGAGTTTGCTGGTCCATCAAGGCCAAAGCCTCTTCTGCATTAAATGCCTCCCGAACGGCATATTCGGACGATAAAGTTTCCTTAATCAGCCAAACGATATCCCGGTTATCATCAACCACCAAGATAACCGGATTACCGATATTCCCAGTGGTTTCGGCAGCCACTGCCGAAACCACTGGTTGTGCAACCGGAACCTCTTCATCGGCTTGTTCGTCTAAATCCATTTCCTCGACCTCCAGATAAGGCAACGTAACGATAAATCCGGCAGATTCCCCCTCCTTGCTTTCCACATTTATCTCACCACGAAGCAACTGGACCATACTATGGCAGATGAAAAGTCCTAATCCGTTTCTGGAAGTCATCTGAGTATAATTATTTCCATCCAAATCTCCTAAGATATGAAAACGATCAAAAATCGTTTTCAAGTCAGCTTCCGCTATCCCCTTACCCGTATTATATACCTTTATTATCAGAGACTCATTTTCTATCCGGACAGAAACATCAATCGTACCTTTCTGTTCCGTGTACTTGAATGCATTCGACACCAAATTGCGTATAATCTTTTTCAAACTGGGTACATCCGTATTCCAATAAACCGGTTTATCAACATCACTGAAGGTAAAATTGATCCCGTTCTGCTCCGCAACAGGTATAAACGATTCGCATTGCTTCCGGATCAAACTGCTTACGGACACCCGTTTGATCTGTATATGACTGAATCCGACCTCCTCGATCTTTCTGATATCCAAAATTTCCTGGATCAACTCATTCAGATTTGTGACATTCTCACCCAGGATACGGGCATACTTCTCCAATTTCCCATCAGCCAATCGGTCAGCGGATATCTTGATATAATCATTTACGCCATTAATCAAAGTCAAAGGCGTACAAAGCTCATGCGTGATGTTGGCAAAGAAATTCAACTTCGCTTCATATAGTTTTTCTTTTTGCTCTTCTCTGATTTTCCGGGCGACTTCGGCCTGTTTTTCCACAATCCGGCGGCGCAGCCAATACACGATACCCAAACATATGGTCGCCAGTACCAAACCATAGGCAATCATGGCCCAAGAACCGCGATACCAGGGAGGCAACACCCGTATATGCAAAAAATACTCCTTGGCATCCGAATCGAACACATCATTCTTGTAACGGACTTTCAAAACATAATTGCCATAAGGTAACTTCGTAAAAACAACCTCGTTATCTTTCTGCAGTTCGGTCCATGATGTATTATAGTTTTCCAATAAGTACGAATACTCATAGTTTTCCCCGTGTATATAGTCGGTCGCCACAAAAGAAATCGAAAATGTGGATATGTTAGGGGGAATGGTCACATATCCGGTTTTCTGATCCGTATAGTCATACAAACTATGCGTTTCATGCCCCATCTTCATTTCAAAAAAATGTAAGGCCGGCTTATAATTCTCCTGCCGGTCGTTTTGCGGATCTACCCATATCACCCCGTTAATCCCACCGAAGAACAGTTTTCCCGTGTAAGGGCACTTCCAATAAGCATCATCCGAGAATTCCGTCACATCCAGATCAGGACTTTCATAATTATGAAAAAAACGATTGTGAGGATTATATTTGGTAAGTCCCTTATTCGTACTCAGCCAAACACAGCCGTCAGAATCTTCCAGAATACCGTGAACCATATCATTCTTGATACCGTCGATCCTGCTATATTGGCGTACTTCCGCCGGGTTCCCAGAATGTAATTTCATCTGTGTCATACCAGAACTCGCCCCCAGATAAAAAGTAGAATCCTTGCTATAACACATACAAAGCACATCCCCTACCGCCCGGTTACCGGCATTATTCATCGGAATAAATTCGTATTTCTTAGTCAACAGATTAAAACGAACCAATCCATATCCCCCACGGCTCCCCAAATAAAGAAGAGAAGCCTCATCATCATAACTCATAGAATGGAACTCATTACAAATCTTTCCATCCTTTTCAAGGATAAAAGACTTTACATATTTAATCACAAGCTCCCCCCCTTTTCTACCAATAACAACTTCCAGCAAACCATCTCCGGTCGTTGCCATCCATAACGTCGAATCATTCACTTCACGGATGGCATGGACATATCTGATCTTTGTATCAACAAGACTTGCCATCGTATGGACTTTCTTGTCCACTAAGGAATAATATGACAACCCCGGTCCTTCTGTCCCGATCCACACCCAGGGATAATAGTTACTTTTACGGAAACAATAGACACGATCACTAGACAAGCCGCTCGATGTTGTGAAGTGTTTGACTTTCTCGGCTGGTATTTTTCCTTTTTCATAGGAATCATAATCTTCCACACGCACAAAACCATTTCCTTTAGTCCCGAACCAAATTGTTTTCTCATCCTCGGTATAGATCGAACGGACCGGATTCCGCACGACAATCGGCAAACTCTTGAGTTGAATCCCTGAAAATCGGTTATACTTGTCATAATACATCCGGACTCCCTGCCCGTCCGTCCCCACCCATAGGATATCCTGCTTCCGGTCAGGTAAAACACAAAATAGCCCGACATCAAACCTCAATGCCTCTTCCTGATTATCGATGTTTAGCAAAAGCCCGTTCCTGAAAACCAAGTAGGGGACGGAATGAAACAAAGCGATACGGGAAAGCTTTCCATATTGCTCCATCCAGCCGGTAAGGTCGGCCAGATACTCTTTCCTGCGATCTTTCATCCGGTAAGAATAAAAGTGGTTTTCCATATCCACATAATACAAAGTGCCATCGAGGTAATAAGCACGGTCAATTTCCTTTTCATGAATCGGAGTTTTCTTTATGTCCAATACCAAGGGAAAAGACTCAAAATCCGGACAAATCTCAAGCAGGCAGCCATCAGCGTCAAGAATAAAGAATTGCCTTTCTCCGTTTGCAAACAAGACTTTGGATACTTCTTCATTCATTCCCTGTACATGTACATCCTGAAAAGAGCCGGTTTCGGGAGAATAGCAGGAGATAAAATCTTTTTGCTTTATGAGCAGTGTATTACCAGCCGAATCAGACACCACATTCAAACATTCGGGATATTCCGTGTAGGACTCCGTCACCTTCCGGTCTTTCAACGAGAACCGATTCAATCCCATAGAAGTCGATACCCACAGAAATCCATCCCCACCATACACGATTTTATTGATGATATTACTGCATAAGGTATTCTTGTTATTCGGTTCAAAGCGAAATACATATGTATTCTTGCCGTTATACAGATTCAAACCGTCGTAGGTACCGATCCACATATAACCGTTCTCATCCTGATACATGTCAAGGATAGCATTATTTGACAAATCTATATTATTTGCCATATGCAGGGAAATCCCCGCAGACACCGGACAAGAAAAAAGGAACAAACAGACAATAACAGCCCTTACAAAACGAAAAAACGCCGCATATCTGGTATCTATATAGGATAAATTCATAATAACAATTATTAGGCCACAAATATACTAAATAATGTGTCAATTTTTTCTTACTTTTGCGCCAAACGTCTGTAACTAATAAAGTATTAATCGTTTTAATACATAAATATATGAAAAAGTATCTTCCTATCGCCGCTTCCGTCCTGCTTCTTGCAGCTTGTAGCGAAAAACCGGGTTACGAAATTACCGGTACCGTTTCAAACAGTGATTTGAATGGTAAGTATGTATATCTCTATGAATATGGGGTAAAAGATGCTGCACCATTGGACAGTGCCTTAGTACAAAACGGATCTTTTGCTTTGAAAGGCACACAAAACGCTCCTGCCCTCCGTACTCTCCGTTTTTCGGAAGAAGTGGTTGAACCGGTGCGTGTCGCTCCCGGAGAAAACGCTCCGTTCATGGCAACATTCGTACTTGAAAACGGAAAATTAGCAGTCGTGCTGGATTCTACTTCCACTGTTAGCGGTACTCCCGAAAATGACGCACAAAAAGAATTGCAGGCCAAAATCAAAGACTTACGCTCTGGTATAGACAAATTGGTCGCCGATATGAAGTCGGGCGATGAAAACCTGATAAAACAGGCGGAAGCCAAATATGAAGAGATCGACCGTAAGATTACGGAAACCGTTGTCAACTACATCCTGGCTCATACAGATAAACAGTCTGCCGCCAAGAACCTCTACGATTTCCGTTACAACATCGACGAAGAGAAGCAAAATGAAATCATCTCCAAAGCAGATTCTTCTTTCAAGTCCGTTCCGGGAATCAGCTATATGATCGATCATCTGAATGTTTTGAAAAAGGTAGCCATAGGACAGAAGTTTACTGATTTCGAAATGCCGAACGCTAAAGGTGAGGTGCACAAACTTTCCGAATACGTCGGTAACGGCAAAGTCGTCCTGATTGATTTTTGGGCATCCTGGTGTCCTCCCTGCCGTGCAGAAATGCCGAATCTGGTCAAAGCCTACAAAGATTACAAGGACAAAGGATTCGATATTGTCGGTATCTCGTTGGACAGCAAAGCCGATGCGTGGGCCAAAGGCGTAAAAGACCTAAACATCACCTGGACACAACTGTCCGACTTGAAAGGTTGGCAGAACAGCGGTGCCGCTCTTTATGGTGTCAACAGCATCCCTCATACCGTACTGGTTGACAAAGACGGTACAATCATCGCCAAGAACCTGCACGGTCAGGAGTTGGAAGATAAAATTAAAGAAGTTTTGAAATAACCGGTCCTGTTGCACGGCTGAATTTTAAATTTTATCTTTGTGCGGTCTTTTAAAAGCGATCTTACATTAAAATTAGCATAAAGTTTTATTATCACTTTAATATAATAAATTAGCGATTATGATTTATTCACATGAAGTTCAACACATGTGTGTTGTAAAGAAGGGAGCTAACCACCAGTGTGCTCCGATTCCTGAAGAAGGAAAGTGGGTTAGAGCAACTCAGATTTCTGATATTTCTGGTTTGACACACGGTATCGGTTGGTGTGCACCGAAACAGGGTGGATGTAAGCTGACTCTGAACGTTAAAGAAGGAATTATCCAGGAAGCACTTGTAGAAACTATCGGTTGCTCCGGAATGACTCACTCTGCTGCTATGGCTTCAGAAATCCTGCCGGGCAAAACACTGTTGGAAGCATTGAACACTGACCTTGTTTGTGACGCTATCAACACTGCAATGCGCGAATTGTTCCTGCAGATCGTTTACGGTCGTACACAGTCTGCTTTCTCTGAAGGAGGTCTGCCTGTCGGTGCCGGTCTGGAAGACTTGGGTAAAGGTCTGCGCAGCCAAGTAGGAACCATGTTCGGTACATTGGCAAAAGGTCCTCGTTACTTGGAAATGGCAGAAGGTTACTGTACTCGTATGGCTCTTGATGCTGACGATGAAGTAATCGGTTATGAATTTATCCACTTAGGTAAATTCATGGATATGGTGAAGAAGGGTATGGATGCTAACGAAGCACTGGAAAAAGCCAAAGGCTCTTACGGTCGTTTCAAAGAAGCTGTAAAATATATCGATCCTCGTAATGAATAAGAAGACACTGACACGCGTCCTTCTCGGGCTGATCGCTATCACCACAGTGGCAACGGTTATCGCTTACTTCGTGATTAAGCCGGACCGTCCCTGGATGGCTTTTTATGTGGCCTGCTGCGGCGGTGTACTTGTTTTCAATTTTCTGATATCTTTATTTCTGGTAAATAAGAATTTAAAAAAGTAAAAAATAATATGGCTTTATTTGAAAGTTATGACCGCCGTATCGATCATATCAACGCGGTTTTAAAAGAATATGGTATCAACGGTATCGAAGATGCAAAGGCTATCTGCGACGCTAAAGGTATCGACCCTTATACAATGTGTAAGGAAACACAACCTATCTGTTTCGAAAATGCTTGCTGGGCTTACGTTGTAGGTGCTGCAATCGCAATCAAGAAGGGCTGCACCAACGCTGCCGAAGCTGCTGAAGCTATCGGTATCGGTCTGCAGGCATTCTGTATCGCCGGTTCTGTTGCCGACGATCGTAAAGTTGGTATCGGCCATGGTAACCTGGCAGCTCGTTTGCTTCGTGAAGAAACAAAATGTTTCGCATTCCTGGCTGGTCACGAATCTTTCGCAGCAGCCGAAGGTGCTATCAAGATCGCTGAAATGGCAAACAAAGTTCGTAAAGAACCGTTGCGTGTTATTTTGAACGGCCTAGGTAAGGATGCTGCTAAAATCATTTCCCGTATCAACGGCTTCACTTACGTTCAAACTCAGTTCGACTATATGACTGGTGAAGTAAACGTAATCGAAGAAAAAGCATACTCAAACGGTCTGCGTGCAAAAGTTAAGTGCTACGGTGCTGACGACGTTCGCGAAGGTGTTGCCATCATGCGTAAAGAAGGTGTTGACGTGTCTATCACAGGTAACTCAACTAACCCGACTCGTTTCCAGCACCCGGTTGCAGGTACTTACAAGAAAGAATGTATGGAAAACGGTCACCCGTATTTCTCTGTAGCTTCAGGTGGTGGTACAGGCCGTACCCTGCACCCGGATAATATGGCAGCCGGTCCTGCTTCTTATGGTATGACCGACACAATGGGCCGTATGCACGGTGACGCTCAGTTCGCTGGTTCTTCATCCGTACCTGCTCACGTTGAGATGATGGGATTCCTGGGTATGGGTAACAACCCGATGGTAGGTGCTACGGTTGCTGTAGCTGTTGCTATTGAGGAAGCTATGAAGAAGTAATTTAAGTTATTTCTAAATATATAAACTCCTGTAATCGTTATGGTTACGGGAGTTTTTTTGTTTATTGAAATATCTTATATGCTTCTTCTTTCTTGCCCAATCAAATACTTCTTTAAACTGGTTATAAGAAATACTCAAAATTTCTTCTATCACCTTCTTTTTCCCATAGGAAAGATTCACCGTTTTTCCTTTCTGAAACGAGTAAAATTGAAGATATTTTGCAGCCAAATCACAGCCATTTTCCATTTTTCCCAAAATGGCTGCAAATTTTAACATAACAATCTAACACATAGCATTATACAGATTATTCAAAGGACTTCTAAATGTCTAATTTAAAGATTAAACAAATGGTTAGAAGTTCATTTTCCACTCTCTTTTTTATAAGAGAAAACAGAGTTAGAAAAGACGGTACTACAATTATTGAAGTATTGATTACCGTAAATGGTGAAAGATGTGGCTTTTCTACTGGCAAAAAGGTAAAAGCCACATCTTGGGATAAAACCAAACAACAAGTAAAAGGTAAAGATGAGGAAGCCAAAAGTCTCAACAACTACCTGAAAGCCGTAAAAGCCAAACTGTATCAGAAAGAAGCGGAATTGTTGGGTAGAGGTTTTATCATCACTGCTAAACTTCTATGTGAGGCATATCAAGAAAAGATCGAATCTCTGAAAGAGAAAAGTTTGTTTGAGGTTTTTACAGAACATAATCACGAACAAGAAAAATTAATTGGTAACGGAGGCTGTAAATTAACTGTGTTAGCAAAGTTAATACTTTATTCCTTGCTGACACAGTTTAATTTACAGCCTCACGCAAGCTAGTTCCTAACCAAAGTATATTTATATCCTGTTTCCGAGCAGTCTTGCAGGATAAGAGTGTCTCCTTTGATAGACACAGGATAGGCAGGGTTGGTCTCGTAGAAGACATCCATCAGATAGGCTTCATATCCGGCCCCCGTATCCGCTTTGCGCCAGTTCAAAGCCCCCGGTTCGGCTTTGCCGTCCTCCGTCCAGACATATTGGTCGTCTGCAAACTTGATGAAAGTATTCTCATATTCGCAGAACTCACGGGCGTTCTTGCCACTCACCAGTTCCCATTCTCCGTTGACCAGCGTCTTGATCTCCGGCAGATCCTTATCGAACAACGTTACATTCACGCTCTCCGCATCCTTCTTTTTATTGCTCTGACAAGCCGTACCAAACAGCAGGACAACGACAAGCAGCAACGGCAATACATCCATCAGCTTCTTCATATCACTCACTTATTTACAATGTTCCTTTATCAACTTTCCAGCAAGCGGATCGCCCAATTCTTTAGCTTTGTTGAATGCTTCGCAAGCCTCTGTTTTCTTCTTCAAACGGACGTAACAAACGCCCCGTAAACGATAACAGGCTCCGAAATCTGGAGCAATCGCGATTGCCCTCTCTATACTTTTCAGTGCATCTTCATACTTCTGCTGGCGAACATAGATGGAAGCTTCTTCCGCATAGTAGTCGGGCGTGCTGGGACTTCCCTGTATAGCAGCCTGGATATCCTTCAAAGCTCCCTCCAAGTCACCCGCACGGAACTTGGCTTGTTCGCGCAGGAAGAAGAAGTTCGGAAGCACCTGTCCACCAATCAGTGTATAATAGAGGTCATAATCAGCGATAGCCTCCGTGTATTGTGCAAGGCGCAGGCGCCAATTGATCCGTTCCAACACATAAGCTGCCGCCTCGGCATTCATATTTGTCCCACATTTCTCGATCGCCTTGTCGAGCAGGTCGATAACATCACCGATATTAAAACCGGTAACCCGTTCCTTTGCCTTTGCAGCCAAATAATAAGAAGAAGCAGAGGCGACATCGCTGTTGTTAACGATCATGTACTCATCGAATGCCTGCTGGAACTCTCCTTTATTGAACAGGATATCCGCTCTTAATTGGTGATAGGCTGGCAGGTTATCCTCTTCGATCGCCTTGTCCAAAGCCTCCATAGCGGCTTCGATTGTCCAAGCTGGATCAGTCAGCGTACTATCGGCCGAAGCAACACCGTAGATCAACTTAGCCTGATTATACCAGAAATCACCTTTCTTATCGCTACATTTAGAAGCGGTTTTTATGTCGTCCAGTGCCTTTTGCAAATAGGTTGCCTGTTCAGCCATAGAGTTAGCCAATTCCGCACGATTGTAGGCATAAAGATCAGAACGGTTCAGATAACCGTCGGGAGCATCCGGGAAGGTGGTGATAAAATCGTTGACCGTTTCCAAGCGTGCCTTTGCGTCCTGCGTGCCACTGATCAAGTAAAGAGCTACGGTTGCTTGGTCCAGTTCCTTCGGCCATCCTTTCGGTATATTGATATTGCGGTATGCAGAACTCAGATAATCAGCAGACCCTATTGACAAGCTACCTGCATATCCAGCAGAAAGACCATAGCAAATATCTTTCTTTCCACCTGCATCCGCTTGTGCCAGCCCGAACACTTCACCTTCGGGAGTCAGCAACGGAGCATTGAGTTCGTTTTCTTCCAATGCGACTGCCATCTTGTAATATTTATACGGATCTTTCAGCTTACTTACTTCGGTAATAGCACCAGACTTAAAGGTGGCGTTCTTGCCGGTAGAGTATAATAGCAGATAGGCATTCGTCCCGTTTGCCACCGGCTCAGCAGCAATCGGCAGGAAAACAGCTTTCTTCGGCACTTCAACCTGAAACTTTACAGCGTCATACAGTTCGTCTGCACCCAGGATATTCTTAACCAGAAATGTTTTTCCCTCAAAGTCTGTGATTGTTGCTTTCTCGGCACCCTTAAAGATATTGTATGCAGAGACAGCCTCGCCTGTTTCGGAAATAAAGAATCCCGTACTAGTTGCGAGCTTATTTCCATCCTTTCCATAAGTGGTAATTGTAAAGACCGCTCTCTTGGCTTTGTTCATCCATTTAGGAGCGTTTTTCTGTGCTGCCGCCGAGAGGCACAAACAACTGATCAAAATCAAATGTAGTATTCGTTTCATTTCTTTTTCATGTTATCAGATACAGACGCAAAAGTAAGTATTTATCTTAGAATATACGCATCATGGTGTTAAGAAAGCTAACTTTAAGACTTCAAGGAACGTGTAAAAACAAATTACATGGATCAACACGGTTTGTCTGTTTTTTGTTTTTATAGACAACCTATAATAGGATTTTTCAACACACAGTCAACCTATCTCAGGACGAGACAAAATTATAAATAGAGAAACAGGTTGTCATTATATAATTCAAAAATCACAAATCTTCTTACCTTTGTACATAAAAAGTAAGAAGATTTATGATCGATCAACCTACCATAGACCGGATACTGGATGCTGCAAACATTGTGGACGTTGTTTCCGAATTCGTTACCCTTCGGAAACGAGGCATAAACTATGTAGGGTTGTGTCCTTTCCATAGCGACAAGTCCCCCTCTTTCTATGTGTCGCCAGCAAAGAATATCTGTAAATGCTTTGCCTGCGGCGAAGGGGGTACGGCTGTTCACTTCATTATGAAGCATGAGCAGCTTTCTTATTATGATGCGCTTCGCTTCCTTGCCAAAAAGTACAACATCGAAATACAGGAACGGGAACTGTCGGAACGCGAAAAGCAGGTGCGCAGCGACCGCGAAAGCATGCTGATCGTCAATAGCTGGGCGCAGAAATACTTCACGACCCAGCTCTACGAACACCAGGAAGGCAAAACCGCCGGCCTACGCTACTTTGCCGAACGTGGTTTCCGGGAAGATACCATTCGCAAATTCCAGTTAGGCTACAGCCTCGACCAACGGGACGCCCTGTATAAAGCCGCAACAAAGAGCGGTTACAAAAAAGAATTTCTCGAAAAGACAGGTTTGGTGATCGCCTACGACAACGGCGGGGTAAACGACCGTTTTCGCGGGCGTGTCATTTTTCCGGTCCATACGCTCAGTGGAAAAGTCGTCGCTTTCGGAGGACGTGTCCTGAAGAAAGACGAAAAGACAGCCAAATATGTCAACTCGCCCGAAAGTGAGATTTACCATAAGAGTAACGAGCTTTACGGGATCTATTTCGCCAAACAGGCGATCGTAAAGGCTGACCGCTGCTTCTTGGTGGAAGGCTACACGGATGTTATTTCCATGCATCAGGCAGGGGTCGAGAACGTGGTCGCTTCATCGGGTACAGCCCTCACACAAGGACAGATCCGCCTGATACATCGCTTCACTAGCAATATCACGGTCTTGTATGACGGTGATGCAGCCGGTATCAAAGCTGCCTTGCGTGGTATCGACCTGCTGTTGGAGGACGGCATGAATGTGAAAGTGGTGCTCCTTCCGGACGGAGAAGACCCCGACTCCTTTGCCCGCAAGCACAACGCGAGCCAGTTTGCCGAGTTTATCCGGCAGAACGAGACCGATTTCATCCGTTTCAAAACGCGCCTGCTATTGGACGATGCAGGAACGGATCCGATCAAACGGTCGGCGCTGATCTCCGACATTATCCGGACGGTGGCCATCATCCCCGACAATATCGCCCGCTCCCTTTATATCCGGGAATGCAGTACGATGATGGAAATAGACGAGATGCTCCTGTTGAACGAAGTGAACAAAATCCGCCTCAACAAGGAAGAAAGGCAAGCGAACACTCCGTCCTCCCCCATTCCGGCTACTCCCGTCAATATCCCCGAATACCCGGATATTCCCGGTTACCAGCCCTATCCGGAAGAGACGCTGGCGGAACAACCGCAGGAAAGTCCCCTGCCTCCTGACAATACGATCCCGCCCCCCCCACCGGAAGAATACAGTCCCGATAACGGAGGAGGCAGCATGCCGCCGCCAGCGCCTTTCACGCCGCCGGCAAACATTCCGGTAGGGCCGAAGCGTTCGCCTTACGAGGCATACGAAGTCGCCCTGCTGCGCTACATCGTGCGTTACGGCGAACGTATCCTGTTCCAATATACGGACGAAGAGACGAACGAGGATGTCGTGATCCGCGTTTCCGAATATATCCGTTCCGAGCTGGAACGCGACGACCTGACCTTTTATACTCCGCTCTTCAAGAGTATGATGGATGAAGCGGCCGATCGCTGCCGGTCCGAAGGGTTCATCGCGAACCGGTATTTCCTCGCCCATCCCGACCCGAACGTGAGCCGCCTTGCCGCCAACCTGATCAGCGAAAAATATCAGCTAAGCAAGTATCACACCAAATATCGGGAATTGGAACAGGAAGAAGACAAACTCGACCAGTTGGTAATCCGGGAGTTGTATGCTTTCAAGGATGCCTATGTACTCTCTCAAATCAAAGAGATACAGGCACAGATCAAAAATACACAAAACAACGAAGATATGGAACAGGTGTTCGAGCTGATGAAAAAGCTCACGCGCCTGAACGAAATAAAGAATATATTAAGTAAAGAATTGGGAGAAAGAATCATATTAAAAATGTAATGCCTATGAATTTTTTAGAAACGGAAGACGTGGTAAAACAATATGCCAACCACCTCGCCCTCGACAAGGTCAGCATCCAAGTTCCCGAAGGGAAAGTCTTCGGCTTATTAGGGCCGAACGGAGCCGGCAAAACCACACTGATCCGTATCATCAACCGCATCACGGCCCCCGACAGCGGCCTTGTCCGTTTTAACGGACGTGAATTTCAGCCGGAAGATATCTACCAGATCGGTTACCTGCCGGAAGAACGCGGCCTGTATAAAAAAATGAAAGTCGGTGAACAAGCCATCTACCTAGCACAGCTCAAAGGGCTCTCCTACCAGGAAGCTCGCATACGGTTGATACGCTGGTTCGAAAAATTTGATATCATGCCCTGGTGGAACAAGAAACTGGAAGAGTTGTCCAAAGGGATGCAGCAGAAAATACAATTCATCATCACCATCATTCACGAACCGAAACTTCTGATCTTCGACGAACCGTTCAGCGGATTTGACCCAGTGAATGCCGAATTGCTGAAAAAAGAAATCCTCGAACTCAAAGATGCCGGACACACAATCATCTTTTCCACGCACAACATGTCGTCTGTTGAAGAGATTTGTGACAATATCGCCTTGATCAACCGTTCTCAAGTTGTGCTTTCCGGCAATGTGACAGAAGTGAAAAGCCGTTTCCGGACAAACAATTTCACCCTCCGTTTCCATACCGGATCAGGGAAATTGCAACCCATCCCGGAAATGTTCAGCCTGCTGACGGAAAAAGACCTGGCCGGAACAAGCGAGGTACGCATCCATAAAGAGCCGGGTATAACCAACTCCGCCCTCCTCTCTGCATTGGCGGGACAGACTGAAATCATTTCTTTCACGGAAGAGATCCCTTCGATGAACGACATATTTATTAACACCGTCTCCGGTACAAATACTACGCAAGCATGAATAAGATAGGACTTATAATAAAAAGAGAATACCTCCGCCGTGTCAGCAAAAAATCGTTTCTGTTACTGACATTCCTGACACCGTTCCTGTTTGCCGCGCTGGTGTTCGTCCCGCTTTGGTTATCCACCATCAAAGGAGATGATGTCAAACAGGTGGCGATCAGCGATACGACAAGCAAATACGCACCGCTGTTTAAAGACACAGAAGAATACACCTTCATCACCGAAAAAGGTTCCAGCCTGGAAGAATATCGTAAAAACCCGGATAAAGAAATTTTCGCTTTCTTGAATATAACAGACGACTTGTTACAAAACCCAACCGCAGCAACACTCTATTCGCAGAAACAAATTCCGATGGGACTGAAAAACACCATCGACAAAACACTGTCCGAATACTTGAAAGACGAGAAACTCGCTTCTTACAACATCGACAACCTGAAACAGATCATCGAGGACAGCAAAATCAATTTCAATATCAAAACCATCAAATGGGATGAAGACGGAAGTGAAAAAAGCACTTCGGCCGAGGTTGCCTCTATCTTAGGCATGATATTGACTTTCATTATCTATATGTTTATCATCATGTACGGTGGAATGGTCATGCAAGGAGTGATGGAAGAAAAGACAAACCGTATTATCGAAGTGATGATTTCGTCCGTTAAGCCATTCGACCTGATGATGGGAAAAATCATTGGCATCGGTTTCGTCGGCCTAACACAAGTATTCCTGTGGGGAATCCTGACAACGGTCTTGGTATCGGGGAGCCTTTTCTTTTTCGGTGGCAACACGTCACCTGAAGATATGATGACAGCACAGATGACGGCACAAGGCATAAACGATGTGGCTGCCGGTTCTTCCGATATCAGCATCCAGGTGCAAGAAATTATCAATTCGATCAACTTCGGTATGATCGGCACCTGTTTTGTCCTTTATTTTATCGGTGGCTATTTACTGTATGCAGCTCTATTTGCTGCAATCGGAAGCGCTCTGGAACAGCAGGAAGACACTCAGCAGTTCATGACTCCGATTATGCTTTTGATGGCGTTCAGCTTGTATGCCGGAATCTATAGCATGAATAATCCAGACGGCCCGCTGGCATTCTGGTGTTCGATGATCCCGTTTACCTCCCCTATCGTGATGATGGTCCGCTTGCCGTTCGACATTCCGGTATGGGAATTGGCTCTTTCGTTTGCTTTGCTGTTTGCCACAGCTATACTTATCATCTGGTTCTCGGCCAAAATTTACCGTGTAGGTATTTTAATGTATGGAAAGAAACCGAGCATCAAAGAAATGATCAAATGGGTAAAATATAAATAAAACTACCACGGCGATCGTAACGATCGCCGTGATAACGTAAAATATATGTATGAAAAAAGCCTGTCACTCAAAAGAATGACAGGCTTTTTGTTGTTCAACCAGGGCTCGAACCTGGACTAACAGGACCAGAATCTGTTGTGCTACCATTACACCATTGAACAATTTCAATTAAGCTTGTCAACTCTCTTGTTGTTAGCGAGTGCAAAAGTACATACTTTTTCAAAATAAACAAACGATATGGTAATTTTTTTTCATTAATAAACTTTTTTCTTTTTCTGCTTGTTTTGATTTTGCAAGTATATACATATATTAATAGAGGGAAATCACCCACATAATAAATATAAGAAGTATATTTGCGACTTCGAATATTACTCAATAAAAAATAATGGATCAAACAGAAGCATTAGTTAAAACGATTGTAGAAGGCCTACAGGAAAAAAAAGGCAAAAACATTGTAACCGTAGACTTAACCCAATTATCCGGCTCGATCTGCCAATATATGATAATCTGCGAAGGAAGTACACCTACCCAGGTTTCCGCATTGTCTGATTCAGCTTGGGATTTTGCCCACCGCAAGGCAGGAGAAAAACCGCTTTCGATAGATGGAGCACAGCGTGCCGAATGGATCGGGATGGACTATGGCACGGTTCTTGTACACATATTTTTACCGGAACTTCGCGAGTTCTATAATCTGGAAAATCTTTGGTCAGATGCCAAAGTGACTCAGATTGTAGACCTCGACTGATGACCGATCTTACATAGTATAGAGATAATCACATATGGAAAATAAAAACGACATGTTTAACAAAGCACCGAAGAATAATAAGCAAAAGATGTTCAAGTTTAATCTTTATTGGATGTACGGGTTCATCTTCATAATGCTTTTTGCTTTGTATCTGACAAACGACTCTTCGGCATCTAAAGAATTAGGCTGGACCGAGTTCCAGAAATTAGCACAGGAAAACGTATTCGACCGGATGGTCGTCTACAACAAAAAGAATCTGGTTGAAGCAACTGTAAAAGACGGACGGAAAGGTCTGGTGTTCAGAAAAGACAGTGCGACATTGGGTACAAACCCGAAAGTGTATGTCAAAATACCGTCGGCCGATAAATTTTCAGACTTCTATGACAAATCCGTTGCCGAAAATCATATCACTACGCAAGTCAGCTTCGAAGAAGGCGACGACGCGATCTGGAATTTTCTTGTTTCGTTCGGTCCGATCCTGCTGATTATCGTCGTATGGATCTTTCTGATGCGACGCATGTCAGGTGGTGCAAGCGGTGGTCCCGGCGGAGTATTCAGTGTGGGAAAAGCAAAAGCACAGCTTTTCGATAAAGATAACGACCGAAAAGTGACCTTCAAGGATGTCGCCGGCCTTGCAGAAGCAAAACAGGAGGTGGAAGAGATCGTTTCCTTCTTGAAAAACCCCGAAAAATATACGGAATTAGGAGGTAAAATACCTAAAGGAGCCTTACTCGTAGGCCCTCCAGGAACCGGTAAAACATTATTGGCTAAGGCTGTGGCAGGAGAAGCAGATGTTCCGTTCTTCTCCCTGTCAGGCTCGGACTTCGTAGAAATGTTTGTCGGTGTGGGAGCATCCCGCGTACGTGACTTGTTCCGCCAGGCAAAAGAGAAAGCTCCTTGTATCGTATTCATTGACGAGATCGATGCCGTCGGTCGTGCCCGTGGTAAAAATGTAAACATGAACAGCAACGACGAACGTGAAAACACATTGAACCAGTTACTTACAGAAATGGACGGTTTCGGTTCCAACAGTGGTGTTATTATCCTGGCAGCTACGAACCGTGCCGATATCTTGGATAAGGCTCTACTTCGTGCGGGACGTTTCGACCGCCAGATTCACGTGGAATTACCCGACTTGAACGAGCGTAAAGAGATATTCGGAGTGCATCTGCGTCCGATCAAAATCGACGAAAGCGTCGATGCCGAATTCTTGGCACGCCAGACTCCCGGTTTCTCCGGTGCCGACATTGCCAATGTCTGCAATGAAGCTGCTTTGATTGCCGCTCGTAACGGTAAAAAGTTTGTCCAAAAAGAAGACTTCATGAATGCGGTCGACCGTATCGTCGGAGGTTTGGAGAAACGAACTAAAATAACAACTGCGGATGAACGTCAATGCATAGCCAACCATGAAGCAGGTCACGCAACCTTGAGCTGGCTGCTAGAACATGCCAATCCGTTAGTTAAAGTCACAATCGTTCCGCGAGGCAAGGCATTAGGCGCTGCCTGGTATTTACCGGAAGAACGCCAGATTACCACCCGTGAACAATTGCTGGACGAAATGTGTGCCACGCTCGGCGGCCGCGCAGCTGAAGAACTTTTCTTGGGAAAAATATCTACCGGAGCATCTAATGACCTCGAACGGGTGACTAAACAGGCTTATGCGATGGTCGTCTATTTTGGTATGAGTAACCGACTGCCGAACTTGAACTACTACGATTCAAGTGGACAAGACTGGGGTTTCACTAAACCGTACAGCGAGGAAACAGCTCGGATGATCGACCAGGAAGTACAGGCCATTATCAATGAACAGTACGAACGAGCCAAAAGTATTCTGAAAGAACATGCGTCAGGCCACAATACGCTGGCTCAGGTATTGCTGGAACGGGAAGTAATCTACACGGAAGATGTCGAACAGATCTTCGGCAAGCGTGCTTGGGTTTCCCGCTCGGAGGAGATTCTGGAGCTGCAAGAGAAAGCAAACGGTAAAAAGGCCGAAGAAGCAAAAGTTGCCGAAGCTGACAAGCAGTAAGATAACATAAACAATAAAAAATTCCATGCTCACTAAATTTGAAACAGATGGGCATGGAATTATTATTTTAATTATATTTGTACTTGAATAAATCAATAAAAAAACACTATCGTCTTGAAAAATTTGATTATACGGGCGTTAACCGGCATTATATTCGTTGTGGTACTAATCAGTGCCATTTATATTCATCCGATTTTTTTCCTTATTCTTTTTTGTATTATAACAGGATTGACCCTTTGGGAATTCGGAGGTCTGGTCAAACATTATGAAAATGCGAATCTGCAACGGACCGTGAATGTGCTCGGAGGAGTATATCTGTTTATCGCCACCTTCGTTTATGCAAACGGGTTGACAGACGGAAAGATATTCCTTCCCTATCTACTATTTATCATGTTGACAATGATAGCTGAACTCTACTATAAGGCACCGAACCCGATTAATAATTGGGCATTTACGCTCTTTGCCCAGGTTTATTGTGCCGGCTCCTTCTCCATATTGAATTTCATCGGCGCAGAACCGGGGACACCTGGTGTCATGAGCTACACGCCGCTCTTTATCATGGCGATCTTTATTTTTGTCTGGCTGGACGATACCGGAGCATACTTGGTCGGCTCCTTGATCGGAAAACATAAATTATTTGAACGGATTTCTCCCAAGAAATCATGGGAAGGCTTTTTTGGCGGATTGATCCTCTCCTTGGCTTCCTCACAGGCATTCGCCTGGTTCGCCCCGGAAATAAACCGGATGAATTGGTTGGGACTGGCAGCCACGGTTGTCCTGTTCGGAACCTGGGGAGACTTGATCGAATCCTTGCTGAAACGTACACTCGGAGTAAAAGACTCTGGCAATGTATTACCAGGCCACGGAGGAATGCTAGACCGCTTCGACAGCGTTATGCTAGCTGTTCCCGCCAGCTATATCTATATCGAACTATTCATTCGAAATTAAAGGTGAGCGTCACCATCCGGGAAGTTGCTTTAGACAAGGAATTCGGATACTTGATCAATTCCGGATCTGTCAGATCACTTCGGTCTTTCTCCAACAGGTCTACCAGACCGAAACTAAACTTAAGTTCCGGACATAATTTGAAAAACGGAAGATAAATATCACATCCGATACCAAACTCGACACCGAAATCCGTTCCTTTCAACAGGATCGGATTTCCTTTTTTACGCCCCAGATCGAAAGCACCATAAATACCGCCAATCAGATAAGGACGATAGTTATTCACACGAAAAGCGCTATACTTCACATCGAGCGGAAACGTCAGATAGTTGGAACGGACAGAAGTGGAATACATGCTTACCACCGGATTTTCATCTGTACCCTCCACTCCTTCCATTTCAGGACGGCGGAACACAAATTTCTTGTCACCGAAATGGATAGTCGGCGTAAAACGCAGATTGAAATATGGATTCAAGTACATATCCCCGATGACCCCGACACTAAAACCGGGCGAATAGCTCGGAATCTCGGCATACCAGGTTTCACCGTTTGTTGCCACACCGGTATTAGTCAATATCAAATCCTGCGCATGCAGACCTACATGAAATCCCAAATGAAACCATTTCAAATCCGCATAGGGCTGGTTCTTCACCTTTTCTTTCTGCGCCATTACGGCAGTTACAGACAGAAAGAACACACATATAATAAATAGTAGACGTCTCAATTCTTTTCGTAATTTTGAATTTATAACGGGAAAGAGTCCGACTTATTGCAAAAGAGCATTTATTTGTAAAAAAAAGGAGGAGTTCTTTTTTTAATTCAAAGAAAACTCTATTTTTGCACGAACTAATAGTTATCAATTTAAACGTTTAAAAAAATGGCTTACGTAATTAGTGACGATTGTATCGCTTGCGGTACTTGTATTGACGAATGTCCGGTAGGAGCAATTTCAGAAGGCGATAAATACAGCATCGACCCTGAAATGTGTACAGATTGTGGAACTTGCGCAGATGCTTGTCCTACTGAAGCAATTCATCCGGCAGAATAAACCGCAACATCGATAGGTTTCCTTTACAGGACCTATAAAGATAAGGGACTGTTTCCTTTCGGAACAGCCCCTTATTATTTTCTCATTCTCTACCGACTTCGTCAAAATTCGATATTCAGTTTGATCTCATCCGAGTCGCTTTCCTGCCGACCTTCATCCGACATCGTCTCCTCCGGCCTTTCATCAGCTCTACATCGTTTAATGTAACTGATTACATCATTCATTCCATCCATGAACTTGTCAAAGTCTTCTTTGTACAGAAAAATCTTATGTTTCTCAAAAGAAACCTGCATACCATTCTTCGGCTGCACTTTTTTACTCTCCGTCACAGCCAGAAATAAATCGTCTTTCAGATTCTTCTTTACATCCAGATAATAAATTCTTTTTCCTGCTTTAATGGTTTTAGAGTATAAGATCTCTTTGTCACCACCTTCAACCTGTATTTTCTTCACCGAGTTTTCCATTATAGCAAACATTCGTTAAACACCCACCCATTTATCATAACTTGCCTCAAATATGTGCATTTTTTTTTAAACAACAACTATTTTAACGCATGAAAATGCATATAAAGAATCGGAATATTATGAAATAATAAATAACACACATAAAATTAAGCGAAGCGACGAACTTTTATCAAAAGAATGACTAACTTTGCAGCCAAATTTATAACAAGTAGTTCCTTCAAACGATGATCAACAGAATTTTAATCCGCATTAAAGTTTTACAGATAGTATATTCTTACTATCAAAACGGAAACAACGACCTCAAAGTAGCGGAAAACGAATTGCTTTTCAGTCTTAGAAAGTCTTATGACTTATATCATTATTTCCTTCTTCTAATTGTCGACGTCACAAACTTACAAAGACGTATCTTGGATGCCCGTAAGAACAAGTATATGCCGACAGAAGCCGAATTGAACCCCAATACCCGACTGATAGACAACCGTTTTGCCGCACAAATAGCCGAAAATGAAGCACTTCGGAAATACGTGGCCGAACAGGGGCTTTCATGGGATAATGATGAAGATTTCATCAAAATGGTACTCGACCTGATCTTGTCGTCCGAACAATACGGGGAATATCTGAATAACGAAAATGATTCATACGAGACAGATAAGGAATTCTGGCGCATCGTATTCAAAAAACTAATTTGTGGCAATGAAGCGATCGACGATTATCTGCAAGATAAAAGCATTTATTGGAACGACGACATCTCCATCGTCGAAACTTTTACGCTGAAAACAATCAAACAATTCGAAGAAGCAGCCGGAAGCAAACAAAAATTGCTGCCGATGTTTAAAGATCTCGAAGACCAGTCTTTCGCCATTAAATTATTCCGCCAATCATTGATGAAAGGAAGCGAATTCCGTGAACGTATCAACAAACACATGAAGAACTGGGAAACCGAACGCATAGCCAATATGGATCTTATCATCATGCAGGTTGCACTGGCAGAAATCATGACGTTCCCGACAATTCCCATCAACGTAACGCTGAACGAATATATTGATACGGCCAAATACTACAGTACCCCGAAAAGCGGAACATTCATCAACGGTATTTTAGATTCTGTAGTCAACGAGTTAAAAAAAGAAAAGTTATTGCTCAAAGATTAATTATTATCCTTACATTTGTGTCAGTATCGAATTGATATTAACTTATTAATGTTTATAGTTATATGAGCTTACTTACTATTTTACTTCAGGCCGTCGGCGGAAGTCAGCAATGGTCTGGTATTTTAATGATGGTTGTTATTGTTGCGATCTTCTATTTCTTTATGATCCGTCCGCAACAAAAGAAACAAAAAGAAATTCAGAAAGCCCGCGAAGCCTTGAAAGCAGGAGACAAAGTGATTACTGCCGGAGGTATCTACGGAAAAATCAAAGAAATCGGTGACACATATATGTTGATTGAAATTTCTGATGGTGTACGCATCCGTGTAGACAAAACATCCGTGTTTGCATCTGTAGAGGACGCACAGCAAAAATAAACAACGGAACATATGTCACGACTTGGACAAATCAAACAAACATTCAAGTCTGTCCGGATAGAGATTAAGGCTTTTCTTCGCCGTCAACAGTGGAAAGAAGCCTTGATCTTTTTCTGTTTTATACTGTTGGCTTTCGGCTTCTGGCTTCTCCAAAGCCTGCAACAGGAGTATGAAATAGATATCAGGATTCCGGTCAAGTACAAGAATGTGCCGCCAGATATATCTTTCACGGAAACACCGCCCGAAGCCATTACAGTCAAAGTGAAAGACAAGGGGAGTGTATTGCTGAACTACTCCTTCGGACGTTCGTTTGCCCCAATTGAGGCCAACATGAAGACACAGTCGGAAAAATCCGGTAAACTGATCATTAACCGGAAAGATATCGAAAACGAAATAAAGAAACATCTGATTGCGACCACATCCCTGCTCAGCTTCGAACCCCAACATATCGATGCTGCTTACAGCAAACGCATCAAGAAGGAGATACCAGCCGTATTCGAGGGAGTTGTCCAAACAAATGCCGGTTTCAAAGTTTCAGGTGACATATCCATTACTCCCCGCAGCATCAACGTCTATGCCAGCGATGTCGTTCTGGACACCTTGAAAGAGATAAAAACAATCTATACCGAGATCAAAAAAGGAAACAAGACCGTCACACGTACCGTCCAACTGGAAAAAATAGACGGGGTTACTCTCGAACCGACAAGTGTAACCGTTACGATCCCGATAGAAGAGTATACAGAAAAAACGCTGGAAATACCTGTTATCTGCACCAATCTGCCGCCCCATTACACCCTGCGCATGTTCCCGGCTGTCGTGAAAGTGAGCTGCAACGTCCCTCTTTCGCGCTTCAAGGACGTCTCGGCAGATGATTTCGAAATACGAATCTCTTTTGCAGATTTAGAACAAAGCGCTTCAGGAACATTGCCTTTACAACTGAACAAAAAACTGAGCTGGGTGGATGTAGCTACAATTTCACCAGACCGGATCGAATTTATATTGGAACAAACAAAGTCAAATGATTAAGATTGGAATCACCGGAGGAATCGGAAGCGGCAAATCAATGGTAGCCGCACTATTGGAAGTATGGGGTATTCCTGTGTATATAGCCGATACAGAAAGCAAGCATCTAACAGCCACTTCTCCCGTTATCCGGGAAAAGCTGATTACCTTGTTCGGCAAAGAACTTTATACAGCCGACGGTTTGGATAAAAGACGGCTCGCTTCCCATATTTTCGGAAACCCGGAACGGCTTGGACAAGTGAACGCGATCATTCACCCAGAAGTGAACCGTCATTTTCTTGCTTGGGTCGAAAGACTGAATACCCCGGTATGCGCCATCGAATCAGCCATTCTTTTCGAATCGGGCTTTAACCGGATTGTCGATACGACGCTGATGGTCTATGCCCCGATGGAAATACGCATCGGACGGATACTCGAACGCGACTCTGTTTCCCGAGAAGAAATTATACGTCGCATCGAAAGCCAGTTGCCGGACGAAATGAAAAAAGAGAAATCGGACTACGTGATCTTCAATGACGGAGAACAAGCTTTACTTCCGCAAATAACCGCTTTTCTTGCAGGACTAAAGATAAAAAAACATTGACTTTCAATTCTATAATAAGCATAAAAACAAAAATATTCAGTAGATAGAGACATTTATGCTTAGTGAATAATCATTAGAAACAAGAAAATATGTTCAAAACTGCCGAAAATTCCCGACAGTTATACTACATTTGCAGCACAAAAGTTAAACACTATTAGAAAAACAAAGTATTATGTTGAAGACGATTTTGTCTATCTCGGGTAAACCGGGATTGTTTAAATTGGTTTCCCACGGGAAAAATATGCTAATTGTTGAGTCGTTAGCAGACAAGAAAAGAGTTCCTGCATACGCAAAAGATAAAGTAATTTCTCTGGGAGATATCGCTATCTACACAAATGAAGCAGAAGTTCCATTGCATGAAGTTCTGACCAACGTCAAAAATAAAGAAAACGGGCAACAAGCATCTGTTTCCACATCCGCCAAACCAGACGAACTACGTGCTTATTTCGCCGAGATTCTTCCCAATTTCGACCGTGAACGTGTATATCCGAGTGATATCAAGAAATTGATCTCCTGGTATAACATCCTGATCGGCGCAGGCCTCACAGAGTTCACCCCAGAAGAATCGGCAACAGAAGAAGCTTCGGTTAAAGAAACGAAAAAAGAGGAAGCTTAACCAATTACAGTCGAATCAAATACAAAAAAGAGATGTACCAGATAGTCCTGTACTTCTCTTTTAGGACATTCATTAGGAATATTCGGTAAATGTTCCCACAAAATACATGGCATATGAAGATGATAGAGTATAATCACTTCATATGCCATTATTATTGTCA